>Ga0209108_10002514_pt1 | contig 10481 bp, 10 predicted proteins | sample Rifsed10ft1_FD_184003 | JGI IMG/M metagenome (GOLD analysis project Ga0209108, IMG submission 184003) | Soil microbial communities from Rifle, Colorado, USA - sediment 10ft 1 (version 2) | ecosystem: Environmental > Terrestrial > Deep subsurface > Rock core/Sediment | place: Rifle, Colorado...
GCCAGCGCGTCGAACGCGTAGAGCTCGCGCGAGAACGCGCGCGCCGCCCGCTCGAGGTCCTCGACCGGGTAGATGCCGCGCCCCGTCGTGATCTTCTCGTGGATCGAGTAGAGCCGGTGCGTGCTCGCGACGATCGTGGTGCGCGCGGGCGACGGGAAGCCCAGCTCGATCATCCGGCCGACCTCGAGGAGCTCCGCGGCCAGGAGCACGTCGAGGGCGCCCGGCACCGGGTAGAGCGAGAAGTTCAACGGCGCGTCCCCGTCGGCGGCGTCGCGCGGCGTGGCGATCTCGACATAGTAGGTGGTCGAGCCCGTCCGCTGGGCCACGCCGGGGATGGACGTGCCGTGCACCGGGTAGCCGTCCACGAGCGCCGCGTCCACGATCCAGTCGAGCAGGACGCCGCCCCCCTGCCCGCCGACGGCGGGGATCAGGACGCTCAGGAGCCGCGCGTCGCTCACGCCGAGACGGCCGCGAGCCGCCGGATGACGGCCGCGCGCAGGCGGCTCACCAGCCGGGTCCATCGGGTCGGGTTCGTGATCACCCGGACTTCGTAGAAGGAGGGGCACAGGGCGGCGGCGTGAGCGACCTCGCCGCAGACGCCGCAGCCGACGCACGTCTCGTCCACGTGCGCGATCGGGTCCTCCCGCAGCGGGTCGGGGTTCTCCCGGAGCGTGAGCGAGGGGCAGCCGTTCAGGCGCATGCACGAATGGTCGCCGGTGCACACGTCCGGGTCCACGCCGAAGCGCGGCTGGACGACCTCGGCGCCGGCCGCCGCGCGCGCGCGGAGCCGCGGCTTCTCGCGCCGCTGGCGCTCGAGCATGCACTCGTTCCTGGCGATGATGACCTTGAGCCCGGGGACGCGCGTCGTGAGCGCCTCCCGCAAGGCCGCCATGACCTGGGCGATGCGATAGCTGTTCACCGTGCGGATCCACGTGACGCCGAGACCCCGAAGCGCGGCGGGGATCGTCATCCGCAGGGGCTCGCCCCGCGCGTTGGTTCCCGTCGACGGCAGATGATGTTGGCCCGTCGCCGCGGCGTAGAAGTTGTCGAGGATCACCAGGACCGAGTCTTGCTTGTTGTACATCGCGTTCGCGATGCCGTTCGTCAGGCCGTTGTGCCAGAAGCCGCCGTCGCCCATCACGGAGACGACCCGCTTGCCGAAGAGCGGCGCGACCGCGCTCGAGGAGGCGAGCCCCATGCCGTAGCCGAGGACGGAGTTGCCGACGTTGAACGGCGCCTGCGTCGAGAAGGTGGAGCAGCCGATGTCGGCGGAGACGTGCGTGTCGCCGATCTCGGGCTCGCGCTGGCGCAGGATCTTCATCGCGCTGAACACCGGCCGCTCGGGGCAGCCCGTGCAGAAGGACGGCGGCCGCTTGGCGACCGCCTGCGGCAGGACGGCGCGGACCTTCTCCTGGTGGGCCGTCAGCGCCCGGTAGCGCTCCTCGATCGCCGCCGCGGCCTGCGATTTCACGCCCGCCGAGACGAGGAAGCGCCGGAGCCCGCCGATGACGAGCGCCGGCACGTACTCACCGTGCGGCGAGAGGACGTCCTTGCCGGAGATCTCGACGTCGAGCCTGGCCTCGTGGGCGAACGCCTTCAGCTCGCGCTCGATGTAGTTCGGCATCCCCTCTTCCACCACGAGGACGCGGCGCTTGCCGCGCAGGAAGCCGATGAGCTCCTCGGGCACGAGCGGGTGGATGGCGTTCAGCACCAGCAGCGGCACGGCCGTGCGGCCGCGCGTGTCGGCGAGGCCGAGGGCGTGGAGGCCCCGTACCGTCGTGTTCCAGAGTCCCCCCTGCATGACGATCCCGAGGTGATCCTCGTCGCCCCTGACGTGCTCGTTCAGCCCGTGCTCGACGATGTACCGGCGCGCCGCCGGCAGCCGCTTCTCGAACTTCTGCGCCTCCATCTGGTAGGTGAAGGGCGGAAGGTTGATCCGGTCGATATTGAAGGAGGGCGCGCCGAGCGGCGAGAGCATGCTGATCGCCGGCCGCACGTTGTCCTTGCACCGGAGCGTGCCGCGCATGTGGCAGGCGCGGATCCGGATCGAGAAGAAGACGGGCTCGTGGCACGCCTCCGAGAGGCCGAAGCCCTCTTCGACGAACCGGGCGAAGCTGTCGAGGCTGTTGCGCGGGTCGAGCAGCGGGATGGACGACTTGAGGGCCGCGGAGTGGGTGCGCTCCTGGAGGATCGAGGCGCCCTCGCCGTAGTCCTCGCCGATCACGATGACGGCGCCGCCGATGACGCCCGCCGAGGCGACGTGCGACAGCGCGTCGGAGGCGACGTTGGTGCCGACCACCGACTTCCACGTCACGGCGCCCCGCGTCGGGTAGTTGATCGAGGCGCCGAGCAGCGCCGCCGCCGCGGCCTCGCTCTCCGACTGCTCGAAGTAGACGCCGAGCGGCTTGAGGACGGGCTCGTTCGCGTCCGCGAGGACGTCGATGAGGTACGAGACGGGCGCGCCCGGGTAGCCGCCGACGTAGCTCACGCCCGACTGGAGCAGCGCCTTCGTGATCGCGAGGATCCCCTCGCCGCGCAGGATCTCGCCCTTGCCGTACGCGAGCTGCTTGACGTCCTCGGCGAAGGAAAGCTCGCCCATGACTAGGCCAAGTGTACTACGCCTGTGGGGGTTCTGATCTGGCGCGCGCCGCCGTCGGCCGCCGCCGCCCTCACGCGCGCGCGCACGCCCCGAAGCGCCACTGGCGGTACCGGAGGATTGGATCAGGCTCTGGCGGGACGCGCTCACGGTGACGCCGGGCTTCGTCGCGCGCCATCCCGTGTGGTGCGCGATCCGGGGCGCCTCGATGCTCGGCTTCTACGCGCTCTCGGGTGCGGGCCTGGTGCGCGAGCTCGAGCATCTCTGGGTGCTGCCCGCACACATCGGGCGTGGCGTAGGGGCGCGGCTTCTCGACCACGCCGTCGTCACGCTCAGCGCGGACGGGGCGCGCGTGCTCAGGATTGCGTCGGATCCGAACGCCGAGGGATTTTATCTGACCATGGGCGCGGGTCGAGTGGGCGAAGTCGCGTCGACGCCGCGCGGGCGGACGCTGCCGGCGCTGGGATCGAGGTCTCCGAGAGGTCGGCGTATCCGATTTGAGGCATTGACCGAGCGCCGAATCGCGCGACGCTGGAGGTGTGGCTGAGCCGCATCCGTCGTACGTGCCTATCGACGCCGATCTGCTGAGACGGCTTTACGTTGACGAGCGACTGACGGCTCAGAACATCGCGCGCCAGCTGGGGTGCACGCCGACGACCATCTTCCGTCGCCTACGGCGGTTCGGGATCCAAGCGCGCCCGCGTGGGCCCGTACCTGGGTCCTCTGTATCACGACAATTCGGCCCCCCGTTGCCGCCCACGTGGTCCCCGGAGATCGCCTGGGCTGTCGGCGTCATTGCGACGGACGGCTGTCTGGGACGCGACGGAAAGCAGTTGACGGTGTCCTCCAAGGACTTCGATTTCCTGAACACGGTCCGTGGGTGCCTGGGAGGCCGTGGCTCGATTACACCGTACCGAAAGGCTATCGAAAACTCATGCTTTCACCTGCAATGGAAGGACCGTGACATGCACGCCTGGCTGCAGAGCATCGGTCTAACACCGGCAAAAAGCCTGACCCTCGGCCCCCTCGCCGTGCCCGACGAGCTTTTCGCCGATTTCTTCCGTGGCTGCGTCGACGGTGACGGCACTGTCCTCGTGTACATTGATCGGTACCACTTGGCAAAGAGCGAGCGCTACGTGTACGAGCGCCTGTACCTCTCACTCGTCTCGGCGAGCCGCCCGTTCGTGGAGTGGATACAGAAGACAATCCTAAGGCTCGTTGGTGTCCGCGGAGCCATCCACGACAGTGGCGGGCGACGTCCACGGCCCCTCTGGGTTCTTCGCTACGCCAAGGCCGAATCCATTCGGCTGCTCGGTTGGATGTATTACGCGCCGAACGTTCCCTGCCTTACCCGCAAACGCGTCAAAGCCGAGAAGTTCCTTGCTCCTCTCGGCTATGCTTCGGCGCGCCCTAGCGGGCGACCGAGGGTCGGGTGGCTATACAATGTGGAAGCTACGGAGAGCGTCCGCGGACTGGCCGGGGTGGAGTAACGGAAGCCTCGGGGGCCTCAAAAGCCCCTGCCCGCAAGGGCGTGCGGGTTCGAATCCCGCCCCCGGTACCACCATTCCTTGACAATCTTCCGCGCCGCCCTGTACCGTGATTCCTCGCGTGGGGCTGTAGCTCAGTTGGGAGAGCACAAGGCTGGCAGTCTTGGGGTCAGGGGTTCGACTCCCCTCAGCTCCACCATTTAATCCAATCCCCATCACTCCTCGATGACCACCGCGCACGAGATCGACCGCGTCTTCCTCATGGCCGACCTGTCGGGCTTCACCGCCCTCACCGAGGCCCACGGCAGCCTCCGCGCGGCCGACGTCGTGGCCCGCTACATGGAGCTCGTGCGCGGGGCGCTGGAGGACGGCGTGCGCCTCGTCGAGCGGGTCGGCGATGGGATCCTGCTCGTCGCCGACGACGCCGCACCGGCCGTCCGGACCGCGATCCGCCTGCGCGAGGCGATCGAGCGCGAGCCGCTCTTCCCGATGGTCCGGATCGGTCTCAACGCGGGGCGTGTAGTCGAGCGCGGCGGCGAGTACTTCGGCTCGCCGCTCAACCTGACCGCGCGCGTCACTGCGCATGCGCGCGCGGGCCAGATCCTCTGTACCGAGCCGGTGGCCGCCCCCACGCGCGCGCTCGGCGATGTGGAGGTGTGCAGCCTCGGGACCGTGAGGTTCAAGAACGTCTCCGAACCGGTCCCCGTCTTCGAGCTGGTGTGCCGCCCAGACGCGGCGACCCCGCTGATCGACCCGGTGTGCCGCATGCGCGTGGACCCCGAGATGGCGGCGGCGCGGATCGTCTACAAGGACGCGCCGCGGTACTTCTGCTCGCTCGAGTGCGCGCGGGCCTTCCTGGAGAAGCCCGATGGCTATCCTCTATAACAAGACCGGCTGACCCACCTGCACCAACGCGAGAGAGGCTCTCTCGCGCCGGGGCGTCGCGTTCGAGAGCCGGGTGGTCGACGAGACGCCGGTGGACCGCGCGGCCACGCTGGCCCTCGCCCGCGGCGCGCGGACGCTCCTGGTGAAGTCCGGCGACGGCATCCTTCGCCTCGACGGGCCGCTCACCGACGCCGACATCGTCCGCCACCTCGTCCACGAGGACGGCTTCCTGCGCGTGCCGGTCCTCGTGCTGGGCGACGTCCTCGTGCGCGGCTACACGGAAGAGCTCTACCGCGCGGCGTTCGGCGGCTAGTCGAGGACGGTCGCGGTGAGCGTCATCAGCGTCTCGCCCGCGCTCTGGCGCGCGCTGAACCCGAGGATCTGACGCGTCACCTCGTGGAGCTTCGTCGTGGCGCCGCCGATCTGGACCGGGCGTCCGTTCGGCACGACCACCTCGGTTGAGGCCTGGGTGACCTCGATGCTGCCCGCGGTGTCGGCCGAGAACCAGCTGACGGACGGCGTCACCCGCACGCGGACCTGGTTGCCGGGCAGGATCGTCGCGCGCACCTTCAGCGAGGTGCCCGCGTCCTTGAACTGGACGGAGCTGGCCACGAGGCCGGCGCCCGTCAGCCAGTCGCGGTAGAAGGTCACCTGCGAATACGGCACCTGCGTGGCGACGAGCAGCGTGGACTCGCCGCCGTCCTGGACGACCGTGAAGATGCCCTGCGTCTGGGTCACGCGCCGCTCGGTCGACTCGACGCCCGCGCGGCCCGACGGCCGGACGCTCCCCCGCTCGGTGATGACGACGCGCCCGCCGCCCTGAACCGCGTCGCGGCTCTGGACGCCCGACTGGCGGAAGTCGAAGCTCACCTTCACCTGCTTGCCGCCCTGGGCGGCGGCGGGGCCCGGCATTCCGGAAACAAGCGCGGCGAGCACCAGCGTGAGAACACGGGTCGGCACGCCCCCAAAGTAGCCCTTCGGCGCAGGGGACACAAAGCGCTAAAATAGTCGCCAGAGCCATGGCGAAGCCTCGCGACCTCTACATCGTGTCGACCGACCGGAAGGAGCTCTACGAACTTCTCCGGAGGCAGTTCGCCAACAACGAGCACGTGGAGGTCATCCTCGACCGGCGCGGTGGGGAGCAGCGTCCGGCGAGAGGGAAGACGAAAGCCGAGAAGCGCCGGAACGAGCGCCGGCTCGCCGACGAGGCCCACCTCCTGAAGACCCTCGGCGTCATCCTGGTGTCCCGCGACCACGACCAGGCGGTGGCGAAGGCGGACGCCAAGGCTAGCCGCCGAGGTAGAGGCGCTTGACCTCCGGGTCTGCGAGCAGCGCGGTCCCCGCCCCCTCGAAGCGGTTGCGCCCCAGCTCCAGCACGTAGCCCCGGTCGGCGATCGCGAGCGCGCGCGCCGCGTTCTGCTCGACGACCATCAGGGTGTAGCCCGCGCGTTTCATCGCGACCAGCTTGTCGAAGATGAGGGTCACATACTTCGGCGAGAGCCCGAGCGAGGGCTCGTCGAGCAGGATGAGCCGCGGTGTCGTCATGAGCGCGCGGCCGATCGCGACCATCTGCTGCTCGCCGCCCGACATCGTGCCCGCCTTCTGGTGGCGCCGCTCGAACAGGATCGGGAAGAGCGCGTAGACGCGCTCGAAGGCCTCGGCGATGCGCGCCGGCTCCTCCACGGTGTACGCGCCCATCTCGAGGTTCTCGAGCACGGTCATCTGCGGGAAGACGAGCCGCCCCTGCGGCACGTAGGCAAGCCCGCGCCGGAGCACGAGGTCGGGTCGGAGCCCCGTGATCTCCTCGCCGTTGAACACGACGCGCCCGGTGCGGGGGCGAAGGAAGCCCACGATCGTCTTGAACGCGGTGGACTTCCCGGCGCCGTTCGGCCCGATCACGCTGACGATCTCGCCCGGGCTCACGTGGACCGAGACGTCGTGCAGGATGTCGAGCCTGCCGTAGCCGGCCGTGATCGCGTACGCGGTGAGGAGCTGCGCGCTCACGCCGCCGCCTTCCGGGTGCAGACGTAGAGGACGTGCGGGTACGGCAGGAAGTCGAGCATCGCGTGGCGCCGTACGGTGAACCCCGCGGCCTCGAGCGCGGCCGTCAGCTCCTCGGCGCTCCAGTAGCGCACGCGCGCCGAGGGCTGCATCAGCTTGTCGAGCGCCCACGTGAACCAGCGCTTCGGCGCCGGGCGCGTGTCCACGTCCTTGACGAGGAGCGTGCCGCCCGGCGGCAAGCACTGCGCGAGCCGGCGCAGGAGCGGTCCCACGGTCTCCGGCGGGATGTGGTGGACGATGTCGAGCATGTAGGCGGCGGCGACCTCGCCGTCGCCCTTGAAGTCGCGCGCGTCGCCCTCGGCGTACGCGACGTTCTCGATGCCGAGCCGCGCGGCGGCCCGGCGCGCCATGGCGATGCGGCGCCCGTTCACGTCGATCCCGCGGACGAAGCGGGCCGGGCCGGTCGCGCCGTAGTAGAGCGAGAAGAGGCCGAAGCCGCAGCCGATGTCGAGCACCTCGCCCGACTCCGGCAGGTACTGGCCGATCTCGTCGAGGAACCGCTGGCGCAGGATCCAGAAGCGCGCCCAGCAGTAGGCGCGGACGACGCGGTCGTCGTAGGCGCCGATGATGCGGCGGACCGTGTCACCGTGCATAGACGATGTAGCCGTCCCGCCGCGCGTCCACCCGGTACCGCCCGAGGCGGTCGGCGAGCTCCGGGAACCGCGCGACGCGCTCGTAGCCGCCCGCCGGCCAGCCCTGTTGGAACAGAACGACGAAGCGGGGCGGCCGCGCGTCGAAGGCCGCCGCGAGCTCCGCGCGGAGCCTCTGGATCTGGGGCGCCTCGACGTCGTGATAGAAGTGGAAGTCGTAGAGGAAGCGCGTCGGCTGGCGCGCGCCCAGGCGAAGGAGCGCGTGCACGCCGCCGTCGGTCGTGTCCAGCACCTGCACCGTGTCGCCCGGCCCGAGGCGGCCCCTGAGATCTGCCACCACTGCGCTCACCCGCAGCTCCTTCGCGGCGATCCACGCGGTGTCGCCCGCTTCGACGCCCTTTCCCGCGAGCAGCACGAAGGCCGCCGCGAGACTCGCGATGAGGGGCGTCGCCGCAAGAGCCCGGCCGTCACCGACGAGCCGGCCGGCCTCGGCGAAGAGGAGGACGGCGGCAAACGCGGCGAGCGGGTAGAGGTGGTACTCCCAGCCCTTGCCCTGGCCGAAGAAGTGGAGCAGGCCGTAGCCGAGGCCCAGACCGGCGAGCGCGTGGCGCGCCGTGAACCGCCCCCGGACGGCGACCGCGCCGAGCGACAGCGCGACGCCGGCGCCGATCGCGATCCAGACGTGCCAGCGGTGGAACGTCCACTGCGCGGGCCGCCCGAGCCGCGCGTAGAGCGGCAGCAGGTAGTCGAAGACGATCTGGGACCAGGCGCCGAGCGCCCCGCGCGTGGCGACCCACCCGCCGACCGCCGCGGGGATCAGGACCACACCCGCCGCGAAGAGCGCCGCCGGCGTCCACGGCGAGACGCCCGCCCGCCAGGCGAGCAGGGCGATCGCGACGAGCAACCCGGCGGCGAGGGCTGCGGCGTGCGGCTTGATCGTGATCCCCGCGCCGAGGGCGAGCGCGCCGCCCGCCAGGCTCGTCCGCGGAGCGCGTCCCTCGGCCCAGCGCGCGACGCCGAGGACGGCCAGCAGGAGGAACGGAGAGAGAAGAAAGTCGCGCTGGCCCGCCTGCCAGGCGCCGCCGGCCAGATGGTAGACGGCGAAGAAGAGCCCCGCGCCCCACGCCGCGAGCCGCCCCCACGGCGCCGCGAGGGCGGCGGCGCAGGAGGACGTCGCGGCGAGCCACAGGAGGTCGAACGCCCGCCAGCCGGCGTCGCCCGGGCCGAAGAGCCCGAGCGCCGCGAGGTGGACCAGGTACACGCCGGGAAAGTTCATGTCGAAGAGGTCGCGGTACGGCGCCGCGCCCTCGCCGATGCGCCACGCGATGTAGTGCAGGATCGGCGCGTCGTGGACGAGGGGCCAGCCGCGCGAGCGCCACGCGAGCGCCGCCGCCAGCGCTGCGAACGGCCCGAGGAGGCCGAGCTCAACGGCCGAAATACGCTTCAATGACGCGCTCGTCGGTCTGGATCACGCCGGGCTCCCCCTCGGCGATCTTCTCGCCGTGATCGAGGACGAACACGGTCTCGCAGAGCCCCATGACCACCTTCATGTCGTGCTCGACGAGGAGCACGGTCCTGCCCTGGTCGCGCAGCCGGCGGACCGCATCGAGCAGGTCGTTCAGCAGCGTCCGGTTCACGCCGGCGGCGGGCTCGTCGAGGAGGATCAGCGAGGGGTCGCGCATGAGGACGCGGACGAACTCGACGAGCTTCTGCTGGCCGTACGAGAGGTTGCCGGCGTATTCGTTCCGGAGCCCCTCGAGCTTGACGAAGCGCAGGAGCTCGAGCGCGCGCGCCTCCGCCTCCTCGAGGCCTCCGCGCGTCACGACGAGGAGGTTCTCGAGCGCCGAGAGCTCGGGAAACACGCGGATGATCTGGAACGTCCGGCCGATCCCCAGCTGCGCGATCTGGTACGGCTTGAGGCCGTCGATGCGCTGGCCGTTGAAGGTGACGCGGCCGGCGTCGCGCCGCTCGATGCCGGTGATGCAGTTGAAGAGCGTGGTCTTGCCCGAGCCGTTCGGGCCGATGAGGCCGTAGATCCGCCCCGGCTCGAGGCTGAGCGAGACGCCGTCCACGGCGGCGACGCCGCCGAAGCGCTTCGAGAGGCCGTCGATCTCGAGGACCGGCGTTGCCATCAGATCGTCCTGGGCAGGCGGTACTTGATCTGCAAGAGACCGAGGACGCCGCGCGGCATCAGCAGCACGACGGCCACGATGATCGCGCCGAAGAGGAGCTGGTGCAGGTACGGGAACCGGGCCCACACGAACTCCTGCGAGACGAAGAGCACGACGGCGCCGAGCACCGGCCCCCAGACCGTCCCCTTGCCGCCGAAGAGCACCATGACGATCATCGTGATCGTCGTCGCGAGCGGGAAGACGCTGATCGGCTCGATGTAGCCCTGGTCGCGCGCCGCGAGCGCGCCCGCGATCCCGGGCCCCACCGCCGAGAGCAGAAAGGCGTAGAGCTTGTGCCGTGCGGTGTCGATGCCCATCGCCTCCGCCGCCAGCTCGTCCTCGCGGATCGTCATCAGGCGCAGGCCGAAGCGCGAGGTGATGATGACGTACGTCAGGAGCGTCACGGCCGCCGCGGTCGCGCCCATCACGTAGTAGATGGAGACGGTCGCGTGGAGCGTCGGCAGCGACAGCCCCGAGCCGCCGCCCGTGAGCCCCTCGAAGTACGAGACGAGTGCCCGCAGCACCTCGTTGAGGCCCAGCATCGCGATGGCGAAGTACGGGCCCTTGAGGCGGAGGCAGGGGTAGCCGATGACGAGCGCGACGGCGCACGCGCCGACGCCGCCGGCGAGCGCGGCGGCGAGCCACGGCCAGCCGGCCTTCGCGATGAGGATCGCGGCGGTGTAGGCGCCGG
>Ga0209108_10002515_pt1 | contig 10480 bp, 10 predicted proteins | sample Rifsed10ft1_FD_184003 | JGI IMG/M metagenome (GOLD analysis project Ga0209108, IMG submission 184003) | Soil microbial communities from Rifle, Colorado, USA - sediment 10ft 1 (version 2) | ecosystem: Environmental > Terrestrial > Deep subsurface > Rock core/Sediment | place: Rifle, Colorado...
AATCCCCCCATCGCCACGACGCTCCTCTTTGGCTACCTGCTGGGGATGGAGCACGCCCTGGAGGCGGACCACGTGGTGGCGGTCTCCACGATGGTCAGTCAAACCCGAAGCCTCCTCCGTGCCTTGGCCGGGAGCGCAGCCCTGATGCTCCTCGTCCTCACCACGGTCCGAACCCCGGTCCAAGGGATGTGCTACCTTCTGGTCTTCGGATTGGGATCCATTGCCGGGATGCTGCTGATGAGCAGTCTGGTGGCCCTCCCCTTTGCCCTGACGGCCGTTGATTTCAGCGGATTAACGAGGCTGTCCGTATGTCGGCCGGATTGACCTCGATCATCCTTGGTGGCTCTTTCATGCTCAGGGTTGGGTTCGCCCAAGGGCTCTTCGCGTTCTCATGAGGGGTCCCCCGACTTGTCGCGGCGAACGACCCCAGGGAGGGGCAAGCGGATCATGACACCCTGGCGAAGGATCTCGGCGATGGTGCTCTTCGGCAGCCTCCTGAGCGTCAGCGCGGCTGCGCGCCACCAACACGCCGCCCATCATGTTGCGCAAGCGGAAGGGAAAGCCACGGGACCGATCCGTGTCACCCCAGAGGAGCTCCACCGATCCGGCGGCCTTCCGCCGGGATGGCAATTCACCCTTCCCCCCGGCGATCCCCGGGCAGGGCGCGAGGTCTTCATCAGGATGGAGTGTTATGCCTGCCACCGGGTGGCGGGGGAGTCCTTTTCCGGCGGAACGAAAGAGCAGAAGCCGGGTCCCGAGCTCTCGGGGATGGGGGAGATGCATCCCACAGAATATCTCGCCGAGGCGATCATGAACCCCAACGCCGTGATCATTACCGGCCCTGATGGCCTTTCCACAATGCCCGACTACTTCGAACTCCTCACCCTGCGCCAGCTCCTCGACCTCGTCGCGTACCTGAAGAGCCTGACCCCAAAGGCGAATGGCGCCCATCGCGGCCATTAAAGGAAAAGGGCCGGGGACATCCCGGCCCTTTCACCCTGGCTATTCGCTCTCTTCTCGCGGAGGAACTAGCCTCCCCCAAGATTATTTGGTGTTGAACGTCACCGTGGCAGTCACCAGGGGCTCCCACGGCACGTGGTTGTTATAGCTCAGGACCACGATCACCTTGTGCGCGCCCGGCTTCAGGCCCTTGACTTCAAGCGACGTCGCTGCGGTGTGGTAGATTCCTTCCTTCTCCATTCCGCGCGGGATTTCGACGCCGGGTTTGAAGTCCGCCCGATCCACAAACAGGTGGAAGTGAGCCTCCTCCTTTGCCTTGGCGTCTGCGGCCGGAACGATTTTTGCTCCGGTCGATTCATAGCTGATTTTCACGGTGTCGCCGGCAATGGTCTCGCCATTCTTCGGCGACGTGATCTTCAGGGTCGGTCTGGCCTGCGCCCAAACCGATAGCACCGCGAAGGCGAACACGAGTCCGACTAACCCAGCCACGACGATGACCCGATGTTTCCTCGTCCTCATTTTTTCCCTCCTCAAAAAGCATTAAACCGAACCGAGTCCACCAATGTCTCTCGTTCGGTGACGCTCCTTTAGTTCTCACCCCCTCTCATGGACGGACGATAAAGAAACCCAGCATTCCGTCTTCCAAATGGTCGTGCACGTGGCAATGATACATCCACTCGCCCGGGCCAACGCCTTCACCAGCAATCACCTGAAACCCGGTGCTCTCCCCCGCGTTATGGGTGAAGGTGTCAATGAGGCGGTTCGTCCCCCGGTCGAGCCAGCGATGCCCGTGGATGTGGAAGGTGTGAAACCGATGACCATGCGTGATGACCACAAACTCGACTCGTTCACCAAGCTTGGCCTCCAAGAGGGGAGTGTGAGGGTACCTCTTGTTGTTAAACCACACGTTCTGCATCACCAAGACGAAGGTCTTGTCAGGGATCGGATCGCCCGGCTTGCGGACGATGAGGGCCCCATACAAGCCCTGCTCGATGCCCCGCACGCCGTCTGGACCCGGGCCGATGACATGATCGTGGTAGTGCCAGTACCCGGCGGTGCCCGGCGCCGCGATCCAGCGATAGACATATTTGCCCCCTGGCGGCGCGAAGGAGCGCGTGTGCCGTGTCCCATCGCTGTCGATCTTGTAGTGGACCCCGTGGACATGCACACTTACATCGACGTCGAGCTGATTGACGAGCGTCAGCTCCACTTCGTCCCCTTCGTAGATTTCAATCGTCGGACCGGGCACGGTGCCGTTGTAGGTCAGGCTGCCTTCCGCCGCCCGCTGCGCCATAAGAGTGATCTGGTGCACCTTGGGGGCGAACTGTCCTGTCGGCGTCATCCCGCGCCGCACGGGGATGTGGGGGACCTGCGGGATACCCGTGACGGCATGCAGACCGTCCGCGACTGCTGTCCCCGGACTCGGATGGGGATGGGCCCCTGACGTCTCGGCGCCTGGAGGCGTGCTGGCCGCCCTCGCGCTCAGTGCTCCGCCGTACGCACCCAGCCCTACCGTCACGACGCACCCAAGGGCGACGATAATCCTCCCCATCTTTCCCTCATCTTCAGGACCTACCTATTCACCGACGCTCGAGCAGAAGGCACCGTATCACAAGTGCGTATAAGTTATCCTCGGCAGGCTTTCAGGTCAAGGGGCCGTTTTTGAAGGAGTCGCCTCTCCTGGGGGTCCTAGGACGCTCTCGGTGTAGGCGCGGATAGGCTAAGGGGAGGAGATAGACAGGAGGCCCTTGACAAATGCCGATGGACAGTACGATGATGCATGGATGCATGATGCGCCCACCGCGCTGAGGCCTTCCCGGCATGGCCGGGAGGGCCTTTGCTGTGAGACGTGGGCAGCCCACTTTCGCCGAACGGCGAGGGGGAGAAGGAAGGAGGCGCATGGCAGGGAAGACCCTGGGAGAGCTCGTGGAGGGCCTGGCACCCCTCGATGCCTCGGGGGGCGGGAATGTCCCGATCCAAGGGATCAGCAACGATTCCCGGCGGATCCGGCCAGGGTTCCTCTTCGTCTGCATCCAGGGATTCAAAGATGACGGGCACCGCTACGTTCCGGAGGCGTTAGAGCGGGGGGCAGCGGCGCTCGTCGTGGAGAGCCCCCTCTCCCGACCGGTGAGCGCCCCGGTGATCCGCGTGGCGGACGCCCGAAAGGCCCTGGCCCTGCTCTCGGCGCGATTCTACGATCACCCCTCCGCCCGTCTCACCCTCATCGGGGTGACAGGGACCCAGGGCAAGACGACCACGACCTATCTCATCGAGGCGATCCTACGCGAGGCCGGTATCCGGACGGGGCTGATCGGCACGGTGGTCCAGCGCGTGGGAGAGCGGGAAGAGCGGTCCACCCTGACCACCCCGGAATCCCTCGAGATTCAGCGCCTCCTCGACCAGTCGGTTCGCGCCGGGATCACGCATGTGGTCATGGAGGTCTCCTCGCACGCCCTTGCGCTGCACCGGGTCGCCGGGTGCGACTTCGATATCGCCGTCTTCACGAATGTCTCGTCCGACCACATGGACCTGCACGGGACGCGGCGAAAGTATCTGGACATCAAGGCCGCCCTCTTCGGCCAGCTCGGCGCGGATCCGACCAACTGCGCCATCGTGAACGTGGACGACCGCCAGAGCGGGCGCATCCTCGATGCCACCCGATGCCGCATCTTGACTTACGGCATCCATCGGGAGGCCGCCCTGACGGCCGGCCACATCACGGCGGGCCTTCGGGCCCTGGATTTTGTCGCCTATACGTCCCGCGGGCAGACGCCCATCCACATGGGACTCACGGGTGCCTTCAATGTGTACAACGCCCTGGCCGCTACGGGGGTGGGCCTCTGTCTGGACCTCGATCTCGAGACAATCAAGCGAGGGTTAGAAGGCGTGGCCTCTGTCCCGGGGCGGTTCGAACTCATCGAGCTCGGGCAGGATTTCCTGGTGATCGTGGACTTTGCCCACACCGCAGCCGCCATGGAGCAGCTCCTGACAACCACGCGGCCCTTCACCCAGGGCAGGATCATTACCGTGTTCGGCTGTCCGGGAGAGCGAGACAAGACTAAGCGGCCGGTCATCGGCCAGGTCGTCTCCCGCCTCAGTGACCACGCCATCCTCACGACCGACAACCCGGCCAGCGAGGACCCGCGCCAGATCGCGGAGCAGATCAAGACGGGAATGCGCCGGGCCCGGCGCGGGTGCACGTACGAGATCATCCTGGATCGGGCGGAGGCCATCGCCAGGGCCGTGGGCCTCGCCCGCCGAGGCGACGCGGTCATCCTGGCAGGCAAGGGGCATGAGGAGTATCAGATTATGAAGACCGGCCTTGTCCCCTTCAGCGACCGGGAGGTCGCCCAAGGTGCGCTCCAGGCAGAGAAAAAGGTCGCCGCCCAGATCGGACACTCAGCGACAGAACGGTGAGATCTCCAAATCCACAAGGTGGTCGCGAAGATCCGGGTGGGGACCCATCCCCACGGAGTCGCCCTGAAGCTGTGACAGCCGCGCTCCACACATGCGCGCCGCCGCGCACCCGCCCGTGCGTGATGACCGGCGCCCTGATCCTGCTGACGCTCGCGATGTCAGCCCGTCTCGCGGCGCACTCGACCCTGGTACGGTCCCAACCACCCGCGGGCGCCACCCTGACGACGCCGCCGGGTGAGATCATCCTCTGGTTCAACGAGCGCCTCGAACGACAGTTTCATGCGGTGACCGTTACCGACGGACAGGGCAGGACGATCCCGACGCAGAATCCTCACGTGGACCGGGCGGATCCGACGAAGCTCACGGTGGCGGTCGAGCCCCTCCCTCCGGGCGTATATCGGGTGAGGTGGCGGGTCCTCTCCCGAGACGGCCACGTCGCGGAAGGCGCCTTTTCCTTCTCCATTCAACCCTGATCCATCGAGGCCCCCATGATCGAAACGACAGACATGCTCATCCGCGGCGTCGGTTTCATGGGGATCGTGGTCTCCGTCGCTGGCCCGATCCTATTCCTCGTCGTGCTTCGTCCGGCCCTGTCGCTGACGGGCGGGGACGGCCCGAACCAGGAGATCGGCAGACGCATCGCGCGGACCTGCCTGGCGAGCGGCCTCCTCTTAGCAAGCGCGACGGCAGGCGCGGTCTTCCTCGTGGGGGCGGCCGTTACGCGCGAGGGGGCGAGTCTCTGGGACCTGGCCCTTTTGAAGCGCCTCCTCCTCGAGACGGCGCACGGCAATATCCTGCTCCTGCGGATGGCGGGGGCGATCGGCATGGCGCTGCTCTTTCGGTTCATCGCGCTCTACCCTGCCAGCCCCCGTCTCTGGGGGGCCGCGACATACGCGGCGCTCCTCACATTGGCGACGTTTCCCCTGACCGGTCACGCGGCGGCTCTGCCCACCCGCGAGGTCCTCGCGATGACCGTGGACGGCCTGCACCTATTCGGCGTGGCCACGTGGATCGGCGGGCTCTTTCACCTGCGCCTCCTCCTCGGCCCTCTCTCCAAGGACCCGGTGACCATCGCAACCGCGGTGCGCCGTTTCTCCCCCTTTGCCCTCGCAAGTGCGAGTCTCCTCATCGCGACCGGTCTCATCAATGCGCTGCAGTACATCGGCAGCCTGACCGCCCTTCTCGGAACCCCATACGGCCTGACGCTCACCGCCAAGCTCTTGCTCCTGATCCCGCTCTTGACCTTTGGCGCCATCAATTTCCTGATCCTCCGCCCGGCGCTGCAGCACACAAAACAGCACCACAATCCCCTCTTGCGACGGGTCACCACAACGATGGAGGGGGAACTGGGGTTGGGACTGGTGATCCTCCTGCTGGTCGGCGCCCTCACGGCCCTCCCGTATCCGGTGGAGGACTCCCCAGGAAGGAGTGACCTCGCCCCCGTCTTCTCCTGGCTCACTCCCCGCTGGCCCCACTTCTCGAGCCCCACCGCGAAGCGGGTCCGGGAGCAAAAGGCCGCCCAGAAGGCGAGCCCCAACCCGGTCCGGCCTGCCGAGGCGATCGCCTACTCCGAGTTTAACCACCACTGGGCGGGGGCCTTTGTCCTCGTGATGGGCCTGCTCTCTCTCCTCCACGCCTTCCGCCCGCGCCTTGCCTGGGCCCGCGCCTGGCCACTCACCCTGATCGGCCTCAGCATCTTCCTCTTCTTCCGGAATGACTCCGATGTCTGGCCCTTAGGGCCGATCAGTTTTTGGCACAGCTTGACGATCGCCCACGTCCTGCAACATCGCCTGTACGTCGTCCTGGTGGCGGCCCTGGGCATCGTGGAATGGCTGGGCCAAACCGGACGCATCCGCCGCACCTGGTGGACCTACATCTTCCCGGGGATTTGCGTCATCGGCAGCCTGATGCTCTTCCTCCACGCCCACGGGGGCTTGGAACGGGCCGACTCCCTTACCCATATTCACCACGTGGTGATAGGGACCCTGGGATTTTTGGCGGGAGTGAGCCGATGGCTCGAGCTTCGGGTGCAGGGAGAGGATCGCCTCTACGGCAAGCTGTGGGGCCTCTCCGTCACCCTGCTCGGCCTCTTCCTCTTCGTCTTCTTTCGCGAACACTGATCCGGACTGCTCGTGTCGGTCCGACTTTTCTCATGCAAGTACAGAGGTGGGCGATGCCAAGAATGAGGTTTGCTGCCTTCGTTGCCCCTGTTCGGGGCAATAGGTTGGACCGGTATTAGGGGACGGAAACCTCAAGCAAGCGCTCTGGATTGAAACGCGCTCCCTGAAGGCGCCCCCCCCAGTGGAGGTGGGGGCCGGAGGCGCGACCGGTCGCCCCGACCCAACCGAGGATGTCTCCCTTGGCCACCTCTTGCTCAACCGCCACCCGATATCCCTGCAGGTGATAGTACATCGTGAAGAGTCCGCTCCCATGATGGACGATCACCGAGTTGCCGCTGAAGAACAGCTCACCGGCGTAGACCACCACGCCGCGGTTACTCGCCCGGACCGGCGTGCCGGCTGCCGCCTCGAAATCGACGCCGGTATGGGGGCTGCGGGGCTGACCGTTGATGATCCGCCTGAGCCCGAATGCGCTACTGACTTGAAGCGTCCCTTCGAGGGGCGCAATGAAGGCGTGCGACCAGGACGGTTCCCCTTTCCACGTCTCCCAGATCGACGCCAGCACCGCCTCCTCCCGGCGGACCCGTTCGAGGGTCTCCGCATCGAGATCGACCATCGCCTTGGGGAGCGTGAGATGCTGCAGGGGAAATCGACCGTCCGCCACCGTGACCTGGACCCGGCGGTGATACTGCTGTCCAGACCTCCCCTGGGCCTTCACCTCGACCGGATGAGGGCCGGGTGGGGTTTCGAGATCCACCGCGAGGAGGATGGTGTATGCACCTCCTCCCGGATGCGTGGGGAGGCTCAGGCCCCGGAAGCGCGCCTCGAGCCCGATGAGCGGCTCGGCGGCCGTGACCCGGAGGCCCCGAAGGTCGCCCTGGACGACCGGCTTCTCGGGGAGCTGCACCTGGAGATCCGCCCCCACCCCCAGGGGGTGCACCAAAACCAGGAGGCCGAGAGGGAGACTCACCCGCAGTTGCCTCGTCACGGTCCCTCGGGACCGCGTCGAGATGCCTCCTTCCACTCCGCCCTCCCTGCCCCGCTCAGGCGGATGGATTCGCCAGGCGTTTCATCTGTCGAATGGCCGCAATTGGATCGGGATTTTGAAAGACGGCCGAGCCCGCCACGAGGATGGATGCCCCTGCCTTGGCAATCCTGGCGCAGTTCTCGACCTTGATTCCTCCATCCACCTCGAGCTCACAGCGGAGCTTGAGCGCATCGAGCCGTCGCCGCATCTCTTCCACCTTCTGTTCCACGTGGGGGATGAACCCCTGACCCCCGAAGCCGGGGTTCACGGACATCAAGAGGACGAGATCGAGATCGCTGATCACTGGATCGAGGGTGTCGAGAGGGGTGGAGGGATTGAGAGCCACCCCGGCCCTGGTGCCCGTGGCCTTGATCTGCCGGATGGTTCGGTCGAGATGCGGACACACCTCGGCATGGACCGTCAGACAGTCACTCCCGGCCTTGGCGAACTCGGCGATGTAGCGCTCGGGGTACTCAACCATCAGGTGCACATCGAAGGGAACCGCCGTCCGGGGGCGCAGGGACCGAATCACGTCCGCCCCGTAGCTGATCACGGGGACGAAGTGGCCGTCCATCACGTCGAAGTGGAACAGGTCGGCCTCCTGCTCGACTGCGAGGATCTCCTCTGCCAGGCGGCCATAGTCTACCAGGAGGACTGCCGGTGCGATCTTGACCATGTTCCCCTCCGGGGCGTTCAGGGTTCAGAGTTCAGGGTTCATGGTAGGGTCGGAATCTGCGACGATGAACCATGAACCGTCAACCATGAACTTGTTCTCTCCGACTATGAACCATGAACTATGAACCACGAACCTACTGGGCCACGACGATGGACACCTCCTCTTTTTCTTTGATCCGCGTCCCGAACGAGGGCTCTTGGAGCACCACCCGTCGGGCCTGAGCGGGGAAGGACTGGTAGGTCACCCGAGGCTCAATGCCCATCTCCTTCAGGATGGCAACGGCCTCTTCCTCCCCCTGCCCGACCAGGTTGGGCATCACATAGAAGCGGTCTTCCTCCCCCAGGCTGACCAGCACGCTCACCGCACTCCCCCGCCGCGTCGGGAAACCGGCCGGCGGATCCTGCGCGATCACCACGCCCGTCGGCAGGCTCGTGTGCACCTTGGCGGTAGGCCCGAGGAGCAGACCCTGCTCCGCCAAGAGCCGCTGCGCCTGCGGGAGAGGCTGGCCCGCGAGGTCCGGGGCGAGCGTCTCGTCGCTCCCCTTACTGATGGTGAGGCGGACCTCGACGTTCCTGCGGACACGAGATCCGCCGGACGGGCTCTGGCGGACTACCGCACCCTTCGGGAAGGCCCCATGGTACTCCTCACCGGCCATCCGGGGCTGCAGCCCCACGATCCGGAGCTGGCGGGCCGCCTCCTTCAGCTCCAACCCGATCACGACCGGGACCTCGATCCGGTCCCGCTCCAGGGAGAGATTCATGGCGATGTAGCCGGAGAGAATGGACAACAGGAAGAGGCCGACCCCGATCCCGGAGATCCGCAGCACGGTCTTTGACCACATGATGGTTCCCTCGACCCCTCAGTGCCGACGGAGCCGGCCAACAAAGAACCCGTCGGTCTCATGCCGATGCGGCCAGGTGGCGACGTGCCCCCCGGTCACGAGAGCACTTCTCGCCCCTCGGAAGAAAGCCGGCAGGTTGTCCTCGTCGGAGAAGTCCGGATGCCGGGTCAAGAACCGTGCCACGACGTCCGCTCCCTCCTCCGGCTCATGGCTGCACACGGCATACACCAGCGCACCGCCAGTGCGGACGCAGTCCGCCACCCCGTCCATGATCGCGCTCTGAAGCGCGGCGAGTCGGGCGATATCCGCCGGCTCCCGATGCCACCGGATCTCCGGGCGCCGCCGGACCGTGCCCAGGCCTGTGCAGGGGGCATCGACCAGGACCCGGTCTGCCCATTTCCGGAAATGCCCCGCCGCCTCGCGGGCGTCTCCTCGCACCGGACTCACGATGGTCGTGCCGAGGCGCCGCACCCCATCCTGCAGGCGTCGGAGCGCGCGGGGGCTCAGATCGAGGGCTGCCACCTCGCCTCGGTTCTGCATCAGCATGGCGGCCAGCGTCGCCTTGCCGCCACCTCCCGCGCAGACGTCGAGGACCCGCTCCCCCGGTTGCGGATCCAAGACCTGCACGACCAGCGCGGCCGCCTCATCCATCACCCAGAACACCCCTCGTTCCCTTCCCCCACCGGCGAGCAGATTTCCCGCATTCCGGACCCGATACGCATTCGGCACCCAGGGACTCGCCTCCCACTCCGCCCCCGCCCTGGTGAGAAGGCGCTCGACCTCCGCCACACTTCCCCGGAGGGGGTTCCACCCGATTGCGACATGGGGAGTCCGGTTGTTGGCCTCCATGAGCTGCCGCGCCTCTTCCCCCAATTGTTTCAGCCATCGCTCCACCAGCCAGGCGGGGTGGGAATGCCGGACCGAGTATCGCAGGACCGGGTCTTCGGGCAGCTCCTCTTCCCTGAGCGGACCGCGTCGCGTCGAGGCCCGCAGAATGGCGTTGACGAAGGTCTCCGTCCCGCGCCGGGCCAGCCGGACCGTCTCGTGGACCGCCGCGTATCCCGGGACCTTGGTCAGATAAAAGAGCTGGTAGGCCCCGAGCCTCAGGAGATTCCTCACGTCGAGATCGACCGCCTGCAGCGGCCGATCCAGGACGCGTGACAGGAGAAAGTCAATCGTCCCGCGATGGCGCAGGACCCCGTAGGTGAGCTCCGTCGCCAGACCCCGGTCGCGAGGTGTCAGCTTCTGCCGGCCGAGCCGGGCGTCCAGAAGGACATTCGCGTACGCCTTATCCCGCTCGACCCGGACGAGAATTTCCAGGGCGAGGCGTCGTGGATTCCTCCCGGGTGGAGACGAAAGCACTCCCCACCTCCGCGCGATAGCCACGGGAAAACTCCTCGGCCGTCATGACCCGCCTCCCCTCCGGCTGCAGCCGGGTG
>Ga0209108_10002517_pt1 | contig 10474 bp, 11 predicted proteins | sample Rifsed10ft1_FD_184003 | JGI IMG/M metagenome (GOLD analysis project Ga0209108, IMG submission 184003) | Soil microbial communities from Rifle, Colorado, USA - sediment 10ft 1 (version 2) | ecosystem: Environmental > Terrestrial > Deep subsurface > Rock core/Sediment | place: Rifle, Colorado...
GGAATCATCCACCATCAGATTTTCGTCGGCCAGCAGTACTTGGGGGCCGCCGGCGGGCCTACATAAGGAGGAAAGAGCAGGAGGGTCCGGGGGTTCCCGCCATTAAGGCATAACCCCCTAGCTTTTCTCTTCCAAAAATAATTTAAGCTTCGGCATGAATTTGTTTATACCCTTTAAAAATCCTCTTTCTTGAATTACTTCTTCTATCGAAAGTTTAACAAGGCCCGACCCTTCACTTACCTTGGTTTTTTCGAGTTCCAAAGTTATAGGCGAGATGAACACCGACACATTAAGAAGATACCCATGATATCTACCCCTCTCGGTAATTGTGAAAGAGTAATTCCCCCAATACTCTAACTTTTTGGGGCGATAACTTAACTCTTCTATAAGCTCTCTTATAGCTGCTTTCTTTGGGGTTTCTCCATTCTCTATCTGTCCACCCCAAAAAGCATATTTCTCTCCCATTTTTGAAGCAGCGCCCCTTTCTTGAACTGCAATATTCAAGTCCTTGTCGTAAAATACAACAATTGCATAGTCTCTTACTCTCATTGCTCTAATTCCTTAACTTCCTTTTTTTCTTCCGACCCGAGTGATTGTGTTGAAGATATTTTTTGCCCTAGCTGGGTGAATGAGGTAATGACCGAACTCATGATGTTGTAGGCATTGTTTAGGTGCTTCTGTAAAACCCCGAGATTGTCCCCGACTTTTGAGTAATCTTTTTGGGCTGCCCTTAATATTCTAAATACCTCACGCGATTTTGTTTCCAGGTCTTTTCCTTCGAAAGATAAAAGCAAAACCTGTAAGTGTGCGTAGAGAGTGTTGGGCGATACGGGGTAAACCCTTAACCTTCGGGAATAATTGATTAGCTCCTGGATATTTACCACCTCGTAATAAACCGCTTCCGAAGGGATATACATCAGGGCAAAATCCATCGTTCCTTCCTCGGGTAAAATATATTTTCGGGAAATATCTTCGATGTGTTTTTTGACATCCTGTATTAACTGCTTTTTGCCGACAGCTCGTTGGGCCTCAGTTTCTCCTTTGAGCATAAGGTTAAAGTTTTCCATTGGGAATTTGGAGTCAATGCATAAAAGTCCCGCTTCGGTTTTAAGAACCGCGTCCACTTTAAACCCGGACTTGAAAGAGTACTGCAAATGAAAAGCGTTCTTGGGAAAGGTCTGGCCTATCATTTCCTTTAAAACCTCTTCCCCCAAACCTCCCCTTAATTTGGGTGATTGCAAAAATTCCTGTAGAGTTCTTATTCCCTTTCCTACCTCGCTCATTTCTCCCAAGTTTCTTTGCACCTGGGACATCACCCTCGCCGCATTATCCAGTCTTTCATTCATCGACTGGGTGTTTTTCTGCAGGGACTCAAGGAGTACCTTTCTGTCGTCTTTGGAGCCGGATTGGAGCATCCTGATTATCTGCAGAAGTTCATCGGATGGTTTTTGGGCTTCTTTTAATTCGGTTAGTCGTTTGTTGATAAAAATGGCAATGATCACCAGAGCCGCTACAACTATCACCAGTGTTACCGTCGGGTCCATGACATTGCCATTCTACCACCCGACTGGGGTAAAATGAAGAAAGCATGAAGAAGGCCCAACGACAAAAATTGGTTAGGGACAGGAAGAATTTCTTTCCGACTCTGGCAGTTACGATTCTTCTCTGGATATTTATCTTCGCGCTTGTCTATTTTATAGAGCCCGATATCCCCCTTATCATGCCTCTCTTTTTTATTCTTGTTTTCCTGGCTTTCCTTTTTACTTTTTCCACCGCCCTTGCCAATTCAAGAAGGGGGCTCGTCCTTTCCGCCGCCGTTACCATTTTTCTTTTCTTGAGATATTTGGGCGTGGGCAATGTAATAAACCTTATTTTGATTGTGGGGATTGTGATATCTCTTGAGGTCTACTACTACAAAAGAGACCCTTAGGCCTTGACTGGGTCTTCCTTCTTGCTATACTGCTCTCTCCGCCTGCTTCGATCTATTAAACAATGCGAATATCGAACCAGAAAATAAATCCCATCTTGAAGACCCAGATTGTAAGAACCCTGGCCCAAACTCTTGCGGACCTCAAAGAGCCCAAAGATGTCGAGACTTTCCTGAATGACTTTTTTAATGCCAGCGAACTTGAAACTTTTGCAAAGCGTCTGGCTATTTCCTACTGGCTTAAAAAGGGAAGAAGCTATACGAACATCAAAGATAACCTCAAGGTCTCAAGCGCCACAATTGCCGTCATTCAAGGCATTTCAAAAACTCCGGGAATGACCTTGGCTTTAAAGCAGATGGAAGCGGAAGAATGGGCCAATGTTTGGTCTAAAAAAATCAAGAAGTTTATCCGAGAGTAGATTCTCCCCCCCTTACGCGATAAAATAGCCTCATGACCAAGAAATTCTATATAACAGCCGCCATTCCTTACGTTAACGCCAAGCCGCATATCGGGCATGCTCTGGAATTTGTCCAGACGGACGCCCTCCGCCGATATCACAGGCTTCTGGGCGAGGATTCCATTTCCCTCTCGGGGGGAGACGAAAATGCCGTTAAAAACGTCCAGGCGGCAGGGGAAGCGGGAATTCCTGTTCAGAAGTTTGTAGATACCAACACGGAACTTTTTAGACAGTTGGCAATTGCCTTAAACGCGGAGTTTGACGCCTGGCAAAAAGGCTCCGACGAAAAACACCACCTCTCGGCTCAAAAACTCTGGAAGCTCTGCGGGGAAGATATTTATAAGAAAAAGTATGAGGGTCTATATTGTGTAGGTTGTGAAGCCTTTTATTCTCCCGAAGAACTTAATGAAAACGGGGAGTGCTACGAACATCCTGGCAAAAAGCTGGAAAAGGTGGCGGAGGAAAACTACTTCTTCAAACTATCAAAATATCAAGGCAGGCTTATTAAGCTTATTAATTCGGACGAATTGAAAATTGTTCCCGAGACGCGCAAAAACGAGATACTCTCATTCCTCTCCCAACCTCTTCAGGACATCAGTATCTCCCGGACAAATGAACGGGCCAAGAATTGGGGAGTGCCTGTTCCCGGAGACCCAAATCAGAGAATTTATGTCTGGTTTGACGCCTTAAATATCTACCAGTCGGGAATCGGTTTCGGCTGGGATGAGGATAAATACAAAAAATATTGGCCGGCTGATGTCCACGCAATCGGCAAGGGAATTTCCAGATTCCATACAATCTACTGGCCGGCATTCCTGCTTTCTGCGGAACTTGCTCTTCCCAAAACAGTATTTGTCCACGGATACCTGACTGTTAACGGACAAAAGATGTCCAAATCCCTAGGGAACGCTGTTGACCCAAATGAATTCATCGAAAAATACGGGGCGGATGCCCTGAGATATTACCTTTTGGCCAAGGTCTCCCCTTTTGCGGACGGGGATTTTTCCGAGGAAAAACTCAAGGAAACATATAACTCGGATCTCGCCAACGGATTGGGAAATTTAATTGCCCGAATAGCAAAACTTTGCGAAACATCGGGAGCGGAAATTAAACTTTCCCAGCCCAGCCTTTTTCCCGAAGTGGAAAAGTATTTGCAAAATTTCCGCTTCGATAGTGCCTTGAAGGCCATTTGGGACAAAATTAAAATTCTAGACCAGGAAATAAACGACAAAAAATTTTGGGAACTTAAGGGCGATAAGCTAAAGACCACTCTTGATGCCTCTGCCGTCGAGATTCGCAATATTGCTTATAACCTTAAGCCTTTTTTGCCGGAAACATCAGAGAAAATTCTGTCAATATTTGGAAATAAACCCGTCGCCGAGATACTTTTCCCCAGAAAATAAAAATGCGTGAATTTATTATTAAGCACGACAGGGTTATCCACCGTCTTCTGGAAATTCTCCCGGGTTTTGTCTCTTGGAATATAATCCTTTTCCCTTATTGGGGAATTTTCGTAATTCCCACCACGGTTGCCTACTTTATCCTTATCTTTAACATCTATTGGTTCTATCAGTCTTTGCAAATCGCAATCACTGCAGTTATTTCCCATTTAAGGATACAGGCCTCCATCGTCTACGATTGGTTGGGAGACCTAAAGGCTTTTCCCGACTGGAAGAAGGTAAGGCATTTGGTCATTATCCCGACCTTTAAAGAACCGATATATATTCTTGAAAGGACATTAACCTCACTTGCCGAGCAAACCCTACCCAGAAAACAAATAATCGTTGTCTTGGCCATGGAGAAAAAAGAACCCAAGGAAGATAGGGCGCAAAAAGTAAAACAGCTTAAGGCCAAATTTCAAGGAGTGTTTGCCAATCTTTTTGTCACGATCCACGAACTTGCTTCCGGTGAGGTTGTGGGAAAAGCTTCAAACGAAAGACATGCCGCGCTCTGGGTAAAGAAACGGTTTATAAAGGCAGGCGTAGATACAAATTACTTAACGGTAACTAGCTGCGATGCGGACCATAAGTATCACCCTCAGCATTTTGCTTGCCTAACTTTTAAGTTTTTGGACAACCCCAAGCGCTACAACTATTTTTGGCAGCCCGCAGTCATGTTTTACAACAATATCTGGGAGCTTCCCGCCATAACCCGTGTCCCCAATACCCTTTCTACCATCTGGAATCTGTCCCTTTTGCCGCGCAAGGACAGGCTCATTAATGCCCAAAACTACTCCCTTTCCTTTAAGCTTCTGGATGAGGTCGATTATTGGGATCCGGATAAAATTCCCGAGGATTGGGGAATATTTTTTAAGGCCTACTATAAAAAGAGAGGCCAGGTCGAGGTAGACCCGATTTATCTGCCCCTCCACGCCGACGCGCCTCAATCAACGTCATTTATCAAAACACTCAAAAACCAATACGAGCAGTACAAACGCTGGGCCTGGGGAGTCTCGGACGACCCCTGGATAATCAAAAACTATCTCTTGACCCCGGGAGTACCTTTTTGGGACAAGACAATGAGGTTGATGTTTGCCATTTGGGCCCACTTTATGTGGCCCGTAAACTGGTTTGTCATCACTTTGGGGTTAACCCTTCCTTCCCTGCTAAACCCAGACTTTGCCAGAACCGCATTGGGTTATACCGTACCCAGGCTTTCCTCATTTGTTCTGACCGTTGCCCTTCTCTTCCTTCTGGTAATGATAGTCATCGACAATATCTATAAACCCAAGCGCCCCAAAGGGTTTCCTCTCTGGAGGGCGCTTCTGGTGCCTTTCGAATTTGTCCTCATGCCCATTACCGGGTTTTTCTTTTCGGCCCTTCCCGGCCTGGATGCCCACACCCGCCTCATGCTCGGGAAATATCTGGAATATCGAGTCACGGAAAAGGTATAGTTAATTGATGAACCAATTCACTGCCAGCCTTTGGGGGGACGAGGCTTTCAGCGCGATTCTCTCTCAAAAATCCCTTCCCCAGATAATCTCAACCATCGCCCGGGATACTTCTCCGCCTTTATATAACCTTTCCGAGCATCTCTGGTTTGGGGTTTTCGGCTCATCCGAGGTAGCCATCAGGGCTCTTTCATTCCTCTATTTTTTAATTGCCATATTTTTTGTCTACAAAATCGGGGAGCATCTCTGGAACCGAAATACGGGCCTTTTGGCAGCCGGGTTAACCTTTCTTAATCCCTTTTTCTTTACTTATGCCTTCGAAGGCCGAATGTATTCGCTCCTGGCGGCAACCGTTACCGCCTCGATGTATTTTTTCCTTAAAAGGAACCACTTGGCCTATGTTGTTGCAACCGTCGCCGCACTTTATACCCACCACTTTGCCATCTTTGCGATTTTTGTTCAGGGACTCTGGTTTCTGAAGGAATATTTCTTCGGCAAGAAAAAGGCGGCGATTCAGATATTTAAATCTTTCCTGGCGGTTGGTATTCTTTACCTTCCCTGGATAATCCCTTTGTATAACCAAACCAAAATGGTCGGCGGCGGCTTCTGGTTGGGAACCCCCACATTGACCGATTTTCGAAACCTGGTCTATAAATACCTGGCCGAGGGGATTTCCCATTCTCTCTCCAAGCCGGCCTTATATCTTGCCTTGGGAATAGTGTTGGTCCGCAGATGGGGAAAAGATTTCGAGAAATCCCTTTTTCTTCTTACCTGGTTTTTTGTTCCTATTCTGGCTGCTTATATCATTTCCCAGAAGTTCTCCTCGGTCTTTTTTGACAGATATCTGCTTTATGCAATCCCCGCTGCAATGCTGCTTCTGGCCTCAAACTTAAGAAGAATTTCCCTGCCCGTGGTTGCGGGTCTCCTGGTCTTTTTTGTAATCATCGACTCTTTCTACTTTACCCATCCCACCAAGAGACCTTTCAGGGAATTCGCCGCTTACGTCAATGAAGCCAAAAGGGGAGACGACATGCTTATAAATTGGAACTCGGCGGCCCACCATCTCTGGGAATCCAAGTATTACGGCATACCCGCCCCGATATATACCCCCGGGCCTCTGCCTTATTATGTCGGGACGGCGCTCATGACCGAGGATGATATCCTCTCCGCCCTCCCTACGGGAAATGCTGCCCGGGGAATAAATAGAATCGGGGCAATTACCTCAGGCCCCATTGAGGAGGTCTCCATCCCTGGTTATACTAAAGTAGACGTCAAAGTCTTTGAACCTCTGAAGATTGTCTGGCTGGCAAGATTAAGATGAAAAAGTTCATCGCAAAAACCCACATCCCCGTATGGCTGGCCATAGTTCTGGGAATTGTAATTATCTTGAGAATTCCCACATTTTTCGAACCCTTCTCGTATGGCGACGAGATGATTTATTTGACCTTGGGGGAAGGGCTAAGAAACGGGCTGACCCTTTATCGGGACGTTTACGATAATAAGCCCCCTCTTCTTTACTTGCTGGCCGGCATTGCGGGAAACGTATTCTGGTTCAAAGCAATCCTCGCCTTCTGGAGCCTCATTACCATCGTTCTTTTTTGGCACCTGGCCCAGGCTCTTTTCCCCAATAAAGTAAAGCTGCACAAGATTGCAACGGTAATTTTTGCGCTTTTAACCACCATTCCTCTTCTTGAGGGCCACATTGCCAATGCCGAAATGTTTATGATCGGGCCCACCATTGCGGCATTTTTGATACTTTTGACGCGAAAGGGCAATTTCAAAAATCTCTTCGGGGCGGGGGTCCTTTTTTCCGTAGCCACCCTTTTTAAGGTTCCGGCGGCGTTTGATATTCCGGCAATTGTTATCTTTTGGTTAATTACCGCCGGCGTTAAGAAAGAGGCATTAAGGGAAACCGCAAGAAAAACCGCCTTCCTTGCCCTTGGATTTCTCATCCCTCTGGCAATAACCTTTGTCTGGTATTTTGCCGCCGGGGCGCTCAAGGACTATATCATTGCGGCCTTTCTCCAAAATTTCGGCTATCTCTCAAGCTGGCGCGGGGGCAACACCGAGCCCTTTCTTGCCAAGAATCTGCCGCTTCTGATCAGGGGAGCCGTCGTTATTGCCGTCTCTATCGTTCTTTACCTGAAAAGGGCCAGGCTCTCCAAGCCGTTTATCTTCTTAACCCTTTGGCTTGTCTTGGCACTTTTTGCGGCAACCCTTTCGGAGCGGCCATATCCACACTATCTGCTCCAGGCTGTGGCCCCGATTGCCCTCTTTCTGGGAATTCTCTTTACCGAAAAAACTATCGAACAGTCGCTGGCAATAATTCCTCTTGCCCTGGCTCTTTTTGTGCCCGTCTATTACAAATTCTGGTATTACGCTTCGACCCCTTATTACCTGCGATTTGTAAACTTCGCTCTGGGAAAAACGGACAGGTTGCAGTATTTCGCCTCATTTGGGGAGAGGGTGAACCGTAATTACCAGATTGCGGATTTTCTGGTCAAATCCTCAAGACCCAGCGACAAGGTGTTTGTCTGGGGACCAGACGGCTCTGCCGTCTACGCTCTTGCCCGCCGGCTACCGCCGGGTAAATATGTAATTGATTACCACATCAAAGATTTCTCTTCCAAGGAGACAGAAGCCCAGCTTTTGGGCAAGGACAATCCCAAATTCATCATTCTTCTCCCCGATGCCGAGCCCTTTGCCGAGATAACTCCGCTTCTTAAGCTCTCCTATGTCCGAATTTTAACCCTTGATGGAGCCGAAATCTGGAAGTTGAGGTAAACTTCGGTTAAGATAGCAGTCCATGGACAAGCTCAAGTTTAAGATCGATAAAAATTTATTGGCCAGCCTTCCTTTTAGGAAATGGGTCTACGCCTCTTTTGTTGTCAATCTTGTCGTTATCGTCTTTGTCCTGATTGTTCGCAGGTGGCTTCCTCCCCAGGTTCCGCTTTTTTACGGAATGGCCGAAGGGGAAGGGCAACTTGCCCCAAGTCTTTTCCTACCCATCCCCGCCATTGCCGCAATCCTCGTTACTACTCTTAATATCGTTCTCGCACATACTTTAAAAGATACTTTTATCAAGAGGGCCTTGATTGTGGCTGGGCTTGCAGCAACTTTTCTGGCAACGATAACTGTCGTTAAAATCGTATTTTTGGTGGGAAGTTTTTGATTTATGCCTAACCTTTCCAACCTGGTTTTCCTTCCTGCTCTTCTGGCAGGGGCAATTGCTTATTTAACCACACCCCTAATCATAAAGTTTTCCAAGAAATTGGGGATTATCGATGATCCTGCCAAGCACAAACACCCGAGCGTCATCCATACCCGCCCGACCCCTCGGGGAGGAGGTTTAGCCATATTTTTGGCGGTTGCCGTTGCGTCCCTTGTTTTCCTGCCACTGGATAAGCACTTAAGGGGAATTTTGGTAGGCGCATCGATTATCGCCCTGATGGGCTTACTGGATGACAGGCACAATTTAAATCCCTACTTGAGGCTGGGGGTCGGGTTTTTGGCGGCCGGGGCCGTGGTGGCTGCGGGAATTGGCATCTCATTTATCTCAAACCCTTTGGGCGGAATAATCGACCTTTCTCAGCCTCAAATTGCCTTCAGTCTCTTCGGAAGGGGTCACTCAATCTGGATTCTTTCCGACCTTTTCGCCATTTTTTGGATTACTTTTATGATGAACATGCTCAATATGGGCGCCAAGGGAATAGACGGGCAACTAACCGGGGTGGTGGCCATCGCCGCCATAACCATCGCCGCTTTATCTTTGAGATTCTCGGCAGATATCACCCAGTGGCCGGTAATTATCCTGGCCTCAATTACGGCCGGGGCTTTCCTGGGATTTTTGCCGTGGCATATCTATCCGCAAAAAATAATGCCGGGTTATGGAGGTGCAACCCTGGCGGGGTTTTTATTGGCGGTTCTCGCCATTCTTTCAACAACCAAGGTGGGAATTCTGGTTGTGGTTTTGGGAGTGCCCTTGGTCGATACCGGATACACCATTGTGCGACGAATATTGGCGGGTAAATCCCCCGTTTGGGGAGACCGCGGCCATTTGCACCACAGGCTTCTGGATGCTGGCTGGAGTAAATCCAAAGTCGCGATTTTCTATTGGGGCATTACGGGAGTTCTGGGGGCAATTGCCCTCTATTTGAATACTCCTTCCAAGTTCTATACAATTGTCTCAGTTGCAGTTGCCGTCCTCGGCCTAATCGTATGGCTAACCTACCGACCGAAATCGTCCGCATAGCCCGACCCCTTCACTGGATTAAAAATCTGGCTCTTTTCGCTGCTTTAATTTTTACCGGGGAGCTTTATTCCCTGGCTCTTTTCAATAAGGTTGTTTGGGCTTTTGTCTCTTTTAACCTGATTACTTCGGCGACATATATCATCAACGACATTCTCGATGCCAAGACCGACAGGCTCCACCCTACCAAGAAAAACCGGCCGATTGCCTCGGGAAAGCTTTCCGTGCCGGCCGCGCTCGTCGTTGCGGCCTTATTCGTGCTTGGTTCTTTGGCTGTCGCCGCAGAGCTTTCTTCCCTTTTCTTCTTCATGGTCCTGGCCTATCTTTCCCTACAGATTCTCTATAGTCTGGGGCTTAAAAAGATTGCCATTATCGATATTCTGGTTATCGCTTCCGGTTTTGTAATTAGGGTCTATTCGGGAGCTTTTGTAATTGATGCCCATCTCTCCGTCTGGTTTTTACTCTGCGTAATTTCCGTGGCTCTCTTCTTGGCTTCAGGAAAGAGAAGGGCCGAGCTTAACATTTTGAAACAAACCTCGCTTGTGACCAGAGAAAGCCTGACCCACTACAAGCGCGAGCTATTAAGCTCATATGTGACGATGTTCGGGAGTGCGGCCTGGATGAGCTGGGCACTTTTTACCTTCTTTGAATCCCCGCCCGCAACGATGCGGGTTTGGCTTTTCCTGGCCGAAATCTCCAGGGCAACAGCAATTAATAAAATGATGATGATCACCATCCCGGTGGTTATCTTCGGGATAATGCGTTACGAAAGCCTAATCTTCGAAGGCAGAAGCGAGGCTCCGGAAAAACTTTTATTGAAAGACAAATCGCTCATGACCTCAATCCTCATCTGGACCGGAATGGTCATCTGGATAATCTACGGCGGAATTTCCTCCTTCGCCTAAGTTGCTGAGGGAGTAGCTGTCGGGGTTTCCTCCTCGACTATTTTC
>Ga0209108_10002519_pt1 | contig 10466 bp, 10 predicted proteins | sample Rifsed10ft1_FD_184003 | JGI IMG/M metagenome (GOLD analysis project Ga0209108, IMG submission 184003) | Soil microbial communities from Rifle, Colorado, USA - sediment 10ft 1 (version 2) | ecosystem: Environmental > Terrestrial > Deep subsurface > Rock core/Sediment | place: Rifle, Colorado...
GTCGAACGGCGGCAGGCTCTGGCTGCCGTCCCAGCGTGCGTAGCGGAAGCGGCTCATCGCAGGCGCTCGACCGCCGCGCGGGCCCCGTTGGCGGCGGCACGGACCAGGCGCTGTCCAGCCCACAGGCCGATGCGGCCGCCACGACGCAGCAACCAGGCCGCGCCGCTGCGCACCGTGCGGAGGTCGCGATCCAGGTCCGCGGCAACCAGCCCGGCCGCCTCCAGGTGTGCCTGCCGCTCGGCAGGCGGGAGCCCGCGCAGCGCGAAGCGCAGTCCCAGCAGGGCGACCGCCGCGTCGTCCAGCTGGCCGGCGACCGGGATGATCCCCGGCACCAGGTCGATCGGCGAGACCAGGTAGGCCGCGGCGCCGGCGACGGCGGTGCGGCGCCCACGGCTCAGCCGCGGATCGCGGGCGAGGCGCCAGGCCAGGCGGCCGTAGGCCGGCAGACGGCGCACGAGCTCCAGGAAGCGTTCCTTCGGGAACGGGTCAGCGGCGCGCTCCGGGGACGTGCCGCGGAGCGGGGTCATCGGCCTAGCGCGCGTAGCGGACGCCGCCGCCGCGTCGCTCCTTGTTCAGGCGACGGTTGAGGTGCAGCCCCTCCAGCACGAACTCGACGCCGCTCGCCACCCCCGCCGGCGACTCGCCGAGGTCCAGTCGCGCGACGGCACGGCTCAACTCGGGCAGCTCGCCGACCAGCTGCTTGAGCGACTCGGAGGCGACCAGTTCCCCCACCTCGGCCTCGGCGCCAGCCTCGAAGCGCTCGACCAGCGGCACCAGCTCGGAGAGGGAGAAGTGGCGGTTGAAGACGTTCACCACCGCGCGCTGCACGAGCTTCTCGATCACCTTGTCCTCGCGCGTCTCGTCGCCGAGCGTCTCCAGCTCGATCTTGCCGGCCGTCGACGCCACGACCGCTCCGAGGTCGCTAACCCGGGGCGCGGCGACCGGCTCGCCGAGCCGGACCGCGCGCTTCAGGGCGGCCGCGACCAGCGTCTCGTGGTTGGCGATGGTGACGCGCACGCTCACCCCGGAGCGTTGGCTCACCTCCGACGAGCGTCGCGCCAGCTGCGACAGCTCGGCCACGATCTCCTTCATGAAGGACGGCACCTGGACGGGGACCGATGCCGCCGTCTCGTCGTCGAAGGCCAGCCACTCGGCTTCCATGATGGCGATCTCGGTTTCGGGATCCTCGGGGTAGTGGGTCCGGATCTGGGCTCCGAATCGGTCCTTGAGCGGCGTGATGATCCGGCCGCGGCTGGTGTAGTCTTCCGGGTTGGCGCTGGCGATGACGAACAGGTCGAGGCTGAGGCGCACCTTGTAGCCGCGGATCTGGACGTCGCGCTCCTCCATCAGGTTGAGGAGCCCGACCTGGATCCGCTCGGCCAGGTCCGGCAGCTCATTGAGGGCGAAGATCCCGCGGTTGGTGCGCGGCAGCAGGCCGTAGTGGATCGTCAGCTCGTCCGACAGGTAGCGGCCCTCGGCGACCTTGACCGGGTCCACCTCGCCGACCAGATCGGCGATGGTGATGTCGGGGGTCGCCAGCTTCTCGCCGTAGCGATCGGCGCGGGCGAGCCAGGCGATCGGCGTGCCCTCCCCGCGCTCGGCGAGCAGCGAGCGGGCGAAGGGGCTCACCGGCCGCAGCGGGTCGTCGTGCAGCTCGGCGCCGGCGACCACCGGCACCCATTCATCGAGCAGCCCGACCAGGGAGCGTGCGATCCGGCTCTTGGCCTGGCCGCGCTCCCCGAGCAGAATGATGTCCTGTCCCGCAAGGATGGCGTTCTCGATCTGCGGCAGGACGCTCTCGTCATAGCCGATGATCCCCGGCAGCAGCGACTCGCCACTGCGCAGCCGATCGACAAGGTTGGCGCGCATCTCCTCCTTGACGCTGCGCGGCCGGTAGCCGGCGGCTCGCAGCTCGCCGAGGGTGCTGGCAGTCGGTCGGTCGGTCACGCGATGGCTCCTTCGGGGAGGGCAGGGTAGCCGATGACGGCCGCCGCCACCGCGGCCGGTTCGCCGATCCCACGCTGCGCCAGTGCGGCCAGGTAGGCGGTGCGCTCCGCAAGCTCCGACTCCAGCCCGTCCGGGGTCGACGCGAGCGACGCGGCCAGCACGGCGTAGGCCTCCGGATCGTGGATCAGCCGGCGGCGAGCGCGGCCCCCGTCGCCGGCCAGCAGCGGCGGCTCCGGGTCGCGCTGGGCGCCGGTCAGGCTGGGCGAGCGGCCTCCCTCCATCGCCGCCAGGCGCACCGGCGCGAGCGTCCCCCCACCGTCCAGGCGCAGGTGCCAGGCCTCCTCGACGCGCCGGTACATCCCCGCGGGCGTCCGATAGGCGGAGTACTGGAGGTAGACCGTCAGCCCCCCGAGGTCGGCGTCGGTTGCGCCGAGCTGGTCGCGGAGCAGGGCGATCGCCTCGTCCAGCGAGTCGGCGTGCATCGTCGCGCCCATCCCGTAGCCACGCCCCGCCAGCTGCAGGGCGCCGCGCGCGTTGCGGCCCCAGACGTAGATGGGCAGGTGGTCGCTCATCTCGTTGACCAGCAGGTAGCCGCGCTCCGGACCGATCTCGTCGGTCCAGTCGAAGTCACCCCGCCAGCCGCGCGGGAAGACCGCCAGCGTGCCGCGCGGCAGGAAGTCGACCAGCGCGGAGAGGGTCGTGGTCTTGCCCGCCATCGGCGCCTCGGAGGCCAGCATCACGCTCCGCCGCCGGCTGACGACCGCCCACAGGGTCGCCATCAGGCGCGCGTCCAGGCTGCCGCTCGCGACGATCTCGACCGCGCTCATCGGTCGCGGGAGGCTCCAGTGGTACCCCCACCAGCCCTCCGGAAAGCGGCTGTACCAGGCTTCGAGCTCGGGGTCCATCGTGGCGGCCACGGTACGCGGGCGAGGCCGGGGGCGCAACCACGCGGAGGGCCGGACGCCGCCTCCGCCGGTACCGATCCGGACGGTGCGTTGGTACCCCCCCCGGATAGGCCCCTCACCGTTGACCGGGCGCACCGCGAGGGGCCATCGGGTAGGTGTTGTGGGGTTCTGGGGAGTTGCAAAGTACCGGCCGGTATAGGTCCATGGATGCATGACCCGAACCGCGCCCGACGCGCACCCCGCCGAGCGGAACGGCGAGGAGTACCGCGCCTTCTCGATCGCCGTCGACCAGATGCGGCACGGGGAGCAGGTCGTGGCGCTCATCAACCCCGAGGCACGCCGCCCGGAGGCGGCCGCGTCGAGCGTGTGGCTGAGCGCCCGGCTCTCGATCTCCGAGCTGCCGCGCGTGCTGCTGCCGCACTGCGACAAGCGCTGCCTGGATGCCGTGCATGACGCCCACGCCTTCGTGGTGCTCGCCAACCTGGCGCTCGACGTCGCGGAGCCGCGCCGCGCCTCGTGGTGGGAGGCCTGGAACGACACCCTCCAGCGCGACCTGCGGGCGGTGCGGGTCTGGTACGCCGGCTCGCCGATGCTGCCCGACACCCCCGCTGCGCACCAGCTGCGCGCCGGCACGCGTCTGATGCGGGTCACCTCGACCGACCCGTACTGGGTTCACTACGACACGATGGACCAGGAGGCTCTCTACCGCGTCGAGTCGGGACCGTTCGAGGGCGACGCGCTGATCGCCGCCTCGTTCGGTCTGTCGCCGCTGCTGCCGGGCCTGGCCGGCGCGCTCATTGCGCCGGACCACCCGCCGGTGCGGGATCCCGAGGTCGCTAACCGGCTGCTCACCGCCGGCTGGGCCACCGTTGAACGCGGCCTCCCCTTCGAGGGCTAGCCCCGCCGGTATCATGCGGCCGATGGCCGACCCGGAGATCCCCGCCCCGCGCCCCATGATCCGCGGCGAGCGGGTCTGGCTGCGACCCGTCGAGCCGGCAGACGTCGTCAGCGACACGGGCAGGGCCGGCGACGCGGAGGTCGGGCACTTCCTGGGCGCCAAGGTACCGATGAGCCGGGCCGCCGCCGAGCAGTTCGCTACCGAGATCCTCGCCCAGGTCGGGAAGACCAGCTATCCGTTCGTGATCTGCCTGCTCGACGACGAGCGGAGCATCGGCACCGTCTTCCTGCGCGGCGTCGACAAGATCAACGGCAGCGGCATCGTCGGCATCTTCATCGGCGATCGGCGCTACCTCGGCAAGGGGTACGGCACCGATGCGCTGAACGCCCTGGTCGATTTCGGCTTCGGCGAGCTGCGGCTCGAGCGGATCGAGCTGGAGGTCTTCGACTACAACCTGCGCGCCATCCGCTCGTACGAGAAATCCGGCTTCCAGGTCGACGCCACCCTGCGCCGCGCCCGCTTCCACCGCGGCGCGCATCACGACGTGCACCTCATGTCGATCCTGCGCGACGACTGGCTGGCGCTGACCCGCCCGCGCAGCTGGGAGCTGACCGGGCCCTAGGCCGACACGGGGGCGGCTGCCGCCAGCGCCTGGCGATGCTCGCGCAGGTGGAAGGATAGAGGCGCAGCAGCCGATCCATGCACGGCAAACTCTACCCGCCCGGATCAGCCCCCCGGCAGGCGCGCCCGCGGCAGGCTGATGCGGAACGTCGAGCCGCCTGGCCCGCTGGCCTCCAGGTCGATCGAACCGCCATTGGCGGTCAGCAGCTCTCGGGCGATGGTGAGCCCGATGCCTGCTCCCGCCCGCGACTCGCCTCCGCCTCTCGCGCGATCGGCCCGGTAGAAGCGCTCGAAGACGTGCGGCTGGTCCGCCGGCGAGATGCCAGGCCCGGCATCGGTGATGCGCAGGATCGCCTCCCCGGGCTGCGCCTCGACATCGACCCGCACCGTAGCGCCCGCCGGCGAGTGCTGCGCGGCGTTGACGAGGACGTTGCGGATGGCGCGCCCGACCTGCGTCGAGTCGACCTGGACGGCCGTGCCCGCCTCGGCCGCGCCGACGGCCAGGGCCACGTCGCGCTCCCGGAAGAGCGGCTCCATGGCGCGCTCGATGTCTGCCAGCAGGGCGCCCAGCTCCTGGCTCTTCGGACGGCGCTGGAGCGCAGCCGACTCGGCGTCCACCAGGTCGCCGAGCTGAGCGACCACGCCCGACAGGGCGCCCGCGGCGGAACGAGCGCGCTCCAGCTGCTCGCGGTCAGCGGGCACGACGCCGTCGAGCATCGCCTGCAGCTGCGACTCGAGCACGGTAGCCGGCGTGGCCAGGTCGTGGGCCATGTCGCTGGCTGCGCGGCGGCGCAGCATCTCGGAGCGCTGCACGCGCTCGGCCATGGCGTTGAAGGCGCCGGCCAGCTCTGCCGACTCGCGGTCCGGGCCGCCGCTGGCCCGGGCCGACAGATCGCCGCGTCCCAGCTGCCGGGCCGCGGCCGCGACGCCGCGCAGCGGCCGCGTCACGCGCGCCGAGAGGAAGAGCGCCACGCCGATCAGCGCCGCGATGGCCAGCACCCCGGCCACGATCAGGGTCAGGTTGAAGACGCGCAGGAAGGCGCGGTCCGGTCGGGGCACCTCGATCACCAGCGTCGCGTCGCTATCCGGGATCGGCTCCTCGATGCGCTCGGTCGTCACGCCGGCAGGCAGCCGACCCACGGCGATCCGCGTGCTGCCGTCGCCCATGATCAACTCGGCGCGCCCGTGCATCGTGTTGGCGACCCGGCGCAGGACGGCCTCGGTGGCCAGCCGCGCTCGCGGCGCGTCGAGGTCGACTGCCGCGATGGTGTCCGCCAGCAGGGTGATGCGGTCCCGCTCGCCGGCTGACAGCTCCTGCTCGAGCGACCCACTGACGAGGCGGTTGACGGCCACGCCGGTCAGCAGCAGGACGGCCAGCATGGCGGCCGACAGGGCCAGCGCCAGCCGCAGGCTGAGCGGCTGACCGCGGGGCTCGGCGTCGACCGTCATGGTCGGTCGCGCTCGGCGACGAGACGGTAGCCAGCACTCGGGATCGTCTCGATCAGCCACGGGTCGCCGGCGTCGTCGCCCAGCTTCTTGCGCAGGTTCGCGACGTGGACGTCGACCACGCGCTCGTAGACCTCGTCCGGCCGCCGCGCCACCACCTCGAGCAGCTGCTCACGGGCGACCACCGCCCCCGGACGCCGCGCCAGCAGCGTGAGCAGCGCCGCCTCGCCGGGCGTCAGCCGGCCGCCTGCACCGCCGGCAAGCGTGTAGCGGCGCGAGGCGGGGTCGACCACCAGCCGGCCCCCGGCCAGCGACAGGATCGGCTCGGCCTCAGCGCCGGGTTCCGGGCGCGTGCGACGCAGGATCGCCGCCACGCGGGCGGTGAGCTCGTGGGGGTTGAACGGCTTGGCCAGGTAGTCATCGGCGCCGAGTCGCAGCCCGGCGATGCGCTCGACGTCCGAGCGCTTGGCGCTGGTGATCAGGATCGGCACCTCGGAGTCCTCGCGCAGCGCCTCGAGCAGCGTCTCGCCCTGCATCCCCGGCAGCATCAGGTCCAGGATCACGAGGTCCGCGACCCGCGCGCGAAATGCGGACAGCGCCGCCTCGCCGTCCCCCGCGTCGTCGACGGCGTAGCCGGCCCGCTCAAGATAGAGGCGCAGCAGCCCGCGCAGCTGCGGCTCGTCCTCCACGATCAGGATCCGCGCGCGTGTCATGGGCAGCATCGTAGTCGGCGCCCGATTCAGACGATGTCAAGACCTCGGCCGGCCATCTTGACCCGATCTTGACCGCCGCTCTCCATGCTGCGCCGTGACCTCGGTCGCACGAAGCGACCCAAGCTAAGCAAGGAAGACAGACCGATGAAGAACCTCAAGACCCTGGGCATCGCGGGAGGCATGGTTGCCGCCGCGCTGGTGGGCGGGACGCTGATCAGCGTCGTGACCGCCTCCCCATCCGGCTCCTCGACCACCACGTCGACGGCCAATCTGGCCGACAACGCGCGCTACTGCGCGCTCTGGCAGGAGACCTTCGCCGATGAGCTGGGCGTCTCGGTCGACGATCTCGTTCCAGCGGCCAAGGCCGCGACGATCGCCACCATCGACGCCGCGGTCGAGGCGGGCGACCTGGCCGAGGACGTCGCCGAGCGCATGAAGACCGCCATCACCAATGCCGATGGCGACGGCTGCCGCCTGCTCGGTGCCGCCTTCCACGGCTGGGGCCGCCATGCGGCCAGGGTCGAGCTCGGCGCCGACCTTCTGGGCGCCGCCGCCGAGGCGCTGAGCATGGAGAAGGCGGATCTGGTCAGCGCCCTGCGCAGCGGCGACTCGCTGGAGCAGGTCGCCGAGGACCAGGGCAAGTCCTACGACGCGATCAGCCAGGCGGTGCTCGAGGCGGCCGAGGCCAACCTCGACGAGCTGGTGGCCGCGGGCAACCTGGAGCAGGCCCGAGCCGACGAGATGCTCGCCAACCTGGAGGAGGCGCTCCAGTCGGGCGAGTGGCCCCGCCACGGGCCTGGGCACCGCGGGATCCGCTTCGGCCTCGGCGGCGACGGCCTTCAGGACATCACCGAGAGCTGATCCGAGCTCTCTCGCAGGGGCCGCCCCGCCGAGCGCGGGGCGGCCCCGTTTCCTCTGCGCCACGATGGACTCGGGTAGGCTGTGCGGGTGACGAAGATCGGCTACGCGGCCATGCTCGAGCAGTTCCATCCCACCGACCTGCTCACGTGGTGCGAGCAGGCCGAGGCGGCCGGCTTCAGCGCCGGCTTCATGGTCAGCGAGCACTTCCACCCCTGGACCCCGGAGCAGGGCAACGCCGCCTTCGCCTGGGCCTTCATGGGCGCGCTCGGCCAGCGCACCAGCCTGCCGATCGGCTGCGCCGTCACCTGCCCCGGCTTCCGCTACCACCCCGCCGTCATCGCGCACGCCGCGGCGACCCTGGGGGCGATGTACCCGGGGCGCTTCTGGCTCGGGCTCGGCGCGGGGGAGGCGCTCAACGAGCACGTCATCGGCGGCGAATGGCCGGAGATCGGCATCCGCAGCGCGATGCTGTTCGAGGCGATCGAGGTCATCAGCAAGCTCTTCAGCGGCGAGGTGGTCCGCCACGACGGCGAGTACTTCACCCTGGAGAGCGCGAAGCTGTACACCCGCCCCGAGCAGCCGGTGCCGATCTACGTGGCCACGGCCGGGCCGTTGAACGCCCGGCGAACGGGGCGCCACGCCGACGGCATGATCACGGTGGGCGCGGCAGACGAGAAGATCAAGATGCTGTGGGCCAAGTTCGGCGAGGGAGCGCTCCAGGCCGGCCGGGATCCGCACTCGATGCCGAAGCTGCTCCAGATCCACGTGTCATGGGCCGAGACGCACGCGGAGGCCGAGGCACAGGCCGTCCGCGAGTGGCCGAACGGCGGGATGCCCTTCCCCAAGCAGGACATCCGCAATCCCGAGGATTTCGCCAACCTGGCCAAGATGGTTCGACCCGAGCATTTCACCAACCGGGTGCTCATCTCGGCCGACCTCGACGAGCATGCAGCCCACATCCAGGGCTTCGCCGACATGGGCTTCGACGAGGTGCACGTGCACAATGTCGGCCGCAACCAGGCCGAGTTCGTCAAGGCGTTCGGGGAGAAGGTGTTGCCCCAGCTCCGCCTGGGGTAGCCAGCCCGGCGCCGTGTCAGGCCTGTTTGTGCGGCTGTGCGGCCGTGCAGCACAACCCGGCGTGACAGCCGCGATCGCCTACTCGACGGCTTCCCAGACCGAGGCTATCCCCTGTCCGACGCCGATGCACATCGTGGCCAGCCCGTACCGGGAGCCGCGCCGCCGCATCTCGTGCAGCAGCGTCGCCACCAGCCGGGCGCCCGACGCGCCGAGCGGATGCCCGATGGCGATCGCCCCGCCGTTGGCGTTCACCTTTTCGGGGTCGAGCCCCAGCTCGCGGATGCACGGCAGCGCCTGCGCCGCGAAGGCCTCGTTGAGCTCCACCAGGTCGATGTCGGCGACGCCGAGGCCGGCGCGGTCGAGCGCCTTGCGCGAGGCGGGGATCGGGCCGAGGCCCATGGTCGCCGGGTCGACGCCGGCCACCGCGCTCGAGATGAGGCGGGCCATCGGCCGCAGGCCAAGCTCGCGGGCGCGGGCCGCTGACGTCACCAGCAGGGCGGCGGCGCCGTCGTTGATGCCGCTGCTGTTACCCGCCGTGACCGATCCGGTGGCGTCCCGCTTGAACGCCGGCTTCAGCGCGGCGAGCTGCTCGAGCGTGGTCTCCGGACGCGGGTGCTCGTCACGGTCCAGGGTCGTGGCGGCTCCCCTGGCGGCGGGCACGTCGATCGGAACCACTTCGTCCGCGAAGCGCCCGGCAGCCTGCGCGGCTCCCCAGCGCTGCTGCGAGGCCAGCGCGAAGCGGTCCTGGTCCTCGCGCGTCACGCCGCACTGCTCGACCACGTTCTCGGCCGTCTCGCCCATCGAGTACGGGTAGAACGCATCGGCCAGGCGCGGGTTGGTGAAGCGCCAGCCGAGGGTCGTGTCGTACAGCGTCTGCTCGCCGCGCGGGAAGGCGGCCGATGCTTTGGCGACCACGAACGGGGCGCGGGTCATCGACTCCACGCCGCCGGCCACGAACAGGTCGCCGTCGCCGGCGATCACCGCGTGGGCGGCGCCGATCACCGCCTGCATCCCCGACCCGCACAGCCGGTTGACGGTCTGGCCGCCGACGCCGACCGGCATCCCGGCCAGCAGGGCGGCCATGCGGCCGACGTTGCGGTTGTCCTCGCCGGCCTGGTTGGCGGCGCCCAGGATCACGTCGTCCACGGCGGCGGGATCAACGCCCGAGCGATCGAGCAGCGCACGGATGACGTGCGCCGCCATGTCGTCGGGTCGCACCTCGCGCAACGCCCCGCCGTAGCGGCCGAACGGCGTGCGCAGCCCGTCGACGACGACGGGGGTGCGGGCTGGATCGGCCTGGCGCATGCGGCACGGATGCTAGCACCGGCTGCCGCGGGCAGGCCGGCCCGCGCTAGGATCGGCCGATGGCGATCGCCTCTTCGTATCCCGGCGGGCTGCCGGTGCCAGGCATCCGCCGCGCGTGGTGGCTGCGCGAGGCGCTCGCCGCCGAGGGCACCCCGTTGCCGGCCCCGCCGTTGAACGAGGACCTGGCCGTCGACGTGGCGATCATCGGCGGCGGCTACACCGGCATGTGGACCGCCTGGTTCCTGACCGAGCTGGCGCCGCAGCTGCGCGTCGCGATCCTGGAGGCGGACATCTGCGGCGGCGGGCCGAGCGGGCGCAACGGCGGCTTCCTGCATGGCTGGTGGGAGCAGCTCCCCTACCTCGTGGAGCGCTACGGGCGCGAGGCCGGGCTGCAGCTGGCACGCGCCGCCGACGAGGTGGTCGGCGGGATCGGCGCCTGGTGCGCGGAGCACGGGGTCGCCGCCTGGTACACGCCGCGCGGCTACCTGCGCGTCAACGCCTTCCCGGCGACGCCACACGACTGGGACGGCGTCCCCGCCGAGCTCGAGCGGCTCGGGGGGCGGGGACAGCTGGTGCACGTCGAGCCGGATGCGGTCCAGCGCATCTGCGCCTCGCCGGCATTCCGCGCCGGGCTGCTGATGCCTAGCGCGGCGACCGTCCAGCCGGCGCGGCTCGCTCGCGGCCTGCGCCGGG
>Ga0209108_10002521_pt1 | contig 10463 bp, 12 predicted proteins | sample Rifsed10ft1_FD_184003 | JGI IMG/M metagenome (GOLD analysis project Ga0209108, IMG submission 184003) | Soil microbial communities from Rifle, Colorado, USA - sediment 10ft 1 (version 2) | ecosystem: Environmental > Terrestrial > Deep subsurface > Rock core/Sediment | place: Rifle, Colorado...
CCCGCGCCAGCCGCTCGAACTTCTGCTCGCCGCTCATGCCAGACGACCCTCCTCGATGACGGGCACCGCGTCGGCCTCGATGGCCAGGCGAAGCGCCCGGGTGGCGTTGTGGAGTCGCGATCGGGCCGTCCCGGCCGGGATGCCGAGGGTTTCGGCGACCTCGACCAGGGGCAGCCCGAGGTAGTGGTGCATGACGAAGACCGCCCGGTGATCGAGCGAGAGGCGAGCGAACGCCCGCTCCAGCTCGTCGCGGTCGGCAACGGAGAGCATCCCGTCCGTCGGCGTCGACATGTCCTCCGGGAGGACCCGGACGCTCATCCGCCAGCGCCGTGCCCGCTTCGCCTCCGCGTAGCAGGCGTGGACGAGGATGCGGTAGGACCAGGCCTCGAACCGCTCGGGATCCCGCAATCGCGGCAGCTGGCTCCAGGCCGTGACGAGGGCGTTCTGCAGCGCGTCCTCGCGAGACCCGTGTCGCGCAGGATCCGGTGAGCCACCGCGTATAGCGTGTCGCTCGCCTGGTGCACCAGGATCGCGAACGCGTCGCGGTCGCCCCGACGGGCCTGCTCGACGAGGCCTCGGTCCACCTCGACCTCCGTGGGTGCCGCGCCGCTACCGGCGCGGACTACCCACTGTGAGCGGTTCGACAAGCCGAAACGTTCAGTAGGCGGCCATGTGGGACGCTTCGATGGACCCGGCGATCCCTACGAGCCCCCGCGATCCCTCAATGCCCCCGCGATCAATCATGTCCGACTGAGATCCACCCTCAGCAAGCGTGGCCGATCCGCAATCCTGCATCGGCCACGCGTGCTAGACGTCCTTCTCAGTCAGCAACGACTGAGCGCGGCGGGGACGGCATCGGCTCCACCGTGGTGACCTGCCCCGACTGGACTCGAGGCGCCGCGGTGGGACCTCAGACGCGGCGGGCTATGCCGGGATCGGATTGAAACCCTCTCGCGCGATGATGCAAGTTTGGACGGGGCCAAGACCGCTCGCAGTCCGCCGTCGAACCTGGCCTACGATCGCTGCGTCACGACGGAAGCAGAGTGAACCGACCTCCGGTATCGAGCCGGCGCATCGTGGTGAAGTCCCGGCGATCGAAGGTCACGATCCGGTCGGTTTCGTGCCGAGCCGCGATCACCACCACCGAGAGATCGGCGAGGCCCGGTGTGATCGACGAATATCGGCGCTCCAGCCGCGCGAGTGGACCGTAGTCCTGAGGGTCCAGGCACTCGACGAGGTAGCGACCCGCGGCGACATCCTCGAGGAAGGCGAGCCTGGCCCGTTCGCCGAGACGTTCTGCGAGCAGGTAGTCGATCTCGGCGGACACCGGCGCAGGGATCACCAGGTCATCGGGCTCGGCGCGGAGGAGGGCCTCGACACGGGCCTGCCACGAGTCCCTGCGATCATGCATCGCGACGACTGGTCCGGCGTCAAGGATGAGCGTCACCGCCCGAAACCGCGTAGCAGCTCCTCCTCGGGCACGTCGGCAACCGATGATCCGGGGCCCTCGCCGGAGCGGGCCCCCGCGAAGTTGCGGTCCACCTCCGCGGACGGCTCATAGCTCGCTATGGCGCGCCTGATGATCTCGGCCTCGGAGGCGTGCTCGCGCTCTGCCAGCCAATCGAGTCGCGCCTCATCCTCGGGGCGTAGGTACACGCTCGTCTTCTTCATGAGAGTAGGGTACAACGTAGGGCATCACATGGCAGGTGCTGGCGGTAGGGTCCGGTCCGAGCTTCGATGGCACGGCCGCTGCCTCTAGGCTTCGGGTCGCGTCACGATGGGCGTCCGAAGCTCACCGAGGCGCTCGACTCCCAGGACGACCTCGTCGCCGGGCTCGAGGTAGCGGCCAAGCGTGTCGTCGCGGATCTCCAGCAGGCATCCGCCGCCGACGGTGCCGCTGCCGATGAGGTCGCCCGGCCGGAGACGGACGTCGGCCGAGGCGTGGGCGAGCATGGCGGCGAAGGAGTGGTGGATTGTCGCCCACGAGCCGCGCGAGGTCTCCACCCCGTTGACCTCGGCCGTCATCGTCAGCTCGAAGCCCGTGCCCGCCCGCCGATCGGCCAGCTCGTCGGGCGTGACGAGCCACGGCCCGATCGAGGTCGCGAAATCCTTGCCCTTGGCCGGCCCGAGTCGAACAGTCGTCTCGTCGCGCTGGAGGTCGCGAGCGGACCAGTCGTTCATGATCGTGTAGCCGCCGATCGCCTCTTCCGCTCGGTCCGGCGTCAGGTCGCGGGCCGACGTGTCGACGAGTGCGCAGACCTCGAGCTCGTAGTCCAGCTCCGCCGACCCCGCCGGCGCCCAGACCGGATCTTCCGGCCCGCGGATCTCGGAGGTGTTCGAGAAGTAGAAGATCGGCAGCCGGTACCAGGCTTCGGGGACCTCGCGGCCGCGTCGTTCCCACATCGTCCGGACGTGGCGCTCGAAGGCGTAGAAGTCGCGCAGCGACGGCGGACGGAGGATCGGTGATCCGAATGCGAGGTCGGACGCGTCGAGGACGGCGTCGTCGTCCTCCGCTCGCGGAACGAACCCCTCGACAAGGTCGGCCAGCGCCTCGACTCGCATGCCGCGGGCCAGATGGTCGTCGAGGGTGGCGATTGGCTGGCGGTGGAGCACGCTGTCGTGGGGCAGCTGTGGATCGATCGCGACGGCGCGACGCCGGGCGACCTCCAGGTCAAGCCAGCGGGTCGGAGTGCCAATGCCGGCGCCATCGAGCGCCGCGGCCAACCGCCACGGCGACCCGGCCGGCGCGTTCTCCTCGCGGACGTGGGCGATCTTCACCGTCGGCAGTCTACCGATCGATCCGGTGAGGCTGGCCACGGTCGGTCGACGTGATCGGTGAGCGGCCGCTATCGTTCGGCTGGTGACCTGCCCCCACGTCCCCACGGCTCCCTCCGAGGCCCAGGCCCAGGCCTGCCAGGAGTGCGGGAGCACGATGAACATCCGGCTCTGCGCAACCTGTGGGCACGTCGGCTGCTGCGAGTCGCAGGCGGGTCATGGTCGAGCCCACGCGCTCGGCGAAGGCCACCCGGTCATCATCCAGACCCCTGCGGCAACTGGATGGGTGTGGTGCTACGAGGAGAATGCATACGTCGGCTGAGCCGACCGGCCGATAAGGAGTAGCGGGCATGGCGCGCCTTCAGTCGAGAGTCCTGACCGTCCCGGACGAGATCCGGACCTTTCCGCAGGGCAGGGTCGAGATCTTCGACCTCGGCGACCTCGTCGTCGGTCGATCTGTCTTCGATCCCGGCTGGCGCTGGTCGGTCGATGTCAAGCCGAACGCCGGAACGGAGCTCTGCGAGTACCACCACCTTGGCGTGGTCATATCCGGCTTGCTTCACGTCGTCATGGCCAGCGGCGCGGAGGTCGATATCGGCGCGGGCGCGGCATTCGAGATGCCGCCGGGGCACGACGCCTGGGTCGTCGGCGACGAGCCCTGGATCTCGCTCGACTTCGCCGGCATGCGCTCCTACGGCCAGCCGATCGAGGCGACCGGCGAGCGCGTCCTGGCCACGATCCTGTTCACCGACATCGTCGATTCCACCGCCGTCGCCGAGCGGATCGGCGACAAGCGCTGGCGGGAGCTGCTCGCCCAGCACGACGACCGGATGCGCTTCGCCCTTGCCCAGCACCGAGGACGCGAGATCAAGACGACCGGCGACGGGTTCCTCTGCCTGTTCGACAGCTCGGCGCGAGCCGTCCGCTGCGCGGCCGCGCTGCGCGATGGCGTCGCCGAGCTCGGCATCAAGATCCGGGCCGGCATTCACACCGGCGAGGTCGAGCTGGTGCCCGACGACGTGCGCGGCGTTGCGGTCCACACCGCCTCGCGGATCCTGTCGCTCGCCGCTCCCGGCGAGATCCTCGTCTCGGCGACGACCTATGAGCTCCTCGCAGGCTCCGGGATTCCCTTCCTCGATCGCGGCACGCACGAGCTCAAGGGCCTGACCGGTCTACGCTCGGTGTTCGCGCTCAGCGACGGGCAGGTGTAGGCGGCCGGTGCGGATCGGCCGAGAGGCGCCGAAATCGGCGCGTGCTCAGCGCGTGCTCAGCGCGTGCTCAGCGCGTGCTCAGCGCGTGCTCAGTCACAGGTGAGTGAGATCAGACGACAGCACGCATGGCCGATACGGAATCCTGTCGCGGTCAGGCCTGCTGAGCGCGATCCTCAGTCATCGATGACTGGGGCCGGCGGTGATGCGCGCGACCGACCAGAGCCCGGCTGCGCGCCACCTGCGCGAACGTCAGCCCGCGTCATCGCCCTCCACGATCGCCGCCAGTCGCTCCCGTGCGGTCGTCAGTTGGTCAGCCGCCGGAACGCCGCGAGCGTGGCCCCCTGGAGGAGGACGCCAAGAATGACGATGGCGACGGCGGCCTGCCCGATGATGGGCCAGTCGAAGCCGACCGACATGAGGACCCGGATTGCCTCGATGACATAGCTGATGGGGTTGAAGCGGTTGACCGTCTGGAGCCAGTCGGGCATGAGGGCGACGGGCACAAAGGCGGTCGACATGAAGGCGATCGGGAAGAGCAGCAGCGACAGCGTCCCGGTCGCCTGCTCGTTCTTGGTGATGAGCGCCGGCACGAACGACACGCCCGACCAGGCCACCCCGAAGGCGCCCGCGATGACGAGGATGAGAATCGCGCCCGGCAGGCCGGTCGCGATCTGGGCACCCAACAGCACCGACAGCGCCAGGATCGTGCCGGCCATGACCGCGCATTCGAGGAACAGTGGCACCAGCTCGCCGGCCAGGATCGAGTAGCGATTGACCGGCGCCACCCGCAGCTTGTCGAGGAAACCGCTGCGGTAGTCGTAGAGCAGGTTGCCGCCGATCCAGCTGACGGCGAAGAAGACGGTGAAGACGATCTGGCCCGGCGCGAGATAGGCAAGATAGCTCGACTCACCGGCGAAGCCCGGCAGCTGGACGATGTCCTTGAATAGCTGGCTGAAGACGAACAGCTGGATGAGCGGGAAGAGGACGATGCTGACCGGGTTGGCCGGCACGCGGTAGAAGCGGCGGATCGTCCGCAGGCCGAGCCAGCGCGCCTCCCATCCGACCGCAGCCAGGGCGCTCATCACATCCACCCCATGTCAATCGGTCGGTCGGCGGCCTCCTGGCGGATCCGCGTCCCCGTGTGGCGCAGGAAGACGTCGTCGAGCGTCGGCTCGGCCATCGAGAGCCCGGCCACGCGGACGCCGTCGCCGTCGAGTCGGCGCAACACCTCAGGGATGGCGGCGTGGGCGTCTCGCACGGCGAGGGTCACGCCAACGGCCGTGCGCTCGAGCGAGGCCACGGGCTCGAAGCCCGCGAGCAGCCGATCGACCGATTCCTGGGCGGCCGCCAGCCCATCCGCGCCGTCACCGCCAAGCGTGAGCGAGACGGTGTCCGAGCCGATGCCACGCTTGAGCTCAGCCGGCGACCCCTCCACCGCGATCCGCCCGTGGTCGATGATCGCCAGGCGGTCGCACAACCGGTCGGCCTCCTCCATGTAGTGGGTCGTCAGGAACATCGTCGTGCCCGCCGCCCGAACCCGGAGGAGCTCCTCCCACAGCGTCGTCCGGCTCTGCGGATCCAGGCCCTCCGTCGGCTCGTCGAGGAAGAGGACCGCTGGTCGGTGGACGAGGGCCGAGGCGAGGTCGAGACGCCGCTTCATACCCCCGGAGTAGGTACCGGCCAGCTTGCCTCCGACCTCGGCCAGGCCCATCAGCTCGAGCAGCTCGTCGACACGCCTCCGGAGCTCGGGGCCAGGGACGCGGTGGAGGCGACCGATCAGCTCGAGGTTCTCGCGCCCGGTGCCCATGATGTCGATGGCCACGGTCTGCATGGCGAAACCGACGAGCCGCCGGACGACCGCGGGGTCTCGGGCCACGTCGTGGCCGGCGACGACCGCTCGTCCGGATGTCGACCGCAACAGCGTCGCAAGGATGCGGATCGTCGTCGTCTTGCCGGCACCGTTGGGGCCGAGGAAGCCAAAGAACTCGCCCTCCCCGACGCTGAACGTGATGCCATCCACCGCCCTGACTGGCTCGGCCTTCCGGCCGCCCGGGTAGACCTTGACGAGGTCGGCCACCTCGATGACGGGACGGGACGCGTTCGTCATCAGGGCGACATCCTACGGCCGATCGCTAGAAGGGCTTGAACATCATCAGCCAGGCAAGGATCGCAAGACCGCCGAGACCGATCGCCGCCCCGATGATCGGACGGTTCGAGTCGAGGACACGGGCCAGCTCCTCGTCGGACACCGGTGGCGGCGGCTCGCGCTTCTTGCGGGTGTCGTCATACGTCGCCATGCCCACGGCGTGGCGCACGTCGTTGAGGTAAGCCGTCGGGATGGGCGTCATGAGCGCGGTGACGCCGATGAAGACGCCGAGTGATGCCCACAACCAGAGCTGGCCGCTCGTCCACCAGCCGCCGACAATGCCGGAGACGACGCCACTGACGAGGATGACGAGCAGCGCGATCCAACCCCACGCCTGGTAGGCGCTCGAGAACTCGAGCAGCGCCATGGTGCGCGCCCGATCGCGCTCGCTGCGCACCCGCAGCCCGACCATGGCCGACGCACCGTGGACGAGGACGAATCCGAGGACGGCCACGACGTGGACGAGCTTGAAAAACGTCAGGTACGGCGTCAGATCCATCGTCATCCTCCCGCGGCTGGGGCCCTGCCGCCTCTGCCCGACGATCCTGCCAAACGGCATGGGCGAGAGATCGATCGCGCATCGAGCGGGCCCATCCCATTACCTCACGCGTTCATCGATGGGCACCAAGAACACGCGACAGCGCAGGATACGCTCAGGAGGTTGCTCCGAGGAAGTCGCCCATCAGGGCGGCGCAGCGGCCGGGATCGTCGAGGAACGGCAGGTGACTCCCTCCCTCCATGACCTCCAGGCGCGCGTTCGGCATCGTCTGGCAGGCCTCGCGGCCACTGGAGGGAGACGCAAAGGCATCGCGGTCGCCCCAAATGAACAGGGTGGGGGCGGCGACCCTCGCGAGCTCGTTCCGTAGCATCAGCTCGCGCCGAAAGCCGCGCAGGGTCATGACCCTCTCGAGCATCGTGAGCCAGGAATGGATCGCGCCGGGAACCGTCTCCCCGACGTGGGCGAGATCCAGGAAGCCGGCCGGCAACCGGTCGACGTCGGCGACGAGCGATCGGTAGACACGCCGGGTCGAGGCAGGACCCGGCCGGGCGACCGTCGCATAGAGGAGGCGGTTAACGATCGGCGTCGCGAGCAACCGGAAGAAGAGGGGCACCGAGCGGTCGAAGCCCGCTTGCGCGCCGACGAGTGCGAGCCGATCCACGCGCTCGGGGTGGGCGAGCGCGAAGGCGATCGACCAGTAGCCGCCCATCGAGCTCCCAACGAGCGACACGCGGGGAAGGTCGAGCGCATCGAGCGTGCTTCGGATGAAGGCCACCGCGTGGGACCGGAACTCCACCGAGCGGTAGTCGAAGGGATCGCTCAACCCGCAACCCGGACGGTCGGGGGCGTACACGGCGAACCGCTCCGACAGCGGCTTCATGATGCCCGCCCATTGGGCCGCGAATCCCCCACCACCGTGGACGAGGACGACCGGGGCACCGGAGCCCACCTCGAGCACATGGCCCCGGATCGCTGGCTCCGCCAGCCGGACGAACCTCGAGTGCGCCGCCACGCCAGCGCCCGCGAGGACCCTTGCCTGGAGCTCGGCATATCGGCGAGCGGCAGGCGTCAGGAGGGATTGTTCGAACACGGCTCGGTCAGTTGTTCGGTCAATGCCGATGGTCGTGCTCATCGTGTGGCTCCTCTCATCTTGGCGTCGTTGACGCTGGATCGTGTTCCGCTATCATCGCCAGTGTCCTTGCTGGAAGACAATAGGTACGAGGATTGTTCAGAGGAGGTCGGGTTGATGTTCGGAAAAGTCGGCCGGCCAGCGGAGGATCGCCTCCTTCGGCAGCGCGAGATCTTCGAGGCGGTCGCCCCGCTCATCCTCGAGGTCGGCGCGAGAGAGATGACGATGCGCCAGGCCGCCCACCGCGCATCGATGAGCATCGGAGGGATGTACCACTACTTCCCCTCGAAGCGGGGCCTCGTCTTGCACTCGCTCGAGCAGGACGCCCACGACCGGCTATGCATCGACTTCATGGCGACGTATGGACATCTCCAGGAGATCGACCCCGACGCGTTCCTCGAGGCGTTCATCGACTTCCAGGTTCATGCGGCCGCCTTCATCAGGCCCGCCCTGCATGCCGCGATGGACCTTGGCGCCGAAACGGTCTGGCCGACGATCGATCGGGCCATGTCGCTCGGCCTGGAGGATTGGGCAAGAGTCGCGCGGCGCGTCGTGCCCGATGCCGAGGAGCGCGACCTGGTGGCACTCTGTCGAGCGGTCAGGCGGACGATGTTTGGCGCGATGCTCGACAAGACCGTGACGCCGGCGGAGCTCCGCGAGGAGCTGCGCGCCCTCATCGTCGGCGAGCCCGTCGGGCTCCGCAGCGAGTGGGCCCGGACGGCCTGAGGACGCAGAGCGGGCCCCGAGCCCTGCCGACCGTCCGCCTGTCAAAGAATGAACGCCGCGTGAGTCCGCGCCACCATTGGTGACGGACAGCGTCCCCGCTGGACGCGACGAGAGGCGGAACGGATGGATCGCGATCTCGTAGAGGCGGCACGACACGGCGACCAGGCGGCATTCGTCGACCTGATCCGCCCGCGATCGGACCGGCTCTTCGCGATCGCCCAGCGGATCCTTCGCGACGTCGATCGGGCCGAGGATGCCCTCCAGGACGCACTGGTGATCGCCTGGCGTGACCTGCGTGGGCTCCGCGATCCGGACCGCTTCGACGCGTGGCTGCGTCGCCTCCTCGTCAACGTCTGCATCGGCCAGGCAACGCGCGAGCGCCGCCGGACCGTGAACCTGCGGGTGCTGCCGGTCGACGGACCGGCGGCTCCCGACGACCTGCTCACCATCGCCGACCGGGACGAGCTCGAACGCGGGTTCCGGCGGCTGCCGCCCGATCAGCGGGCGATCCTCGTGATGCACCACTTCGTGGGCTACTCCCCGACCGAGATCGCCGAGACGCTCGGTATCCCGCCGGGCACGGCCCGCTCCCGACTATTCAACGCCCACCGCGCCATGCGCGCTGCCCTGGATGCGGACGAGCGGCTGACCGCCGTCGGAGGACGTTCGGCATGAACAACGAGCGGAACATCGAACGACTTCTCGATCACTGGTTGGCCGACGGCCCGAACGAAGTCAACGACCGCGTCATCGACGTCGTCGCCGACCGGATCGGGCGCCAGCACCAGCAGTCCGCGTGGCGGGTCTCCTGGAGGGACTCCCACATGAACAGCTACGTCAAGCCCCTGCTCGCCGTCGCGGCGGTCGTCGTGATCGCCGTCGCCGGCATCGCAATCCTCGGCCGACCATCGGGCTCGGACGTCGGCGGCGCCGTTTCGCCGGCTGCCTCAGCTTCGCCGGCTGCCTCAGCGTCCGCTGCGCCGTCGGCGTCGCCGTCCGCGAGCGCCGTGTATCCCGCGTGGTACACCGGAGAGCGTGACGGAGCCGGGATCCTGCCGGCAGGCAGCCAGACGACCACGTCCTTCGTGCCCGGCTTCACGTTCACGGTCCCGGAGGGTTGGGTCAACAGCGACGATCAGGCCGATTTCTACAGGCTGTTCCCGGACACGCCCGCCAATGCTGCCCAGGACGCTGCCTCCGGGCCCTTCGCCAACGAGATCGTCATGGCGCCGCTTGCGAGCCCGTATTTCGTCTGCGAGGCGTGGGAGGACAATCGGGGCGCGACGGCGGCCGAGATGGTCGCCGCCATGGTGGCCAACGAAGCCCTTGCGACGTCCGAGCCGATCGATGTCACGATCGGTGGCCTGACCGGCAAGCAGATCGACGTCCGGCTCGATCCCGGCTGGACAGACAGCTGTCCTGGCGACCCGCCGACGTTTGACCTCGGGGACGTGCGGACTCGGGCGATCCTTCTCGACACCCCCGATCGTGGCGTCATCGTGATCTTCGTCGGCTCGTTGCACTCGGCCGGTCACGAGGCATTCCTGGCCGAGGCGATGCCGATCATCGAGAGCTTCCAGTTCGATACCGGTCAGTAGCTCGACGCGACAAGGCGCGGCGGCCTTCGGGTCGCCGCGTCTGCGTGTCCGCCACGAGTCAGCGGGTGCGAAGATTGAACGCGATCACCGCGGCGACCCCCAATAGGGGTCGGACCGGCGCCCCGCTGAGCGTCGACAAGGGACGATGCAGGTGGATCGCGATCTCGTGGAGGCGGCACGCAACGGGGATCGGGAGGCCTACGCCGACCTGATCCGCGTCCGCGGCGACCGGCTCTTCGCGATCGCTCAGCGGATCCTCCGCGACGTCGATCGGACCGAGGATGCCGTGCAGGACGCACTGGTGATCGCCTGGCGTGACCTGCCCGGACTCCGCGATCCGTACCGCTTCGACGCGTGGCTGCGTCGTCTCCTGGTCCGA
>Ga0209108_10002523_pt1 | contig 10459 bp, 9 predicted proteins | sample Rifsed10ft1_FD_184003 | JGI IMG/M metagenome (GOLD analysis project Ga0209108, IMG submission 184003) | Soil microbial communities from Rifle, Colorado, USA - sediment 10ft 1 (version 2) | ecosystem: Environmental > Terrestrial > Deep subsurface > Rock core/Sediment | place: Rifle, Colorado...
GGCCGGGTTGAGCCGGGCCCGGGGGCCCGGCTCAACCCACTGTTACGCTCAGAACCGCAGGCGGAAACCGACTCGATCCATCTGCCGGTCTCCTCAGAAGCCACCTACGGCGTCCAGAAGACTTCCGGCGGCCAGTTCCCGCCCGTGACCTCGGCGTCTGTCAGAATGAAGACACCGAGCGCTTCGCCGGTGGCGCAGTCGCCGTTGGCGTCGCAGGTCAGGTTCCCCGTGAGTCCGGGGAAGCCGGTGATGGTGTGCATGTAGTCGCGCAGCGCCTGGCGGCCGATGTGAACCGTTCCATCGGCGTCCACCACGGCTACGGCCTCGATCGCCTGGAACAGGATGTTCGTGGCGTCATAGGCCATGGCGTGGAAGCCGCTGGGCGGCACGCCGCCGAACTTGGCGGTCCACTTGGCCAGGAAGGCGTCGTACTCCGCGCCCGAGACGTACGGGCCCGAAAGGTACATGCCAACGGCAGCCGCCCCGGCATTCTCCGGGAAGGTGTCGGCCAGCAGGCCGTCGGCGCCCATCAGGATCATGTCAGAACCGCCCGCCTGGTCGGCGATGAAGCCGCCTTCCGGCTCGAAGATCGGGAAGTACAGGATCTCCGGCGAACCGGCGGCGATGCTGGTCAGGACGCCGGTCATGTCGGTGTCCCCGACGTTAACCGCTTCCTGGGCCGTGATCGTTCCGCCGAGGCCGGTGAAGACGTCGGCGAAGACCTGCTGCAGGCTTTCGGCGTACGGGCTGCCGTCGTGGATCGTGGCGGCCGTCGTCACGCCCAGCTCGTTGTAGGCGAACTCGGCTGCAACCGCGCCCTGGAAGATGTCATTGTGGGCGGTGCGGAAGTAACCCTCCCGGTAGTCGGGGTGATCCGGGTTCGTCAGGTCGGGGTTGGTGTTCGAGGGCGAGATCATGACCATGCCGGCCTGCGAGATCAACGGCATGGCGGCGCGGGCCTCGCTCGAGCAGTTGGTCCCGACGATGCCGGCGATGGTCGGATCGGCCGCCAGTTTGGTGCCGGCGGCTTGCCCGCCTTCGGCGCTGCACAACGTGTCCTCGCCGGTCAGGCTGATCGGGTGGCCGAGCAGCTCGCCGCCTACATCATCGATGGCGATTTCGATCGCGCCACGGCTGTCCTCACCGAGGGTAGCCGTCGGGCCAGACACGGTCAGCGCCCAGGCCAGGTGGATCGGGTCGCCCGGGGCGACGTCGAGACAGCCGATCGCATCGGTGCACTCGAAGGCCATGGGGGCATCGGTCGCCTGCTCCGGAACTTGCGTCGCTGCCGGCGCTTGGGTTGCAGCGGGGGTGCCGCAGGCCGCCAAAACCATGGCAGCCATGACGAGCACCGACAAAAGGGCAAAAGTACGCTTCATTTCTTCTCCCCTCCTCCAGGGATCAGAATGGACTTCCTCAGTTCGTTGGGTATCGTACGATGGGAAAACGGACCGTCATGTTAGTCGATCCCGCCGCACCTCCTTCCCGGCGGCGCGCCAGACGGCGCGCTGGGCTCTCAGGATAACTTATCTCACCCCCTAAAGCATTCATTGTAGCGTGTCTTGCAGGGCGGTGTCAACCGCCCGACAGGGCAGGTCCGTGTTCCCGAATAGGGGGCGAGGACAAGCCCGGGGGCCAGCAACGGGAAGCCCCCCGTTGCTTGACGGCTCCCGGACGACTGGCTAGGATTACGCTTAGTATCCCGTAGGGGATTACGCTGCGTCGCGCTTCGTCGCGTCTTCGCACCCCGGAGGGGCACCCTGGAGAGGGTATCCCGTAGGGGATTAAGCTTCGTCGCGCCCAGCACCCCGTAGGGGGTATGCCGTAGGGGATTACGGTTCGTTACGCCTAGCACCCCGTCGGGGGGATCGCGTTTCGCATCGCCGTGGGCATGGCAGCGGATCTCCCGGCGGGGAATTTCGCCTCGTCGTGCTACGCAGCGCGACTTAGAATCCCTGGGGGACACTGCAAGGGTGTGTCCCGGTAGGGTCCGTCCTCGAACCTTCGGGTACCGGATATGCGCATCGGCATGATGGTCGACATGTACAAGCCCCATATCAGCGGGGTGACGCACTACGTCAGTCTGAACAAGCGCGCCCTGGAAGCCGCCGGTAACGAGGTGGAAGTCTTCACCTTCGGCGAGGACTCCGCCGATGATGAACCGGGGGTCCACCGCAGTCCGGGGATGCCGGTCGCCGAATCGGGGTTCTACCTTGGGTTTCGCTACCGGCGAGCGGCGCGCCTGCGCCTGCAGCAGATGGACCTGGTCCACGTTCACCATCCGTTCTTGAGCGGAGGATTGGCGCTGCGCTACTGCCGGCATCTCGGCATCCCGATCGTCTTCACCAACCATACGCGCTACGACCTGTACGCCCAGGTCTACCTGCCGATGATCCCCGATCCGCTCAGCCGGACCTTCCTGCAGGGTTACCTGCCGGGCTTCTGCCGCGCCGTCGACCTGGTCATCGCTCCCTCGGAGGGTTTACGGGGAGTCCTGCGCGACCTGGGCGTCGAAGGCCCGGTGGAGGTCGTCCCGAACGGGGTCGAGCTGGGACCTTTCCAGAGACCGGCCCCGGCACGGCGTGACTCGCTCGGGCTGGGGGCGGACGATCTGGCGCTGATCTACGTCGGCCGACTGGGCCTGGAAAAGAACGTGGCCTTCCTGTTACGGACGTTCGCCGGCGTGCGAAGAGCGGCGCCGCGTGCCCGCCTGGTCCTGGTGGGAGGCGGCCCGGAAGCGGAGAACTTGCGCGGGCTGGCCCAGGATCTCGGATTGGCCGACTCCGTCCATTTCACCGGCGCCGTCCCGTACCAGGATGTGCCGGGATTGCTGGCGGCGTGCGACGCCTTTGTGACGGCTTCGGTCTCCGAGGTTCACCCTCTATCGGTCATCGAAGCCATGGCCGCCGGGCTGCCGGTAGTCGGGATCGAGGGGCCCGGCGTAGGAGACACGGTCAACGACGGCGTCGACGGCTTCCTTTCACCGTATGACGCGGCGGCCTTCTCGGCCCAATTGACCCGCCTGGTCCTCGACGATGGGCTGCGGCAGCGCATGGGGCGCGCCGCGTCGGAGACCGCCAAAGAGTACGACATCGGACGAACGTCGGCCCGGGTCGAGGAGCACTACCGCGAACTCCTGGCGACGACCCGGGCGCCGCAGCCGAGCCGCTGGGAGGCGACCTGGCGGCAGATCTTCGACCGGCTGATATGACGTCGACCGAGGTCGCCGGCTGGGGGGAGACCGAGGCGGCGCGCTACCTGCGGCGGCTGGGTTGGGAGATCCTGGAGGTCAACTGGCACTGCCGCTACGGGGAGATCGACATCATCGCACGCCAGGGCGAGGCCTTGGTCTTCGTCGAGGTCAAGGCTCGCCGCAGCCGATCCTTCGGCTTGCCGGAGGAGGCCATCACGCCTTCGAAGCGGCGCCGCATTCTCCGCTCGGCCTGGACTTTCCTGGAAGAGCGGTCTCTCCAGGCTGCCGCGTGGCGCGTGGATGTGATCGCTATCGAGGGCCGGCCCGGCCTGGCGCCCAAACGCCTGGACCACTACCGCGACGCGCTGCCGGACGAACCGGACGTCGACTCGTGAGCCCGGGCCCGGCCGTCGCCATCGTCGGCGCCACCGCCGCCGGGAAAACGGCCCTGGCCCTGTCGCTGGCCGAGGCTCTGTCGGGGGAGATCGTCTCGGTCGACTCGCGGCTGCTGTATCGCGGGATGGACATCGGCACGGCCAAGCCGACGCCGGCCGAGCGATCGCGTGTCCCGCATCATCTGATCGACGTCGCCGACCCGGACGAGACCTGGAGCCTGGCCCGTTACCAGCAGGCGGTTTACCAGGTCGTGCCGCAGGTATTCGCTCGAGGTCATCTGCCGCTCCTGGTCGGGGGGACGGGCCAGTACATGCGCGCCGTCCTCGACGGATGGAAGCCTCCGCCCGAGGCGTTCGACCCCGAGATCCGAGCGCGCCTGGCGGCAGAGGCGCAGGCCGGGCGAGGCAGCGAACTTGTCCGCCGGCTGGAGCTCGTCGATCCGGCTTCGGCGGCGCGCATCGACCCCCGCAATCTGCGGCGGGTCATCCGGGCGTTGGAGGTTTACGAGGCCAGCGGCCTCCCGGCCGGCGAGCAGGGCGGCCGGCAGCCGGCGCCCTTCGACGCCCTGAGGCTCGGGCTGGCGCTGCCCCGTCCCGATCTGTACGACCGGATCGATCGTCGCATCGATTCCATGATCGAAGCGGGTCTGGTCGAGGAGGTGCGCGGCCTGCTGGCGCGCGGCTACGACAGGCGGCTGCCTTCGCTGTCTGCCATCGGTTACGGCGAGATCGCCGCCCATCTCGCCGGCGAGATCGACCTGGCGGAGGCCGTCAAGCTCATGCGGAGAGCCACCCGGCGCTTCGTTCGCCACCAGGCCAACTGGTTTCGTGAGACGGATCCGACAATCCGCTGGTTCAGGCCGGCAGACGGATATGAGGCAGGTGTCGTCGAGTGGGTGCGCGGGGAACTGGGAGCCAGGAGGAACGCGGGGTAAGGCATGCGATTGTGCGCATGTTGTTCCTTTATGTCATTCCGAGCCCTGAGCGCATGCGAACGGCGACACTTGCACCTGCGCTGGCAGCGCAGCTGCCAAGTGCAGGTGGGAATCCCCTATGCCAATCGGTGTCAACGCACCCGCGGGACGCCCGCTCGCCACCGCTGCTCTACTCCGATCCGGCTACTAGGGGATTCCTCTCTCGGGCCCTTCCCTCCGGTCAGGTCCCTCGCTCGGAATGACAAAGAGGGGTCCGCGCCACCGATGGCCCGCAATTGACATGGGGAATGATCCCGCGGCGCCTACGCAATCGCTGAGATCAGCAAATACACCAGCCCGGCCAGCAGCGCCGTCACCGGAATCGTCAGCGCCCAGGCCGTCGTCATCTCCCGCAGAATCCCCCAGCGGACCATGTTGATGCGGTCGGCGGCGCCGACCCCCATGATCGAAGAGCTCATCACCTGGGTCGTGCTCACCGGTCCACCGAGCAGAGCCGCCCCGAAGATGACGGCCGCCCCGGACGCCTGCGACGAGAAGGCGTGCACCGGGCGAATGCGATAGATCTTCCCTCCCAGAGTCCGGATCAGGCGCCATCCGCCGGACATCGTCCCCAGCGCGATGGCGCCGGCGCTCAGGGCCACGACCCACGTCGGGACGACGAACGAGTCGAGGATCCCGGCCGTCACCAGCCCCATCGTGATCACGCCCATCGTCTTCTGCGCGTCGTTCGAACCGTGGCTGAGCGCCAGGGCGGTCAGCGTGAACACCTGCGACCGACGGAAGAAGGTGTTGACGGACGGAGACGAGGCGCGCGTAGCCAGCATGACCAGCCGCATCGTCAGGTAGCCGAAAGCCATTCCCAACAAGGGAGAGGCGAGCAGGGCGACCAGGACCCGCAGCAGGCCCATCGGGTTGACGGCGTCGAGTCCTTCGGCAATGATCGCCGCCCCGACCAGACCGCCCACCAGCGCATGGGACGAGGACGAGGGAATTCCGATGTACCAGGTGATCAGGTTCCACGCGATCGCCGCCACCAGGGCGGCGTTGATGACATTGACCTGGATCACCTCGACGTTGAGCAGTTCATCCCCGATCGTCGTGGCGACCGCCACGCCGAAGAGGAAAGGCGCGATGAAGTGGGCGACCGCTGCCAGAAGGAGCGCCAGGCGCGGCCGCATGGAGTTGGAGGAAATGGGCGTCGCCACCACGTTCGAGCTGTCGTGGAAGCCGTTGAGGAAGTCGAAGATCAGGGCCAGGACGAGGAGAACGATGATCATGGGCGGGAAGCTCCCCGAAAAGCCGTAGGGGCGAAGCATGCTTCGCCCCTACACCCAGGGAAGTTGATGCGAGGATAGCAGAGACGACCGCGGCCTGTCAACTGGCGCCCGGCGTGACGCGCCGCGCCAGCCAGGCGCCGAGCGTGTGAACCGAAAGGACGGTCGCGGCGATGGCGGCGCCGGGGAAGAACGCCAACCAGGCGGATTCGCGCAGGTACGGGCGGGCGGCGTTCAACATCGTCCCCCATTCAGGGCGCGAGGCGCTTCCGGAGAGCCCGAGGAAGCTCAGCGTGGTGATGCCGGCGAAGGCCCAGGCGTAATGGGTCGTGGCCAGCGACAGGAGTCGCGGCAGCGCGTTGGGCAGCATGTGACGGCGCGCCGTGTCCATGCCGCCGGCGCCCAGGGCGCCGGCGGCGGCGATGTACGGCTCGGAGCGCACCTGGGCCAGGGCCTGGCGCGCCAATCGGGCGAAGCCCGGCGTGAGGCCGAGGCCGACGGCCAGGACCACCGATTCGATCCCCGGTCCGAGGATCGCCACCACGGCCAGCGAGGTCAGCAGGCCGGGAATGGCGAGCGCGGCGTTTGCTCCGCCGGTGACCGTGGCATCGGCCGCCCCGCCGAGTCCTTGCGCCACCAGCGCCGCCGTCGTCCCGAGAAGCGCCGCCACGGCAGCGGCCGAGAGCGAGGCGGCCAGGCTGACCCGGCCGCCGTGCAGCATCCGCGACCACTCATCCCGTCCCAGGTTGTCCGTACCCAACGGGGGGAAGGTCAGCGGGCGCGTGAGGGGCTGTGCCACGGGTTGGACCGGGGAGTGCAGCGCCAGCCACGGCGCGGCGGCGGACGCGGCGACGACCGCCACCAGCCAGACGGCAGCTGCCGCCGGGGAGAAGTGGACCTTCACGTCGTGCTCCGCAGGCGCGGGTCGACGCGCGCCGAAAGTGTATCGGCGGCGATATGGGTGAGGGTGTAAACCGTCGCCGCCAACAGGACCAGCCCCTGGACCACCGGGAAATCCCCCGTCAGGATCGACGTGACCAGCAGCCGCCCGAGTCCCGGCCGCGCAAAGACCATTTCGGTGACAACCGTGCCGCCCAGAAGCAGCGCCGTCTCCAGGGCCAGGAAGGATATTGCAAGTGGAAGGGCCGGCCTCAACGCGTGCCAGGCCAGGCGGAATCCGTGCCCGACCCCACGCGCCCGCGCCGCCAGCATGAACGGCGCATGCAGGTTCTCCTCCAGGCCGGACTGAAGCACGCGCGCTAGCGCGCCCGACGAGGCGATCCCGAGCGCAAGGGCCGGCAACAGCAGGTTCCCCCCTCGTGACAATGGAAGGAGCTCGGGCCGCAGGCTCGCCAGCCACGTGGCGGCCCACAGCAGGAAGACACCGGTGACCGCAACCGGCACGGCCGTGGCGAGTCCGGAGAGGCCGGAGGCGGCACGTCCGAAGAGGCTGCGCCCGGCCCAGCCGGCCGCGATTCCCAGGAGGCTGCCCAGCGCGGCGGCGACCATCAGCCCGGCCCCCGCCAACGCCAGCGTCGGTCCCGCCTGATCGGCGATCGTCCGAGAGACCAGCCGCTGCGTGAAGAGCGACCGTCCAAGATCGCCGCGGGCCAGACCCTGGAGGTAGCCGGCGTACTGGATCACGAGCGGTTGATCGAGGCCGAGCGACTCGCGCAAGGCCTGCGCCTGCTCGGGCGAGGCCAGCCCCTGCGCCAGCAGGTTGTCAGTCGGATCGCCGGCGGCCAGGCGCAAGGCGAAGAACGCGACCGTGACGGCCGCCCAGAGAGTCAGGACGCCAATCCCGGCGCGGCGGAGGAAGGCGCCACTGTTCACTGCCACGCTGCCATATAGGTGGTTCGGGGGATTCCTCGGCCCTTCGGGCCTCGGAATGACAGATAGGGGATGATTGCCAATTTGTCATTCCGAGCGAAGCGAGGAATCACCGCTGCCCCCATTGGCATGTCCCTTTCAATGAAGCGAGGAAACCTCGGTGGCGGCAGACGGGCTGGCATGAGCCTACGCCAACCCTCGCTACGGCGCGGGGCGCAAGTCGAGCAGCAGCGGGAACCATCCCTGGTAGGTGAAGGCCAGCCCCGTCAGCCGATCGTTGGCGACCACCAGATCGACGTAGTCGCGCACGGGCAGGATCAGGCTTTGGTCGCGAATGATCCGGGCGGCGTCGGCATACAGAGCGCGGCGCTCGTCCTGTGAGATCGCTGTCGTCGCGGCGCGGGTCAGGACCCCGTCGAGCAGGGGATCGGCGATGTTCATCCAATTGTAGAGGCCATCGCTGGCGAACATCGGCCGCAAGACGTCCGGGTCGGCGCCGAAGAAGTTGATGCCGATGAGGCTGTAGTCGCCGGCGTCTCGGGCTTCTTTCAACAAGCCGAATCCGGGAGAGGTTTCCACTTCGACCTCGGCGCCGATCGCTTCCCAGGCCGCCTCCAAGAGCTGCGCAACCTCCGGATGGTAGCCCCAGGTGGGCGAGACGATCGTGAGTTCCAGCGGCTCACCGTCACGTTCTCGGCGGCCGTCGTTTCCGAGCAACCATCCTGCGCCCTCGAGCCGCGCTTCGGCCGCGGCCCGATCGAAGCCAGGGAAGGCGCTGGCGTCGGAAGAGGCCCACATCGCCTGGGCCAACGGGCCTTCCGCCACCGGCGACGACTCGCCGTAGACGGTGGCGACGACGGCCTGACGGTCGACGGACTCGATCAAGGCCCGGCGCACCTCGGGGTCGTCCGTCGGGGCGCGGGTCGTATTGAAGAGGAACTGCGTCGGCTGGCCCGGGATCGGGACGGCGTGGAGGGTGAACCGGCCCGAAGCGCCCAGACGGGCGGCGTCGTGCGGCGGGACTTCGCCCAGAATGTCGACATCGCCGTTCTCCAGAGCCAGCGCCCGGGTGGCCGTCTCCTCATAGAAACGGAAGACGACCTGGTCGAAGTAGGGCGCGGCGTCCCGATAGATCGAAGGCGCCCAGGCGTAATCGGAATTTTTCTCCAGCGTCAGGTGATCGTTCGGCACGTACTCGACGAATCGATACGGTCCCGTGCCCACCTGGTGGAACTGGTACTCGGCCGGTCCCCACTCGGCCAGCGCTTCCGGGGAGGCGATCCCCAGGTAAACCTGCGAAAGCGAATCGAGCAGAGGCGGGAACGGTTGCGCGAGCTGAATCTGGAGCGTGTGGTCGTCGAGCGCCGCCGCGCTCTGATAAGGCCCGAGCATGAAGATCGCCTTCTGCGAGTGGTGGTCTGGATTGACAACGTAGTCGAGATTGGCGATGACATCTGCCGCTTCGAAGGAGGTGCCGTCGTGAAAGCGGACGTCCGGGCGCAGCGTGAAGGTGTAGGTGCGCCCGTCGGGAGAAATGTCCCAGCTTTCGGCGAGTCCAGGGAGGATGTCGCCGCTGGAAGGATCCTGAACGACGAGGGTGTCGTAGACCGACGTCAGCGGAATGCCGAGCTCGGCCGAGGCGTTGATGTGGGGATCGATGCCGGTCGGCGCCAGCGTGAGCCCATAGCGGACGGTCGTCGCCGCGTCCGAAGTGGGTGCGCATCCGGCGACGAGACACAGGCACCCGGCCAGGAAAGGAAGAAACGTGCGGGCGTTCACGAGGAAGTCTTGACGAGGGCCAACCCGCCCAGCAGCGCCGCCTCATCTCCCAAGGTCGAGGGCTTGAGTTCGAGGCCTTCGGCGAAGGCGCCGTCCATCAGCGAGGAGCGCAGGACCGCCTCGACTTCTTGGAGGAAGAACCCTCCCGCCCGCGCCACGCCGCCGCCCAGGATGATCAGCTCCGGGTTGAAGGTGTGAACGAGGCCGGCCAGCCCCGTCCCCAGCGCGTGGGCGGCCGCGCGCAGGACGGATATCGCCACCGGGTCGCCGGCGCGAGCGGCGGCGGCGATCTCTTCCGTCGTCGCTTCGCCCGCCGCCGATGGCTGCGCCAGCCCGCCCTGTTCTTGAACGCGCCGGGCGATGGCCGTCCCCGACGCCAGCGCCTCCAGGTGACCGGGCTGTCCGCACGAGCACAGCGGACCGTCGAGCTGGACCGGGAGATGCCCCAATTCGGTGGCCAGGCCGTGGGCGCCGCGCAGCAGGCGGTCGGCGACGATCACGCCGCCGCCGATCCCGGTGCCGATGGTCAGCATGACGATATGGTGCGCGCCGCGGCCGCTGCCGTACTGCCATTCGCCGAGCACGGCCATGTTGGCGTCGTTCTCGACGAACACCTGGCAGCGCCAATGTTCCTGCATGATGTCGCCGAGCGAGATGTTTTTCCAGCCGGGCAAGTTGGGGGCGTGCAGGACGACGGCGCGCGCCTGATCGACCGGGCCGGGCGCGCCGATGGCGATCGCCAGGTGTGCCCGGGCCGAGGCGGGTATCGCCAAGGCTTCGATGGCGGCATGGATGTGATCCAGGACGGCCTGCGCCCCATCCGCCGCGCTCGTCGGACGGGAGGTGCTGTTGGTTGCGGGGGGCTCTCCGTCGGAGTAGAACGCAGCCCGGATGTTGGTCCCACCCAGATCCACGGCGACCACCGGGGGCATGGCGCGCAGTATATCATCTCCTCCCAGGGGGATGGGGGGAGGGCTCCTTCGACAGGCTCAGGACAGGCATTACATGCCCTCCCCCACACCCCCCTGGGAACCCCCTCGTTCCCCTTCGCGC
>Ga0209108_10002527_pt1 | contig 10450 bp, 12 predicted proteins | sample Rifsed10ft1_FD_184003 | JGI IMG/M metagenome (GOLD analysis project Ga0209108, IMG submission 184003) | Soil microbial communities from Rifle, Colorado, USA - sediment 10ft 1 (version 2) | ecosystem: Environmental > Terrestrial > Deep subsurface > Rock core/Sediment | place: Rifle, Colorado...
GTGAAAACGGTGATGAGTAATGAGACACGAGGATATTCATAAGATTGTTAGAATCTTGAGTAAGGAAACTCGTAAATGGGATGTACCTATTGTTACCCTCACAGCAGAGACATATCACGACCCTTTCAGAGTCCTAATATCAACCATCCTTAGTCTTCGTACCCAGGACACAACTACTGCCAAGGTATCAAAGAGATTATTTGAGCTAGCTGATAATCCTCAAGATATGCTTAAACTTAGCGTTAAGGAGATCGAGAAGGTTATTTATCCAATTGGGTTCTATAAAACAAAAGCCAGAACAATTCGTTACCTCTGCCGTGAGCTTATAGATAAATATAAATCGAGGGTGCCTGACGATTTAGATGAGTTGTTGAAATTAAAAGGCGTAGGGAGAAAGACTGCAAACCTTGTTGTTACTTTAGGCTATGGAAAAGCAGGGATTTGTGTTGATACGCATGTCCACAGAATATCCAACAGATTAGGATACATAAAAACTAAGACACCACTTGAGACAGAGATGTTACTAAGGAAAAAACTTCCTAAGAAATATTGGATCGAGTATAATGACCTTTTAGTGTCCTTCGGACAGCATCTTTGTCGTCCGATTTCTCCATGGTGTAGTGTTTGTCCTATTGAAAGCTACTGTGATAAAGTGGGTGTTACTAAGCACCGATGATTTTACAGGATGCAAGATGCATGATGCAGGACAATAGATAATATAACTTTCATTCATCGTGAATCATGGATCGTGTATCATGTATCATTTTATTACTGTAAATTCGTGCTTATTAGTGGCTAAATAGTCATAAGGAGGAGGCTTGATGAAACTGGTTAAGGGTGAGATCATGAGGTTCAGAGATGGGCAGAAGCCCCCTGGTTATGAAAAATTCGACTATTGTGTGATTGTTGAGACAGGTGACTTCGAGGTTGTAAGCGCTCTTCCAAGCGACCAATATGGCCAGACCAAGGAACGCGACTTCCAAATTACGCCAGTTTCCTCCTTAGAGAGAACCGGAAGGCTCATCTGGGAGTTTGACTATACCCTGCTTCCACATATAATTGAGTTACTGAAGGAATACTATAAGTTCGCAGTATTTAGCGATGGTGAAGATTCAGAAGGAGGCAAGCAATGATTTATAGATTTAGCCCACGGGATTTAGAGGCAATGTATGAGGTTATAAAAGGTGTTCCAGAGTCCACTTTTGTGGCTGCATATATGAGTCAGGTGACGGGTGAGTTCTATATGGATGATTTAACTAAGAAGATTCTTGATGAATATAAGGTAGAGTATGATTTACTTGAAGAGATTGACCCAAAAACTGTTAGCTTTTTTTATGCAAATCCTGTTACGATCGACTGTTCACCTTATGAAGAAAACATAAAGGCTTTTGTCCTTGCACACAGCCCTGATGCGATAGGTGCTGTGTGTATTGGTGTCGATTGCGAAAAGGAGTTCGCCCAGGACCTTATGATGAATGGATGGCAATATTTTCACTGGCTAATTCCAGAAAAGCAAAACAGGTTTCTCTGGAGGATGTTCTTCTCAAAAGACGAGGCAGCAGAGTATATAGGACATTTCTTTGGCGGGTTTGAATCTGCAGGAAAATGGGTTCAAGCGCTTCCTGGGTCACTTACTCCGCCTCCTGGAGGTGTATCATTAAAGGATATGAGAAGAAGGTAAACAGGATTTGGAAACAATAATTTTCTATGTATTTGCTGCGACTTCAGTAATAGGGTCTCTTGTTTTAGTTTCACATAAAAATCCTGTGGCAAGTGCCCTTTCTCTTGTACTTACACTCTTTTCAACAGCGGTTCTTTTCATCTTACTCCTTGCCCATTTTATTGCACTAATCCAGGTTCTAGTCTATGCCGGGGCCATAATGGTCTTGTTTCTCTTTACTGTTATGTTTCTGAATCTAAGGGATGAATCACTCAGGTTTGATGCTGTGAAAGTTCCTGTTAAATTAGGCATCCTCTCACTACTTCTTTTGATTTCCGGCTATTTTACATTCATTGGTTTCAAAAAAATTCCTCCTTTAAACACCATGGTTATTTCTCATCCTGAACCATTTGGTACGGTAGAAGGGGTAGGGGAGGTTCTTTTTAGCGATTATCTTTTACCTTTTGAGCTGACATCAGTACTTATAGTAGTGGCTATTCTTGGCGTCGTAGTAATAGCTAAAAGGAGGTTTGATTAAGTGACTGTGACCATAGAACATTATCTCGTACTTAGTGCCATACTTTTCATAATAGGTGCATATGGTGTTATCGTACGTAAAAATTTGATTATTGTGCTCATGTCATTGGAACTGATGCTAAATGCTTCAAATCTCGCTTTCGTTGCATTTTCAAATGTACTGGGTGATCTGACCGGTCATATTTTTGTGATAATGTCAATAACCGTTGCAGCGGCTGAAGTAGCTGTTGGCCTTGCATTTGTAGTCACGATATATACTCATCATGAAACACTTAATATAGACGTGTTGAGAATGCTTAAAGGATAGAATGGACTACAAATTCCAAATAACAAATTACAAATCTCAAATAAATTCAAAATCCGAAACTACAATGACCAGAAGGTTTAGAATTTGTGATTTAGAATTTGTTTGTTATTTGATGCTTGTGATTTTGTGCTTGCTTTTTCAGTAAAGGTATAAATAAGTGATTGCTTGGATAATACTTGCCCCTCTATTCGGTGCTTTGATAAATGGGATTCTCTTTGCATCGGGTCTCTCACGAAGATTCCTTGGAGGAAGTGAACACGAAGAAAAAAGAATTGTGGGTATTATAGGATGCGGAGTTGTCTTAATCTCAGCACTAATATCTTCTTTCTTATTTTTTAAGCTTGAGGCGCTTCACCCACAACAAAAAGAGATTATACAGGAGCTTTATATCTGGATTCCTTCGGGTGATTTTGCGGCTAGATTTGAGTTTCTTTTTGATTCACTTTCTTGCGTTATGACTCTGGTTGTTACGTGGGTAAGCTTTCTCATTCATGTTTATTCAGTCGGTTATATGCAAGAAGACAAATCTTATTCAAGGTATTTTACCTATCTAAATATATTTGTTTTCTTTATGCTCGTACTTGTTCTCGGAAACAATTTTCCTCTCATGTTCATAGGCTGGGAGGGCGTTGGACTTGCATCCTATCTCCTTATCGGTTTCTGGTACGATGACCCTGCTAAGGCAACTGCAGGAAGAAAGGCGTTTATAGTAAACAGAATCGGCGACTTCGGGTTTATACTGGGTATTTTCCTTATATTTTTCGTCTTTGGTTCTGTGAACTACCAAGAGGTTTTTAAGAAAGCAATTGATCCAGAATTTATGAGTGCCATTCCAGGGGTGGTTGTTACTACAATAGCTCTTCTTCTTTTTGTAGGTGCGGTAGGGAAATCCGCTCAGTTTCCACTATACGTTTGGCTTCCTGACGCTATGGCAGGACCTACGCCGGTAAGTGCTCTCATACATGCCGCTACCATGGTTACGGCTGGTGTTTACATGACAGCGAGGTGTAATGTCTTTTATTCCCAGTCTCCTACAGCACAGGCGTTTGTTGTGTCTGTTGCTGCATTCACAGCCTTGCTTGCTGCTACTATTGCCATAACTCAAAACGATATTAAAAAGGTTCTCGCCTATTCAACCGTAAGCCAGCTTGGGTATATGTTCATGGGCGTTGGGTGTGGTGCTTATGCCGCTGGGATGTTTCATCTAGTAACCCACGCCTTTTTCAAGGCTCTTCTCTTTTTAGGCGCTGGAAGTGTTATACATGCTCTTGGTGGAGAGCAGGATATAAGAAGGATGGGCGGCTTAAGAAAATTTCTTCCTATAACATTCATAACCTTTCTTATTGGCACTCTAGCGATTTCGGGTGTTCCTCTCCTCTCGGGGTTTTTCAGTAAGGATGAAATCCTAAGCGCGCTTTATGAAAGGGGATACACCATACACTGGCTTATTGGGCTTATAACGGCAGTCCTAACGGCGTTTTATATGATGAGGCTTTATATCCTTACCTTTGGAGGGAAAACGCGAATGTCAGAAGAAGTAAAGCATCATATCCATGAATCTCCTTATTCTATGGCTATTCCACTTTTAATTCTTGCGCTTCTTTCGTTAATCGGTGGATATATAGGTATTCCTGCATTTATGGGAAAGATCCTTGAGATTCATGATTCAAATTTATTCGAAGAATTTCTTGGGTCTTCAATCTTTGTAAAATGGGTACAACCGGAAGAATATTACCTTTTTGGACATTGGACGCTTGTAGAATTTGCAACTATCGCTGCCTTTCTCGGGATTGGTATTGCAATTTTTATGTATCTTATTAAACCCTCTCTGCCCGAGACACTTGCGAAAGTACCTGTTATATCTACTCTTTACCGTGGTTCGTATGCGAAGTGGTTTGTTGATGAAATCTATGGTGTGGCGTTTACAAGGACATTTATTGTTTTATCGAAAGATCTACTTTGGGCTAATTTCGATGTAACAATAATTGACGGTGCTGTGAACGGGGTTGGAAGTATAGCAAGAGGAGCAGCGACTCTTCTTCGCACAGCACAGGCAGGAATCCTAAGGTTCTATGCTGCTCTTATGGCTCTTGGGGCGGTAGCGATCCTTATATACATGGTGGTGTCAGCTAGATTTTAGGGTATATACAATTTCTTTATAAAAATGTTGTGTAAAATTTGTAGAGGCGAATCTTGTATTTGCTCTGTGAGATAGCTTGCGACATCTCACAGAGTTCGCCCAAAAAGAAAGGGCAATCACAGTTCGACTAAACTCACCGCAGGCAAAGACTGCACCTAATTTTGATGAATATGCGTATATATAGAAAGCCGCCTTCTTAAAGGTTTTTGCTAAGCGTCGAAATAAAGGACAAATTCATAAGGCACTGGCCTAAGCTTTATTGGGTTTACTTCCTTTTCCATCTTGTATCCTATCCAGGTCTCAATCGCATCCTCTGTAAACACATCGCCCTTTAATAGAAACTCATGGTCTTTTTCAAGGGATTTAAGGGCTTCTTCTAGTGAACCTGGAACCGATGGAATGCCAGCAAGCTCTTCAGGACCTAGTGCATATATATCCTTATCGAGGGGTTCTCCAGGATTTATTCTCTTCTCGATTCCATCAAGCCCGGCCATAAGCATAGCTGCAAAAGCAAGGTAGCCATTACATGATGGATCGGGGAACCTTACTTCTATCCTCTTTGACTTTGGACTTGGCGAATACATCGGGATTCTCACTCCAGCGCTTCTATTTCTTGCAGAGTATGCAAGATTCACAGGGGCTTCAAATCCGGGAACCAGTCTTCTATATGAATTGGTAGTAGGTGCAACAAATGCGCATAAGGCAGGGGCGTGTTTTAGAATTCCTCCAATATAGTACATAGCCAAATCGCTTAGACCGGCATAACTATTGCCGGCAAAAAGTGGCTCGCCGTTTTTCCAAAGGGATTGGTGTGTGTGCATACCCGAGCCGTTGTCTCCAAAGATCGGCTTTGGCATGAATGAAACGACCTTTCCATACTTTCTGGCAACGTTTCTACACACGTATTTATACCACATCATTCTGTCGCCCATCTCGACAAGTGGCGCAAAACGCATGTCAATCTCAGCCTGACCAGCGGTGGAGACCTCATGATGGTGTTTCTCAACCATAACGCCAAGCTCTTCTAGGGTTCTAACCATTTCAGACCTCATATCCTGAAAGCTATCCGTAGGTGGTGCGGGGAAATATCCCTCTTTGTATCTCGGTTTATATCCTAGATTTGGTTTTTCATCCCTACCTGTGTTCCATTGGCCTTCAACTGAATCTACATAGTAGTATCCCGAGTTCTGTGTTTGGTCATATCTAATATCGTCAAATATAAAGAATTCAAGCTCTGGCCCAAAATAAGCGGTATCTGCAATCCCTATATTCTTCATATGAGCTATTGCCTTTTTTGCTATATTTCTAGGATCACGTGAATAGGGCTCGCGTGTTATAGGATCTACTACATCACAGATTATTGACAACGTGGGAACTGCTGTAAATGGGTCAATCCTTGCCGTTTTTGGATCAGGAATTACAAGCATGTCACTTGCGTGAATGGACTGCCATCCACGAATACTTGAGCCGTCAAAACCTAAACCCTCTTCAAATGCATCTTCGTCAAGCTCATGTGGAGGGGCGCTGAAGTGCTGCCACGTTCCAAGAAAATCAAGGAATCTTAAGTCCACAACTTCAATATTTTTTTCTTTCATCAGTTTTAATACATCTCCCACAGTTTGTGGAAACATATGGTTTGTACCTCCCTTGGATTTTTTACTGGAATCATTCTTTTTAATAACCATATTAGTTACGTCCTCCTCGTCTAGTTGAGTTTTTTCATTTTAGAGCGCATCCTCACCGCGCTCGCCTGTTCTTATCCTTATTACCTCTTCCATAGGAAGAATAAATATCTTGCCATCCCCGATTTTACCTGTCCGAGCGCTGTCCATAATAGCATCTACTACCTTTGTTACCATATCATCAGAGACTATTATCTCAAGCTTTATCTTTGGCAAAAAATCAACTACATACTCTGCACCTCTGTAGAGCTCTGTATGTCCCTTTTGCCTTCCAAAACCTTTGATTTCTGTAACAGTGAGTCCCTGAACACCTACTTCTTTTAACGATTCTTTTACGTCATCGAGTTTAAAGGGTTTTATTATGGCTTCTATTTTTTTCATAAAATTAACCTCCTCTTCTCCTGAGTATGCAAACAACATACCACCTATAAATATCTTTTTCAAACATTAAAATAAGCCTATTTGCCGAATTTTTGAGCCTGGTAGTGCCTAACTTATAGGCACCGTGTCTTAAAAAATAGACACACCTTTGCTGGTCTCTTAATGGATTTATGAGGTATCAACTATAGAGTTCACAGACTAGGGTGAGAAAAATAATATATAGGCGTTAAGTTATAGTCACCTAAATTTTTTCCCCATAATCAGGACAGGTGTAGAAGTTTTCCTTTGCGTTACACATTTACTTCCTTGCGCTAAACTTTAGTCCTGTCTTTGCGCGATCCCATGTCCTATCACTTATCTCCTTTAACTCCCCCATCTTTATCTTCTGTGTCGCTGTCACAGGAAATCCTTCTGGATATATCTCTATGAACCTCGGCACCATCGCTACCATCACTAGCTCCGCCATCCACTTACTAAACTCCACTGGATCAAATGTCTCACCAGGCTTTAATGTAATATTTAACTTTATCTCATCATCCGATACATTCGGTAGCCTTATCCCTACCGCTATAGCCTCTTGTATCGCTGGATACCTCATCGCTACATCCTGCACTGCGATAGGATCCACGTTCTCCCCCGATACCCTTATTCTGCTAAATCTACCAACGAAGTAATACCTCCCGTCTATCCCCCTGGCAAACAGGTCATCAGAATTAAAAAATCCATCATCGTCAAACGCCTCTCTTGTCCTCCTAGGTTCCTTGAAATACTCGTTTAGTGTTGTATGTGGAATAAGTGGCCTAATGAAGAGTAATCCTTTGGCCTCCTCCGGTGGTGTGGGATTCTCATAAGGATCCCAAGAAGGACGAAGAACCTTATTTGTATCTTGAGGATCACGTAGCTCAACATAGTATCCCTCCATAGGATAGCCTGAGGAGCCTGGGCGGTGGTCTTCCGGGTCTTTCCACAGAACCATACCCATCTCTGTTGATCCATATCCGTCTATCACTCTGGTATTAAACCTCTCCTGAAATTCCAGTAGATTCCTTGGGGCGGGTCCAGAAAGAACATTTCGCACCCTATGTTTTCTATCCCATTCACTTGGTGGTGCTGACCATAGATACTCCGAAACTGCACCGAGCATGTTTATGCTTGTAGCCCCACACTCTGTAGCCCATTTCCAAAAACTAGTTGCAGAAAAACGTGGATAGAAGACAGCAGTTGCTCCTGATCCCATCGCACTAAATAAACACATCACCTGAGCATTGGCATGTCCTAGTGTGAGAACGCTCATAAGAACATCTTCACTCCGTACCCCCTGCTGCTGTAGGTAACCCCTGACGGTTAAGACCACACCTCCGTGGTTTCGGATCACGCCCTTTGGCATCCCAGTTGTGCCTGAGGTAAACATACATCGTTCTGGATCTGAAATGGTTACATCCACCCCAGGATTATCACTCGAAAAATCATTAAATACAGTAAAGGGTAGGGTTTGTATTCCGTTAATGCTTTCAGGGACATCCTTTGGGTCTCCAGTAACAAATATGGTCTTTAGATTCGTTAAATCCTTAGCGACGTCCTGTATAAATGGAAGGCTTTCTGGGTCTATTACCAATGCCACCATCTCTGAGTGGTTAATCACATAGACTAGTCTCTCACCCTTCTCGTCTTTATTGATTGGTACCTGCACCCCTCCTGCCTTGTGAATAGCTATGATGGATATGACGTATTGAGAGCAGTTAAGCATGTACATGCCAACCTTATCGCCCTTTTTGACACCAAACCTTTGCCTTAGACCATTAGATATCCTGTTAGCCCACTCATTTGTCTCTTTATAGGAATATGTTTCAGCGATGTTGCCATCCTTGTCTGCAACCTTGAACATGGGTTTATCAGGGAACATCAGGGCGCCCTTTTCTAGGCTTTTAGTAATAGGAAGCCATTCTGATGTGTCATCAAATGTGCCGAAGGGTAAGGTTCCCTTACCTACATTTTTAGGGTCCCTCGGTCTAAATAATAAACGCATGATACTACTCCTTTTTATTATTTATAAGTTTCTAAATAAAGCTACGGAATTAGAATTAAATCCTCACCTTGTCAATGATTTCTCGAATGGCTTCTGCTTCTGAAAGTTCTAACTCAAAAAGTTCAATGGCCTTACGAATAACGTCAATTACTTTTTTAGTATGTAGCTTATAAAAGACGTGTGTTCCTTCCTTACTTAATTCTACAATATGATGAGTTCGTAAAATAGCTAAGTGTTGAGAGACATTAGAAGAACTGAGTCCCAACCGCTCATGGATTTCTTTGACATCCTTTTCACCTTCCCTTAAGAGGATTATAATCTGCAAGCGTATCGGATTTGAAAGAGCACCAAAAATTTCCGCAACAGAATTAATTACACGCTTTGGCATTGAAATCTCACTAAATTAGTGTTCTCTGCTTCCTCCACCTTCAAATTCTCCTATTACCAGAAGCGATTTATAGATTTTGTGCTCTGTATCGTACGATCTAAGGACGAGGAAATCCCCTGCTTTCTCTACATAGAAGACGAAGCAACTGTGGTCGTCAAAGACAAGGGTCAAAGCAGGCATTGCTGCGCCAAACTCAACGGCTTTTTCTGCCTTCTTGTATATCTCTTCAATTAATGAACCGCTTGATATTTTCTCTCTTAACATTTTAGCAAGCCCCTTTTTCAACACCCTAGTGTTCTTTTAAAACCCTATTCTCTCTTCCTTACAGTTCTCCCCACTAGACATTCCGCCGAAAGGACTAAAAGGGGCAACCCTGGAGAAGAGATTGACCCTCGCTTCCAAAGAGGGAGTCATAGAAGGAAATATCCGCAGAGAGGTGAAGTTTTTTGTGCCGCTACAATTGTCTTCTACATCGAATACCTCATCCCCAAGGAACCGAATAGTCGTCCGGGTTGGGCATATTCTTAAGCCACTTCGACCTATCATAAATACAGGGACCAAAAAGAAGCGCAATGTTTGTAGCTATAACGGCCTCGGGTGTTGATTTCGTATCCTGTGCTCTTTGTTTTATTATCTCAAAAATACGGTCAGGAATCTCTATTGTTACACTTGCCATATTCTTAGCCTCCTTTTTATTTTTTAATCCTCTGTGCCAATACCTCTTTTTTTCCTATACTCATCTAACACCTCCCTCTTTACTGTCGGTTTAAGTTGAAATTCCGACTGGACATTTTTAGGTGTTACTTTCTCGATTTCTTCCTTGGAAAGTTGCTTTACTCTTCTGTCTACTAACATATTGGGATCATTAAGCTGAGATGGTCCAAGTTCCCAGTCAGTAAGCCATTCATCTCCAAAACCGAATCTCTTAGTTAATCTGTTAAGTTCCTCAAGTCTTCCCGGAAGCGGTCCAGGAGGTTGTATGAGTTTTAGTTGTTTAAGTAGTTCAACACTCCTCTCGTCTCTTTTAAATGGATTGCCTATCTTCCGTTCAAAGAACATAGTCTCAAACAGAGGTCTGCCCCTTGCTCCCCCTGCCTCCCTGCTTTCTGCAGGATAACCCACTGTGAGCAGCCAACAAAAAACATAAGAGTCAGGAAGACTAAAATACTTTTTAACGTTTCTTCTTGCTCCTCCACTTGCCCCGTTTAAACAGGTTCCAAGCCCAAGAGCAACCGCTGTTATTAACGCATTCTCTATTGCTTTTCCTAAATCTATAGCGGCAAGTCTGTGAAGTACAAAATCTGGAAGAAGTGCTGGCAGTGGAAACAG
>Ga0209108_10002528_pt1 | contig 10450 bp, 5 predicted proteins | sample Rifsed10ft1_FD_184003 | JGI IMG/M metagenome (GOLD analysis project Ga0209108, IMG submission 184003) | Soil microbial communities from Rifle, Colorado, USA - sediment 10ft 1 (version 2) | ecosystem: Environmental > Terrestrial > Deep subsurface > Rock core/Sediment | place: Rifle, Colorado...
CATCGTCCTCGGGGCCGACGTGGACCTGTACCGCGGCGCGGCAAACGTCCTCAACGTGGACGATGAGATCGCCGCCACGCGGGGCGCGGCTGCGAACAACGCCCTCTCCGCGAAGGTCACGGGCGACACCGACCCGCGACTCCTCATCAACGCGAGCGGCGTCATCAACCTCGGGTCTGGCGCGGCCGCGCCCGACGTGACCCTCTACCGCGCGGCGGCGAGCGCCCTCGCGACGGACGACGCGCTGCGCGTACTAGGCGCCGAACTCCAAATCGGTTCCGATGTTCGCCTTACACGCCCCGCCGCCAAAGTCCTCGCGATCGACGGTGGGGCCTCCTCGGTCGCCGCGCTCATTCGCTGGGGCGGGACGAGCTTCCCGGCTAGCCCTGCCTCCGGGGACCTCGCCTACCGCACCGACCTCGGGATGCTGTTCTTCTACGATGGCACGCGCTGGCTGTCGTCGCAGTTGTTCGCGGCACACTCGGGGGCGTTTGCGGCGGGCGCTGTGTATGCCGTTTCAATCTCGGCGACGCAGACCGTGGCGACTCGGTGGAACTTCTACGGGACGGACATTGGCTCGGACATCTACATCGAAGATGTCAAGTGCGCCGTGTTCGTAGCCTCGGGCGGGTCTGCCCTCAGTGCTAGCCACAAGTGGGTCGGCTCCATCCTCAAAGTTGACACGGCCAACGCAACGACGAGCATCGCCACCCTGACCCTCGATGCGGGCGCCTCGAACGCATGGCGGCTGTTGAGCGCGTCTATCGACGCCCTGTTGGGCACCTCTGCCGTCTATCCAACCGGCCGTATCGACTGGACTAGGACGGGGACGCCGGGCGACCTCAATATCGGGGCGCCGACGATCCTCACGTATCGCATCGTCGCGACGTGACCACGGTCGTCCTGACGCAGTGCGCCGCCTGTAACTCCCCCCTCCGCGAGCAGATCAACAGCCGGATGGCCTCTGGCGGCTCCGACAAGGGCCTCTCGGCCTGGCTCAAGGAGATGGGGCCGGAGTTCTACATCTCGCGCATGGCGCTCGGGCGCCATCGCCACGCCCACCTCCGCACCGAGGTCGAACAGGCCCGCGCGGAGGCCGCCACCGTACTGAGGAAACAGCAACGAACGCTCAAGACGCCGCTCACGGACCTAGCGCTCCTTGTCCGCGATGCGGTGGCGGACGACCTCTCCAAGACCGACGGGACGCTGAAACCGACGGTGGCGGAGGGCCTGCGGGCGCAGGAAATCTTGGACCGGCGGGCGGAGCGCTCGGCGGACCGGGACCTGATGCTCCAGATCGCCCAGGTGATGAGCGGGGCGGCCTTCCCGGTGATCGAGGGGGAGTACCGCGAGGAGCCGGAACTGATCGCAGCCACGTCATCGTGAGCTTCCTCGCCCAGCCCTGGCCCACGGGCGGCTTCGCCCTCTGGCGGGTGGCTCAGGAGTACCAGCACTGAGCACGGGCCTCATGGGCGCCCAAGCGCCCACCTATGACGAGCGGGGGCAGCGCAAGCCCCACGGCAACAATCACCCGGCGGCGGCCATCAGGGTCCCGGACGTGGCCGTCATGCGCGACTTCGCCCGCGCCCGGCTCGACATCCCCTACTTCGCCGAGCGCTGGCTCGGCGTGCGCCTCAATCCGGGGCAGCGACGGTGGGTCGAGGCGTGCGCGCAACGCGCGGAGGACGGCTGGCGGCCGAAGTACCTGACGACGGTGGTCAGCGCCGGCAACCGCGCCGGCAAGACGCTGGCGATGGCCGTCATCGTGCTCCACCACACGCTCTACAAGCTCGGCACTAAGCCCGCCAAGCTGGGGGACCGCGAGGACTCCCTGCGCTGGCTGCGTTCGCCCTACCACTGGTACCACATCGGGCACCAACAGGAGATCGCCGAACTCGTCCACCACGATGCGGTCATGCTCCTGCGCGGCGACCACCTCGCGCAGCAGGGTCGCGGCTGCCCGCTGACCGACACGCTCGGCCAGATCGTCACCACGGACAAGAAGTACCGGGGCGAGTACCTGTGGCTCCGCTTCCACGAGATGTTCGGCGCGGGCGAGGTCCACTTTCGCACGACGCAGGAGAAGGCGAAGGCCCTGCTCGGCAAGGACATGAACGGCATCTCGTTCGACGAGGCCGCGTTCGAGCTGTACCTCGACACCATCTACCAAGAGGTGCTGAACCTCCGGCGCCTCTCAACGGGCGGGCCGCTCCACTTCGTCTCCACGCCGACCGAGGGCGTCAACGCCTACGCGGACCTGTGGGAGCTTGGTAGCCCGGAGAACCCGAGCCGCGACGCGCAAGTGGCGAGCTTCCGGCTCTCGACGCGCGAGAACATCGGCTACGGCCTGACGCAAGAGAACTACGACGCGATCGTGCGGCAGCAGGCCGAGTACCTGATCCCCCAGAACATCGACGGCATGTTCATCGAGGCTCGGGAGGCGTTCTTTCACGCCCCGACCGTCGAGGCCATCTTCGATACCGAGATGGAGCCCGAGGCGGCGCCCGTGAAGGGCCACCGCTACGTGCAGGGCGTGGACCCCGGCATCGCGTCTGATGCGACGTGGGCCATCACCCTCGACTACTCCGAGCGCCCGTGGCAGGGCGTCCGCGCGCGCAAGCGCGGCGGCCGGCAGTCGCTCCCGGCGATCGTGAACATGGTCCGCGAGGGCCATCTCCTCTACGGCTCCGAGGGCGCCTTCTGCGCGTCCGTCGTGGATAACACCGGCCTCGGCGGGAAGCTCTTTCAACAGGAGTTCTCCATCATCAAGCCCCTGCGGACATTCGACTTTGCAGGCACGAAAGCCAAAAAACTCAACCTTCTCTCCGACCTCAAGGCGATCATCGACCGCGGCGACCTCCATCTACCCCGGTCGGCGGCTTGGCTTGAGGTTCGCCGCCAGCTCCTCGGCTACAAACTCGACGACCGGAAGATCGAGCAGGACGCCGTGATGGCCCTCGCGATGGCCGTCCGGCACGCGTCCCGTAACCCCGCCGTCCCCCTAGAGAACCCCATGTTTGACTACTTCGGGGGCTCCGACTGATGCCCACCGTGCGGCCCACCGCAACCACCTATACCGACGACTCGACCCCGAGTGACATGGGCGCCCGCTTCGCGGGCGACATGCTTGCGCGGGTCAAGTCGTGGCTGCGCGTGGAGCAGCCTGCGCGGGAGCCGGAGCAGACCGACGAGTATCGGATGCTCCACGAAATCTTCGCGCACAAGTCGGAGCTGGAGGCCGAGCAGGCGCGGCTCCGCGAGCTGTACCGGCGGTTCGACAACCTCTACTACGCGAACACCATCGACAAGGATGGCGGCGCGGACCACTGGCCCGAGGGCAAGCCGAAGGGCGCCGCGGGCCGGGTCCACATCAGCGTCAACGCCCACGCGGTCTACGTGGACATCCCCGCCTCGTTGCAGGCCGTCGAGCCGATCATGAACTACGTTCCCGGCCCCGGCGCCGAGGAGCGTGAGGCCGCCGCCCGCCGGGAGCAACTGTTTTGGCAGTGGTGGGACGACGACGACCTCGACCTCAAGGCGGACGATATCTGCCGGATCAAGGGCCTCTACGGTGACGCCGCAGTCAAGGTCTATTGGGACCCGATCGAGAAGCGCCCGACCACCCTCGTCCTCGAAAGCCTGGAGAACCTGTACCTCGGCTGGGGCGATAGCAACTTCCGCCGGCTCGATTGGGCCATCTACTGTTACGGCCTCTCGCCGCAGGCAGTCGAGGAAACCTACGGCGTCGATGTCGAGATGAAGCGGGCCGAGGGCGGCGCCTACTACCCGTGGGTCACGCGGAGCAGCGCCGACCATGCGGACCCGCTCGACCAGCTCTCGGGCGGCGAGGAGCGTCAGCGCCAGCAGACGGCCTATGAGAAGGCCCAGGTCCACGTCTATGACTACTGGTACAAGCGCCCGGCCGGCGCGGGCAAGAAGCCGACCATCTGGAACTGCATCTACGTCGGCAACTACATGGTCAAGCCTCCGACCCGGCACAAGGAGTACGACAACCTCCCATTCGTCCTCATCTCGAACGCGAAGGTTCCCGGCCAGCCGACCGGGCGCTCCGATCTCTACGACGTAGAGCAAATCCTCCGCGAGAAGGACGAACGGCTGACGCAGGCCGCGCAGATGATCCACCAAGTCATCCGCGGCCAGATGTGGCAGCTCGTCGGCCCCGACGCGCCCGACGACGTGCCCGCGAACGCCATCCCGCAGCCGAACAAGGTCGCGACACCGGGCTCCGGCAACGAGATCAGGACCATCCAGCCGTTCATGCCGCAGTTCGCCGTCGAGGACTTCCTGACCCGCCTCGACCGCGAGGCGGCGACCATCACGGGCCTCAACGATCTCCTCCTCGGCCTCGCCCCGGCGGGCGCCCTGAACAGTTCCAAGGCCATCGCGGCACTGACCGCCAACTTCGTCGCCCGCGTCAACCCGAAGCGCAAGCTCCTGTACCGCGGCTACCGCGACATCTGGGACATGGCCGCGACGATATGGGAGCGCAAGAGCACCGACATCCGCGCCATCCTCGACGGCCAGCACCGTATCAGCATCAAGGCGCCGGACCTCACGCCGCGCGACGAGCTGGAGACGGCGCAGATGGCGGTCAACCTCATCCAAAACCGCATTTGGTCGTCCGAGCGCGGCATGGACGCCACGGGCGTCGAGGACCCGAGCGAGGAGAAGGGCCTGATCCGCGAGGAGCAGACCGACGCCTCGCTGAACCCGGCTGCCGTGCAGGCGATGGCGCAGCTCATGGTCGTATTCCAGCAACTCGGCATCGGGGCACCGCCCGGCGCCGAGGCACTGGCCGGCCAGCAGGCGCAGTCGCTCAATACGCAGCGCACCTTGAACCCGAACGCGCCGGGCACCCCGTCGCTCAACGCGCCAGAGAACGCGGGCAACGCGCCGCCTGAGTCGCAGCCCGCCAACGCGGGCCTCCGCGCCCAGACGCTCCTCCAGGGCGGCGAGGCGCAGGGCCGCATCCTCTCGCAATCCGAGCTGTAGCCGATGGCCTTCGCAGACCCGACCCGAGCACGTGAATATAAGGCAGGCTGGCAGGCCCGAAACCGGGATCGCGCTCGCGCCTACGCCGCCAAATACCTCAAGGCCAACCCCGAGAGTCACCGCTCCTACTACGAGCGCAATCGAGACATTTGGCTGCGCCCGTATGGCATCACCAGTGTCGAGTACGACGCCATGTTGGCTCGCCAGGGCGGGGTCTGTGCCGTGTGCGGAACTGCGCAGACAGACCGTAGGCTAGCGGTGGACCACGATCACGTGACGGGCCGTGTCCGCGGCCTACTTTGCAACGCATGTAATCGTGGCCTCGGCTACTTCGCCGATGACCGCACGCGCCTGATGGCGGCGGCGGCCTATCTCGGGGAAATCTAGTGGCCCGCCGCGGCTACTTCCGGCGCCCGAGGACGGGCGGTAGCAACCTCACCGCGCTCATCGCGCAGCTCCTCCGCGAGCAGAAGGCCGCGGAGGACCGCGCGATCTTCGACGCCTACAACAACGGCGGCGAATACAAGGGCAAGCCCGTCACCGACTCAATGATCCTCGGCTACATCAAGACTCGCCGCGACGGCTTCTCCGTCGATGATCCGCTCTGGGACGAGTGGGACAACCGGCTGACGCAGACCGAGTTTGGCATCGGCGAGTCGAAGATCGGCCTCGCCTTCAAGCGGGGCAACGCCAGCCCCGGTAAGGTCGCCGACTTTTACCGCGGGTGGCTCAAGAAGCTGCCCAGAGACTCCGCCTTCTGGCGCGAGGTGGCGGGCAAGGCTGCCGATTGGGCGAAGGCCGGTCGCGCGGCTGCGCGAGGCAGCGCCCGCGCGTCGCTCGCAGGAGCGGTCAACCGGCGCCTGAAAGACTCCTATCAGACGCAGGCGGACTGGAACGCGGTCAACGACATCCTGACCGACGCGGCCCGACGTGCCGGGCTCATCGACGCCAACGACGACCTCGCGGATGCGGACGCCTCTCAGGTCATGGAACTCATCAACGCGGGCATCGTCATCATGACCGACGGCGAGCCGATGACGTTCCGCGACTGGCGCCAGCTCGATATGGACATGTTCCACGCGCTCCGCAAGGAGATCAGGGTCAAGAACCGGGCTGGCACGAGCACGCTGACCCTCCAGAGCAACCTCAAGCGGTTCGTCAAGGACACCGTTCTCCGCAACAACGCGGTGGACGACCGCGCGAAGGCAGAGGCCGCGCGCGACGTGTTCGAGATGGCGGTCGAAGCCGCCAGGGGCGACCCCTACGCCATCGAGAAGGCGCGGCAGGAGTACGTCGGGGCGCTCGGCGACATCCTCGCCGCCGCCGAAGCCGCCGATCCCACGTTTGCCGGCGAGCAGGGCCTATCGGTGAACGACCCGGAGTTCATCGGCCAGCTTCGCAACGAGTACCAGACCTTCGAGAGCGGCAAGGTGCCCGAGGGCACGGGCCGTGGCATCACGGGCGACAAGCTCGACGACGATGCCGAGCAACTGACCGAGGACCGCGGGCGGTTCGAGGCCCTTGAGGGCGGCGACGCCTATTGGGGCCAGGACAAGCCCGGCGGGGCCTTCACCGTCATTCCCAAAGTGACAAATCCGAACGACCTCGCGGGCAACATCAACGGCGACCCGTCGCTCCGCCCGGCCGTCGTCCAGATCAACGGCAGCTTCCAAACCGTCGTGCTGGCGGGCACGCCCGTCTATGCCACGACCGTCATCGACGAGGAGGGTAAGCCCGTTGACCTCGTGACCCAGGTCACGGACCCCGACACGGGCGAGATCGACGAGGCCCTGTGGCAGCAGTTCATAACGGACCTGAACGCCGGCCGGTACACCGTGGAGCAGAACCCCCAAGTGCTCGGCTTCGAGTTCGCGGAGCCCGATGGCGAGAAGTCGTGGGGCGTCTACGACGCGGCCGGCAACCTCGTCTACACCTCCGAGGACCCGTTCGGGAACCGCCTCAACGGCCAGATCATCGCGACGGCCGAGGTGGACGATGAGGGGCGAGTCACGGGTATCGACGAGTCCACCGTCATCGACCCGGCCATCTACTCCGGCGGCGAGGGTTCCCCGCTCCTCGTGACCCCGGCCGCCGACCCGCGGACCCTACTCCGCCTGAACGATCAGTACGACCCCGAGACGGGCCTCAATACGTTCGGCCTGACGAGCCAGGAGGCGTTGCAGTTCGGCGCCTACGTCATCGACCGCGTGGGGCACCCGCTCCCGAGCGTGTTCGGGGAGCGCCAAATCGCCCGGCCGCGGCCGACAGACCCCTACGGCGAGCGCAACCTCGACGTGCTCCAGGGGTACACGACGCCGAGGCGCGGCGAGCCGCAGCGCGGTCCGTCGGCGACCTACGGCGAGCGCAACCTCGACCGCACGCCCGGCGTGAGCCTCGCGCCGCCGCCGAAGCCTCGGACATCCATCAAGCCGCCGCCGACCATCAAGCTGCCGACGGTGACGGCGCCGCGGCCGCCGAAGCCGGGCGCCCCCGGCGTGTCCGGCGCCAACCGGCCCCGCATCTATGAGCCACCGCCCCCGCCGAAGCCCAGGGTCAAGAAGCGTCGCAAGACGACCGTGACCTCGGGCGCCCCGACCACGCAAACCTACCTGTGAGTTACCGCAGTTCCTACGGCGCCGCCCCGACTGCGGCCGCTGCGCCAACCGCTCGTGCCCCGGCCCTGCGCTACGGGCGCTCCGTGCGCCTGCCAGCCAAGGCCGCCGACGAGGACATCGGCAAGACGGATTTCACGTTCTTTGACCTGATCGGTTCCGTCGTCGGGGGCGCCAAGAACATCGCGGGCCTGTTCGGGGGCTTCGCCGCGCCCCTCTGGGAGAACCCGCTCGCGGAGGCTATCGGCGAGGCCGGCGGGGCGCTCATCGAAGCCGTCGGGACGCCCGGCCGCGTTACCCAAGCCGAGGCCGCCGAGCCGCGCCTCGGGAGGGCGGTCAGCGGCGACACATACACGCCGCCAGCGCCCGGCGTCGCGGCCATCTCGGATTTCGGCGGCCTCGCAGCCGGGAACCCCCTCGCGTCGATCATCGGCAGTCTCCAAGAGGGCCAGGCGCAGACTCCGCCGCAGGAGTACGTCGATCGCGTTCTCTCGGGCGAGGACATCAACGTCGTGGCCGACCAGATGACCCGCGCGGGCTACGGCTACTCGAACGAACCGGGCACCAACCTCCTCCTGTCTATCGTCCTCGATCCCCTCAACCTCGTCGGCCCCGGCGTGGGCGCCGCCGCGCGCGGACTCGCCGGAGCCGGGGCGGCCGTCAAGGCGGCCGAGGCCGGCGCCCTCGGCGGTCGGGCGCTCATCGGGGAGGTCGGCGTCTCGCGGGCCATCCTCGGCAAGTCCTACAACGTGATGAGCCACGGCCTCTCCCGCGCCCAACAGGTGACGATGGAGAAGGTGCTCGGCCCCTCCACGTCGGGCGTCATGCGCTCGCTCGGTCCCGGCGTCGTCGGCCGCGGTCGCAAGCTGTTCCCCGAGAAGTCCGACATGCTCGAAGATGGCTTCGCCTACGCCAACGCGCAGTACCCGCACGAGGTCATCGCGCGGACGATGGGCCACGAGGCGAACGCAGCGTTGCGCACGACCGGCTGGACCGACATCCCGAAGGCCCTCGCGGCCCGCAGGGTGATTGCAGCCGACCGACTGGAGCGCGAGGTCGAGCATCTGCGCGATAGCGTCAAGCTCGTGTTCGGGACGGCGCAGGAGCGGACCGCGTGGTACGCCACCAAGGCCGCTCGGTTCCTCGGCATGGACGAGGCCGAGGTGCTGCGCCGCGCGGGCGGCAAGGTGTCGAGCGGCGACGTGGAGTACCTTCGCGACGCCATCTACGGCAGCGCCGGCCGGGACCTCGGCGACGTGCAGCGCGTCGTGGCCCAGGGCGGCCCGGAGGTCAAGGCGGCTCGGTTCGGGCGTCCGGCCGAGGACTTCACCCTCGTCAATACCGAGCGGACCCTGACCGAGCAAGGCGCCGACGACCTCCTCGACGGGCTCGACTCGCTCACCCCAGCCGACGCGAAGCTCGCCATCGACGATGCAGTCAACCGTTTCGACCTCCTGCGCGACCAGTTCGCGAATACGGCCTACGGCGCCGATGAGGTCGCGGACTTCGTGAAAGCCATGCGCGAGCGGGGCGCCCTGCCGACGACGCTTCGCACCGCCACGACGGGCACGCACCCGCTCCCCAAGATCGTGAGCGACTGGCGGGCGCGATACAACGAGCTGGGCTATGACATCGGCTTTGCGCCCAAGGACCCGTGGAAATACATCGACAAGGCCGACGGGACCCGGACCTACATCTCGCCCTTCGTCCACTTCGTCTCGGACAAGGCGCCGGCCACGGTGCGGAACCCGCTCGGGCGGGCCATCGACGGCCTGATGCGCGGCGTGACCCAGCAGAAGCTCATCGACACGGCGCACCGCCGCGGCGCGGAATATGCGGGACGCATGGGGCTCAGCCAAGCGAAGGCCAACGCCTACATGCGGGCCGTGATGAACGAGGCATACGACGCCCGCCTCTCGCCTCGTGGGCTCGGCTTCATCCCGCACAAGTTCGATGAAATCTTCAAGAAGGTGATCGGCGAGGAGGAGGCCCAGAAGCTCATCGACAAGGGCTTTGACCCGGCCTTTATGATCCTCCGCGCGTGGGAGGGCGACCTCCTGCAAGTCGGTCTGACCGCGAAGGCGACGGGGCTCGCCAAGTCGAAGTACGCCCGTGTCTCAATGGGGGGGCGCGAGGTCGTGCCGGCCATCTCCGAGGGCGTCTACCAGCTCGTGCGCTTCCAGGGCTCGTGGTGGTTTCAGACGCAGGAGGCCATCGAGTCGCCGTTCTGGAACGTCCTCCGGGGTGTCAATCCGTGGCGCAGCCTCGACGACCCCCAGGTCAAGGCGGTGGCGGAAGTTATCGAGCGGATGGGCGATCAGGCCGACCTCAAATGGATCACCGAGGCCAACGCGGCGCTGAACATCGCAGGTGGCAAGGCAGCCCGCACGATCCTCTGGCGCGATAACCCCATCGGCAAGGCGATGTCGTGGGCGCCCGATGTGCGTGGTCTGAAAGACGCGAACCGGCTGCGCCAGACGGCCGGCGCCGTGGGCGAGGAGTTCGAGGGCATCATGCGCCAGGTCAGCCCGAAGCTGTGGCGCGAGATGACCGAAGCCTACGGGACCACCGACCCGGCCGAGGTGTTCGTCCGCTACTTCGATGACCGAGCCATCGCGGCCGGCGCTGACGGGATCGAGGGCGCGATGGCCCAGGTGGACAACGCCAAGCCGCTGCTCGCCAACGCCGACGAGGAGACGATCTGGCAGGCGTTCCGAGAGTCGTACTACCGGGCCATGCTCCAGTCGTACAAGACGCACTACTTCAACCCGGCCCGCGGCTTCCTTGAGCGCTCGATCAATCACCCGTATCTCGGGCTCTACCCG
>Ga0209108_10002529_pt1 | contig 10449 bp, 10 predicted proteins | sample Rifsed10ft1_FD_184003 | JGI IMG/M metagenome (GOLD analysis project Ga0209108, IMG submission 184003) | Soil microbial communities from Rifle, Colorado, USA - sediment 10ft 1 (version 2) | ecosystem: Environmental > Terrestrial > Deep subsurface > Rock core/Sediment | place: Rifle, Colorado...
AAGAGCGGACCGTGGTGGCCGCCGCCCTCCGCGACGCTCAGGTGAGCCGGTTCATGGACGGCAACCCGCCGACCAAGGTGGTCTACGTAAAGGACCGGTTGCTGAATCTTGTAGTCTGACCCCTGCCTACTCCACCCGATACACCGCCTGCATCCCGCCCAGCAGGTGCGGGGCCACGTGGCAGTGGAACAGCCAGGTCCCGGGGTTGTCGGCCACCATGTCCGCGGTCACCATCTCCATCGTGTTGACGCTGATGACGTCGGTCCGCATGTGGTGCGCGACCACGGTGTTGCCGTGCCAGTGCGGGGCGTGGACCTCGAAGCCCGTCGTCCCGAAGAGGTACCAGCGGACCCGCTCCCCCCGCCTCATGGTGAGGCCGTTCAAGTGCCCGAATGAAAAGCCGTTCATGGTCTCCCGGAGGTTCGCGATGTAGTACAGGTCGCCGAAATCTCCGATCCGCGGGCGTATCTTCGGATTACCGGCGTAGGTCCTGATATTCTCGTCGAGAAACCAGCTGCCGTTCTCGTCGAACTCGGCAAAGGCCACTACCAGCTCCCGGTCCACATCCCGAGGCGAGCCGTCCGCCCTGGCCTTGCCTCTGGCGGTCACCAGCATCGGCCCGATTAGCCCGGCATGGAGATCGGCATCCTCCCGGGCGTGGGAGTGATACATCCACTGCACCGACGAGACCTCTCCGGGTGCCGGCCCCGCCCGCTCCGGAACCGGCCACAAATAGACGTGCGTTCCTCCGGGCGGCACGCCGTCGTCGGCCTTGTCGGCTCCCGCGGTGCCGTCAACGTAGGGCGCCCCCTCGGAGTCCTTGTTGTAGAACACCCCGTGGGGGTGCATGCTGTAGGGATGGCTGCCGTTGTTTCGGAAAACCACCCGGATCGTATCCCCCACCACGGCCCGCAGGAGCGGACCGAGGATCCCTAGATGCTCCCACTCCGGCGGCCGGGGCTTGAGGGTCGCGAACGTGCTGTCCGTGTACTCCCGGAAGATCGCCTTCTTGAACTTGCGCCCGATCCGGTCCGGGGCCGAGACCATGACCACCGGGTCAAATCCCTCCCAGGGCCGGCCCGTAATCAGGTTGGAATCAGTCGGAGCGTAGTCCCACACCACTTCATCGGCTGCCACGTAATAGGTACGGGTCACGCCGCCTCCAGCGGCGGCACAGCCAGCCCCCAGGATGGTCACGGAAACCAGGACCCCAAGCCGCATTCGTTACCTGCCTCTGATCACGGGGAGCCGCCAATTTAGCCCCAACCGACCTCCCGTCAACGGGCCGGCCGGTTGACCGATCTACGTTTCCCCTCCAACCTTCCCACCAACCACCTGCGGATCCGCCATGCGCCGACTACTTCTGCTCCTCGAACTCCTGGTTCCGTTGCACCTCCCGGCCCAGGAGCGCCATCGCGCCCGGGACCTGGGAGTTGCCCCGGGGATGTACCAGCCCGGCCCCCACAACGCCATCACCGACGTTCCCGGAGTCCGGGTCGGCCATGCGACCGTGGTCTCGGGAGATTCGATCCGCACCGGCGTGACCGCGATCCTGCCCCATGCCGGTAACCTGTTCCTCGAGCGGGTGCCGGCCGCGGTGCACGTGGGCAACGGCTTCGGCAAGCTGCTCGGCTCAACCCAGGTGAACGAGCTCGGCGAGCTCGAGTCTCCGATCCTCCTCACCTGCACCCTCTGTGTCTGGCGCGCCGCCGATGCCCTGGTAGGGTGGATGCTGGAGCAGCCTGGCATGGAGACCGTGCGCTCGATCAATCCTCTGGTGGCCGAAACCAACGATGGGGCCCTCAACGCCATCCGCTCCCGGCCGATCACCGGTGAGCACGTGCGGGCCGCTCTCGCCGCGGCCGACACCGGCGTCGTGCCGGAGGGCAGCGTGGGGGCTGGAACCGGGACCATCGCCTACGGGTGGAAGGGAGGAATCGGAACTTCGTCGCGCCGGGCCGCCGCCTCCGGCTTCACCGTCGGCGTGCTGGTCCAGGCCAACCACGGCGGCGATCTCATGATCCTCGGCGTACCCGTCGGCCGCGAGCTGGGCCGGAACGGCCTGACCCGCGGGGCCCGGCCCCGGGGCGAAGACGGTTCGATCATCATGGTCGTCGCGACCGACGCCCCGCTCTCGGACCGGAACCTCCGCCGGCTGGCCTCCCGGGCCATGATGGGTTTGGGCCGCACCGGCTCCGCGGCCCAGAACGGCTCCGGCGACTACGTCATTGCCTTCGCCACCGCGCCCGGAGTCCGGCGGGCTCGCGGTGCCTCCCGACTCCCAACCACCGAGCTCGGCAACGACGAGATGAACCCGCTCTTCCAGGCCGTTGTCGAGGCCACCGAAGAGGCGATCTACAACGCCCTCTTCATGGCGTCCACCACCTCCGGCAACGGCAACCGGGCCGAGGCGATCCCGCTCGACGAAGTCGGCCGGATCCTGGCCCGGCGCGGGGTGGCTCGCTAGACTAGTTCATGCGACGATCCCCGTGGTTCATGCTGTTTCTTGCGCTCGCCTGCCAGGGAGAGCTTTTCGATTACACCCTGCCCGGCACCAAGCCGGGATCGGGCCAGCCACCCACCCCGTTCACTCCCGCCCTCGCTCTTCGCATCGGGGGGACCGGATCGGATCTCGTCGCCGGGCTTGTGGTGGACCCCGACGGCGGGATGATCCTCGCGGGCACGTTCATCGGGAGCGCCGATTTCGATCCCGGACCTGAGGCCGGCGCCCTGACCAGCCTGGGCGGAGCCGACGGTTTCATCGCCCGCTACACTCCCAACGGGTCCCTGGTCTGGGCTCGCCGCTTCGGCGGCGACCGGGACGAGCGGGTCTCCGCCCTGGCCCGCGACGCCGCTGGAAACATTTACTTGGGCGGCGGGTTCGAGGGCAGCACCGCGTTCGAGTTCGCGGGGATTGGCCTGGTGCTCAACAGTCTGGGCGGAGAGGACGGGTTCGTTGCGAAGTTCTCACCGGGCGGATCGCTGCTGTGGGCCCGGCGGTTCGGCGGCGGCGGCTCCGATCGCGTGGCGGCGCTGGCGGTGTCTCCGGCCGGCAACGCCTATGCCGGTGGGAGCTTCGAGGGGTTGGCCAGCGCCTTCCCGGCCGGCGGGGTGGCCATCGTCAGCAACGGAAGCAGCGACGGATTTCTGCTCGCCCTCGGGGCGGACGGGTCGGTGGCCGCTACCTTGCCGATCGGCGGCCCTGAAGCCGACGCCGTCCTGGGCGTCGCGATCTCAGCCGGTGGAAACCCGGTTGCGGCGGGCACCTTTCGGGGCGCCTCCGATTTCGCCCGAAACGGTGGAGTCCCGGGGTCCCTGACCGCGCTGGGCGGGAGCGACGTCTTCCTGGCCCGCTACTCCCCCGCCGGACTGCTCCTCGAAATCGAGGCCATCGGAGGGCTGAACGATGAAAGCGTCGTTCCCGGCGGACTCACCCTCGATGGCCAGGGTGGCCCGGTGCTCATCGGCGGCTTTTCCGGTTCGGTGGATTTCGATCCCGGCCCCGGCACCGCGGTGCGGACCCGGGTGGGAGGGGGCAGCGGGGGCCAGGATCTCTTCCTGGCCCGGTACGACGACGCTGGCGGCTTTCTGTCGGTCGCGACCATCGGAGGACTCGGCGCCATCGCCGCCGCCAGCGTGATCGCCGACCCGGATGGCAGCGCCCTGGTCACCGGAGCGTTCTCCGGACCCGTGGATTTCGACCCCGGGCCCGGCCTCCGGGTCCTGACCAGCTACGGGACCCGGGGCGCCACCGATGCGTTTGCCGCCAGGTACACTGCGGCCGGGCTGCTCGCCTGGGTCGGCCAATTCGGAAGCGGCACCGCCGCCGCCGAGGATGCCAATGCCGGAACCGGGCTCGGGCTCGACCCCGCGGGCAACGTCATTGTCACCGGCCGCTTCTTCGGAACCCCGGATTTCGACCCCGGCAACACCGCGTTCCGCCTCACCAGTCTCGGCGCCGCGGACGGCTTCCTCGTAAAGCTCACCTCCTCAGGGTCCCTGGCACCGTGACCTTCCCGCTCGACATCTTGGCCGCGTTGGCCCTCCTCCTCCAGGCTGCCGATCAGCCGCTCCTCGTCACGACCGGCTGGCTCACCGACCGCCTCGGAGACCGGAACCTGGTCCTCTTGCACGTCGGCGCCAGGGCGGGTTATGACGCGGGTCACATCCCCGGGGCCCAGTTTATCGCCCCGACGGTCGAGTGGTCCCGCCCCCGCGTCGAAGGCCGGCTTTTCCTCGAGCTGCCTGACTTGGCCACCCTCGACTCGGCCTTCGAGGCCCGCGGAATATCCGATAATTCGATGGTCGTCCTCTACGCCGCGGACCGGCAGTTCACGCCGGCCTCCCGGGCCCTCTTCACCCTGGAATACGCGGGGCTGCGGGGCCGGGTCTCGATTCTCGATGGCGGGCTGGAGGGCTGGAAGGCCGAAGGGCGCCCCCTGTCGACGGATCTCCCTTCGCCCCGGCCGGGGCGGTTCACCCCAAGGCCCGATTCGACCCTGGTCGTGGACGCCGGCTTCGTCGCCGCCAACCGGTCGAGTCCGCTCGTCCGGATTCTGGACGCGCGGGATACCTCGTTCTACAACGGCCGCGCCACCGGTCAGGGCCGCGACGGGCGGATCCCGGGGGCCGGGAGCTATCCCTTCTCAACCGTGATCGACTCGTCCGGGAGGTTCCACCCGCTGCCGGTGCTCGAGGCGCAGTTCACCGGCGCCGGGGTCGGAGCCGGCCAGGGAGTGGTCACCTACTGCCACATCGGCCAGCAGGCGAGTCTGGTATGGTTTGCGGCGAGGCTAGTAGGGCTTCCGGCCCGACTGTACGACGGCTCGTTCCAGGATTGGGCCGCGCGGCTGGAGTTGCCGGTGGAAGGACGCCGCCCCTGACTACTGACTCCTGATTCCTGACCCCTGATTCCTGACCCCTGTCTACTCTCAATGCCTCGCGCTGAACCGATCCAGAAACTCTCGCTCCCCCGCCGTCAGGCTCCCGATGCCCTGGGCGCTGATCTTGTCCAGGATCCGGTCCAGCTCGTCGCGGTTGACCTCGTGAAGCTGGTCCCGCCGGATCTTCTTCCATCGCTCCAGGGCGCCGTTGATGGTCTCGAACCGGGGCGCCGGGGGCCGCGAGAGCCGTTGGAACCGCGCCCCGGGGTGGCGCGCCGCCAGGATCCGGAGGAACAGGTACCCGCCCAGAAACCCTCCCAGATGGGCAAAGTGAGCCACGTTACCACCGCTGCCGCTGAACCCGCTCCATAGCGCGACCGCCGTCATCAGGAGCACGAGGTAGCGGGCCTCGATCGGGATGATCCCCCAGATCAGGATCTGGTCCCGGGGCCAGAACCAGGCATAGGCGAGCATCACCCCGAATACCGCCCCCGATGCGCCGATGATGGCCGCGTGCGGGGCCAGGATCAGGGAAAGCAGTCCGCCCATGATTCCGCTGGTGAAGTAAAGCCCCAGAAACGCGCCCCCCCCGAGCCGGCCCTCCAGCCGGGGCCCGAAGAAGAACAGCGCCAGCATGTTGAAGAAGATGTGGCCCAGGCCCCCGTGCAGGAACATGTAGGTCACGAAGGTCCAGGGAGCGACCAGAGCCTCGGAGGGGATCAGCACCATCCGGTTGACCAGCTCCGGCGGCAGCGTCCCCATCAGGACGAAGGCAACGACGTTCGCGAGGATCAGCCGGAGCGGCCAGCCCCAGCGGCTCATGAGGCGAGCGCCGTGGCGGCCGGAACTCGATCTCGCACTCGCCCCGACCGGCGGCGGCGGCGGTCTCGCTCGGGAGGCCGAGCCGCGCCCCGCAGGTCCACCACCCCGGCGGTCAGAACGTCCCAGTACGTCACCGTCTCGGGGCTGGCGGTGACCGCGAGGAAGGCCGAAAAGGGCTGAACCTGCTGGCCGCTGAGCTGCCCCGGGGCCGCCTGAGGGAACGGCGCCACCACGCCGCCGGCATTCCACATTCCCCGCCCGAAATAGCTCCGGATCAGCACGCTCGACGGACCCGCCGGCAGCGCTCGGACGTTCTCGACGAATCGGGGAAAGCTCCCGGCCCTGAACAGGTACATCTCGACATTGGACACGTAGAAGGCCGATACCGTCAGCCCGGTTTCCCGAAGGTACGCCGCGATGCCCTTGAGCGCCGAAGGCCCCGACAGATCGCCCACCGTCGGCACCACCCGATCCCGCCGCTGGAGCTCCCGCACCGCGAGAAACCGCTCCTCGGTCGCGAGGTAGCTGCCCCGGTTCCCGTCGAGATCGGTCCCAAGGTAGAGCTGCCGCTCGTTGGGATAGCCAAAGCGGGGCGGGCGGCCTCGGCTCGTGAAGGTGATCTCCAGTCCCCGCTCGAAAAACTCGTCGTGAAACCGGCGCAGGGTCGTCCGGTCGGAGTCGGCCAGTGCCACCCCGAGCCGAGCCACCCGCTCCATCAGCTCGGCGTGATTGCGGGCCTGCGCCGCCGGATCACCCGGGGTGATGTCGAGATAGGTGAGGATGTCGTCGAGCGGCTGATCGGTCCACTTGAGGAGCATCGGCGGAGCCGGCCGGCCGTACAGCAGGCAGAGATACTCCATCCGGTTCCGGGAGACCTCGAACATGGCCTTCAAGAGGAGATGGAGCAGCAGGTTGTCCCGGCGAATGTCCACCAGGATGGCCAGTTCGGGCTTGACCTCCGCGATGTAGGAGAAGCTCTGCTCCGGTCCCACTCCGATGTAGGCTCCCCCCCGGACCCCGAGGCTCCGGAGCGCGGGGAGCACGTGGAGGTACGAGGTCTCGTTCGAAACCAGATTGTCGCTGTCGAAGTATCCGCCCGGCTCGGAAAGCCGCTCCACCAGTCGGGAGAAAGCCGTGCCCTGGCTGGCGGCGGCGTCGGGCCGCACCGGTGGAACCGGGGCCAGCCCCAGAACGAGGGCCTGGACCAGCATTGCCGTCGATCGCGTCACGGGCACCTCGGCTATGAGAGCGCTTGGAGCCTAGCCCCGGGCAAGGCCGGCGGTCAAATGAACCTCACGATCCACTCGCCCACCAGGTACCCGACCACCGCGACTCCCAGCCCCACCACCAGCATGTCCAACCCGCTTCGGATCACCCCTCGCCCGGTGAAGAAGCTCCGGGCCGCCCCGATCCCGAAATGCGACAGCATGGCGACCGCGAATGAAGTCCAGACCGCTGCCGGGGCTCGGCTGAGCAGGAGCGGCGCCACCGGGATGAAGGCCCCGAACGCGGTCGCGACCCCCGTGACCCACCCTTCCCGGAACGGGGTGCTGGTCGCGGTCCCGATCTTGAGCTCCTCCCGCACTTTCTCCTGCAGAGCCCGCTCCGGATCGGCCATGACCGCGGCGGCCAGCTCACCCGCCTGGCCGGCCGGAATCCCCTTGGCCTGGTAAATGAGCGACAGCTCCTCGCGCTCGAGCTCCGGCATCAGCCGGATCTCCTCCCGCTCCATCGCGATCTCGTGCTCGAACACTTCGCGTTCGCTTTTGGCGGCGAGGTATCCCGAGGATCCCATCGAAAGCGCGTCCGCGACCATTCCGGCGAGACCGGCCACGACGACCGCGTGGGTCGCGCCGCTTCCGAATCCCGCCTGGGCGCCGATCATCCCCGCGACCAGGCCGAAATTCGCGGTCAGCCCATCGTTGAAGCCGTACACCACGTTCCGCAGGAAGCCTCCGGCGCCCGTCTTGTGCCAGGGCTCGCCCCGGCGCGGTGCCGGTCCCTCCCCATCCCCTCCCCCCTCCCCTCGGCTCTCGGCTACCAGGTCGGCCAACCGGTCCGCATGCGCCTTCGACTCCCTCGCCAGGGTCAGCGCCGTCGGCGCCGCCACCCCATCGGGCGCCTCACGGTACATCTGCAGGTAGCCTTTGACCTCCCGGCCCTCTTCCTCCAGTAACATCGGGAGCAGGAGCCGAGGGCCAATCCGCCTCCCCAACCAGGCTACCGCCTTGGCCCGCGTCGAAGGCCCGGGGCGCTCGGTCGGATGCCCCTGCTCGGCCAACAGGCGTCGCCACTGCTCCACGTGGCGGTCTTCTACTTCAGAGAGTTGACGGTAGATCTCGGCCCTGGCCGGATCGGGCTCCGCCCGAGCGAGTTCGCGGTACAGGAACGCCGCGTCCGCTTCGTCGGACAGGTGATGTCGCCAGGATCGGAGCGGGTCGGCCATTCTGCCACATAATACCACACCACCTCCTCCGCCCTGACCCCTGACCCCTGTCCCCTGTCCCCACCTATGCGACTAACCCCCGGTCTAGCGCATCTTTACAGTCGTGCCGACCAGGACCCTCGTCATGGACGCTTTCCGGCTAGCCGACGCCGACCGTGTTCTCCCGGGAGTCAAGGCGGGCGATCCGGCGGCCCAGGAGGCCGTTTACCGGGCGTTCGAGGCCCCGGTCTACAACCTGGCCCGGCGGATTTGCCGCACCACCGAGGACGCCGAGGACGTACTTCAGGAAACCTTCATGGAAGTGTTTCGCAGTATCGGGAGCTTTCGGGGCGAGGGGAGTCTCTGGGGCTGGGTGCGCACCATCGCGGCGAGCAAGGCCCTGATGCGGCTTCGGCGGAACCGGTACCGGGAAACCGACGAGCTGCAGGACGAGGTGGTCCCGATCCGCCGCGATGACGCCGCCCTCAGGATGGATCTCGAGGCCGCGCTGGAGCGGCTCAGCCCGACTTCGCGGGCGGTGGTGTGGCTCCACGACGTCGAGGGTTACACCCACGAAGAAATCGCGGCCTTGATGCAGAAGACGGTGAGCTTTTCAAAATCGCAGCTGGCCCGGGCTCATGCCCGGTTGCGACGTTGGCTGGGAGAGGAGGTGCCGGCATGACCCATCTGACCATGGAACAGCTCCTCGCCTTGCGCGAGCCCGGGCTGGAGCCTGGGGTCCGGGGCTGGCGGGAGCATGTCGAAGCCTGCGAAGCCTGCCGGGCCGAGCTGGAGCGGCTGGATCAGCGGATCGCCCGCCTCCGGGCTTTGCCGGTGCTCCGGCCTCCCCGCAGCCGGTTCGCCGAAGCGCGGAGCCAGACCGGCCGCTGGCGGCTCCGGCGCCGGCTCCGGGTCGTCACGGTGAGCGGCCTCGCCCTGGCCGCGACCGTAGCCCTGGGTGTCGTGCTCGTCCCGGCCTTCCAGAGCGGCTCCACCCGCGAGGCTCTGACGCAGGACCAGGAGCTCGATGAGGTCATCGCTCGCTCTCGCCAGCTGGAGGATCTCATCCAGAGCCTGGACCCGGATCGCGGGGTTACCGACGGCCGGGCCGCCCTGGTCGCCGCGACGCTCGAGGATCGAGTCGCCCGCCTCGATCGGCAGCTTCAGTTGATCAATCTGGGAACCGGCTCGACCCGTTCGCCCGAGGCGCTCGAACTCTGGCGGGAGCGGGTCGGGCTTCTCGATGCCCTGGTGGACGTCCATGCCACCGGCGCCCGTTTCGTGCGGTACTGACCGCAAGGAGTCTCGTCATGATTGCAGTCCGATATCTGTTCGTCGCATCTCTCGCTTCCGCCTCGCTCGGGGCCGGTTCGTCGGCCGCGCAGGAGCCCCCGCCGGAGCCCCGCCGTCGGGTGCTCCTCCGGAGCGACACCGCCGACCGCTTGATCCGTCGGTTTCAGCTGGTCACCCAGCGCCGCGCCCGACTCGGGGTACTGGTGGACACCAGGGCCAGCGCCAACGATTCGCTCGGCGCCACTATCCAGTCGGTCACCCCGGGCGGCCCCGCCGCCAAGGCCGGCATCAAGAGCGGCGACATCATCGTCCGCCTGGACGGCAAGTCGCTCGTCGGCGCCGCTGGAGAGGGCCGCCGGGCCGGTGAGGACAAATCCCTGCCCGGGATCCGATTGGTGGAGATCGCCTCCCAGCTCAAGCCCGACGCGACCATCAGCGTGGAATACCGGCGCGACGGGACCCGCCATACCACTTCGCTCGTCACCGGCGACGAGCCGATCCTGGCCTTCGAGCTGCCGGAGGGAGCGTTCCGATTCGAAGCGCCTCGCATTGAATACGAGCGGGTCCCGGGTGGTTTTGCCCTGGGAACCGGGCGCGGCGGCTTCAGCTTCGATTTCGGCGGGCCCCTGATGGACCTCCAGCTCGCTGCGCTCAATCCCGACCTGGGCCAGTATTTCGGCACCACCGAGGGCGTGCTGGTGATCAACGCGCCGAAGGAGTCCTCCCTCGGCCTCAAGCCCGGAGACGTGGTGCTCTCGGTGGACGGCCGCAAGGCCACCGGGCCCTCGAGCCTGCTCCGGATCCTCCGCAGCTACGAGCCGGGCGACAGCTTCAAGCTCGAGATCATCCGCAACAAGGGTCGGATGACGGTGACCGGACAAGTCGAAAAGCACCGCGAGGAGTAGGGCCCGGCAATCGCCAAGTCGGTCCGTGGGCGTTATAGTAGTCCCCGATGCCTCCCGTCGGAGACGCCGGCCCCGCTCGGATCTTCCCCCCCCCCCCCCCCCCCCCCCCCCCCCCCCCCCC
>Ga0209108_10002530_pt1 | contig 10446 bp, 13 predicted proteins | sample Rifsed10ft1_FD_184003 | JGI IMG/M metagenome (GOLD analysis project Ga0209108, IMG submission 184003) | Soil microbial communities from Rifle, Colorado, USA - sediment 10ft 1 (version 2) | ecosystem: Environmental > Terrestrial > Deep subsurface > Rock core/Sediment | place: Rifle, Colorado...
CTGGACGGCCAGCGGGCAAACGAAAAGGCCGCGGGGCGCGCCCGCGGGGTGCTCCTTCTTCTCTGCGGCATCAATTTTCTGAACTACATTGACCGCTATCTTCTCGCCGCCTGCCTCCCGCTCATCAAGGAGGAGTTCAACCTTTCCGACGCTCATCTGGGAGCGCTAGTCACGGCTTTCATGAGCTTTTATATCGTCAGCGCGCCCATCGCCGGGCTGATGGCCGATCGCTACGTGCGCAAGCGAATCTTGAGCGCCAGCATCGCCCTGTGGAGCTTGGCCACGGCCGCCACCGGACGCGCAGCGAGTTATTCGGTTCTTTTTCTTACCCGAGCCCTGGTCGGCGTAGGCGAATCCGGCTACTCGACCATCGCTCCCGCGTTTCTCTCCGATGTTTTTCCCAAGGACCATCGTGGCCGCGCCCTGGCCTGGTTCTACGTTGCCCTACCCGGCGGGGCTGCGCTGGGTTACCTGCTTGGCGGCGCGCTCTCAGCCCATTTTGGATGGAGAAACACGTTCTACGTCGGCGGCGTGCCGGGATTGCTTCTTGCGCTGTTGATTTTGAGGGTGCGCGAACCGCTGCGGGGCGAAACCGACCTCAACAGCGGTTCGATCCCGGCCATGGCGGCTCACCGTAGCGAGCGACAGTCGAGGCACTATGCCGACCTGCTTCGCAACCGTTCGTTCGTTGTCATCACCCTTTCGATGGCTGCCTTCACTTTTGCTCTCGGCGGGGTGAGCTTCTGGATGCCAACGTTTCTTTCGCGCATCCGCGGCATCCCTCTCGCCACCGCCAACCTCCAGTTCGGTCTCATGACAGCCGTCTGCGGCAGCCTGGGGAGTTTCGCGGGCGGGTATCTGGGTGATTTCTTCCTGCGCTACTCTCGCAGCGCGTATCTCCTGGTCTCGGCCGGCGGGTTGCTCCTGGCGGTGCCGGCGAGCCTGGTGGGGCTGCTCTCGTCCAACCCGACAACTTTCCTCATCGGGCTTGCAGTCGCCGAATTTCTGCTTTTCCTGAACTATGGCCCGCTGCACGCTGCCATGATCAACTGCGTCCACCCGGCGATTCGCAATACCGCATTGGCGGTGAACATCGTCATTCTCCATCTCCTTGGCGACGCGCTCTCGGCCTGGGTTCTGGGGGCGATTTCCGATGCCTCGCGGCTCGACCGGGCCATGCTCATCGCTCCGGCCTTTATTATGCTTTCTGCCGGCATCCTCTTGCTCGGCATCCGGGCGCTTCCCCGGGACATTGCCCGCGTGGAAGCTCAGCTCAGGGGAGAGGTTTCCCGGTGATCCAGGTTGTCGCCGGCATCCTTCGCCAGGGAAAATGCCTGCTCATTTGCCAGCGGCATCACAATGACCGCTTCCCCTTGAAATGGGAGTTCCCGGGCGGCAAAGTGCTCCCCGGCGAGCCGCCCGAGCAGGCAGTGGTCCGCGAAATCAAAGAAGAGCTGGGGGTCGAGGCCGACGTGGGGCATTTGGTCGAAAAAACGCGCCACGCCTACGACGCCGGCGGTTCACCGTCCGGCCCAGGCGGAAGCGCCACGAGCGAAGAATTCGAGATCCTATTTTTTGCTGTTCGGGGGTTTGCGGGCGAGATTAAAAACCTTGCCTTTGAAGCCATGGCCTGGGTGGAACCGGCGCATCTACTCGAATACGATTTTCTCGAAGCTGATCTGGAATTGGTTCGAAAAATCGCTTGTGGCGAAGTGGAGCCCTACCCCGGCCGTGATGGTTCTGCCCTTCAATGAAAGGCAGGATGCTTTATTCTGAGGAGCGTAAACGATGAAACGGACAGGCTTTTTCCTGGTGACGCTTGTCTTGCACTTCGCGCTTGCGGCAGCAGGGTTGATGGGAGCATCAGACTCTGCCCTGGCAAAGTCAAAGTTGAATATCCATCAGGCGACACTCGAAGAACCCAACCCGGTGACGCCGGAGATTACGACCGAGGAACTCGAAAAGATTCTTGCCAGCGGGAATGAGCCCGTGCTCGATGTGCGGTCTCGAAACGAGTACGCCATTGCGCACATTCCGGGCAGTATCAACCTGTATGAGAAAGAGGTGGAACAAATCGTGGAGCGTTATCCTGACAAGAAAACGGGCATGGTCCTCTATTGCAACGGCCCTTTTTGCGGCAAGAGCCGGCGACTCTCCGAGCAGCTTGTCAAGAGGGGCTACACGGGGGTGAGGCGGTACCAGTTGGGTCTCCCGGTTTGGCGGGCGCTGGGACTCACGGTGCAAACGGACCTGGAGGGTTTTGGCTACGTGTTCAGGGGTGACAAGACGGCGGTGTTCGTTGACGCACGAAGCCGGGCTGAGTTTGAGGCCGGCAGCCTGCCGGGTGCGGTGAGCATCCGGGTGGGCGAGGCGGAGAAAGCCAACGAAGATGGCCGGCTGCCCCACAAGGACAAAGGCACGCGCGTCATCGTATTCGCGAACAGCGGCCGAGAAGCTCGCGAGGTCGCTCGGGAGATCGCCAGGAAAGCATATTGGAACAGCAGCTACTTTGGAGGCGCGTTTGAAGAATTGAGGCGGGCCGGGTTGTGGCCGAGATGAGAAGAAACCAGAATCACCGTGCTGCCCAGCGCCGGGAATGCAGCGTCTGTTCCAGGCGCGAATCCGGAGCTTTTCGCTACGCCAGCGTTCGGCCGCCATCCACGACGAACACCTGCCCGGTGATGAATGCGGCGTCCTCAGAAGCGAGGAAGAGGACGGTGCCGGCGATGTCATTTCCCTTCCCCGTTCTTTTGAGCGCCGACCGTCGCACGTAGTCTTCATCGAGCGGCTCGCCCGGAAATTGAATGGTTCCCGGGGCGATGCTGTTGACCGTGATTTCCGGGCCAAGGGCGCGGGCAAGGCAGCGCGTGAGCATGATGGCGGCAGCCTTGGAGACGCAATAGTGGGTATAAGCCGGCCAGGAGAGCAATCCGCCGATGGAAGTGATGTTGATGATCCGCCCGCGGCCCTGCTTTTTCATGATCGGGGCCGCTGCCTGCACCGTCCAGAGATGAGCCTTCAGGTTGACACCGAGGATTCGATCCAGGTCTTCTTCGGTGAGCCGGTCGTAGCGCCCCTCGAAAAACAGCCCGGCATTGTTGACCAGAATGTCGAGCCGGCCGAAGTGGCGCGCCGCCGTTTCCACCAGCCCCCTGGCGTCGTCTCGACGGGAAACATCAGCCCGATGGAGAAGGCTTTTGACGCCGCGCTGTTCGACTTCAGCCGCCGTCTGCCTGGCCTCCTCGGCCGATTGGGAATAGTGAACGGCCACGGAAGCGCCTGCTTCGGCAAGCTTCAAGGCGATGTCTCTCCCCATGCGCCTGGCTGCCCCGGTCACGATCGCTGCCTGACTCTCGAGCGTCCTCATGTCGCCCCCCGTCTATCTACCTCGGCTCGATTGGGATCGGTGAACATACCACGCCGCCGCGGGACAACTCAAATGGGGAAGGGATGCATGCGAATTTGACGGGCTCCTCGCCGTTCTCTAGAATCCTGCTGCAATCAGCCCCGCGAAAGGATTCCGACCATGCAACTCGACGTGCTGGCCATCGCTGCCCACCCGGATGACGTGGAACTCACCTGCGGCGGGACGCTCATCAAGATGGCGCAAATCGGCTACCGCACCGGCATCCTCGACCTGACGGATGGAGAAATGGGGACGCGCGGTTCAGCCGAAATTCGCCAGCAAGAGGCGGCGGCGGCTGCCCGGGTGATGGGCGCCAGCTTCCGCGAGAGCCTTGGCCTGCCGGACGCCCGGGTGGAAGCGACCATGGAAAACAAGCTGGCCATCGGAAACAAGATCCGCCAGCTTCGCCCCCGGGTGGTGATCCTGCCCTACTGGGAAGGCCGCCACCCGGACCACTACACCTGCTCCCGCGCAGGCTACGAGGCTTGTTTTCTCGCCGGACTAAAAAAGCTGCCTCTTGAGGGCACTGCCTACCGCCCGTTCAAGATTCTCTATTCGACGATGTACGCCGAAGTCCGCCCGACGTTTGTCGTGGATATTACCGAGCAGTTTGAGCGGCGGCGCCAGGCCATTCTTTGCTACAAGTCCCAGTTCGCTCCGGAAGAGGAAAGCGACGACGGCGAGGTTTTCCTGCCGCTGGACACGCTCCAGGAACGGGTCTCAGCCACCGTCCGCCAATACGGCTTGATGATCGGCACACAATACGCCGAGCCTTTTCTGGTGCGGGAGATGGTCCAGGTGGAAGATATCGTGAAGATGCCGGTCCGATCCATTTAAAACTAATTTCACAAATGATCAGAATTGGAGTGCGGCGGCTTGCGGCCGCCTTCCGAAAGCGGGAGCCCTTCGACTCCGCTCAGGGCAAGCAAGCTTCTGCACTCCAAACGGAAAAGGCAAGCTAGGAGTGGCGGCGCAAATGGCGATAGATGAAGAAAATCACGCCGAGCAAGATGGCAGCGGCGATGACGATATCGGCGCGCTCGAAGTAGTGCCTCAGCTTGGGCCAATTCTCCCCCATCTTCAGCCCGAGGTAAGCCAGGCCCAGGCACCAGGGGAGCGAACCGAAAAAGGTATAGACGTTGAAGCGAAGAAAATTCATCCTGGCGACGCCCGCGGGAAACGCAATGAAGGTCCGGATAACGGGCAAGAGGCGGCTAAAAAAAACCGTTGCCTCGCCGTAACGCTCAAACCAGCGATCGGCCCAGGCCAATTCGCGCCGCGAGATGAGGAGGTACTTTCCGTAGCGTTCGATGAAGGGCCTGCCACCGCGCCACCCGACCCAGTAGGCGACAATCGAGCCGACGTTGCAGCCAATCGCTCCGGCCAGCGCCGTGCCCCAAAGATTGAACCGGCCAGTAAGCACCAGGTAGCCGGAAAATGGCATGATCACTTCTGAGGGCAAGGGAATGCACGCCGACTCGATGGCCATGAGCAGAACGATCCCCGGATAGCCCCCGGCGGAAATGACGGCGATGACGAAGCGGCTGATGATGTCGGCAAGGTGAGCAAACATTCGGTTGGGTCAGAACACCATGGCATCCTGGGTGAGGGTGAAGCCGGGTAGCGTCAACCCCTCGCTGGACCAGCGAGCCTTAACCTTCAGGCTCACTTCCTTCTCGGCGCCGACCTTCCTCATCACCACAATGGTGGAAAGGGCCTCGTTATAAAATTTGGTGAGCAGATAGCGGTCGCCGGTCGCGTCCTGGATCCAGATTTGCCCAAGTTCAATCTTCCGGCGCGCCACCGCTTGTCCTCCCGAGGTAACCCCAATCTAGCCGTGCCATCCTCGGCTGTCAACGGTACTCCGGCGGCTTGGGTACTGTGCGTTATCTCACACCGGAGGAGCAGGCAATCCGGATCCCACAGGAAACGCCCGCGGCCTTGGCGTCATCTAAGGTTGTAGCGCCATTGCGTGGCGCGGGCGGCAGTGGGATAATCGGGTTGCCGACGCAAGGCTTCACCCTGAAGGAGGCAAGACCATGAAACTGAGGGATCGGCTGCTGGGGTTTGTTGTAGCTTGCTGCCTCGCGGGTGCGCCGGCGCTGGCCGGCGACAAGAAAAAGAAAGCCGACGTAAGTCAAATCGGAAACCGCGATGTGGGCAAGGGCATCAATTTCTATTCCCTGGAACGGGAGGTAGCCCTCGGCAAAGCCCTGGCTCAGGAAGTGGAGCGGCAGTCGAAGCTGGTGGATGACCCGGTGGTCACGGAGTACGTGAATCGGGTGGGGCAGAACCTGGTGCGCAATTCAGACGCCAGGGTTCCGTTCACGATCAAGGTCATCGACTCCGACGAAATCAATGCCTTTGCTCTTCCCGGGGGCTTCTTCTACGTGAACACGGGCCTGGTGCTGGCCGCCGATGAAGAGGCCGAGCTGGCCGGAGTGATGGCTCATGAGATCGCTCACGTCACCGCCCGCCACGCCACCCGGAACGCCACCAAGGCCGAACTGGTTCAATTGGCCAGCATCGGGCTGATCTTTATCGGCGGGTGGCCCGGCTTCGGCATTCACCAGGCCGCCAGCTTTCTGATCCCTCTGAAGTTCCTGCAATTCTCCCGCTCCGCAGAACGCGAGGCCGATTTCCTCGGCCTGCAGTACATGTACAAGGCGGGCTACGACCCTAACGCCTTCATCTCTTTCTTTGAGAAAGTGCGCGGCGAGGAAAAGAAGCGACCCGGGCGGGTGCCCAAGGCCTTTTCCACCCATCCGCCCACACCCGAGCGCATCGTCAAAGCTCAGGAAGAGATTGCCCAGGTACTTCCCTCGCGGCCAGAATACATCGTGACCACTTCTGAGTTCAGCACCGTCAAGGCTCGTCTGGCACGTTTGGAGATGGGCCGCAAACCAAAAGAAGGCGATCCGGATCGGCCCACCCTTCGCAAGCGCAGCGAGCGCGCTGACAAAGATGCCGAGGCTCAAAAGGAGGCGGGCGACAGCCCCGATGACGATCGGCCGGTTCTCAAGCGCAAGCCGGACAAACCGCCGGACAAACCCAAAGACCCTGACGCTCCCAGCAATCCCGGCAGCTAACCCTGGTCCGGGCCGGGCGCCAGGCGCGCTACGGAAGGGAAATTCTTGAAAAGGGAAACGGGCGGCCCGCCGTGGCGGGTCGCCCGTCAGCCTTTTGAGGGGCGATGCGCTATTCGCGGGCGATAATCCCCAGCCGCTTCAGCTCTTCGCCGTAATATTTCCGATAGAGAATATCGTACTCGGCGCTTCCCTCGGGAATCTCTTTTTTCTGCGAGCCAATTTTCTGCTTGACGCCGGCATCAATCTTTTCTTCTTCTTTGAGAAGCGTCTGAAGAATTTTCACGATCTCCAGGCGAATGGTGTTCCGATCCTCGACGAAGTTTACCTCGTCCATCTTCACGAGTTCATCAGTGACAACGTGGGAGATTTTCATAATCTTTTCCCGGCTGAGTCGCAACGCCCACTCCTATCGCAAGATTAGCTTTTTCTCCCGCACCAGTTGATTCTTGACGCGCTTGTACATCTCCTGATAGGAGGCCCCGGTCCTTCTCATTTCGTCTTGATATTGTTCGAGGATGGACCGCACCTCCTCGTTCACGCGGTCTTCCACCGCCAGCTCCTCGGCCATGGCGGCGCGTATGCGGCCGACCAGCGCCTGCTGTTGTCCGGTTTCGATCATCTGGCCTTCCAATAGGCGCTTCACCAGCGCCTTGGCCAGGTAATGGACATAATCCCGGTGCAGCAGCATGCGTGCTCCCTTCTTGTGCGCGCTCAACGTTTTGAGTCTATTGGCCCGGTCTTGAGCTGTCAAGGCAACCCTTCTTCATCTTCGGTCGTTCCAAGCCCGCCAGGATAGCAGGGCGAGGCCGGGGGGTTGCCCGAGCATGTCTCGTGGCCGGGAGGCCGAAGCGGCTGTTGTGATCGGCCTAACCTCAGTTCCTTGTTGGTCACAAAGGGCTACTTTTCGTTAACGCTGTCGCCCGAAGCAGGTATAGTCGCCCTGTGCCTTTCACCGGCATTTCCTTTCATGAAACTTTAGTTTGAGCGTTTTTGGTACGAAATGCAGGGGTACGCGGGTTCTGGACGGTTTGTATCGCGCGCACTATTGGTCGGGCGGTAGGGCGAAGCTACTTTCGAGCATGAGCGCGAAGGATGCGGATTGACCGCAAGCCTTGGCGCCCATCCCCAGCCCTCGGGAGGGCCCCATGACCGTTGCCGGCGCAGTACTTCTTCTACAACTCGTTGCTGCGTTGCCGGGCGAGGAGTTTCCGGGCGAGGATGCGGCAGCGTTGGAGCGGCTTTCAGCGTCTCCGAGTGCGCTCGCTCTGTTGGTGGCGCCTCAACCTCTGAGTCCGCCCTTGGTCTCCGCGCCAGCCCCGATTCCCATCCTGCGAATGCCCGAAGCTCGCCCCATCTCACGCAACGAGCGCATGGTCTGGACTTCCCTCACCTTCAGCACCCAGGCTGCCGCTGCCTTTGACGCTCGCACCACTCGCATGTTGCTTCATGGCTACGGCGGACGCGAAGTCAATCCTTTCCTTCGGCCAGTGGCCGGCTCCGATGCTGGCCTCTTCGCCGCCCTGCAGGTGAGCGCCAGTGGCGCAAACTACCTTGGCTGGCGGATGCTTCGTAGCCAGCGGCGTTGGGTGCGCAAACTCTGGTGGCTGCCACAAACCGTCAATGTCGCCGGCTCCCTGTTCGGCGGCTTTCACAACCTCAACGAGATCCATAAGCTCCAGAATCGCGGAGTTCGCTAGAATCTGTCACATAACCGAGGAGGACGATCGGGCGGGGCTGTGTGATACTAAGCGCGCCGCACCGGGCGAAGCGTCTATCCAGGGAGATTCTTCGTCCCGATTTCATCGGGACTCATCTATGAGGCAGAATGACACGACCGATGGGGCCGGGGTTACAAAAGAGCTTCTAGAAGAGTTTGAAGGTTTGCACTTCGAGATCGCCGGTGACGGTCAAAAGCTCACCCTGTTCCAACGCAGCCCATTCCCCTTCCAACAATCTTTCTGAGCAGACGAGGATTGCCTCCGATTCGGCCAATCCCTTACTTTCAAGGCGCGTGTAAGTCTCCTGGGAGTCAGCAGCAAGGGGCGTGCCTTTGGTCCAGTCCCGGTGATAGAGGGAATAGAAGGCGGCTGAGCGCGTACATAAACGGAAAGCGTAGAAGGCGGTGTCACTAGCCAGGATGAAATTGAGGCTTGAAAATTCGCCGTCGTCAACCAGCGGCTTCAACGCCTGGCGAAGCCATTGTTCGGCCGGTTGTCCTGGCTCGAAACTCTTGAGGAGCCAGCGGAACAGCGCCTCACTGTCCGTCTCGCTCCCGAGCTCAACGTGACCCAGCCTCTTCCTGACAGCGGCCTCAAGCTTTGGAAAGAGATGCCCGCTGTGGGCAAAAATCCAACCCCCGTAGAGGAAAGGGTGGCAATTCCGCTGGCTGCGCCCGCCTCGCGTCCCCCGGCGAATATGGCCGATGAACCGCGTTCCCTCCCCTTCGAGCCAATGCTCCTCCACCCCCGGGCTGCCTTTCACCGGCAATGCCCTCTTCTCGACCCCGCTTCCCGCGCTTCCCACCCATCCCAGGCCCCAGCCGTCCGGGTTGATCTGCTTTAGAAGCTCTGACTGTTTGGTCAGGCTCCCTAGCCCAAACCTGACCCGGATGTTCTTAGCCGCTACAATCCCGAAAAGACGACTCATCGCCAGCCCCGATTACCTATTTGGTTGGCTCCAGACCAGCCGCGACCAAATAAGACAAGAATTGCGCTCTGCTCTCTTCCGGCTGTTCCATGGATGTTTATCCTTAGAGCAAGTTGGGGATACAGTACGATAGCAATCTGGTAAAATCTGTCCACCTCTGAGGACGCTGCTCCTCCCCCATAGCAGGATTCCGACATGGCCACACAAACCCCGGATGTTGTCCAGGCATCTCCCGGCCCAGCCGCTAAACAAGGAGCTTCAACTACCGGGAAGGCAAAGGCTTCGGGTAAGGATCCGACCACCCGGCTGAAGGAACTCGACCGGCGAGATTGGCAGCTCTTTTCCATTCTGTTGCTCGTTACCCTGCTCGTATCCGGCTGCGTCTTCAGCTTTCTTGCTCCTTCCGTCTTTTGGGGCCTGCGGGCGATCACCATCCAGTCGCGGCTGCTTCCCCAGCTTGTTTTCGGATTCGTCACGCTCATTATACTGTTCAACATCTACGTTATCCAAAAGCGGCGGGAAATTACGCGGCTGCGCTGGAGCATACTCGAGGTCGAGCACGAAGCGGAGTTCAATCGGACTCTGGCGCTCCTCGACCCTCTCACCGGTGCCTACAACCGGCGCATGCTGGAGGAAGTGCTCGGCCGGGAGATGGCGCGGGCGCAACGCCACGTCAAGCCCCTTTCGCTGCTGCTTTTTGATCTCGACCGCTTCAAGGAAATCAACGCCCGCTTCGGCCATCTGACCGGCGACCGGGTGCTGCGGGAAGTGGCGGTGATGCTCAGGGACAACTTTCGGGCAGGCGACGTCGTCATTCGGTACGGCGGCGACGAGTTTCTCGTGATTCTCACGGAGACCCAGGAAGCGGGTGCCAAGGCTGCCGCCTCGCGGTTTGCGGCGCAATTGCAAGCCTGGGGTAGCCAACAGGACTGGAAAGATTTTTCGCTCTCGGCCAGCGTGGGTATTGCCCACTATCGGGATGGCATGACGGTGGCGGACATGCTGGACGAAGCCGACCGGCTCATGTTCTCCACCAAGCCGTCTCGCAATTCGAGCTGAGGTTCGAGCGCGAGTCGGGTTTCTGTTTGACCCACCCTGCCAAATCGGCTATATTTTCACGGGCGGTTAGCTCAGCGGTTAGAGCGTCCGGTTTACACCCGGAAGGTCATGCGTTCGAATCGCATATCGCCCACCATACGTGAAACGGGGCCGTAGTTCAGTTGGTTAGAACGCCTGCCTGTCACGCAGGAGGTCGCGAGTTCGAGTCTCGTCGGCCCCGCCATCTACCTCCTGGCGCATCAATCC
>Ga0209108_10002536_pt1 | contig 10428 bp, 6 predicted proteins | sample Rifsed10ft1_FD_184003 | JGI IMG/M metagenome (GOLD analysis project Ga0209108, IMG submission 184003) | Soil microbial communities from Rifle, Colorado, USA - sediment 10ft 1 (version 2) | ecosystem: Environmental > Terrestrial > Deep subsurface > Rock core/Sediment | place: Rifle, Colorado...
CTCCATCAACCCGTCGTCGCTCCCGAACATCCCGGCGGCCATGTGCTCGCCGAGCGCGACGACGCACGCCCCGGTCAGCGTCGCGAGGTCAATCACGGCGGCGGGCTTGTAGCGGCCCGCGTAAACCAGCGCGTCCGCGAGGATCAACCGCCCTTCGGCGTCGGTGCTGATGATCTCAATCGTCTTCCCGTTCGAGGCGCGCAGCACGTCCGCCGGGCGGAAGCCGCTCCCGCCGATCACGTTCTCGGTTGCCGGAACCAGGCCGACCACGGGCCGGGGCAGTTTGAGCTCGGCCACCGCCCGCATCGTCCCCAGCACCGCCGCGCCCCCGGCCATATCGGTCTTCATCTCCGGCATGTCCGCCGCGGTTTTGATCGAGAGGCCGCCGCTGTCGAAGGTGATGCCCTTGCCCACGAGCACGATTGGGGGTGTGTCCACGGCCCCCTGCGGGCGATATTCGAGGACGATGAACTTGGGCGAGTTGTGCGAGGCCGAGGTCACCGCGAGCAGCGCGCCCATCCCCAGCTCGCGCATCTGCCCGATGTCCAGCGCCTTATACGCCAGCCCATAGGCCGCGGCGATCTGCTCGGCTTTAGCCGCCATGTGTTCGGGGGTGCAGATGTTCGGCGGCTGGTTCACGAGGTCGCGCGTGAAGTTGGCGCTCTCGGCGATGACCTGCCCGGCGCGCGCGCCGGCTTCCACCTGCGCGATCTTTCCGGCGTCGAACTCGACGAGCGCCAATTCGTCGAGCGGCGGCTCGGCCTCTTCGGACTTAAGCTCGCGGAACTCGTACAGCCCGAGGAGCGCGCCCTCGACGACGGCCTGCGCGGCGTGTTGAGGGGAGAGGCCGCCGATCCCCGCGCCGTGCACGATGGTCGCCGCGCGCTTTGCGCCCACGCTCCGCGCTTTCTGCGCGGCGACCGCGCTGGCCGTGCGGATGCGGTCGAGGTTGAAGCCTTCCGGCTTGCCGAGGCCGACGAGGATGACGCGCGAGGCCGGGAGCGCGCCGCGCGGGTACAGCACCGCCGTCGTCTTTGCTTTCCCGGTGAAGTCGCCCCCCGCGATCAGGTCGCGGATCGCGCCGCCGAGGGCCTTGTCAATCGCCCCGGTCGCGCCGCCCGGCTCAGCCACGCCCTCGAAAAGATTCAAGATGATGGCGTCTGTCTTCTGCTCGCCGATGTTGCCGTGCGTGACGGTGATTCTCATGTTGACCTCCCTTTTCACCGCAGAGCGCGCGGAGTTGGCAGAGATTCGATAAACTCCGCGCTCTCAGCGATCTCTGCGGTGAAACTACGCTGGTGAATGAATCGGGACCGGTTTTCCCTCGCGCGCGGAGCGCAGCAGCGCGACGATGGCGGCGACGTTGCCCCGACTGTCCGCGACGCTCACGCGCGGGGCCTTGCCGAGCAGAATCGCGTCGGCCATGTCCTCGACCTCGCCGAGGTACAACTCCTGGCCCGGCATGCTGATGGTCTGCGTCTCCTCGCCGCGCGCCAGTGTGATCTGCTCGCCCAGCCCGGGCTTGAAGGGCGTTGGCGCGGTGATCGCTCCTTCGCTTCCGACGATTTCAATGTGCGTGCGGTATGGGGCGCGGAATCCGCAATCGAACTGCGCATGCACCTCGCCGGGGAAACGCAGTTGGCCGGTAAACATCTCGTCTACGCCCGTCGGCCCCGTCATCTGCCACCCGAAAACTTCGATGGGTTCCGCGCCGACGACGGTGCGCGCGAAACTGATCGGATAGCAGCCCACGTCCCGGAGGCTCCCCCCTCCCAGCGCCGGGTCGAGCCGCACGTCGCCGGGGTGGGTGAGGTTGAACGTGAACGACCCGCGCACCAATCTCAAATCTCCAATCTCACCCCTCTCGACCAACTCTCTTACTTTCAACGTCTGGGGATGATGGCGATACATGAACGCCTCGGCGACGACGACCCCGGCCTGTTTGGCTGCGGCAGCCATCGCGTCCACTTCTTCAACGGTGATCGCCAGCGGCTTTTCGCAGAGGACGTGCTTGCCCGCCTGCGCGGCTTTGATCGTCCATTCGGCGTGCAGGCGGTTGGGCAGGGGGTTGTAGATCACGTCAATGCCGGGGTCGGCCAGCATGTCTTCGTAGCTGCCGAAAGCGCGCGGGATGCTCCATTCGCGCGCGTAGGCTTCGGCCCGCTCGCGGCCCCGGCTGGCGACGGCGGCCAGTTCATTCCGGGGCGAGGCCCGGAGCGGAGGGATAAGCGCGCGGTTGATGCGGGCGGTGCTGAGGAGGCCCCAGCGGAGTTTGGTCATAGAGGTTGTCCGTTGTGAATGAAGGCGTCTGTATTATATACCTCACTCCCCAGCCTCTTCTCTTGACCGGAAAAGCGCAGCCGGGAGAACAGGAGCAGTGTACTTTGTTCCCCTCGCCGGACGACGCCTCGCGAAGCGGTCGTCAGGACAGGGGGTAGGGGGTGAGGGCCTTCAGCAGTGCCGGCAGGACTTCGCCCGCTGAGCCGCGCAGGGCGTGGGTGACGCGCGGCGTGAGCGGGGTCGCGTCGGCGTTAATCTCTACGGTCATCGCACCGCGTTGAATCGCTTGAAACGGCAGCGAGGCCGCGGGCTGCACCAGCGCCGACGTGCCAATCGCGAAGAACAGGTCGCAGGTTTGCGCCGCTTCAATGGCGGCGGCCAGTGCGGATTGGGGCAAGGCCTCGCCGAACCAGACCACGTCGGGGCGCAGGAGGCCGCCGCAGCGCGGGCAGCGGGGCGGAACGTCGTCGGTTGCGGGCCACGTGTCCACCACCCTGCTTTCGTCAAAGCATTTCGTGCGCCGAAGGTTTCCGTGCAATTCGATCACGTTCCTGCTCCCGGCCTGCTGGTGCAGCCCGTCCACGTTCTGGGTGATGAGCGTGAACCGGGGGACGCGCCGCTCGAGTTCGGCGAGCGCGAGGTGGCCGGGGTTGGGCGCGGCCTTCGCCACGAGGCCGCGCCGCCACTCGTACCATTCCCACACGAGGCGCGGGTTCCGCCGGAACGCCTCGGGCGTCGCCAGCTCTTCGGGGCGATACTTCGACCACAGAGCCTGCCCTGAGCCTGCCGAAGGGCCGGTCTGCGCGTCACGGAACGTGGGGATGCCGCTCTCCGCCGAAATGCCGGAGCCGGTCAGCGCGGCGACGTGGCGCGCGGCGCGGAGCGATTCGACGAGTACAAGGGGAATCTCAAAGTGTGCGGCCATCGCCAGGAGTAGGTCAGGCTTGCAGCGTGACGGCAGAGACCGAGCGCGTTACGCTCAAAGCGTGGCCTGCGGTAGTTTCAGTCCAACAGCGCCTCCACGCTCTCGCGGAAGACTTGCGTGTGATGGTCAATGTCGGCCTCGGTGGTCTGGGGCGAGATGAGGGCCATGTTGTGGAAGGGCGTCATCAGGATGCCGCGATTGAGCGCGGCGAGGTGCATGTACCGGTCAAGCTCGGCGTCCACCGCGGCGGCGGCCTCGGCGCCGTTGCGCGGGGGCGCGGGGCGGAACCAGTATTCGGCGCGGCAGCCGAGGCGCTTGACGATCCACGGCAATTGCTTTTCGGCGATGACGGACTGCACCCCGGCCTCGAAGCGCTCGGCGAGCGGGATGGTGCGCGCGTACGCCTCCGGGGTCAGCACGCGCTCGAGCGTTGCGCGCATCGCCGCGAGCGAGAGCGCATTCCCCGCCAGCGTCCCGCCGATACCGCCGGTATCCGCATCCTCCACGGTGGTGTTTTGGCGGATGCGTTCGGCGACTTCCTCGGTGAATCCGTACACCGCGCCCGGTATCCCGCTGCCGATGGGCTTGCCGAGCGTGAGCATATCCGGTTGCAATCCGTGGGCGCGCGTGTACCCGCCCGGCCCGGCGCAGATTGTGTGCGTCTCGTCCATGATGAGCAATGTGCCCGTGCGGCGCGTGATCGCGCGCAGGGCGTCGTGATAGCCGGGGTCGGGATGGATGATGCCGATGTTGGTCATCACGGGTTCGGCCAGCACGCAGGCCACCTCGCGGGAGGCGAGCGCGGCTTCGAGTGCGAGGCGGTCGTTGAACTCGATCACGCGCGTGGTCGCCGCCGGGTCCACCGCCGGGCCGAGGTTGCCCTGCCTCGGGATGGCGACTCCGTCCTTGAGCGTGATGAAGGTCTCGTCCACCGTGCCGTGATAGCACCAGTTGAAGACGAGGATGAATTTGCGCCCGGTGATCTGCCGCGCGAGCCGGATGGCGAAGCGATTGGCGTCGGTGGCTGTGAGTGTGAATTGCCAGTATCGCAAACCGAAGCGGCGCTGGAGTTCCTCGCCCACCCACAACGCGTCTTCGGTCGGGAGCATGAAGGTGACGCCCCGGCGGACGCGCTCGACGGTGGCCTCGACCGAGGCGGCCGGCGCGTGGCCCGTCATCGCGCCGGTATCGCCCAGGCACAGGTCAAGATAGCGGCGGCCGTCCACGTCCGTGAAGTGCGCGCCGGAGGCCTCGGCGACGAAGATCGGAAACGCGCCCGCCCATTTCACCATCCAATTCATCGGCACGCCGCCGAGCAGGCTCGCTTTTGCGCGCTCGAACAGTTCTTGGGAGCGGGGGTGTTCAGTGATGAAGCGTTGCTCTGCTTGTGCCAGCGCGTTTTTCAAACGAGCCCGGTCAATCGTGTTCATCAGGTTTCCTCTGGCTGCTTCGATTTCAAGCGCGGCGGCAAGTTTACACGATGGCGCGGTCAAACAAAAACAGGGTTTAAAAACAAGCCGCCGCCCGGACGGCGGCGTGCTGAGTACGTTATCTGCAACTCTGGGAGCTTAAGCCGGGAGCCGCGAGGGGGCCGGATTCAATTCGCTCCTGTGTCCATGCGGAAACTGTTGACTCCAGACGCTCAGCCAGTTCGCAGTGGCGGCTTGCGTCTGTATGCTAGCGCAAGTGGATGAGCCGCGCAATAGGAACTTGTCACCGATTCGGGATGTCGTTTGTCGGGTTTGTCCTCGGCGGGCGGAGCAGGCGCGACGAGTTGACGAGGATGCCGATGTCGGGGAGGGATTGGGCGGCGGCGGCGAAGATAGGGGGCAAAAAGCCGAGCGCGGCGAGCGATAGGCCGGCGAGATTGTAGATCGCCGTGAAGGCGATGTTCATCTTCACCACGCGCATCGTGCGGCGGGCGAGGCGCAGCAGCTCGGGGACGAGCGTCCAGTCGTCGCGCATGAGCGCGACGTGCGCGGCCTCGATGGCGATGTCCGTGCCCGCCGCGCCCATCGCGATCCCCACGTCGGCCTGGGCGAGCGCGGGCGCATCGTTTACCCCGTCGCCGACCATGATGACGGTGTGGCCTTTGGCCTGATATTCTTTGACGACGGCGATTTTGTCTTCGGGCAGGAGTTGGGCGCGATAGCGCACCCCGAGGCGATGGGCGAGTTCTGCGGCGGTGCGCTCGTTGTCGCCTGTGAGCAGTTCGATGTGCTTCAGGCCGAGCGCGCGCACGGCGGCGAGCGCCGACGGAATCTCAGGACGCGCGGTGTCGGCGGCGGCGAGCACGCCCGCCAGTTCGCCGTCGCACGCCACGTACAACAGTGTCTTGCCTTGCGCCTCTAGCTCTCCCACCTCACTCTGAGCGAAGTCAGCCTGGCCCAAAATAATCCGGCGGCTGCCGACGGTGACCACGCTTCCATTCACCCGCGCGCGCACGCCCAGGCCGGGCAGCGCTTCAAAGTCCTGCGGCTCGAGCAGTTTCAATCCGCGTTCCCGCGCCGCCTGCCGCACCGCCTCCGCCAGCGGATGCTCCGAGTAGCGTTCTGCCGAAGCGGCGAGTTGGAGGATTTCAGATTGCAGATTTGAGATCTCAGATTTGTTATTGGGCCAATCTGCAATCTGAAATCTCAAATCTGAAATCACCACATCCGTGATCTGCGGCTTGCCGAGCGTCAGCGTCCCGGTCTTGTCAATCAGCAGCACGTCCGCGCGCGCGAGCGCCTCCAGGTACTTGCCGCCTTTGATGAGCAGGCCGCGTTTCGCGCCCGCGCCCACGGAGGCCAGCATCGCAATCGGCGTGGCGAGGGCGAACGAGCACGAGCAGGCGACGACGAGCACCGCCGCGGTCGCGAGCGGATCACGGCGAATCAGAAACGTGAGCGCGGCGACGCCCGCGACGACGGGCAGGTAATAGGCCGAGAACTTGTCGGCGATGCGTTGCACGTCTGCGCGGTGCGCTTCGGCTTCCTCGACCATGCGGATCACGCGCCCGAAGGTGGTGTCCGCGCCCACGTGCGTCGCGCGGACGCGCAGGCTGCCCAGCCGGGCGATGGTCGCCGCGAACACTTTTGTCCCCGGCCCGGCCTCGACCGGCATGGACTCGCCCGTGATCGCCGCCTGGTCCACCGTCGCCTGCCCGCTCACGACCTCGCCGTCCACCGGGATTTTCTCGCCGGGCCGCACGACGACGATCTCGCCCACGCGCACCTTGCCAATCGGCACTTCATTTTCATTACCCTCACGTTCGACGCGCGCCATCTGCGGGGCCAGCCTGGTCAGGTCTTTCACGGCGCGGCGGGCGCGCTCGGTCGTGAAGCGCTCGGCGTAGTCGCCCACGCGCATGAAGAACACGACGACCGCCGCCGTCGCCCACTGACCCACGACGAGCGCGGCGATCACCCCGAGCGTCATCAGCGTGTGCGCGATGATCTGCCCTTTGAGCGTCGCGCGGACGACGTTGCGGAACACCGGATAGCCTGCGACGAGCACGGCGGCCAGCCCGACCGGCCACGGCACGCGCGCGGTGAGCGTCTCGAACAATCCCAGCCACTCGCCGACCACGACGACGAACAGCACCGCGCCGAAGACGAGGCCGAAGAGAGTCAGGATGCGGTTGGTAAATTCGGTGAGGGGGAGGGGCCCCACCCCAACCCCTCCCCCGTCGCTGCGTCCTGAGCGGACACTGAGCTTGCCGAAGTGGAAGTCGAAGGAAGCGACAGGGGAGGGGGAAACGGTATCGGGGACGGAATAGCCCGCGCCTTCCACGGCCTTGCGAATGGCGGGCACATCCACGCGCGCCGGGTCGAGCTGAATGACAGCCCTCTCCGAGGCGAGAAATACATTCACGGACTCGATGCCTGGCAGCGCGGCGATGGCGTGCCGGACGTGCTCGGTGCATTCCGCGCAGTCCATGCCGCGGACGGGGACTTCCAAAGTCTGTTGGTTGACCATATTCTCTTTATCTCGCTATAGAGATTAAGATTTTCTTTTGGAATCCCGGTGTCAACGGATGGGGCACCGGATAAACGGATGACGCAACATGCGCCGGGTATATCCGTTTATCCGTTGAGGTATCCGTTGACGCCAGAGTCAAAATCATTTTCTTAACTTCCATATCTCTTGCGGGGCGGGCTGTAGCGGGTGCATTCATAGACGCCCTTCGCCACGTCGGCGAGCAGTTCTTCGGCCAGGCCGAGGAGGGCCGCTACGCGCTCGTCGCTCAATTCGTAGCGCACGAAGCGTCCCTGCTGTTCGCTGGCAACCAATCCGCAATCGCGCAGGCAGCCCAAATGGTTGGAGACGTTTGACTGGGTAAGGCCCGTCGCCTCGACGATCTCACCCACGGTGAGAGAGCCGGCGCGCAACGCTTCGAGGATTGCCAGACGCGAGGGGTCGGCGAAGCCGCGGAAGAGTTTAGCTTTCAATTCAACACCTTGAGCTTGTGCCGTCATCAGCATAGGGCAAACTCCATTACATCAATATATCATCAACTGATGATATAATAAGCGCAGCAGCCGGGACTGTCAAGCGCATCCTTCAATGTTGTTACTGCGTCATTCGTCACCGGGCGGGCCGTGGCACGACGCGCACTAATGTACGCGGGCCAGGAGCGGATACAGAGGGCGATGGATTTTCCTTGATGAAGTTGTCGGCGAGGGCCGCAAAAGCAGCCACGACAGTGTTATCGGTGGGCAGCCGCTTGACGATCTCGTCGGGTGGTTGCGATTCTTTGGGCACCATCTCGCGCAGGCGGTTCCACAAATCCCCGGCCAGTTCTCGTTCAGACGCAGCGGCGGCCGCCTGCATGAAGACCGGCCAGCGCATGGTGGCACCCAGCCAGGTGATCATCTGCTGTTGCCACTCCGGGGCGTTGATGCGGAAGCCGCGGCGGAAGGCCAGTATTTTGACGTAGCGGTACGTGTTCAACAGACGTTTGATCCGGCGCGGGTTGTTATCCAGGTAGGTCTCCGCGAAGCTCACCACCGCCTGCTTCTCGGTCTCGGTGTCGTGCATGTTCAATGGCTTGAACGGCTCAGGGGAGACGGGCAATTCGCCGTGGGGTACGGAGGCTGTGCTCAGGTCGAGGACGTTGGGATCAGACGGCGGCACAGGCCCGGACTGACCCGGCTGCGGCGCAAAGGTCATGAGGCTGCTCACATAGCGATTCAGCCCGCCGCTCACCGTGGGGACCGGGATAGGGACCTGGATAATCTTTTCCAGATACTCGCGGGCCAGTTCTGGATTCGTTACCTCCTTGTAATGCAGACGGATGGCCTCCGCAGCCACGCGGGTGTCTACGGCGATCAGCACGATAAAGATGTCCTCGGCCAGGAACAGCTTGATGGCCTCCAGAATCTCTACGATCTTTTCCAGCGGGCAGCGATCCAACTCGTCAATGAAGACCACGACCTTGAGCCTGTTCTGCCGCACCGTCGGAGCCACGGGGGCCGCGGTGCCATCGCCGGACTTCTCTTTGGAAAGCCCGAAATAGTCCTGCACCGTGGTGCGGAGCTCGTCGCGGATGTGAGCAATGACCCCCTCCACTTCGGCCTTGTTCACGTTCTTGAGTTCCCCTTGAACAATGTCCGTCAGCGGTGTTTGTTGGTCGAGGAATCTGAAGGAGCCGAGGAATCCCAGCGCAGCGACCAGCAGCCGCACGAGTTCCAGGTTCTGCGCCCAATTCCACAGCGAGTTGGTGAGGGCCGCCGTGACGCCCACGACGACGGGGAGCAGACTCAACACCACCGCGCCGAGAAACTGCCAGCCGGTTCGCCGGAGCCAGTACACGGGCCTCTGCCACCAGCGGATTTCGTCATCCAGGCGGGCCGAGATGGTCTGCACCAGGCCGGTCCACAACTTGGTCGAGTCCGTGTAGGCCCAGGCGTCGAAATTCACGCACACGATGCGCGTGGCGCTCTCCGCCTCTGGCGTTTTGCTTTCCGGGCGAGGCGGCTGCCGTCTCATGAGGCGGCTCACGAAAGCCGTCGCCCGGTTGAGTGGGCCTACGATCCAATCCAGGAAGTCTCCGATGGGCCGTTGAAGGACCGCCGCGTGATAGCGTTGATCCCAGTCTTGCAGATAATCGCGGACGTATTGCATGAAGGTGGATTTGCCGGACCCCCAGGGGCCATAGATGCCGAAGACGACGGGCGGGATGGTCTCTTTCTTGATGATGATCTCGGCCAGGGCCTGCGCATAGGGAGCGAAACCGATGCTGTCTTGCGGCGCCGGGAGGTCGGCGGAGGCGATGCCGGGCGCGTAGGCGAACATCTCCGGCTGGAAAATCTGGGACTCCGGGGCCTCGCGGAGGATCCCCAGCACCGTTTCGATTTGAAAGGGGGTGCTCGTGGCGAGCCATTGGGTGACCCTGCATTCACGGTCTTCTAACAGCGCGGCCAGGAGGTGCCGGATCCGGATGGTCTCAGATTCCTTGTCGGTGGAAATCGCGGCGGCGCGCTCCAACACTTGCCGGGTGTCTGACGAAATGGGGAGGCGGGCGCAGTCGGCGTCGTCCAGCACGGGAACGGGGTCAGGCTGCAGGGACATTTGGGGCGGGACCGACCAGCCGCGCTCTTTGAGGAGGCTGGTGACCAGGCGGCGGCGATCCAGCCCGTAAGCGGAGAGGGCGGCCTGCGGCGAGCTGTTCGGCAGTTGGTTCAACGCAATCAACAACAACTCAGGGTGGATCTGGTCTCCGGCCGTGTGGGTGACCTGGCTCCGCAGATGGTCGGCAATCGCCAGGGCACGCCGCGCCGAGGGGGAGAGGCGCGAGAACAGCCCCCCGGATGGCTCGGGTGGGGTCTGTTGGACATTGACATCACTGCGCTGAGACTGAAACTGGGTGCGCTTCGATGGGCCAACATTGGATTCGTACACCTCTTGTTCAGGCATGGTTCCTCCGGCTCCCCCTCTCCCGACCAGGCAGTTCCGGTTGGGAGAGGGGGTGGGGGGTGAGGGTCAAAGTTCCCCCCGAAACGCCCGCGCCAGGATCGGCTGAATGCGTCTATTTCGAATACCGCAGCGGAAGCACAATCAGCAGCGCGATGAATATCCAGGCGATGAGGCAGTTCCAGCCTTCGCCCATGCCATCGCACAGGAGCGAGCGCAAGAGGGTGAAAAGTCTTCGCAACATATACTCGCCTTCCCCACACGCCCGCCTCCGGCTCCCCCTCTCCCGACCGGGCAGTTCCGGTTGGGAGAGGGGGTGGGGGGTG
>Ga0209108_10002537_pt1 | contig 10426 bp, 9 predicted proteins | sample Rifsed10ft1_FD_184003 | JGI IMG/M metagenome (GOLD analysis project Ga0209108, IMG submission 184003) | Soil microbial communities from Rifle, Colorado, USA - sediment 10ft 1 (version 2) | ecosystem: Environmental > Terrestrial > Deep subsurface > Rock core/Sediment | place: Rifle, Colorado...
GCGAAGTGGTGAATGCACGGCCCCACACCTGCGGCCTTGGCCTCAGCCGACTCCTCGCTATCGTAGCGGATCAGGGCGAGGTCGATCACCCCATCGCTCAGATGGCGCGAGGTATGGTCCCTCACCTTGGCGGTCTCAACCGGAGTAAACCCAAAAACCTTCTCGTAAAACTCGCTCGTCCGCTCCAGGTCATCGACCTTTACGGCGATATGGACAATGCGGTTCATCTCTTTTTTTGCCCCGACGTCAGGCTGCTGTCTCTAGCACGGGCTAAAACCCCAGTCAAGACGGATCCGACATCTCCGCGGGCAGGGTGAAATGCACGTTTTCCTCGACAAAGCCTATATTCGCGATCTCGGCCCCGCGGCGCTTGAAGTAATCGGCGGTTTCTTCAACCAACCGCTCCGGCACCGAGGCGCCCGAGGTGATTCCGACGCGCTCGACGCCCTCGAGCCATTTGGGATCGATCCCGTGGAAATCGTTGATCAGCTGGGCGGGAACCCCACAGGAGCGGGCGACGCGGCGGAGCTGATTGGAGTTCTCGCTGTTGGGTGAGCCGACGACAAGCACGAGATCGACCTCGCGCGCCAGCTCCTTTACCGCATCCTGGCGATTCTGAGTGGCATAGCAGATGTCCTCTTTGGGCGGGGCGACCATGCCGGGAAATCTCCGGCGCAGAATCCCAATAATCTCTTTCGTGTCATCGACGCTCAGGGTGGTCTGGGTGAGAACCGCCACGCGCTCGGGATCGGGAACCTCGACCCGCTTCGCCTCCTCGATATTGGCGACGATTCGGATTCGCCCCGGAGCCTCGCCGCTGGTGCCGACTATCTCATCGTGCTCGGGATGGCCGACGAGCATAATCCAGTATCCCTGGGCGGCAAACCGGCGCACTTCCCGGTGCACCTTCTCCACCAGGGGGCAGGTGGCGTCGATAATAACCTGGAGCTCTCTCTTATTGCCTTGTTCCCACACCGCAGGAGAGACTCCATGGGCGCTGAAGATCAGCTTCGCCCCCACCGGCACCTCTTCTAAAGACTGGACAAAGGCAACTCCCCGGCGGATAAAGTCTTGAACGACGTAGCGATTGTGCACGATCTCATGAAAAACATATAGCGGCGGTCCATACTTTCTGAGCGCCCGCTCCACGGTAGCCACCGCCATCTCCACGCCGGCGCAAAAACCCCGGGGCTGGGCCAAAATGACTTTTTTGACTGGCATGATCTTTAGTCTGAAGCAACAGGTAGGTGGTGTCAACTCTCCATTCTCTATCCTCGATCCACTAGTCCCAGTATGCTCTCAGCCGCCACCTCGGCTCCGTTGAGCGCTACCGCGGGCCAATGGCGCTCCTTCTCCAGCAGCCGCTTGAGGTAAGGCTGCAGGTTCGCCGTGAGAAGCTCCTCCTGGGGGATCAATTGGCTGGTCGCCCAGCTATCGATAGCCTCTACCAGATAGGGATATTCGGGAAAGTCGTCCCGGGAAGTATAGAGAAGCGGAACCTGATGAGCGATCACGTCGGCCACGATGCCGTAGCCGGGCTTGCTCACGACCACATCCGCCGCCCGGATGAGGTCCTCATAGTGAGGTATTGGCTCTGGTAGAACAACTAGATTCTTTGTTGTCCCGGGGTTCGGTCCAGTGGCGACGAAAAAGATCTCCCCCAGGCGCTCCAGCTTTTCCAGGGGCAACCTCTCCAATCCGAAGCCGCCGAAGGTCAGGAGAACAACCGTGGCATCGGCAGGAAGCCCGAAGCGCAGCCTTGCCTGGCTCTTATCCAGCCCGGAGCGCCGGGTGATCAGCGGGATCTTCTTGATGTTGGGAAAAACCTCCAAAGGGCAGGCAGGAGGAACGTGCAGGGCGAGGGTCGCCTGGCGATAGAATCCTTCCATTTCTTCGATGAGCTGGAGAAAAGATGGGAACTCTTGAAGATACGCCCGGTAGATCCAGTCCCAGGCGAAGTTGCCGATCGCTATCGAAGGGAGCGAAGCACGGGCGGCGATTTCAAAGCAGAGCGGCGGAATATCCCCCAGGATCAGACGGATCTTCTCTCTCTTAAGGAAGGCTGTCTCCTCTCGCACCAGCCTTGGGATCGTCCGGTGCAGCTCCGCGCAAGTCCGGAGCGTCGCACCGAGGTCCATCAAGAGGCTGTCCTTCTGGACGATCCCGACATCGAAGGAGCAGCTCTGGTAGGAGATAGGAAAATCGAGATCCTGCAGCAGCCAACGGGGCGCCGCGGTCCTGATGTGAAATGCTAATTCCGGGCGGGCATGCCGCAGGCTTCGGATCACCTGCGCCGAGCGCACCGCATGGCCGAATCCATGACCGCTGATATAGTAGGCGACCGCTATCACGAAACTCTCGGGCCGATTTCGGAAAAGTCAACGTAGGCAGAACCTTAAACGTTGTCAAGCCGCCTGCTCAAGCTGGAAGGGCTTGAAAAACAGCCTGGGAATTTCTAAGCTTCGAGGCAGGAGGATGCTATGACCGGAACCATCAAGAAGATTATCAGGCAAAAAGGCTTTGGCTTCATCGTGCCCGATGACGGCAGCGATGACATTTTTTTTCACCGCGGGAGTCTCGCCCCCCGGGTCCAATTCGAAGACATCAACGAAGGCGATTCCGTGCAGTTTCAGACCCGGAAGGGCGATAAGGGCCCCGTCGCCTTCGATTTAAAGCTCCGATAGCGCCCTAAGTCCTCAGCAACCCCGAGAGCAGGTAGCAAAACCGATCGCCAGGGCGGCTATTTCGGACTAGCGGACAGGTGCGAGAACTTGTCGAGCTTTTCCTTGAGCTGCTGCAGTGTAAACGGCTTGGTGAGGACGTCGTTGCAGCCGGCGACCAGGCAGCTATGGATGTCCTCGGTATGAAAGAGAACGGTGGCCGCCACGATAGGGAGATCATTGGTCTTTGAGTCGGCGCGCAGCCGGCGCGTGACCTCCCTGCCGTCGATCCCCGGCATCATGATGTCCACGATAACCAGGTCCGGTTTTTCCTTTGCTACCGCTTCAAGACCCGCCAGACCGTCAGCCGCCTCGGCAACCTCATACCCCAGGTAGGTGAGCTGGTGTCTGAGGATATCCCGATTATCGTCATTGTCTTCAATAATCAGGATCTTAAACATAGCAGATTCCATACCCTCCATTTGCCTTTGTGTCAATTGCTATAAATGGCGCCGCATGTGGAGTGCGCTGCGGCCTCTTTAACTTTCCGAACCGTGGTGTTATAGGGAATTTCGATCTGAAGTCGGCATCTTTATTATTTAGGGCCGACAGCAACCGCGATTTGAGCTCCGTTGGAGGTGCTTCATGCAATTGAGAGCAACGCTTATGGTTTTTTGTCTCTCGCTTCTACTTCATCCTTGCAATGCGTCGTCCCAAAGCTATCCGACCATCTACGTCGGACTGGTCTCGATTACGCCGTCGAATACGCCCGTCTTGGCGGGTGTCGATGGAGGATACTTCAAGAAACAGGGCCTGGAGGTCAAGCCCCTGGTTTTGTCCGGATCCTCCACGGCCCTCTCAGCCATGTTAGCCGGTGAGGTTCAGATGATCTCGATTGCCGGCTCCGGACTGATCAACGCTTCTCTGGCGGGCAGGGACGCCGTCATGATGGCGGGGACGGTCAATTTCGCTCCCTACGAATTGATTGTTTCCAAGGAGATCAAACGGCTGGAGGATCTAAAGGGCAAGAGGCTTGGAATCGCGCGTTTTGGGGGGTCAGCCGATTTCTTGGCCCGTTGGGGTCTGGAGAAGAACGGACTGAAGCCCGGAAAGGATGTGGTGATTCTCCAAACAGGGGGAAATCCAGAGCGGCTGGCCGCGGTCAACCAGGGAGCGATCCATGCCACTTTGCTGGAGCAGGCTTTCGCGCATCAGGCCAAGAAGATGGGCCTTCGGTCGCTGCTGGACTATTCCACGATCGGCCTGGACTACCAACATCAAGGCATGGGCACGACCAAGAGCTTCATCGAGAAGAACCATGAAGTTTCACTGCGGTTTCTCAAGGGAATAGTGGAAGCGATCCAGCGGCTAAAGAGCGACCGGGCCTTCGGCTTCAAGGTGATTGAACGACATCTCCGGGTTTCGGACGCGGAGGTCATTCAGGGCGCCTATGACTATTACGTGCCGAAGATAGCGGCGGTCCCCTACGCCAACTTGAAGGGAATGAAATTCCTGCTGGACACGATAGCGGAAAGCAATCCGAAGGCAAAAAAGGCCAAGGCGGAAGATTTCGTGAACACGTCGCTGCTGAAAGAAATCGAAGCCAGCGGATTTTTGAAGCAGATATCCTCCGGCAGATAGTTTAACCTGCGCCCCTCCATGCTATCGTGGTGGGGGAGGAAAGATGGCCAACCGCCTGATCAAGGAAAGCAGCCCTTACCTCCTCCAGCACGCCCACAACCCCGTTGATTGGTACCCCTGGGGGACGGAGGCCTTCGAGAAGGCCCGGCGGGAAAACAAGCCGGTCCTTCTCAGCGTCGGCTACTCCGCCTGCCACTGGTGCCACGTCATGGAAGCGGAGTCTTTCGAAAACAAAGAGATCGCCGCCTTGATGAACCAGCTTTTTGTCAACATCAAGGTGGACCGCGAGGAGCGGCCCGATCTCGATGAGATCTACATGAACACGGTTCAGATGCTTACCGGACGGGGCGGCTGGCCTATGACCGTCTTTCTCACCCCGGAGGAAAAACCTTTCTACGGCGGCACCTATTTTCCCCCCGAAGACCGCTACGGCGTTCCCGGCTTCCCCAAAGTTCTGAAGGCGGCCGCCCAGGCCTACCGGGAGAGGCCTCAGGACATAGAGAAAAGCGTCGGGCAGATCCTCGACGGCCTGAACCGCCTCGCCAGCCTGCGCGAGAGCCAGCGCCCGTTCTCCCCCGACATCATCGCCCACAGCGTGGAACAGCTCTCTCAAGCCTATGATCACGAACACGGCGGTCTGGGGCAGGCTCCTAAGTTCCCAAGCGCGGGGGTGATGGAGCTCTTCCTCCGCCATTACTTAGAGTCGAAAAGCGCGCGCTATCTGGAGATGGCAACCACCACGCTCAGCAAAATGGCCGAAGGGGGAATCTGCGACCATCTGGGAGCGGGCTTCCACCGCTACTCGGTGGACGAGAAGTGGCTGGTGCCCCATTTCGAGAAGATGCTCTACGACAACGCCCAGCTGACGCGCATCTACGCCCAGGCTTTTTGCGTCACGCAGGAGCCGCTCTTTAAGGCCGTCGTTGAAGAGACTCTCGGATACCTTCTGCGCGAGATGCCTGGTCCCGAAGGCGGCTTTTATTCCACCCAAGACGCCGACAGCGAGGGCGAAGAGGGGAAGTTTTTTGTCTGGAGCCACGACGAGGTCTTGCGCATCCTGGGCGAGGAGGCGGGAGAGATCTTCTGCCGCATCTACGACGTCAGTGATCTCGGTAATTTCGAGGGGAAAAACATCATCCATCCGATCCTGACCGTGGAGCAGGCCGCCAAGTTCTTCAGGAAGGATATCGATGAGATCCGCAGCTTGCTCGCCGAGGCGAGGGCGCGACTCTTTCAGGAAAGAGAAAAGCGAGTGAAGCCGTTTCGCGACGAGAAGATTCTGGCGTCGTGGAACGGTCTCATGCTCTCGGGGCTGGCCGAGGCGAGCAAGATCTCGGACAGCCCGCGCTGTCTGGAGGCGGCGACGAGGAGCGTGGAATTCATCTTCACGCGCATGGTCCGGGAGGGATTTCTCCTCCACTCCTACAAGGATGGCGAGGGCAAGATCCACGGCTTCCTCGACGACTACGCCTTTGTCGCCGCCGGGCTTCTGGACCTTTACGAAGCGACTTTGGACCGCCCTCTCCTGGACCGCTCCATGGAGCTCGCGGCGACCATGCTGCGCGAGTTCTGGGACGATATCGACGGCGGCTTCTTTTTTACCGGCAAATCGCAGGAGAAGCTCATCAGCCGCACCAAGCCGGCCTTCGACAGCTCGGTCCCCTCGGGAAACTCCATCGCGGCCCAACTCTTGCTCAGGCTTTACCACTACACGGGCGAGGAAGATTATCTCAAGCGGGCGGAAAAGCTTCTCCGCCTTTACTACGACGCGATGGAGCAGCAGCCGTTCGGCTTTACCCACATGCTCTGTGCCATGGATTTTTATCTTCAGAAGCCTAAAGAGATCGTGCTGGTGGGGAAGAAGGAGGAGCCGTCGACGCGGGATCTACTAAAAAAGATTCATGCGCTCTATTTACCGAACAAGACCTTGCAGGTCGTTGAGCCGGGAGCGTCCCTGAAAGCGATCTCGCCCCTGCTCGAAGGAAAGACTCAGCGCGACGGCAAGCCCACCGTCTATGTCTGCCACAACTTCACCTGCTCCCAGCCGGTGACAGAGTGGGAAGAACTCAAAGGCTTACTGGAAGGGTAGACCACGGAATTTTGGATTTTCGATTTTGGATTAACACTCAGAGGCCTTCTCTGGCTCTGTATCATTTTTGCTACTGAGGCGTAGCTAAAAGGCTATCTCTTGCCGCCAGCCGGCACACCCAACCGAGCCTCTCCTCAAACAATTCGTGAGCAATCACAGCATCTTAGTTAAGCTGGCGTACCACTATCAGGATTTGCACAGCCATTGCGCTTTGCCATTAGGAAATTGTTGACAGGTTATAAGGACCGTGGAATAAGAGGGCATTTTAATGTTGACCGGCCGACCTTGGTTTGGCAGCAACGTTGAAAATAGGCAGTAGGCATCAGGCGGTAGGCAATAGTTAAGAGGAAAAAACTCATGAGAAGAAAAATCACTTTCTGCCTACTGACTACTGCTCTACTGTCTACTGCTCCGTTCGCTCAGGCGCAGCAGCCGGGGAAAGTTCCGCGGATCGGATTTTTAAGTACGGCCTCCCCTTCCGCTATTACGGCGCGAGTCGAGGGATTCCAACAGGGTCTCCGCGAGCTCGGCTATATAGAGGGTAAGAACATCTTCATCGAATATCGATATGCGGAGGGAAAATTCGATCGCCTGAATGAGTTTGCCGCCGAATTCGTGCGCCTCAAGCTAGACGTCATCGTCGCGGCCGCTCCATCACCGACCCGCGCTGCCAAGGAGGCAACTTCTACGATTCCCATTGTCATGGCGTATGATAGTGACCCGGTTGGCAATGGGTTCGTCGGCAGCCTTGCGCGACCTGGAGGAAGCATTACTGGACTGTCTAGTCTTGCCCCGGAAATAAGCGGAAAACAACTGGAGCTTCTGAAGGAGATTGTTCCCAGGCTGTCCCACGTGGCTGTGCTTCGGACTTTGTACCGCGCACAAGTGTTAAAAGAGATGGAACGCGCCGCAGGGGCATTAAGGGTGAAGCTTCAAGACGTCGAAGTGCGAGGTCCGAAGGATATCGAGGCTGCGTTCCGAGAAGCACGCAAAGCGCGTGCTGATGCTGTCCTCGCGCTAGCGAGCCCCATCCTCGAGGCTGCCCGAACGCAGGTTGCAGATTTTGCGGCAAAAAACCGCCTCCCGGCGATCTACCACGTTCCGGAATTTGTCGAAGCCGGAGGGCTTATGTCCTACGGCGCAAGTTTTATTGACTTGTATCGGCGCGCTGCGACCTACGTGGATAAGATTTTGAAGGGGTCGAAGCCCGCGGAGCTTCCCGTCGAGCAACCGACGAAGTTCGAGCTCGTCATCAATCTCAAGGCCGCGAAGCAGATCGGCCTGACGATTCCGCCTAACGTCTTGGCGCGGGCGGATAAAGTAATCAAATGAAGCTTGGCGGAATTTAAGGGGTTAGGAGGCTTTTCAAAGAGGGAGGTGCACCGACGCTCGACGAGGCTTTCAGAGACGGCTTGAAGCTCACGGAAGTTGAGACAGCGAAGCCGGCGGATGAACCGAAAGGAGTCCAGGAGAGGGTTGTAAGCAGTGGGAGTAGCCCCTTGATGCGTATACCAAATCGGATTATACTACGAAATAAGTCTACTATTTCGGAGTAAAATCCAAATATGGCAGCGATCAGGAGAATGCTCAAAATGGTTCTTCCCCCAAGACAGTCGGCGTTTCTTTGGGGTCCAAGAAAAACCGGAAAATCAACTTATTTGAAAGAGCGGTTTCCGCAAAGCCTGGTATTCGATTTTCTCAATACCGATTTAGTCTTGGAGTTTTCCAAGAGGCCGGCGCTCCTGCGGGAACAGTTGTTGGCGCAAGATGCAGACGTGTTGAGCCATCCGATCATCTTGGATGAGGTGCAAAAGGTGCCCCATATCCTCGATGAGGTTCACTGGCTGATAGAGAATAGGGGGCTGCAATTCATATTATGCGGGTCTAGCGCCCGAAAGTTGAAACGGGGCCAGGCCAATCTGCTGGGCGGGAGAGCCTGGCGGTTTGAAATGTTCCCGCTTGTGAGCGCCGAACTCGAGAACATCAATCTGCTGAGGGCCTTGAACCATGGGATGGTTCCCAACCATTACTTGGAGGATCAATACCAGAAATCGTTGCGAGCCTACACGACCGATTATTTAAAGGAAGAGGTTTTTGCCGAAGGACTGACCCGAAATATTCCGGCCTTTTCCCGTTTTTTTGAGGCCATGGGATACTCTCACGGTGAGCTTACGAATTACTCCAATATCGCTCGGGAGTGCGGCGTGGACTCCAAAACAGTGAAGGAGTACTACCAGATTCTGGAAGATACCTTGTTGGGAACCATGATCGCGCCTTTCAAGAAGCGACAGAGCCGGCAAGTCATCAGCCAGGCGCCAAAATTTTACCTCTTCGATGTCGGCGTAGCCGGCGCCCTGACCAGCCGGCATCTGAGTGAAGAGCGGGGCGAGTTGTTCGGAAAGGCCTTTGAACATTTCATCTTTATGGAAATCAGAGCGCACAGATCTCTCCGAGAGTTGAACTATGCGATCAATTTCTGGCGAACAAAATCGGGCCTGGAAGTCGACTTCGTGCTGGGTGACGCTCAAGTGGCCATCGAAGTGAAGGGGACGAATAGGATTGACCGAAGCGAGTTGCGGCCTTTGATGGCATTCAGGGATGAATATGCGCCTCGTCAAACCCTGGTCGTTTGCAATGAACGGGTCGAAAGAATTCATGAGCGCATCAGAATTCTGCCGTGGCGGGTATTTTTACGCGATCTCTGGGACGGAAAGATTATTGGTTGATTTTTACTCCGAGAACAATCCAAAATCGAAAAACCAAAATTGTCAGGTGGGGATATGAAAAACATTGTTAGGCCTGTTGCTATCATAGTGACGCTTGCGGGAAGTGTGGGTATGGCCGAGGCGCAGCAGCCAAAGAATGTCCCTCGGATAGGCTATCTATCGGCGTTGAAGCGAGCTGGTGATTAACCTGAAGGCCGCCAAGCAGATCGGCCTGACGATCCCGCCCAATGTGCTGGCAAGGGCCGATAAAGTAATCCGATGATGGAGCAATCGAAAATCCAAAATCTCAAATCGCTAGCGGCCGAGCACGATATCAATGCCGGCGAGAATTGACTCCAACTGGCGCTTGGACAGTTTCCCGACTTCTTCGGTCAGTAGCTCACGATCGAGAGTTATGATCTGGGAAGCGTTCGCGACGGAGTCCTTGGCAAGACCTGTGGCTCGGGCCGGAAGAAGGACGTTGCCGGGAGCTTCCGTCCATCGAAGGTTGCTGGTCAATGGGACGCAGACGACGGTTCTAACCCGGCTCCGGTTCAAAGCATCGCCTTGGACCACGACCACCGGCCTTCGAAAACCGGGACCGGAACCTGTTGGATCTGGCAGACTTGCCCAATACACATGGCCTTGGGCGACTACCATTCGACGCCTTCAAGTGTGCGTCTTGCCGCCGCCGAAATGGCTGGATCGGGTCGGGTGTCTATGCTCTCGCAGACCCGATTCATCGCCTCGGTTACGGCCTCGGGATCATGGCGCGCCAGATACTCGGCCACGGCTTCTGCGTATAGCTGGCTCCTTGATTTCTTGCGCCGGCGGGACAGCCGCTCCGCTTCGGCGTATAACTTGTTGGGAATGGATATGGCGGTTTTCATACCAAAAGTATAACCCGTAACAGAATCATCTTGCAAGTGATGCGGACGCGAGGGGACCGGGTCGCAAGGTGAGCAGTAAGCAGTGGGCAGCAAAAAAACAGGAGGAAAACGCATGACCAGAAGAGTCTTTGTCTTTATCTGCCTGCTGCCAACTGTCTTTCTGCCTGCTGTCTTAACAGGGGCGCAGCAGGCGAAGAAAGTCCCCCGGATAGGACTTCTATCGCCATTCTCTCCTTCCGCTACCGCGCGCTGGCACGAGGCGTTCCGGAAAGGCCTCCGGGACCTCGGATGGGTGGAGGGAAAAAACATCAGCATTGAGTACCGGTACGCGGAGGGTAAAAGGGATCGCCTCCCTGAGCTCGCAGCCGATCTCGTCCGTCTCAAGGTTGACGTCATCGTCGCTGCCGTTAATACCGATGCCGTAGCTGCCAAAAAGGCTAC
>Ga0209108_10002538_pt1 | contig 10426 bp, 10 predicted proteins | sample Rifsed10ft1_FD_184003 | JGI IMG/M metagenome (GOLD analysis project Ga0209108, IMG submission 184003) | Soil microbial communities from Rifle, Colorado, USA - sediment 10ft 1 (version 2) | ecosystem: Environmental > Terrestrial > Deep subsurface > Rock core/Sediment | place: Rifle, Colorado...
CATATTAGTTTCATTTTTGGTGTTCACAAAAACATAATCGGAACCTTTGAACTTCGCATCGTCCATCAATCGCAAAATATCTTTGTAGTTTGGATTTATCTGATTTAAATAGGTCAAATCATCATAAGCCTTTCGAAAATTCATTTTATCGGAAGTCAGTAGCAGTTTTTTTGCATTGGCGTACAAATAAGCGGACAATGCATTTTTACTGTCAATAATCCGGTCGTTATAATTATCAAAAGGGAAAATGGCATTTCTGCCTTCTTTTAATAGTCGTAAAGGGAGTAAAGGTTTGATTTTTTCCTGACGATCATTCAATTGCAAATAGGTATTGTATATTTTTTCCAATTGTGCCGGATTAGCGTCTTTTGCCAGTAAATTTATGGCATTTAAATCGCGTTCTTTTGCTTTGGTGAAAGCCTCCTCAAGCAAGTAGACATAATCTTGCTTGCCTTTTTTGTCTTTATTGGTACGCAAATTCGAAACAGCATTATTTATAGCATCATCATAATTCCCTGAACTCAATAAATTTTGCGTTTGTTTAACGCCACAAGATGAAATAAGGATAAAGAAGGATAATAAAAGAGTAATTTTTTTCATAAGCATAAAAGTAGTAAATGTTTATTTGAAGCAGGCATTCTGTTTTAAAATTGAAATTTTTAAAAAAATAACACTACAAAAAAACCTAACAAAAATAGAATAAATGTTAGGTTTTCAAGAGTGTATTTATTTTTTATTTTCTCACAAATGGAGGAAGTAACTTGCTGGAAACTTCACCAAAACCAATGCGAACATGTCCGTTTTGACAATATCCTTTCATGATTACGGTGTCGTTATCGTTGATGAATTTACGCTCGGTTCCATCACTAAGTTTTATAGGATTTTTTCCGCCCCAAGATAATTCTAACATCGAACCAAAACTGTCTGGAGTAGGGCCTGAAATGGTACCGGATCCCATCATATCACCAGAATTTACACGACAACCATTAGAGGTGTGATGTGCTAATTGCTGACTCATTGTCCAATACATGTATTTGAAATTAGAATGAGAAATTACAGTAGGTTCTGAGTGCTCAGGCTGAATAGCGACTTCTAAATTAATATCGAAAGAATGCTTTCCTTTTTGTTGTAAATATGGTAATGGAGTTGGTTCTTGTTTCGGTCCTTTAGTTCTAAATGGTTCCAAGGCATCCATAGTCACGATCCAAGGTGAAATTGAAGTTGCAAAATTCTTTGCCAAGAATGGTCCCAGTGGTACATATTCCCATTTTTGAATGTCGCGGGCACTCCAGTCATTCAATAAAACCATTCCGAAAATATAATCTTCGGCCTCGGTAACAAGAATGTTTTCACCCATAATATTTACATCAGTAGTGATGAAAGCGGTTTCTAATTCAAAATCTACTGAGCGGGAAGGCCCAAAAACTGGTGTAGTTTCACCATTTGGTAATGTTTGTCCCATTGGTCTGTGTACGGGAATTCCAGACGGAACTATTGTAGAACTTCTTCCGTGGTAACCCACAGGAATGTGAAGCCAGTTTGGCAATAATGCATTTTCAGGGTCGCGGAACATTTTTCCTACGTTAGTGGCGTGTTCTTTGCTGGAATAGAAGTCAGTATAATCACCAATTAAAACCGGTAATTGCATTTCAACATCTTCCATATTAAAGATTACAATATCTCTGTCTTTTGCGTTATCTTGTAATTTTGGATTTTTTTCATCAAAAAGCTCTGAAATTCGGTTTCGTACCAATCGCCAAGTTTTTTGCCCATCAGAAATAAAATCATTCAAAGTATCCTGCATGAACATATCATCGGTCAATTCAATGCCTTCAAAGTAGTTTAATTGCTGTAAAGCACCCAAATCGATTGCAAAATCACCAATTCGTGTTCCAACTGTGACTATATTTTCCTTAGTTAGGAATACCCCGAAAGGAATATTTTGGATGGGAAAGTCACTGTTTTCTAGGACTTCTAACCATGATTTTCTATTAGTATCGTTAGCTGTTATAGGCATGATGTGTTAATTATTTTGTTGAAAATTACTCATCAAATATATTATAATCTAACTATTAACCAAACGTTTTTTTGTATTTTTGCATCATATTAACGAAAATCAAAGAAATGCAACGCGACGAACAAATTTTTGACCTTATTCTAGAAGAACAAGAAAGACAAATTCACGGATTAGAGCTAATCGCTTCAGAAAACTTCGTAAGTGACGAAGTTATGGAAGCAGCAGGTTCTGTATTAACCAATAAATATGCAGAAGGATATCCTGGCAAAAGATACTACGGCGGTTGCGAAGTAGTTGATGTTATTGAGCAAATTGCTATCGACAGAGCTAAGGAATTATTTGGTGCTGCTTATGCAAATGTACAGCCACATTCTGGTTCACAGGCAAATACTGCAGTTTATCACGCTTGTATTAAACCTGGAGACAAAATTTTAGGTTTTGATTTATCTCATGGTGGACATTTAACTCATGGTTCTCCCGTAAATTTTTCAGGACGTTTATATACTCCATCATTCTATGGTGTAGATAAGGAAACAGGTAGATTAGATTATGATAAAATTCAGGAAATAGCTACTAGAGAGCAGCCAAAATTAATCATTGCAGGAGCTTCGGCTTATTCTCGTGATATGGATTTTGAGCGTTTCAGAGTAATTGCTGACAGTGTTGGCGCTATTTTATTGGCTGATATTTCTCATCCCGCAGGTCTTATTGCTAAAGGTTTAATGAATGACCCATTACCTCATTGTCATATTGTAACGACTACAACGCACAAGACATTACGTGGTCCTCGTGGAGGTCTGATTTTAATGGGTAAAGATTTCGAAAATCCATTTGGTATAACTACTCCAAAAGGAGAAATCAGAATGATGTCTTCTTTATTGGATTTAGCCGTTTTTCCTGGAAATCAAGGTGGTCCATTAATGCACATTATTGCTGCAAAAGCAGTGGCTTTTGGTGAAGCTTTGAAAGATGAATTTTTTACATATGCTTTGCAATTACAAAAAAATGCAAATGCTATGGCTGATGCTTTTGTAAAAAGAGGATATGAAATCATTTCAGGTGGAACGGATAATCACATGATGTTGATTGATTTAAGAAACAAAAATATTTCTGGAAAAGATGCTGAAAATGCATTGGTAAAAGCAGAAATAACTGTAAATAAAAATATGGTTCCATTTGATGATAAATCACCATTTGTAACTTCAGGAATCCGTGTAGGAACTCCAGCTATTACCACTCGTGGTCTGGTTGAAGAAGACATGGAAACAATAGTAGAACTGATTGATAGAGTACTAATGAACCACACTAACGAAGATATTATCGAAGAAGTGGCTAATGAAGTAAACGAAATGATGAGCGAAAGAGCAATCTTCGTTTATTAATAAATAGGTCCTAAAGTTTTAAAGTCGAAAGTCGAAAGTCTTTGAATAGAATTTAATATTCTGTCTTACTTTTGGCTTTCGACTTTTGACGTTATGACTTTCTAACTTTAAGACTAAAATTATGTCTGTACTAAGATTAAAATTACCAACTGATCCAAGATGGGTGAATATTGTAGAGAAAAACATTGAGGAAATCTTGACGGATCATGCTTGGTGTGAACAAAAAGCAGCTACAAACGCCATTACAATTATCACTAATAATTCGGAACATCAGGATTTAGTTCAGGATTTATTGGCTTTGGCCAAAGAAGAAATCGATCATTTTGAACAAGTCCATAATATAATCATCAAACGAGGATTGAAATTGGGGCGCGAACGCAAAGATGATTATGTGAATGAATTGTATCTGTACATGAAAAAAAGCGGTGATAGAAGCAGAGTTTCCAGTTTAGTGGAACGGTTATTGTTTTCTGCAATGATAGAAGCCAGAAGTTGTGAGCGTTTCAAAGTACTTTCGGAAAATATTCAGGATGAGGAATTATCGATATTTTACAGGGATTTAATGGAAAGTGAGGCCGGACATTATACAACTTTTATCACATATGCCAGAAAGTACGGTGTAGGGATTGATGTTGAAAAACGCTGGAGAGAATGGATAGAATTTGAAGCATCTATCATAGAAAATTACGGAAAAAGTGAAACGATTCATGGTTAGACACTTAAATTTTTTATTAATATTAACAATTGTTTCTTTTTTTTAATTCATTAAATCAATTATAAGTCAGCGTTTTATAATTTATTTTGTTTTTAAAGAGTATTATATTGGGTATTAATCGCAGTAATTGATCACCGATTTATAATTTTTAATTTACATTTATATTTTTAAATTTAACTCTAATTAGTAGTAACAGCAATGAAGCTCAATTATAATTATGATGGAAATATTGCTTGCAGAACGATATTGCAAGATCAGTTAGAAAAATTAAATATAAGCTATCAATTACTAGATTTAGGTCAAATTGAAATTAGTGATGATATTGCTGACGATAGTTTTGAAGAACTTCAAACTTCGCTCAATAGATTTGCTATTCATATTATCGATAATCCAAAAGCGCAGTTAATCCAAAGGATAAAAGATGCAATAATTGAAATTGTTTACGATAAAGATAAATTTCCTAATACAACAATTTCTCAATACTTGTCTGATAAATTGAACTATAGATATGGTTATATAACGAATGTTTTTTCTGAATATACCTATACATCCATTGAAAATTTCATTATTATTCAGAAAATTGAAAGAGCAAAAAAACTTATTATTGAGGAAAAATTAAGCTTAACAGAGATTTCTTATGAGCTAAATTATAGTAGTGTGGCTTATTTGTCAACTCAATTTAAAAAAGTGACTGGATTAACGCCTTCCATGTTTAAAAGAGTTATAGACAGACGAAGGAAACTATCTAATACAGAATAATATAAATCACATAAATAATACATCAAATACAGTATGATTGCACATCAAGATCCAATGCATATTCTTTTAGCTGACGATGACGAAGACGATCGCGCTTTTTTTAGCGAGGCTATAACAGAGCTTAAAATGGATAATAAACTGACTTTATTTGAAGACGGTAAAGGTTTGATGGATTATCTGCTGAATCCTGATATCAAATTACCTCATATTTTATTCCTGGATTTAAATATGCCAGGGAAAACCGGATTAGATTGTCTAAAAGAAATTAGAGCAAATAGTCGTTTTAAAGACGTTTCGGTTGCCATATATTCTACATCATCATCAGAAAAAGATATTGAAGACACCTTTATCGAAGGTGCCAATATTTATATTAAAAAACCAAATGACTTTTCTATGTTGAAAAAAGTAATTAAGGAAGTTATAAATATGAACTGGCAATTTCATACCTCAGGTTTAAATATAGAAACCTTTTTCTTCAGCATTTAATAGTAAACAGATGAAATTTTTAAAACTATTTAAAAATTCTCAAGTATTCAAATTAGCCTTGGGTGTTGCCATACTTGTGGTTTGTTATTTTGGTTCTAAATTTTTTTCTCAAATGCAAAAGCTTAATTCAACACTTGAATTAATTGCAAAATCCAATGAAACTCAATTGGAATTAGAGAAACTTCTATCGATAATCAATAGCTACGATTATAGTTTACGAAATTATATTATTACCAAAGACGAATCCTATTTGCAAAATCGATTTTTGAACAGAGGAATAATTGAGGAAGGCATAAAAAAATTAAAAGTCTTAACTGCGAATGATTCTTTAAGAAGTAAAGATATTCAAACACTTGAAAAACTCATTAATTACAGATTCAAATTATTCCGTGAAACATTAATTGCTGCTAAAAGTAGTAATGTAGATCAGTTAGGGCTTAATTCTAAGCTAAAAAGAAGTAATGATTACACTGAAATGATGAAAATGTTTGTCTACAAAATCATTAATTCAGAAAGATTAAAAACCAAATTTGAAAATTCGAATCATCAATTTGAACTTCAGGATTCATTAATAACGGCCTTTCTATTAATTATTCTGTCACTTTTAATCTTGTTGCTTTCATTTAACAAAACGAATATTGACGTTGAAGAACTGAGACAAGCAAATGATAAATTAAAGTTACTTAATGAATCATTTAATAGTGCTGAAAAGACGGCGGGTTTTGGGCACTGGATGGTAAATTTAGAAACCGACGAATATACTTTTTCGGATAATTTGTATCGACTTATGGGGGTAGAACCCAATGCATTTGAAGCTAATTTAGAAAATTCAATCAAATATTTTCATCCGGATGATTTAGAATACGTTTCTAAAGTACATAAAGATTCTTTGTTAAATCAACAATCGACTTCTATAGTATTCCGGTTTTTAACGCCAAATAATGAGATAAAATACATCATGGGTGTTGGGAGTTTTACCAAAGATGGAAATGGGAATTTGATTAAAATTGGGGTGAATTATGATATTACAAATGAATATAAAAAAACACTTGAACTAGAGGAAAATAATAAAGAATTAAAATATATAAATACTGAGCTTGAATCTTTTAATAATATTGTAAGTCATGATTTGCAGGAGCCACTTCGCAAGATTCAGATGTTTATTTCCAGATTAGAAGAAAAGGAGTTTGATTCACTTTCACAACAGGGAATTGATTATTTTTCTAAAATTAGAATTGCGGCCAATAGAATGCAAACATTGCTTATTGATTTAGTGGATTATTCCCGAACAATAAAAGGAGATAAAGTTTTTGTAGAAACGGATTTAAACAAAATTCTTACAGATACTATCCAAGATTTAGCAACAAATATTGAAGAGAAAAATGCAGTGATTCAAATTGGAAAATTGCCAACAATTAAGGCAATTCCTTTTCAACTCAAGCAGCTTTTTATAAATCTGGTTTCTAATTCACTTAAATATACTAAAGACGATGTGCCGCCTCAAATTAGTGTTTTTTCTAATGAAATTGCTGATGAAGAGATATTTGAGTATAAAATTGCCAACAAAGAGGATTTTTATAAAATTGTTATTTCAGATAACGGAATTGGTTTCAAACAAGAATATTCGGATAAAATATTCCTGTTGTTCAAACGTTTAGAAACGGATGCAAAATATGCAGGAACAGGACTTGGTCTGGCTATCTGTAACCGAATTGTAGACAATCATAAAGGATTTATAAAAGTAAAAAGTAGTCCTAATGAAGGCGCTAATTTCTATGTTTTCCTTCCCAAAGGAGATTTGATTTAATTTTAATAATTTCCAAAAAAAGAATACCTGATGCTAGTAATTTCAGAAGCAACAACTAAAGATTTTAAAATAATTCAAGAAATTGCCTATAAATCTTGGCCAGCTACTTATGGTTCAATTTTATCCAAAGAACAGATTGATTATATGCTCAATTTATTTTATTCAGAGGAAACTCTTCTTGAAAATTTAAATAAAAAAGGACATCATTTTATATTAGTTTATGAAGATAATAATTGCATAGGATTTGCTTCTTATGAGCATAATTATTCAGATAAAAATGTAACTCGATTGCACAAAATTTATTTGCTTCCTGAAGCGCAAGAAAAAGGAGCCGGAAAATTATTGATTGATTCTGTAGAAGAATTGGCCAAGGAAAATGATTCAATTGCTATTTCATTAAATGTAAATAAATTTAACAAAGCACTTTCTTTTTATCAAAAAATAGGTTTTAAAGTGGTTGATGAAGAAGTTATTGAATTAGATTTTGGTTATTTGATGGAAGATTACAAAATGGAAAAGCAATTGTAATTTAAGTAGCAATCTAAATCCAAAAACAGAAAGTTCTCCTTGCATAAAATCTAAATCTTCGGATCTTTTGAAACCTAGATTTTCATACATTTTCCAAGCAATTTGCATTGCCATTGTAGAATGAATAATTACTTGATTGTGGTTTTTGTTTTTAGCTTTTAGGATACATTCATTTATCAAAAGTTTACCAATACCTTTTCCTCTGGCCAATGGATCTACAGCTAATAATCGAAATCCGGAAGCATTTTGTTCTTTTGTAGCAATCCCTCCAGAACCATAATACTGCATATCACTAAAATAAACTACGCCTCCCATTATTTTTTCATCAGAAGAAATAGCGACTAAAAGTTCGGTTTCGGGTTTGTTTGTTAACTCTCCAATATTAGCAAGCATTTTATAATAATTGGGCTGCTCTAATTCTGTCGGAAATCCTTCTAACTGCGAATAAACTTGAACCATCAGTTTTCCAATTTTCTCAAATTCGCTAGGGACTGCATTTCGTATAATTAATTTTTGTTTATTCATATCTTTATTTATAATCAGCGTATCACAATCTCGTGTTTGTAGAGCAATCCTTTAAGTCCTTCCAAAGAAAAAACAGCTTTTTTAATTTTGGTTTTGGTTGGATCAATAGTGTAATTATAGCTCGTTTTGAAATTAGCTTTATTAGCAATTGCCTTTGCAAATTCAGAACGGTATAAATCACAATTTTCAAATAGTACTTGAGTCAAATCCGTGGACATAAAATCTATTGCAATTAAACTACAATTGGTAAAAGATGTTCCTTTGATTTTCAGCGTATAAAATTTGGAGAAATCCAAAATACAATTATTAAAATCAATTTCGAAAATTAATTTGTCGCACATGGCAAAATTTACTTCCTTGATTTCACAACGATTGAAAGTTACGGTTCTAAAGGCTACATAGTTTATTTTGGCGCCGCTAAAAGTGCAATCATTAAACGTGCAGTCAATAAAAGTTACTGCTAAGAATACACATTGTGAGAAATTACAATTGGTAAAAGTGCAACACTCAAATTCCTTAAAATTGACTTCTTCTTCGCTATAAATGATGTTGCTGTATTCAATATCTAGAAAATATTCTGGCATTTATGGGCTTTAAATTCAGGTTTAATGGGATTGTGTTAAGTGACAAAGAAACAAAATTCTAAACCTATAAAATTCAGAAAAGGAAAGAAATATTTTAAAATTTTAAACTCTTTCGTAATCTCCTTTCCAATTAATAATAGCTTTTTTAATTGTTGTTCCCGAAAGATTTTCATTCAGTGTTCTTTGCACAAGCGCAGGAAGTTCTTCATCTGGTGCAAATCGCAAGGCAAATAATTGGTCGTCATTCAATTGGTGTTCAAAATCCTCCAATCTTTTTCCTGTAATAGAAAAATAGCGGTACCGAAGTTCCAGGCGCACAATTCGGTTTTGCAAAGTCAGTGCGTAATGCTGGCGCAACATGAAAGCTAGACAAAAGAGAACAACAAAAATCCCACTGATGAAAGCCCAAATTAACTGATCTTCAGTTGTGAAAATAAAATACACGCTGTAGGCTAGAAATGTTATTATTATGGGATAATAAACAAAATGATGAGGCGGATAATACCGAATATGATTTTTATAAGATTGAGTTTGCATGGCTTTATTTTAAAGTTTTTTTAAAGATACTCAAAACAACTTATTTTGGATGAAACAGAGTTTTTTAATTGCAAGTAAAACAAAATTATATAAGTTTAAAATTTTATAAATCCTTTATTAATTCTATAACTTCTAACTAAAATAAATTCCATAAATTTATTAAAAAATTAGTAATATGATACCAACAAAAGGATACGCAGTACAGGACGCTAAGACAGATTTATCTCCTTGGAATTTTGAAAGACGTGAAGTAGGACCACATGATGTACAATTTGACATTCAATTTTGTGGGGTTTGTCATAGTGATTTGCACCAAATTAAAGACGATTGGGGCGGATCGATTTATCCAATGGTTCCAGGACATGAAATCGTAGGTAAAGTCATAAAAGTGGGTAACCATGTAAAGAAGTTTAAAGTAGGGGATTTGGCTGGAACAGGTTGTTTGGTAGATTCTTGCCGAACATGTGAAAACTGTCAGGAAGGTTTGGAACAATTCTGTTTAAATGGAAGTACAGCAACTTATAATAGTTTAGAACAGGACAGGAAAACGCCCACTTACGGTGGCTATTCTAATACCATTGTAGTACATGAAGATTTTGTATTACATGTTTCTGATAAATTAGACTTGGCTGCTGTAGCACCTTTATTATGTGCAGGAATTACAACATATTCCCCGTTAAGACATTGGAAAGTAGGAAAAGGGCACAAATTGGCTGTGTTAGGATTGGGTGGTTTAGGTCATATGGCCGTTAAATTTGGCGTGGCTTTTGGTGCCGAAGTAACCGTATTAAGTACTTCCCCTGAAAAAGAGGCTGATGCTTTAAAACTGGGCGCTCATAAATTTGTAGTTACTAAAGATGCTGATCAACTTAAAAGTGTGACCGGTTATTTTGATTTTATTTTGGATACGGTTTCAGCACCGCATGATTTGAATCTATATTTATCTTTATTGAAAGTAAATGGGGTTCATATCTGTGTAGGAGTTCCACCGACACCTTACGAAATTCATGCTTTTAGTCTTATAGGCGGAAGAAAAAGTTTAGCAGGTTCCTTAATAGGAGGACTACCTGAAACTCAGAAAATGTT
>Ga0209108_10002539_pt1 | contig 10425 bp, 12 predicted proteins | sample Rifsed10ft1_FD_184003 | JGI IMG/M metagenome (GOLD analysis project Ga0209108, IMG submission 184003) | Soil microbial communities from Rifle, Colorado, USA - sediment 10ft 1 (version 2) | ecosystem: Environmental > Terrestrial > Deep subsurface > Rock core/Sediment | place: Rifle, Colorado...
TCGGGATCCTGCCGCGGTGAAACGCCTGTCCGACGCAGGCGCCACCGGCGCGACCTCCTTCGCCGATCTGGTAAAGAAACTGCGAGCGCCCCGCGCCATCTGGGTGATGGTACCCGCAGGCGCGCCGGTGGAGGAGACAGTCCAGATCCTCCTCGCCCACGTCGAGCCCGGTGACATCGTGATCGACGGGGGAAACTCTCGTTCAATTGGCGAATTACAAAGGGAAAGGGCGTCCAAAGATTGAGCTCTTCTATTTTTTGGCGGTCAGTTGGTTGCCGCGGGCGCTCTCGGCAGTAAAGAACAAACGCCTCTTGCAAAGGTGGTGGGGGAGGGACGACTGGTTTCATCTCAAGAATATGAAAGCTATTCAGATCAAGGAAGCAATTGTGGAAAGGTTCAAGGGGGAACTTGGCTACAAGTCAGTGATGGCCTGGCCTATATATGACCGCAAAGGGGGCAAATTTATTGTTTATTACATGATCCATGCGACCGATCATCCGGAGGCGCCCAAACTCATGGCGCGGGCCTACAATGAGGCCGTTCAACCGAGACATGTTGCCGAACAAAGTTTGCTGAGTTTCATGCAGAGTTCGCCAAGAGGTGAGCCATGACTCAGAATTGTGAATCCCTCGGCTCGCCTTGCAACGGGCGACAAACTTCAGGTCTTCGAGGCGGCATTCGCAATCCACAAGAGCCCAATAACAACAGGCGGATTGTCTCTTGGTCTGCCGCGATTTCCTCGGAAGGGACCTTAATCTTAAGCCTACCGGCCCAGGCAGCCGTGTGCTCCTCCGGTCGTGTGCCGGGCAAGAATCTGGACGCCGGGGCTGCCGGAGAGTGGTATAGTGGCCGAAGCGCCCGCCCTGCGGCGCTCAACATACGCGGGAGTGTTCATGGGGAACCGCCTCCTGCGTCACAAACGTCAGTCGGAAGGTGTTCTGCCATGAGCCAAGCTGCTGCAAGCACCACCCAGCAAAAGTTTGAATTGATGGTCAACGGCACGCGGCGCACCGTGGAAACTTATCCCGATACGCCGCTGCTGTGGGTCCTGCGCGAAGACCTCGACCTCACCGGCACCAAGTACGGCTGCGGCGAGGGGCAGTGCGGCGCCTGTACCGTGTTGATCAACAACAACCCGCGCAAGTCGTGCCAGACGGCGGTCTCGGCTGTGGGGCGCGCCGCCATCACTACCATTGAAGGGCTGGCGCAGGGCGAGAAGCTCACCCCGGTCCAGCAGGCCTTCCTGGAAAAGGAAGCCATGCAATGCGCCTACTGCACTGCCGGGTTCATCATGACCACGACGGCATTGTTGCGGACCAACCCCAGGCCCAACGCCACGCAGGTGGCGCAGTTCTTGCAAGGCAATATCTGCCGCTGCGGCACGCACCAGCGCATTGTGGCCGCCGTCATGCGCGCGTCTGAGCTGGCCAGGGGAGGTGCGTGATGAGCGACGCGACGAGACCCGCCATGGACACTCCCAACATGAACACCCCCAAAAAGAACTCCGCATTTGAAGCCGAGCGTTACGAGCTTACCGAAACGCCGCGCCACCGTTTTGAGCTGCAGCGCCGCGAGTTTTTCCGCTTCATGGGCGCGGGCGCAGTGGTGCTCGTGGCCGCTCGCGGCACAGCGCTGGCGCAGCAGGGCGGCGGCGGAGCCGCGGCTGCCCAGCCGCAGATGCCCGAAGACGTCAAAGCCTACATTCACATCGGTGAGAACGGCGCCGTCACGGCGTTCAGCGGCAAGGTCGAGATCGGACAGAACAACCGCACCATGTTCACCCAGCTCGTGGCCGAAGAGCTGCGCGTGCCCGTGTCTCGCGTCAACGTCATCACCGGCGACACCGGCCGTACGCCCTGGGACCGCGGCACGGTGGGCAGCGAGTCCGCCCCGATTCTGGGCACGCAGTTCCGCCGCGCAGGCGCCGCAGCGCGCGAGATGCTCGTGGCGCGGGCGGCCCGGCAGTGGAACGTCGAGGCTTCGCGCCTGGTGGTTCGCGACGGGCGCGTGAGCGATCCCGCCGGCAATCGCGCGGCGACCTACGCCGAGCTATTGCAAGGACAGGAACTCACCGAAATTATTCCCAAAGAGATCAAGCCCACGGCGCCTGCGCAGTGGACCATCGCCGGCACCAGCGTGCCCAAGGTGGACGGCCGCGCGTTCGTCACCGGCGGCCACAAATACCTCTCGGATATGAAACTGCCGGGGATGGTACACGGCAAGATGGTGCGTCCTCCCGCCGTCGGCGCAACGATTGATACGGTGGACGCCAGCGCCGCGCAGGCCATGCCCGGCGTTACCGTGGTGCGCGACGGCGAATTTCTGGGCGTGACCGCGCCCACCCTCGCGGCCGCAGAACGCGCCTTGGCGGCGATGAAGGTTACCTGGAAGGAAAAGCCGGGGCAGCCGTCGAACGCAGAAATCTTCGACTTCCTGAAATCGCATTCGCGCGTGAACGGTGCGACGGAAGGCGACCGCGGCACTCCGTACATGGATGCTTGGAACGAAGGTTCGATAGAGCAGGGCCTGGCGGCTGCGGCGCACAAGTCGTCGCAGACCTACACCATCCGCTACGTCGCGCACTGCCCGCTCGAGACACGCACCGGCCTGGCGCAGTGGGAAGGCGACAAGCTGACGGTGTGGACCGGCGTGCAGCGGCTGTTCGGCGCGCGCGGCGAATTGGCCCGGGCGTTTCGCATCCCGGAAGCCAACATCCGCGTGATCGTTCCGGAGAATACTCCGTGTTACGGCGGAAAGCACAATGCCGACGCGGGCGTCGAGGCGGCGCGGCTGGCCAAGGGCGCGCAGAAGCCGGTGAAGCTGGCGTGGACGCGCGACGAGGAGTTCAGATTTGCCTACGTGCGTCCGGCGGGAACCGTGGAAGTTTCGAGTGGCATGACCGCCGACGGCACACTCACTGCCTGGGAGTTTCACAACTACAACTCCGGCCCCGGCGCGCTGGGCTCACCCTACAAGATCCCCAACAAAAAGCACGTATTCCATAACGCCGAGTCGCCGCTGCGGCAGGGCTCCTACCGAGGCCTCGCCGCGACGTTCAATCACTTCGCGCGCGAGACGCATATGGACGAGCTCTCCTACATCGCGAAAATCGAGCCGCTCGCGTTTCGCAAGAAAAATACCGACGACGCGCGCCTGCTGGCCGTGTATGACGCCGCGGCCAAAGGCTTCGGTTGGGGCCGCGCCAAAACTGCTCAGGGCCAGGGCTTCGGCATCGCCGGCGGCATGGAAAAACTGGGCTACGTGGCCACCTGCGCCGAGGTGCGCGTCAATCCGGCCAACGGGCAGGTGCGCGTGGTTCGCGTGCTGGTGGCCTTTGAGTGCGGCGCCATCATCAATCCCGATCAGCTCAAGAATCAGATCGAAGGCGCCGTCATGTACGGCTTGGGCGGCGCGCTCTTCGAGGAGATCGAATTCGAGAACGGCCGGCTGCGCAACGGCAAATTCTCCGAGTACCGCCTGCCGCGCTTCTCCGACATGCCGCTGATCGAAACCGTGCTCCTCAACCGCCCCGACATCGAGCCCGGCGGCGGCGGCGAAACCCCCATGTTCGGCCTGGCGCCGGCCATCGGCAACGCCATCTTCGACGCCACCGGCGTGCGCGTGCGCAGCATGCCGCTGGCGCGCAACGGCGTGGACCTCAAGAACGCGCAAACCCGCGCCTCGGCCTAACGCATTCTTTTGTAGCTCAGGGCGCCCCGACGAAGTCGGGGGCCCTGAGGCTTTTGTGAGCCCCTTGCTGTGTCCGCGATTTGGTCTGCTTCCCACTCCCTGATAGAATGGTATAACTGTTATACTGGATGCGATTCCACTTTGATCTTCGCAAGAGCAAGAAGCTGCGGGCAAATCCCCGGCGTGGAATTGGATTCGAGGAAGTGCAGGAGGTGTTTGCACATCCCCATTACGTGGACCGCCGTTCCGATCTCGCTCATCAGTACCGGGCGATCGGGTGGGTCGGTGAGCGGCTGTATTCCGTCATCTTTGAGGTCCGGGAAGACCCGGAGGGCGAATACTACCATCTGGTGATGCTGTGGAAGCCAACTCGAGAGGAGCAAGAGCTATATGAAAGCCACTCGTAAGAGAGTGAAAGCGGCCCCTGCGGAAACCATCGCGCGCCTGGCGGACCAGGGGAAAAGTGTCTCACGCTTTTTCACCAACTCCGGCCGGATGCGGGATGCGATTCAACGGGTCAACGTCGATTTCACTGCGACCATGCTCGAGGAGTTGGAACGGGCCGCCAAGGAGCTGAACGTAAGCCGGCAGGCGGTGATAAAAACGCTGATCCGGCAAGCGCTGGACCAGCACTATCTGGCAAGGAATCCGCACCCCAAAGCGGCCCGGTCATGAAGGTGGCGCGCCCGCCCTGCTGCCGGACACAACTGAATTCCTATCCCGGACTGACCTGATGTTTGCTTCGCGCACAAATTGGCGCTTCGACCCGAATCCGCTGGCGCAGGCGCTCGAACGCCACAGCCGCAGCGGCCGGGCGCTGCTCGATCTGACGGTTTCCAATCCCACCACGTGCGGCTTCGCCTATCCGCAGCAGGAAATTCTCGCCGCGCTGGCCGATCCGCGCGCTCTGGTGTACGCGCCCGAAAGCAAGGGTCTGCCCGAAGCGCGCCAGGCCGTCGCGGAGTATTACAGTGGCCGGCCGGGGTTTCACGGTGCCGGTGCGACGGTGGATGTGGAGCGCATCCTGCTTGTCTCCGGCACCAGCGAAGCCTACAGCCACCTGTTCCGGCTGCTGTGCGAGCCGGGCGACGAAATTCTGGTTCCCGCGCCGAGCTATCCGCTCTTCGAGTTCTTGGCGGATCTCAACGATGTTCGCCTCGCGCCTTATCCGCTGCTTTACGATCACGGCTGGCAGATGGATTTTGACGCACTGCGCGGCGCGCTCAGCCCGCGCTCGCGCGCCGTGCTGGTGGTGCATCCGAATAATCCCACCGGATCGTTTGTCAAACCGGAACAGGCCGCCGAACTCGCCGCGATCTGCGCCGCGCGCCAAATGGCCATCGTGGCCGACGAAGTTTTCCTCGACTACCCCGCCGCATCCGTGTCCCCTGCAACTTTTGCCCACGGAGGCCCGGCGCTGACATTCACGCTGAGCGGGCTTTCCAAAATTTGCGCGCTGCCGCAGATGAAGCTGGCCTGGATCGTGGTGAGCGGTCCCGAGGCCCTGGCCCGAGCGGCCGTCGAGCGACTGGAGGTTATCGCCGATACGTATCTTTCGCCCGGCGTGCCGGTGCAGCTCGCCGCCGGAAAATTACTGGCCCTGCGCGGCGCCATGCAGGCGCAGTTGCAGCAGAGGATCGCCGCCAATCTGGCATATATGGATGGCGCACTCGGCGGGGCTGGCAGCCCCATCACGCGTCTCGATCGCGAAGGAGGCTGGTACGCGGTCCTGCGCGTGCCGTCCTCAGGCTCCGACGAATCGCTCGCCGTGCAACTCCTCGATCGCTGCTCCGTGTTGCTTCATCCCGGCCACTTCTTCAATTTCGCGCAAGACGGCTTCCTCGTCGCCAGCCTGATCACTCCCGAGGGCGAATTTCAGGAAGGCGTTCGCCGAGTGCAGTCATCCTTTGCCGAGCTACGTTGACATCAGCGGAGAATCGAACCGGACCGGACCGAAAAGCCCCACGTCGGCTAACGCCAGACCGAAGCATTGATTGGGCGCTCTCGTCCCGGTCCGCACCGGGGTTCGCATAGAAGAATCGTGGCTGATGTTCAGGCCGTATCGATGGTTGGTGGAACGATTCCACCGATGAGTGATTCACCGCGAGATGTCCAGAGTATTGGTCCTCCGTCTTCTCTGGCAATCACACGGTGCTCATCGCACTGAGGAACAGAACTGCGCCTTGACAACGCCTGCGCTCTTATCGAGGGCCACCCGGCCCACCAGCAAAGGCGCTGCCACCCGCCCATCCTGCGCGCATGCATCATACTAGCGGTTCGCAATCTCCTCTAAGTCTCCCAAGAGGCGCTCATGTCGTTGAGGATCGGCAGGCACATCAGTAATCTGCAAGACGTATAGCCTTCCCTTTTCCGCTACCATCCGATAGCCAAACTCCTGAATTTCGTTGAAGCGCTGGCTGCGGTCTGAGTGCTGACAGCGCAGGACAGCGCTGAAGGTAGATTCCCTGATCGCTTCATAGCACGGCCGCAATGTCTTGAGTCGGCTGGTAGCCGCCGGAATGACTTCTTCTGGTTTCATTGCGGCCGGAACCCGGTAACTGTAGCGTCCGATATCAGGTTCGCCTCCTTCGGACTTGAATTCGCTGTAACCGGGTAATAGGAGTGGAGCATCTTCTTGTTCGAAGTTGCGGAGCCGGCAGCCAACACCCGCGACGGCGACCAAGAGCAAGAGCATGATGGCGACGAACTTGCAATAGTCCATACAAATTTCCTGATGCTGGAGCTTCAAAATCCGCAACTGAACTGGCCTGGCGCACCTTTGCACGGATTCCGGCAAGATCGATCGGGCGGACAGATGCGGCCGTGCTTGTTGGCTTCTATATCGTCCCATTCCCATTGAGCGCGAGGGTCCAAGAATCTAAGATCACGGTTGGAGAGAACCGGAATGCCAAGCGCTCTCGCTGTAAACCCGCGTAGTTGGTCATCTCCCTCCTTGCCAAACGAGAGGGGAATGAAATCGAGACGCCGCAGCGTACCACAAGCCTTTTGCAGTTTGCAACGAGCATACAGCGTGCGACCTTGTCTCCAAGAGCATTAATTCGTGACATAGATGCATACCTCAAAAATGTTTTATACCCACCTAGACACTCGCCTGCATCTATTGACGGTGTGCTCTTCGGAAACGGGAACATGGGCGTGTTTCCCGGACCGGGAACCAGCAGCGTGGAAGAAGCGCGTACCAGCATCGCTCGTTGGATCGAGGAGTATAATCACGACCGGCGTCATCGCAGAGTCCAAAATCGCACTCCGCACGAGGCCTTCTTGGCTTTCGCAGCCGACTAAAAAACGAGGTCCTGACTGTCTAAGTTAGGAGGGAGCACTACACTTACCCCGAAATGCGGAGTCTGCTCGAACTCCTCCAGCCCAACCCTTCTTCCCCACTATTCTTTTAATATTCATCTGCGATCGTCGCGATCGTCTGTAACTTAAGTCCTTGGCTCTCGCCGATGGTCTGAGCTATTGTAAATGCGGTTCTTTGCCTGGAGAGGAGCTTACGAAGTGAGCCTAGCGACGCAGGTCTTACGCCAAGAGCACGAGGCTATCCTCCGCATGCTGGATGCGGCCCTGCAAGCAGCCCGCCAGCTTGAGCGGAGCCAGCCCGTTAAGCCCAGTGTTCTGAAAGGAGTCATGGAATTCTTCCAACTGTTCGCCGACAAGTGTCACCACGGTAAAGAAGAAGCTCTTCTGTTCCCACTGTTAGAGAAGAAAGGGGTGCCGCGGGCTGGAGGACCAGTGGGTGTCATGTTGCACGAGCATGAACTGGGCCGCTCATTGGTCGCTGAGATGGCAGCTGCTACAGAGGCCTATAGCTCTGGTGATCTTGCTGGCGGGCCACGCTGGGCGCTCGCTGCCCGGAAGTATGCCGATGTCCTGGGCCACCACATCTACAAGGAAAACGAGGTCCTATTTGTGATGGCGGAAAGCATGTTGAGCGAGACCGAACAGCATGAACTGGCGGCAGCTTTTGAAAGACTCGAACTCGAAAAGATGGGTGCGGGAACACATCAGCGGCTGCACGCGCAGATGGAGAAGCTCCTCGCGGAACTTGCCCCGGTTGCACCATCCCGATGACCCATCTCTTCGAACCCAAAGGATATGTTCCCGGATTTCCGATTGGAAACACGGCGATGAGAGTGTAGAAGATATGTATCGCCTGTGTTCATGCGTGAACCCAGCACAAGGAAACCTCCGGAGGTGGACACCCAGTGGGTGAGAGTTAAAATCAGCCCTTTCAACTCTCCTTCAACAGCTTCTTGCGCGTCGATTTTCAAGGATCGCGGGTGACTTCGGATGGCGGCCCGCTGCTCGTCCCTGAACTTGATGAACGCCTGGGCTGGACAGCACTCATTCAGAATCACCTGGTGGATTCCCGCAGTGGGCGCAATACACAGTTTCCCTTGGCGGATCTGTTCCGGCAGTCCGCCTACAGCCGACTGGTTGGGTATGAAGAAATGATCGCGGGGCTGCCACTGCCGAACGGGTGACAAACCAGGAGAGACAGCGAATCGAGCCCTCAAAGGTCATCCAAGGAGGACAAGTGTCAGCGGCAAGGCGTGTTAAAAGCGACAAACAGACCAAGTGAGTCAGCGGAACTGCGAAACGAGCCGCACTTGCCACCCCACAGCGGCCAGGGCGATTGCAGGTTGACGCGAGAGGGCGGCGGACGTATGGTTTTGTGCAGAGATGGAGTTGAAATCGGAAATTCCAGCTAAGACAGATTCCCGGCAATCTGTGCCTCTGCGGATGCCGGCCGAGCATGGAGCCTGGGGCATCTTGCTGGTGCCGTTTTTCTGCGCGGCAGCCATTGCCGGAAACTGGAATCTGCCTCTGCTGCTCTGTGCGGTCTGCCTGCTGTCGCTCTTCTTGCTTCGTGGTTCGATCGAAGTGTACCGGGCCGGCGGCGCGCGGTGGTCGGTTGCATTTGCTCCTGTGCACGTGGCGCTGGCTGCCGTCGCCGGGGGAACCAGCACTGCGCTCATGCTGGCCTACGATCGGTGGCAGCTTCTGCTGGCAGGTCTTGCCGCCGCGGTATTGTATGTAGTGCAGCGTGCGCTGGTCGCCGGTCATACCTCTGCCCACAGTGAAAAGCGAAACCTGGCGGCGGAGCTTGTGGGCGTCGCCCTGTTGACACTGACTGCTCCCGTGGCATGGATAGCGGCACGGGGCTGGCTCAACGCGACCGCCGTGGAGCTGTGGCTGCTGTGCCTGCTGTTCTTTACCGGCGGGGTGCTGTACGTGAAATACCGCGTGCGCGGCATCCTGCTACACCGCAAGTTCGATCGCTTGGATGAACGGCTGGAGTTCGCCTGGCCGGTGCTGGTCTATCACCTCTTGCTGGCTGTGTTTCTAGGCATTTGGCTGGCGCTCAATCTGCAGCCGGGAGCAAGCGCTTCTTCGGCTTTGCGGGCGACGCTGCTGGGCCTTGCGTTTGCGCCGGCGGTGCTGCGCGCAGGGGCATTGCTCTTCCAACTCGGTCGCCGCTTTGCCATCCGGCGACTGGGTTGGACTGAAATCGCGCACTCCGTGGTATTCACAGCGCTCGTCATTCTCGCCTACCGGCTGGCGGCATGAGACCGCGTTCTCCCAACAATTGAATCTGAAGAATGCCGTTAATCGATGAAACTGCTTAAAGCACTTTCGCTAAAACAACCATGGGCATCAAGAACTGACCTTCTCTTATGTTATGCTCGCGAGTACTATCACCATGCAGCCTTTGATGAGAGACCAGGCCGCGGCACCCGGTCCACCCGCGATTCGAGAAGGCCTGCCGGACTATATCTACCAGCGCTTTTTCAAAGCAGGCATCTTCGTAGTCTTGACGGCTGGTTGCACGTGGGGCGCCGTCAATCTTCTGGAGATTGGCCTAGCCGGTAGCTTTCTACAAATGCGACTGCTTCCGGCCATCCATGCGCACGCCCATGCGATGGTCTTCGGCTGGGTAGGCTTGTTCGTGATGGGGTTCGCGTACCAGTCCTTTCCGCGCTTCAAGGCCACCTCACTCTGGAAACCCAAGCTGGCGGCTTTCACGCTGTACCTGATGCTCGCCGGCATCCTGGCTCGCATTGCGGCTGAACTGCTTCCGTCTGTAGCGCTGCCGCTCGGCGGCTTTTCGGCAGCGGTAGAACTCACGGGGGTCAGCCTGTTCATTCTGATCATCCGTCGCAGCGGGGAAAATGCGGTTGAGCCGCCCCAGGTGTACGAGCGCTTCCTCGGTGCCGCGATGTTCTGGTTCTGGGTGCAGACCGCGCTGAGCCACTTCTTCTTTTTTGCCAAGGTCACCGCCGCGAACAGGGAGGAATTGGTTCTGCGGATCGCGCTGATTGATGGCTCACTGCTGACCATTCAGTTCCTAGGCTTTGTTGCCATGATGATTGCCGGGGTCAGCCTCCGGATGATACCGATGGCATACGGGTTTGCGCGACCCAAGCGTGACCGGCGCCGGTTGATCTTCTGGTTAATGAACGGGAGCCTTGTGCTCGGCGTTGTGAGCTATTTGGCGTTCTTTACCACACGGATGCCCGCTTTCGCCATCGGTCTGGAGTTAGCGTACATCCTCACGTTTGCATGGGCGGTCTTGTTGGTACGGCAGTTGGGAATTTTCTCCCGGCCAGCGGCAACCGACCGCGGGCTGAAGTTCATCCGCGCGGCCTACAGTTGGCTCTTGTTTGCGACGGCCATGTTGCCCCTGGTCCCCTTGTACAACGCTCTGGCGGG
>Ga0209108_10002540_pt1 | contig 10422 bp, 11 predicted proteins | sample Rifsed10ft1_FD_184003 | JGI IMG/M metagenome (GOLD analysis project Ga0209108, IMG submission 184003) | Soil microbial communities from Rifle, Colorado, USA - sediment 10ft 1 (version 2) | ecosystem: Environmental > Terrestrial > Deep subsurface > Rock core/Sediment | place: Rifle, Colorado...
ACATCCCCTGGGCCCTGGTCACCTGTCCGTGAAGAAGCTCGTAGCCGACACTGGGGGCGTCGCCATACGCTTCTCCCAATGGCCGGCAAACACTGGTAAGCAGGACTTTCTTCGGAAGCTTCATCAATAATGTCTCCTCATAAACGAAATGACCGGCGCCAATAGCAGACAGGCTGATTTTATCTATAAAAGATTCCCGGATCCTGAAAAACCCGCCTGTTCCCTTTTCGGGTTTTTCCCAGGCCTCATCTACTTACAGAGCCGCGTATTGGGTGAAAATACGGCGCCACCCCGGTCGACCCTTCGGATAATGCAGGCGACCAGGACGGCATTGCAGACTGGGTGAGCCAGAAAAAACAGGCCACTGACCCCGAGAGCCGCACCTCCGTCAGAAACTTTTATATAACAATATCCCTTGTATCGCTACCTGCTAAATTCCGATGGTAGACCCCTAAAACTTCCGAGCAATGCGGAGAGCGATACTACAGGGCCGCTGTGCTTAAGCGAATCGAGGCCGACCTTAAGTCTGTTCCACCGGCCCTAACGGTCCCTTCCTGCTTTTTGCTTCTCCTCTTTCTTACTATTGCCTCAGGCGTGCCGCCTAATGCCTGCTTCCTCCTTGACCGTAGTGGCAGATTGCAGTACACTCAACTGCACATATGGAAAGGTTCTTAACCGCAACGGAAGCGCGCCAGCGCTTCTTGAAGCTCCTCGACGAGGTCAGGGAAGGCGAGCGGGTGGTGATCACCCATCGCGGCAAGCCCGCCGCGGTCGTGATCGATTTCGAGCGCCACCAGCTTCTCTCCGAGCTGGCACGCCTGTGGCAGGACCCGAAAACCCTAAGCCACATCCAGGCCGCTCACGAGGAGGTGCGCACCGGGCGGGTGTTTCGCTTGAAAGGGCCGCCTACGATCAAGCGGCTGGTGCAGCTGGCCCGCTCCAAGGGCATTCTCAAGCGGCGAAGTGGCTGAGCCTAACTTTACTCCGTCTTTTCTACGCCGAGTCGCCGAGCTGGAAAAGAGCGCTACCGCGGCGGAATTGCGGCTGCTTGAAGAGACCCTGGCGCGGATCGTATCAGATCCCTATCTCGCCGAGCGCTTTCCCACCTTTTATGATCCCGGTTTGCCAACCTTCTTCGTCCGGGCCGGTCCTTATCTCATCGAGTTCTCAGTCGACGAGCGCACCGACGGCGTAACCTTCGTAAGCCTGTTCTACCGGCCCTAACGCTCGTATCCTGTTTTTTCCTATTTGAGATTTGAGATCCCGAAGGGCTGGCCTGTTTCTTCTTCTCCTATTTTCCTGTTGTTTTTCCCGGCGTTCATTGTAAAATTGGTGAGCCATCGTGGAGAAAGAAACCATGAAGTGCGTCGTTTGTAAGAAGGGCGAAACAAGAGCTGGAAAAACCACAGTAACTCTGGAAAAGAACGGGGCTACTCTGGTCTTCAAAGGCGTCCCGGCCAGGGTCTGCGCAAATTGTGGAGAAGAGTACGTGGACGGGGAGATTACCGCCAGGCTGCTCAAGTCCGCGGAGGAAGCTGCCCGCTCTGGAATCCAAGTCGAAATCCGCCAATACATCCCAGCCTAAGCCCCCACTTTCCTCAATCACGTCCCACGTACACGAGCCACGCTTTTTCCTTTTTCTCTCCTCGATCCTCGGTCTTCTATCTTTTTACTGTTGCATGTCTTTTTCTTCTTATTTGAAATGTGAGATCTGCTATCTGAGATCCCGGAGGGCTTGCCTACTGCCTGTTCCTTCTTTTTCCATTTGACGCCCGAATCCTCCGGAGTAGAATAGGCGGCTAAATAGTCGGGCGCTGATGGCTAGGCGTGATTTGTGGTTGAGTCTTTGGACGAGCATGAGCAACGAATTGCGGTTGGTTCCCCGATCCGGTCACATCTTTGATTCCACATCAAAGACCGGAGCGGGTTAGGGGGGAGATTGTTGGCCGGCTGCCGGAAGCGTAGCGACGTTAAGCAAGCTAGGCAAGAAGTCGGACATTTGACACCGAAGTATCCTCTCCCGTGAGCCATATCTGTGCTTGATCCTGTTCAGGATGCCCGTGTTAGGGCGGCTGCCTTCGAGTGGCTGGCGGATCAGGTCGCGCGCCAAGGCGATGTCCTTGCTCGTTCGGTTCTAGCCGACGGCTTTGTCCTGGACGGTGCACGTGTCCGGCTCGTTGGACCACAAGGCATCTTCAAGCCTCAGGTCCTCCGGGGGGTGCCGTTATCAATCACCACCGCGCCGGCAGGCCCCTACGATGATTCCTTCAGCCCTGATGGACTGCTCCGGTATCGATATCGCGGCACGGATCCACAACATCCGGACAACCGGGGCCTCCGTCTGGCAATGGAGCGCCGTCTCCCTCTGATCTATTTCCATGGAATCGTCCCCGGAAAGTATCTCGCGGCGTGGCCCGTCTTTGTGGTTGCAGATGATCCGGCCGGTCTCGCGTTCTCCGTCGCGGTCGACGACGCGGCGCATATGGGCCTGCAACCAGCGATTGCTCGGAACGAGGTGCACGAGGACGCCGATAGCGCCCGTCGCGTGTACGTCACTGCCGCCGTCCGAGTTCGACTCCACCAGAGAGCCTTCCGTGAGCGTGTCCTGGAAGCCTACCGACGTCAGTGTGCATTCTGCCGTCTGCGTCACGAGGAGCTCCTTGATGCGGCGCACATAGTCCCGGACAGAGAGCCAGCCGGAGAACCCCTTGTCCGCAACGGGCTGGCGCTGTGCACCCTGCATCACGCGGCCTTCGATCGTTACTTCTTGGGACTCCGCCCGGATTACGTGCTTGAGGTGCGCCGGGATATTCTTAAGGAGCACGACGGACCCACGCTGGTTCACGCGATCCAGGCGCTTCACGGTACCCGGATCATCGTACCGCGACAGGTCGATCTACAGCCGGCACGGGAGCTGGTAGAGATCCGCTATCAACGTTTTCGGCATGGTGGTGTAGTCACGTGAACGGATTTCAAGAGGTCGGGAGTCTTTCAGGCCAACAGTCAGACACGAGACATGGTGTCAGACTTGCCTAACTTGCTTAAGTCCTGGGCGGTGCTCCGACTGGAAAGTTACGCAAATAACGCAAGTCTGACACCAAACCCCAAACCCCCTCGTCCCTGTTTTTCTATTTGACGGCCGAATCCTCCGGAGTAGAATAGGCGGCTAAACAGTCGGGCTCCGATGGCTAGGCGTGATTTGTGTTTGAGCCTTCGGACGAGCACGAGCAACGAGTTGCGGCTGGGTCACCCGATCCGGTCACGTCTTTGATTCCGCATCATCGCCCGGCCTGGCCCTCCCCCAGCCGGGTTTTTGTATCCATGATTCTTAGGCTCAGAAGATTGGCATTATTTAGGGTCTGGCCTGACTATTGACTTATTGAACTTGCCAACTCGCTCTAGCTCGCCTTCCGCATCTCCTCCGCCAGGATCTGATTGACCAGCGACTGGTAAGGCAATCCCTTCTTTTCGGCTGTCCTGCGCAGCCAACCCAGGACCTTCGGATCGAGCCGGATGGCGATCAGCTTTCTCGGCTCGTCTCCCAGGGCCGGCCGCCCGCTCTTTAAGCTGAGCTTTCTTAGTTGCGCAATTGCGCAAGTACGCAACTATCGCCGCGGGGGAGAAGCCGAATCGATGAATTCCGACAGGGCCCTGAAATGGTGAATGCGGCCCGTCTATCACCTTTTCGCAATTGCGAAAATGAGAAAATGATTTGTGCTATGGCTTTTCAGCCACAACTTTGCCGTTCTTCCAAACGTATATGGGGGTGCCGTGCATGCGGGCGGTTTTGCGGGCGGCTTTAGCGGCGCGGCGAAGGGCGCGTCCGACGGCCATCGCGAACGATTTTGAGTCTTTCTTGCGGTTGGTTCGTTTCATGGTCCTCGCTCCAACAATTGAGGCCTGATTCCAGAGTTATCATACACCGTCCACATGTCTGCCAAAAGACGGTAGGGGGTTTGGAAATTGTTCCAACTGCGGGTGAAGCGGCGGAGTACCTCGGCGCGGGGAACGCTGTGGCCTCCTTGTTTTACACGAGCGGCGATGCGGCGCAGCGCGAGTCGCGGGGACGATAGACGAAGATAAACGATCTCGATGCGATAACCTGCCGCTTTCCACCGTTTAAAACGACCAAGATACGCGAGCCCGCTCAACGTGCTCTCGAACGCGAAGTCCAGCCGTGCCCTGGCGAGCCGGTCGAGTTCCCTTAAGACGAGACGCCCGGCGGCAAGCGCCCCCAGCTCGGGCCGCAAGGGGGAAAGACCACCGGCGATCAGATCGCTGTTCACAAAATGAATTACGCCGGCCTCTTTGGGCAGATACTCGCGCGCAAACGTGGTCTTGCCGGCGCCATTCGAGCCGGCGATGACGATGCAAACGGGAGATTTGCGCGATGGCAGGCTCATGATCGTAGCTGATTCTAGTTAGGATAGGCCCGCGAAGCAAGGTTAGGGGAGAAGCCGCCAGGATCTGATTGACAAGGGACCGGTAAGGCAGTCGCTTCTTTTCGGCAGATGCCCTCGTGCGGATCAATTCACGAGGTTGCCGATCCAGAGTTCTTTCAGGAAAAGGGCCGGGGGCATGATCTCGGCGCCGTCGTCGGCCCTGCGCCGCATCTTCTCCCCGCAAATCACGATTTTTCTCTTCAGCCGCGCTTCTTCGTCCAAGGCGATAAGTCCCTTGTAGTCGCGCGGCGACACGCGACTTTTGGATTTTACCTCGATGCCGATCCTGTCTCCCACCATAAAGTCCACTTCAAACTGCGACCGGCTGCGCCAGTACGTAAGCTCATGGTCGAGCCTGTGGTAATCCAGAAAGCTTCTGAGTTCAAGGAATATAAGATGTTCCAACGCCCGGCCCTAGGCGTCGGAGCCTTCTTCGATCGAAGGTATTCGCTTCAACGTGGGGGCTGAGCGTTTGCCGCAGGTATTCCGGACGGGCGCTGAGCTCGCGGAAAGTGTCGGCTTCGAGAAGATCATAGAAGGCGGCATCCGGGAACGTCTGACGCACCAGAGTGCTCTTCCCGGTTTGGCGCGGGCCAAAGAGGAAAACGGACTTGTGCCTGGTGACCTCCCGGAGGTTGAGAACCCGTTTGTACATTTCGGCAATCATATTGCCGGATTACATGTAATTTGGCAAGTCCATTGCCGATTTACACACAAGAAGAAAAAGGGGACGCGGGTCTTTATGCAGCTTAAAAGAGGAGCCAGTCCAAACTGAGGGCGCCGCCGCCGAGGAAAAGCAGGGCGAGGAGAGAGGTAAGAAGGGAGAAGGGCCAGTCGGCGCTGCCGAGAAACTGCTTCTCGACAAAATTTCTGGCGGCGGCGACGAGCATGATGACCGCCAGCATAAAAGCGGCCAGCCGCGTGCCAAATCCCAGCCAGAGCATCAGCCCGCCAAAAAATTGCATGGCTCCGATGACGATCGCCATCTCGCGCGGGAAGGGGAGCCCCAACCGGCGCACGCTGTTTTGCAGCCCCTCGCGGTTGACCTTGGGGTCGCTTCCTATGCCGGCCATTTTAGGATAGCCGTGGGTGACGAAGATCAGTCCGATGCCCAGGCGGAGAATCAACAGTCCCCAGGCCGCCCCCGTTTCCCAGGCGCCGTTCATGAGCCCGCCGCCCCCGATCGCAGTTGCGCGGTTTTTTCCTTGTCGACCTCCAGCGTGACCGGATCGATGACGACCTTGTAGCTCTCTCTCGCCTTTTCCACGGAGAGCATCTCCTTCACCACATCCATCCGGACCAGCTCCGGGTCGCGCTCGGCGGGATTGCCGACCCCGGCGCCGCCGCCGGTGACTTTAAGCACGATATCGCCGGGCTTGAGCTGGTAGAGGCGGTGGCCTTTAATCCTCTCGGTTTTTCCGTCCCGCGTCAAGTACGAGCGGGAATTGGGAGTCGGCTCGCCGCCGAGCGCGCCCGGCGCCCTGACCACCTCGCCGTCCGAGCTGCCGGTGGCGATGCCGGCCTCTCCGCCCACGTTCTCCACCTCCCAGTGAATGCCCGAGGCGCCGCGCCACTTTCCCGCGCCCGCGGTGTCCGTGGCCATCTCCCAGCGCCGCGTTCTCCAGGGAAAGCGCATCTCCACTTCCTCGACATTTCCCTTGTTGACCTCTCCGAGCGTGCCGATGGATGTGGCGCCCTCGTAGCCGTCGAATCCTTTGGCCGCGCCCGCGCCGCCGTCCATGTCGAAAGTGGTGACGACGTATTTCTCGTTGGTGCGCGGATCGTGGCCGAAGATGTAATGGCCGTAGCGCTTGCCCCAGCAGCCGATGGCGTGCTCGGGAACGGCGCTGGACATGGCGCTGACCACCGCCTCGATGATCTGGTGTCCCATGCTCACCGGCGAGGCGCCCACCGTGGCCGGATACTGGGCATTGAGCACGGAGCCGGGCGGGGCGTAGACCGTGATCGGCCTCAGGCTCCCCTCGTTGTGGTACTCGCCGAGCGCGGGGTCCAGGAACATGAAGAGCGCGGAGAGGGAGTTGCTGTAGGTCGAGTTGAACACGCAGTTGACGAACCCCTTGCGCTGCTTGTCGCTCTTCGAGAAGTCGACTTTGAGGGTGTCCCCTGTCACGGTGATCTCGCAGCGCACCCAGACCGGCACGTCGAGCTCGGTGCCGTCATCGTCCGTGGCCGACTCCCCGTAGTAGGTGCCGTCGGGGATCTTTTCGATCGCGGCGCGCACCGCCTTTTCGGTGCGGTCCATCATCTCCTCCACGCAGGCGAGCACGGTTTCTTTTCCGTATTTGTTGATCAGCGCGACGATGCGCTGCTCGCAGACCCGGGTGGCGGCGATCTGGGCGTAGTTGTCGATGCGCGTGCCCTGGGGCCAGCGCACGTTGTTGAGGATCAATTCCATGACATCTGCGCGCTCTTTGTCCCCCTCCATCACCTTGATCCCGGGAATCGCCAGCCCTTCGGCGTGGATGTCGTAGGCGTTGGGGAAATAGCCGCCGGGATAGGAGCCGCCGGTATCCATCTGATGCGCCCGGCAGAGAGTAAAAAAGAGCAGCTCGTCGCGGTAAAAAACCGGCCGGTAAAAACCCCAATCCGGCAGGTGGCAGCAGTAGCCGTGATAAGGGTCGTTGACCAGGATCACATCCCCGGGATTTAAATTCCCCTTGAACTTGTTGAGCACGTATTCGACCGAGAGCTTGCCGCCGAGGTACTGCACCGAAAGGCCGATGGGAATCGCCACGGTTCTGCCGGTGCCGTCCCAGATGCCGACCGAGACATCGTGGAGCTGGGCGATCAGGTAGTTCTGCGAGGTGCGGTCGATCACGTGGCGCATCTCCTTGCAGATGCTCTGAAAGGAGTGCCATACGGTGGAGAGGGTCATGGGATCGACGCGGCCGGCAGCCATTTTCTACCTCCGTGAAAGAATATAGTTTTTCACTTTGTCCACAGCGCAAACGTACGGCGCCGGTATGACCACCGTGGTCGCCGGCTCCTCGATGATCGCCGGGCCGGCGAGCCTGTGGCCGGAGGCGAGCTTCGCGCCGTCGTAGACCGGGGTCTCTTCGTAACCCTTCTTGAGGTCCCAGAGCGCCCGGCGCCTGCGCTTGACGGCTTGATCCGCCCCGCCCCTGGCCTCGGCGATCTCGGCGAGCTTCAACGGCTCCTGGCGCGCGGTGGCCTTCAAGCGCACGTTGAGAAACTCGACTTCACGCTCGCGCATGTCGAAGGTAAACAGCGCCCGGTGGCGGCGGTGAAAGGCCTGCGTGATCTCATCGAGCTCCGTTTCGCCGATCTTCCCCGCGGGCACCTCGGTCACCTCCACTTCGTGGAACTGCCCGACATAGCGCATCTCCATCGAGCGCCTGAGCAAGGTGTTCCGCTCGGGGATGCCGATCTCGGCCAGGACACCGCGCGCCTCGGCCTCCATCTCTCCAAAGAGCCGGTTGACACGCTCCAGATCGAGCAGGCGCCGGCGCGAGATCAGCGAGCGGGCGAAATCCTTTCCCACCTCCATGTTGAGCATGCCGAAGGCGCTGTAGGTGGCGGCGTAGCGCGGGACGATGACGGTGGGGATCTCCAGAAGGTTGGCCAGGTAAGCGCCGTGCACCGGCCCGGCGCCGCCGCCGACGACCAGGGCGAAATCGCGCACGTCGTAGCCGCGCTTGGTCGAGATCTCCGTCATCTTGTCCGCCATCAGGGAATTGACCGTGGTGAAGATCGTCATCGCGGCCGTGGGCAGGTCGAGCCCCAGGGGAGCCGCCACCGAGCGGATCGCCTTTTCCGCCAGGTCGGCCCTGAGGGCGATCTCGCCGCCGAGAAAGTAGTCCGCCGGCACATAGCCCAATATCAGATCCGCGTCCGTGACCGCAGGTTGAGCGCCTCCCTTGCCGTAGCAGGCGGGCCCGGGATCGGCGCCGGCGCTCTGTGGTCCCACGCGCATCAGCCCGAGAGAGTCGATCCAGGCGATGCTGCCCCCGCCGGCGCCGACGCTCGGGACATCGACCATCTTGGTGGCGACCCGCTCGTCGCCGACCCAATTGTAATCCGTGGTCGGAATCTCGCCGTCGCGGATCAGACAGAAATCCAGGCTGGTGCCCCCCATGTCCACCGAGAACAGATTGTCGCTGTCGATGCACCGGCCCAGCCGTATCGCCCCCGAGGGGGCGGCGGCAGGCCCCGAGCCGATGAGCGTGACCGCCCGGCGCGCCGATTCCTCCACGGACTGAACCAGCCCGCCGCCCTGGACCATATAGAGGGTTCCCTTAAAGCCGATCTCCTTCAGCCGCTCCTCCAGGGCGTTGAGATAATGGGCCGTGATCGGCCCCACGGCGCCGCTCACCACGGTGGTGCTGAAGCGCTCGTACTCCCGGTAGACCGGAAGCACCTCGTGGGAGGCGGTGATGTAGGCGCCGTTCATCTCCTGCCGGCAGATCTCCAGGGCGCGCCTTTCGTGGGACGGGTTGATGTAGCTGTGCAGAAAGCAGATCGCCACCGCCTCGACTTTTTCTTGCTTGAACTTCTCGATCGCCCGGTGCACGTCCTCTTCCTTGAGCGGCGTCAGCACCTCTCCGGTGTAGAGCGTGCGCTCCTCGACCGGCATGCGCAGGGTGCGGGGCACGAGCGGCTTGTAGGGCGGGACAAAAACGTTGAAGCGCGAGGTGCGGATGTTCTTATAGCCGCGCCGGATCTCGATCGTGTCCCGGAACCCCTTGGTGCACAGGAGCCCGACCTTGGCGATCTTGCCGGTCAGCAGGGCATTGGTGGAGAGCGTGGTGCCGTGGGCGATCAGCAGGTGCACGTTGGACATGAACTGGGGCAGGCTCATCCGGAAGAAGCGCGCCGCCTTGGTCAGGGCCTCGGTCAGCCCGCGGGTGGGATCGTCGGGCGTGGTCGGGGACTTGAACATGTGGATCTCGCCGTGGTCGTCCTGGACCAGGCAGTCCGTAAAAGTTCCCCCGACGTCGGTGCAGCACTTCATGATCTCTGCCCTCAAAAACCGTAGCTTTGCCAGTTCTTCCGGACTAAATCAAGATGTTCCTTTGGGGGCGCCGCGACCGCGGGAAAGGCATGCTTGCGGGTGGCATCGATTCCGAGCTTCGAGGAGACGCGCCGCGAAATATCTTCCTGCGGCACCTCCGGGGGCGCCTGGGAAGGGTCGAGCGACACGGCGGCCATGCCCGGCATGGTGAGCACATCCCTTTCGGGCTGGACGCGGAAGGAGATGGCCCAGAGAACCGAGTTGACGTCACGGATATCGATGTCATCATCCACGACGACCGTAATCTTGCCGAACTGGGGCGCGTAACTCCAGGCCCCGCACATCGCGGTGCGCGGCTGTACCGGATGGGTTTTTTTCATCGAGATAACCAGAAAGGCGGCCGCGCCGCCGGCTTCGAGCAGATGCACGTCGCGCACGGGCAGGCCGAGATCCTCCGCCAGGTGTTTCTGGAGCGTGGCTTCTCTGCCCATCGAACGGATGCAGCTCGACTCGCTCGGCGGCATCTGGCTGATAAAGGCCTGAAAGATCGGCCGGCTGCGGTGGGTGACGCACTGCACGTCCACGATGTAGGACATCGCCTTCGGACCCATGTAGCCGGTGTATTCACCGAAAGGCCCTTCGCTCTCAAACTCGTTCGCCCGGATCACGCCCTCGATGACGATTTCAGCGGTCGCGGGCACTTCCAGGTCGACAGTGCGGCAGCGCACGACGTCGACCGGCTCTCCCCTGAGGGCGCCGGCCACCGCCAGCTCGTCCATATCCTGCGGCAGGCGCGAGACCGATACCAGGCCTATCACCGGATCCGCGCCGATCACGATCGCCACCGGAGTGGGCTGGTGGAGATGGTTGTTTTTTTCGACGTGGAGCCTGCCCCCCTGGAGGTAGTTGATGAAGAGGCCCAGTTTGTTCGGACCCTTCAGCTGCACCCTGTAAGTCCCGACATTTCTGATATGGGACTCCGGGTCC
>Ga0209108_10002542_pt1 | contig 10417 bp, 10 predicted proteins | sample Rifsed10ft1_FD_184003 | JGI IMG/M metagenome (GOLD analysis project Ga0209108, IMG submission 184003) | Soil microbial communities from Rifle, Colorado, USA - sediment 10ft 1 (version 2) | ecosystem: Environmental > Terrestrial > Deep subsurface > Rock core/Sediment | place: Rifle, Colorado...
TTCGTTCTCGCATCGTTCAGACCCTCAACGTACCCCTGAGGGTACGCCTCGGGTCCTCACTCGCTGCGGCCTTGCCCGCGGAACGGCGCGTCTTGGCGCGCCGGGGTTGGGCGGGTGAGAAGTCTGGCCTGTTTGAGCATCCTGCGTGGGGACGCTCCTGTTGTCCTAGACATGTGGACCACTGAATTTTCACCGTGCCACAATAGTTTTCTACGACCACCTAATGGCCCATAGCGAAGGGATTATGGTCAAGTTCTTCGCGAACCGTCGTGGCCGGTCCGTGACCAGGCAACAACCGATATTCAGGTGGCAACGCGAGCACTTGGTTCCGGACCGACCTCAGATGGGTCTGATACAGCGTACTGGGATTCGAGCGGCCAATGGATCCCGCAAACAACGTATCGCCGACGAAACAAACACGCTGTGACTCGGCATCCATTCGATAACAAATCCCGCCAGGGGTATGGCCCGGCGTTGCCAGGCAGTGTACGCGCAAGCGCCCGACTGATATGGCGCGACCGTCGTTCGGGGCAGTAAGACAATCCTCCGAGGGCTTCCATTGCAGGAGGCTGACATCGGCAGCTCCTAAATAGACCGGAACTTGCCATCGTGCCAGGAGCTGCTGAATCCCTTCGGCATGGTCCGCATGCCCATGCGTCAGACAGATGCCGGTCAGCCGGAGTCGATGGGATTCGAGCCAGGCGATCATGGCTGGAGCGTTGTACGCCGTATCGACGAGGAGCGCCTCACCGGAGTCGTACACGATATAGCCGTTGACCCCGTAGCCGTTGACGTCGCCCTGTATAGTTTCAATCCTCGAAATCGACGGGATCGGATGAGGAACCCACTTCTCTAGGACGATCTGTTCCAACGGATCGAGACGGAGCCCTAACGTGTTGGCGAGGGCGCGCACTTCCTCCCGATCGCGCGGCTGATCGCCTCGTTCGAGTGCGATGATATCAGCCCCCGGAAGGCCGGTGCTGCGCGCCACATCCTCCACGGACCAGGCCTGTCCGATGCGGGCCTTCTTGATAATGTCACAGAAATCGTCTTCTAAGGGCATAAAAAACCCTTCAGGCGAGGGGCACGAGGCGGGTGGCGAGGGGTAAAAAAGTCTTCACCTATAGCCTCTTGCCTCTTGCCTAATATGATTGTGCCGCGCCCATCCATCTTAGTTTAGGCCGCTAATGATACGGCGATAGTCTTCCTCGGAGTAGGCTCTGAGAGTCGTAGAGCGCACATTGCCGAACGATCCCAACTTGAGGCAGAAACTCGCCAGCTTGTCGTTGTTGGGCATCTCGACGATGAGCACCAGATCATACGCCCCCAGCGTCATGTAGAAGAATTTGACCTCGCCACCCAAGTCTTTCGCGAGCTTCTTGACCCCATCCAACCGCTTCGGCGAGTCCTTCACATTCTTGATTCCCTGATCCGTCCAATTGAGCAGCATCAGATAGGTAGCCATGACAAACTCCTTTCACCATCCGCCACACTCACAATCCGTTGGCTCCACAGTACCTTGTCTCTGGCGGCCAATCAAGTTGCAGCAGGTGCCGTCCGCCGAGCTGTCCACGATACCTTTCTTGACACCAAATCTGGTTATGGTGTCTACTGCCATATGCCGAAGGCGAAGCTGGTCCTCCACACGAGATACGTGGACGAGCAGGGAGGGCTGGTGGAAATGAAAGCTTATGACGTTTCAAGAGCACCGAGCACGCCACACGGATTCAAGTATTCCTTGGTTTATATACTCAATGGGCAACGGTTGGTCGGGTACGACACCATGAGCACAAAGGCGATCATCGGCATTTTCGCGCTACTACGACTCCTTACGTCTTCACGACCGTTGACCGCCTGATCGAGGATTTTCGTCGCGACATGGCCGCTGTCAAAAAGGAGTTTGGAAAATGAAAATCAGACGGCTGAAAGTGGGAGTTCGCCCCTTAGAAGAAGGATTGCAAGAGTTCGGCGGAACGCTCAAAGCTCTTCAGACGGGAAAGACCCTGTCCAAGCGAGGGGGGGTCTACTTTGTCAGTGTGGAAGCCATGCGACGGGTACTTACGCCCTCACGCCTGACCTTGCTACACCTAATCCGGACGCGTCATCCTCGTTCGATTGCCGCACTAGCGAAACTGATCCGCAGGGACTTCAAAAACGTCCATGCCGATCTGAAGCTCCTGGCCGATCTCGGGCTGGTGCACTTGGAACCGGGAGCGCACCTGCGCGACTCCGTCACACCGACCGTTCCTTACGAACGGATACAATTTGAGATTGCGGTGTGAATGGGTGAGCTTATTAAGAGCAGTAAGAGGTTGCTATCTCAGCCAGCGCCATTCCTGGCATCATGACGCTGGCTGGATTGCTTGCATAAAATTAATAATCCACCCAGATTCACGAATCCGTCTCACAAACTCGCTGCACCGCGCCTGAGTGTACATTCCTCGCTCGGTAACATGAGCTATCTGATCCCGATGCTCTTTGATTACATTCAGCGTCTCAACAATATCAGGTACAGCCAAAAGCTTTCGCCACGCAGGTATTTCCCTTTCGACAAGTGGCCTCTTGATAGGATCGCTGCAAGTTTCCTTAACCAAAACGAGCATCTGTCCGATTCCGCAAGTTCTTCTGCCCTTCGGTCGCCGTGTTTCGCCAAGAATTCCGTCTAGTCGATGTTTTCTCACTTCATACACCCTATGATGGAACTCCGACTCAATGGCCAGGGACCAACAAAGTGGAGCGGCTGATGGATCAATGTGCCTTATGCTTACCGCACTCATTACCTCTGCCTGAACGAGGCACCGTTTGGTGTCATCGTGGAGTTTAGTGATCAGATCGGCAAAATCTTCTCGGTAATGTCTATCGGCCTCGGCACGTTCCTTTTCAATGTATTCTCTCGCTTCGCGACGTCGTAGAGTGGGGATACTCGCGATGACTTCCGCGTAATCAGCGTGATCGATTACACCCTCCTCTTGGAAATCCCCGATAAGTCCGGCGACATGAAGTGCCCTTTCTGTAAGGCCCTGACGCTGACAGAGATGAAATAGCCGTTGAAGCCATTCCTGTAATTCACCGCAGTATTCACCTTCGGCTTCATTCAGGCCTCTCCGGTGAATTTCCCGGAGCAAATGCTCATATACGGCTATGGCATGAAGAGGCTTCTCGTGTGTGGAATACCATTTGGCCATTCCAACGTTGCACGGCCATTCCCACGACGTGTTGGACTCAAACGCTCCATGCAAGAAATTGGTCCAGGCCCGCTTCAGCTCAGTCGGTTCCACGTCATCAAAGCGAGCTCTCGAAAAAGAAAGGGACTCGACGAAAGTATTGTAGTCTTCGTCAAACGGAGTTACAGATTTCTCTAAGAATAATGTCTCGATTTGGTCAAGAGTTTCGCGGTCGAGTGGCATATCAACGGTAAGGCTATGGTCAATGACTCAGTTGATCGGTATCAGCCATGTTGTTTCGCCTCGGCTGGAAGGGATGGGCACGGAGGCGTTCGCCATGGCGTCATGGCGATCCAACAGCTTGAATCAATAGCGCGCGACGGCATTGCGACGCTGCGTTGCAGCCTTAGAGGAGCGCGCGGTCACATCATCAATTGACTCAGCTGTCAAGCCCAACTCGTCGCATTATGGCGACGCCGGAGCTGCCCACCCTTCGCCAGCCGCTCCCTTCCTATCCTTCCGGAACCAACTTTATCTCCTTCACTTCCCCGAATCCCGACAGCAACTTCGGCAGGGCCTCACCGGCCCCGACCGCGACAACGGTCAGGCGCTCTGGGTTGAAATGCTTCTTCGCCGCCGCCAGGATTTCCTCTTTCGTCAAGGCGATCACGCGGGCACGTAATTGCTGGAGAAAATCCTTGGGAAGCCCATCATACTCCAGCTCAATCAACCGCCCCACGATCGCCGACGAACTGGCGAAGGAAAACACAAACGAGTTCACATAGGCCTCTTTCGCTTCTGCCAGCTCGTTGTCTGTTACCAACTCGGTTCGCATCCGTTCCATGTTCGCGACAAACCGAGTGATGACTTCTTGCGTCGATGGCAACTTCGTCTCTGCCCGCATCAGCCAGACACCTTGATCGTGCACCCCGGAGTTCAAGCGGCTGCCGACCGAGTAGGCCAAGCCCCGCTTGGTCCGCACGTCGTTGAAGAGACGGCTGCGAAAGGAACTGCCCCCCAGAATATCGTTGGCGATCGCCAACGCTACATAGTCGGGATCCTGCTCTTTGATCGACAGATGACCGATGCGGAGATGCGTTTGCGAGGTCTCCTTGTTCACGAACCGCACAACGGGCTTCGCCGTCTGATCCTGGGGCACGTCGGCAATCGTCAGCACCGGAACCTCGCCTTTTTTCCAATCGCTAAATACTTCGCGCAGCAGGGTCAGCATCGCGGACTTGTCAAAGTCGCCCGTCACCCCTAATATCATGCCGTTCGGATGAACGGTCTTCCGGTGAAAGGCGACCAAATCGTCTCTGGTGAGGCGGGTGATGGACCCGATGGTGCTTTCACGCGCCGTCGGGTGGTCCGCTCCGTACAGAAGCTTCACGAACTCGCGCCCAACGATCGAACCGGGGGTATCTTGCCTACGGCGAATCCCTTCGATGGCCTGCAGCTTGGCCAGTTCAACCCGCGCCGGCTCAAAGGCGGGTGTCCGAATGAGTCCCGCGAAAATCTGGAGCCCCCGCTTCAAGTCCTTGCTGAGCACATCGAGCGACGCGGAACCGGATTGCCGCCCGATCGAGATGCCCACATCCCCGGCGAACTGTTCAAGTTCTTCGTCCACTTGCTCGGACGACAGACCGCCGCCCCCGCCGGTCCGCATGATGGAACCGGTCAACGAAGCCAGGCCAATCTTATCTGCCGGATCAAGCCAACTGCCCGTTCTCATGGTCGCAGTCATACTGATCAAGGGCAGCTCATGGTCCTCCAGGAGATACACGACCATCCCATTCTCAAGCACCACGCGATCCGGTTCTGGCGGGGTAAACTCAACCGGCTTAAACGTCATCTGCCTCGGATCGCCCAGTGCAAGGTTTCCGGCACAGGCCGCCAGCATCGGAACGGTGAGGGCTATGACCATTGTGGTCAGAATGAAGAGCCCGCGTTTCACGTTGAACGTTTCACCTTTCACGCTCTTCATCGCGCCACCTCGTGTTGTGGCGACGTCGCGCCGTTCTTCTCGCTGGCCTTCTTCACCAACGTGGCCACTGTTCGGTTCGACTTGGTGAAATACTCAGCTGCCACTCGCTGGATACTAGCCGGGGTCACGGCCGCTATTTTGTCCCGAGCCTTTAAGGCGTAGCGCCAGTCTCCCGCTACCGTCTGAAACAGCGCCAATTGGGAAGCAAGACCTCCGTTGGATCGAAGCGCCCGCACCAAATCGGCATCGAGATTATTCAGCACTTTCTCAAGCTCCTTGGCGGAGACCGGCTCCGTCTTGAGCCGTTCGAGCTCGGCATAGATGGCCACTTCGACTTCTGCCGTCGTATGGGGCGCAAGTGGTGTGGCACTGAGCACGAACAGATTCGGAGCACGGACCCCCGGATAGTTCGAATCGGAGGCCACCGAGGCGGCGATCCGTTTCTCGCGGACCAGATCCGCGTAGAGCCGGGAGGTGAGTCCGTCGCTCAACACCGCGTCGATCACGTCGAAGACATAGTCATCGGGATGGCCCAACGCCGGCTTGTGAAACCCGATGGCCACCGACGGTTCGGCATCGAATTCCACCTCCACGCGGCGCTCTCCCCGTTGCGCCGGCTCAACGGTGACGATCGCAGGCTGCGGAGGTGCGGCCGATATCTTGCCAAACGTCTGTTCGATCAAGGTCATGACGTCCTTCGGATTAATATCGCCCACAATGGCAATCGTCGCATTGCCGGGACCGTAATAGGCTTTAAAGAAGGCTTCGGTGTCGGCCGGCGTGAGCGACAGGATGTCCGACTCCCAGCCGATCGTCGGAATGCCATAGGGATGTGCGCGGAAGGCAGCCGAGGTGAACGTCTCAAACAACAGCCCATTGGGGCTGTCGTCATTCCGCATCCGCCGCTCCTCCATGACCACTCCGCGTTCTTTGTAGAATTCGCGGAGGACCGGATGCGCCATTCGATCAGCTTCGAGCGCAGCCCACAGCGGCAGACGATTCGCCGGGAGACTGATCATATAGCGAGTCAGGTCCTTGCCGGTCGCTGCATTGAGCCCGACCCCCCCGTGGCGTTGGTAGAGTAAGGCCATCTCGTTGCCCGCCACGAACTGTCCTGCCTTTTCTTGTAGTTCTGTAAATCGTTTCTGCAACCCCTCGATGACTGCGCGATCCTCGGGACTGGCCGGTCTCTCCACACTCCTCCGCGCGAGTTCCCGTTGCCGCTGCTCTAAATCAGTCCCCACTCGATACCACTCTTCGAGAATGGGGCGTTCTTTTTCGTAGTTCTTCGTCCCGACCGTCCTCGTACCCTTGAACGCCATATGTTCGTAGAGATGCGCCAGGCCGGTCTGACCGACCTGTTCGTTCACCCCCCCGACCCCGAAGGTCATGTTGAGGGAGACGACCGGCGTCTGATGTCGTTCGACCATGAGGATGGTCAATCCGTTCGTCAGTTTCTGTTCCACCACACGATCCGCCAGCCCGAACGATGCGGCATGCGATAGGTTCAGGTTCAGGCTGAGGCTGAGAGCCGTAGCAAGCAAGAAAACCGTGAAGCGTGAAGCGTGAAGCGTGGGAAGAGCTAGGAACTGAACGCTGAGCAGCCAGCCGGGTCTTTTTACATCGGTGCTTCGTCGAATACTTCTTTTTGCGAGATACGCTTCACGAGATACGAGGAAGGATTCGGTCGTCATATAAAGAGCTCCATGAGTTGTTCCGGTCGTTCGATGAACCAATCCGGGCGACAGGCTTCCATCTTGGCGCGATTCCCCATGCCGTACCCGACCGCACAGACACGAATCCCGGCGTTATGCCCGCCGTTGATGTCGTTGGTGCTGTCCCCGACGAGCACGGTCTGTTCTTTCGACACATTCAATTGTTCCATCACATGCAACAGCATGCCCGGTTCCGGTTTCAATCCAAACCCGCGATCGCCTCCGACGACGTACTGAAAATGATTCGGCCCCAGCCCTTGAAGAATCACGTTGGTGTACTCAATCGACTTGTTGGTGGCTACAGCCTTCCGCTTGCCTGCAAAATGTGTCAGCATCTCTCCAATGCCGGGATAGAATGTCGTGCTATCGAGACAATGGGCCAAGTACTGGCCCCTGAACACCCGCAACGCCTCGTCGAAGGTGTTCCGACCTCCTTCGCCGACCGACAAGCGCAACAATTGTTTCACCCCATCCCCCACAAACCCAAAGATTTCCTCGATTGGCCGCTGCGGCAACCCCAGCTCGGCCAACGTCAGGTTCACCGACGCAGCAATGTCCCATTTGGACTCGATGAGCGTCCCATCAAGATCGAAGATCAACAGCTCGACCGAGGTCTTTCCCATCATTATTTTGCCTTTCGTAACTCATCCTGCAACGCCCCAAGACGGTCTCGCTTCGCCGGGTCTGTTTCCTTCACCCAGGCTTCGCGCACGAAATTCACCATCCGCTTCTGTCCCACATGAGGGGGAAACATCGGCTCGACAATCTTCCATCGATTCTTAACGGCTTTCACGCGAAACCGAACCTCTTCTGTCTCAACCTCCTGGACAAAACCGGCGGTTTCCAGATACACCGAGCCTATGACCTGAAAGGTGACCGGAATCACGACTTCCAGCCTATCGATCACCTCCCATTGGCGATACTGCTCCGCCACCACAAAGCCCCGCGTCACGACGACACGCCCCCACGTCGGCTCCTCATCCCAACTCGTGTAGGACGCGACCGTCTCGACCGACATGGCATCGAGCCGCGCCCCCTTATAATCGAGCGCCAGATATCGTTTCACCACCTCCGCTGGTGAATGCTTGAGGGATCCGGTCTGCGCGATCCCATCACCGGCTAACAACACCAGGGCAAGCAACTGACACAGACAAAACACGAACCGCCCCACAACGTTGGGTGTCATCGTGTGCTCTTTTCTTCCAATCTGTACTCCTCCTGAGGGAACTGAGTGAGCCCCCCTAGCAGGCTGTTGAAAAAGTCGCTCTTCTCACCCACCCGACCCCGGCGCGCCGAGACGCGCCTGTTCCCATGCATCGTTCTCGCGTCGCTCCCAAGAACCGTAAAACGTGAAACGAGGGTCAGCCTCGGAGCAGCGGCCTTGCTGGACGACCTTTTTCAACAGCCTGCATGCGCGCGTCCGGCAATGGAGCGCTCGGTCCGCAGGCGCTGTGCGGGCACAGGACCCGCTCAGCCGCTTCAGCTCACCCGACTTTGTGTAACTTCATGAAATTGGTCTCCCCGGGCTGACCAATCCTGGTCCCCGACAGAATCACAATCCGCTGTCCCGTCGTCGCCAGTCCCTCGGTCTTCAGGCGGCGTTCCGCTTCATCGATCCGCTCATCAGTGTGCTCGATCTGCCGCATCGTGTGAGGGATCACACCCCAGTACAGCGCCATCCGTTGTCGTACAGCCTCAAAAGGTGTCAATGAAATAATTGACGCGTCGGGTCGCTGCTTCGACAGCAAGCGCGCCGTCGTACCTCGTTCGCTAAATGCCACGATGACGCTCGCCCCGATGGCTGCGGCTGCCGAAGACGCCGAATGGCAAATGGCCTCCGGGAAGGAACCTTCCCCCCGTGGCGCGTCGGACGAGCGCGTATGGCACGATCGTGGCCCTTCTTCTGCGGCTCGAACGATTCGGTCCATGACACGGACTGTTTCAACCGGGTACTGCCCGATCGCCGTTTCTGCAGACAGCATGACGGCATCTGTCCCATCAAACACGGCATTCGCCACATCCGACGCTTCAGCCCTTGTCGGGCGCGTGTGGTGCGTCATGGACTCCAACATCTGAGTGGCCGTGATCACGAGACGGCGTCGGCGGTTGGCTTCGGCGATAATGCGTTTCTGTAGGAGCGGGACCGCCTCCGGCCCCATCTCCACTCCCAGATCGCCTCGCGCCACCATCACACCGTCCGCCTGATCAAGAATCGCGTCCAAGCACTCAATCGCTTCCGGCCTTTCGATTTTTGCAATAATCGGTATGTCACCGCCCCAGTCGGCCACCAACTTCTTTGCGGCCACAAGGTCATCGGGACCTCTGACAAACGAGAGGGCCACATAGTCCACCCCCTGCGCAATGCCGAACCGGAGATCGTCCCGATCTTTGTCTGTCAAAGTGGGAGCGCTGATGCGAGTATCCGGTAGGTTCATGCCCTTGTGCGAGATCAGTCGTCCCCCGGTCACGACTCCGCATTCAACGGCGCCGTCGATAATCCGATCAGCAATCAGCTCGATGAGCCCGTCGTCAATCAGGATACGGGCGCCTGGCATGACATCCCGTACCAGATAGGGATACATCACCGGGATCTCACTCATACCGGATAGAGCGATAGACTGTGCGCCGAGTTGACCGCCGGACCGGAGCAGAGTCGTCACGAGTCGCACCGTCTGGCCGGCAACCAGATCGAGCCCACCCTGACCGACTTCTCCCACACGAAGCCTCGGTCCTTGCAGGTCCTGAATGATCGCGACCGCCATGTGCCGACGATCCGCTGCTTCGCGAATGGCCTTGATCGCACGCGCATGCGATTCGTGGGTCCCATGAGAAAAGTTGAGTCGCGCCGCGTCCATGCCGCTCTCGATTAATTGATCCAGCAGGGTGGGCGAATCGCTGGCGGGGCCAATGGTGCATACAATTTTGGCTTTACGCATAGACAATGCTGTCACCGGTCATTGGTCATATGGGATACGCGCCACGCGAGGCAGGCGGAACAAGTGAGGGCTCAAGGTCCGAAGTTCGAGGTTTTGGGAACTTCGGTCCCCGAACGTCGAACTTCGGATCGCGCATTTGCGCGCCCCTGCTTTTCCCGCTCTTCTCACGATGATCTCCTGGGAGGCCATTCTAGCAAACGACCACCAAGCCCACAACGCAACCGTCGTTTCAGGCGCAGGCCGCCCAGTTCATCCATGATCGAGTCGCCCTGTGACGAGGAGTAGCAGGCTGCGGAAAAACTATTGTGGCACGCGAAAACTTCGATAGTCTGCAGGTATGACACAACAGGAGAACACTCCCACAGAATGCTCAAAAAGACCGTCCAGCAAGGCCGCAGCGAGTGAAGGGCCGAGGCGTACCCTCTGGGGTACGTGGAGGGTCTGAACGATGCGAGAACGCTGCTGGCGGACTTTTTCAGCATTCTGTGGGAGATGGAATCAGGGCACGGCCTTCACGGTGAAACGCCCCGCTCCATTTATCACACTACGGCAGCTCGCTCCCGTGCATTCTGGCGACGATCTCCCAGTCGAACTGCTTCGGTGCCACAGCGTGGAGTG
>Ga0209108_10002545_pt1 | contig 10412 bp, 10 predicted proteins | sample Rifsed10ft1_FD_184003 | JGI IMG/M metagenome (GOLD analysis project Ga0209108, IMG submission 184003) | Soil microbial communities from Rifle, Colorado, USA - sediment 10ft 1 (version 2) | ecosystem: Environmental > Terrestrial > Deep subsurface > Rock core/Sediment | place: Rifle, Colorado...
TCCCCCGGCCGCCGCCATCCATCTGGCCGATGCGCTGCTTGGCGCGGGCATCAGCGCCGGAGCGCTCTGGCTGGTGGGGGCAGTTTATGCTCGCCTTCGCGGACGACAAGGGCTTGGCTTCGGTGACGTCAAGATGATGCTCTTGATCGGCGCTTTCCTCGGGACCAAGCTCACCCTGCTCACCATCCTCGTCGGGTCGTTGTTAGGCTCGATTGTCGGAATACTCTTTATCTGGCTGGCCCGCAAAGACCAACACTATGAGCTTCCCTTCGGGACCTTTCTTGGCCTGGCAGCGATGCTGGTGACATTCTATGGCACGGCTATCCTCAACTGGTATCAAACGCTGTTGCGCCCGGGAGGCACAGGATGAACGCGTTTGAGATCGCTCGCTGGTTCGTCCTGCTTCTGGTGTTAATGGTTGCCGAGCTCGTGGCGATGCAGCGGCAGATGCGGCTCAAGGAAAATCTTGCCGCGCTGGGAGAACTGACAGCCGGCATCGCCCATGAGTTCAAGAACGCCCTGGGCGCCATCTCCGCTTACGCCCAGATGATCCAGGAGGATGCCAGCCAGCCCGACGTCATCCGCCAGGCCGGAAAGATTCTCAGGGAGCGCCGGGCGGATTGCTGTCCACGGCCAGATCAAACCGTTGGGGGGAACGGACGCCCAGTGGGTCATCTTTCGGGACAATGGACCGGGCATATCCCCCGAGGCCCTGGGCAAGATCTTTTTCCCGTTTTTCACCACCAAGGAGAACGGCACCGGCCTGGGACTGACCATCGTGCAGAAGATCATCGCCCAGCACCACGGCACCATCGAGGTTCGCAGCCAAGTAAATGAAGGGACAGGGTTTATCGTTTCGTTGCCTTTCGAACACCCGGCCCGTTCTCTCGCTTGATTCTCCGCCCCCGACCACGTAGAATGATTGTGCCTTCCCTCCGATTAGGAGGCCACCCAATGAGGAGACTTCTCTGGCTCCTCGCCGTTGTTCTTTTCACTCTTTCCCCCAGCCTGGCTCGCCCCGGCGAGCAATCGGTCGTCGAAGCTGCCCGCAAGGCGCGCGAACAGAAGAGCCAGGCACCGAAAGCCAAGCGGGTCTTTACTGAGGACAATATAGGCGTGCCGCGGCTTGCCCGAGTGCCGGCGGCGCAGAAGGCTGCTCCCGGGGCCGAGGCCGAACCTGGCGCCAAACCCGCTGCTCGGGCTAAGAAAGCCGAAGTGAAGCCCGAGATTGGATCGGGTGCCGAAGCTGAAGTCGAAGCCGAGCGCGCCCAGGCGGAGGCCATAGCCAAAGAGGGCGGCGAGGCTCCCGAGGGGACCACCGAAGGCGAGAAGCTAGCCGAGGAAACTTCCCGCGCCGAGAAGCCCAGTCCCGAAGGTGAGGGCAAGGAAGAAGGCCAAGTTGCCGCCCAACCTGCGCCGGAAGAAACCAAGAAACCGGCCGTTGAAGAAAAGGGCGAGAGTTACTGGCGCAAACGCTTTGCCGAGTTGCGCGACCGTCTGGCCCTGGCTGAGAGGGAGCTTGACGTACTCCAGCGCGAATTCAACCTTTCGCAGCAACAATACTACAGCGACCCCAATCAGGCGCTACGCGAGCAAAACACTCGCAACGAGCTAACCCAGAAGCAGCAGAAGATTGACGAAAAGCGCCACCAGATCGAGGCGGTCAAGCAATCCATCTCCGACCTCGAAGACGAAATGAGGCGCGACGGCGGCAACTCCGGCTGGGCACGGGAATAGCCCACCTCTCTAACAGGGACAACTAGACAGGGCGCCGGCGAGCGGTGTGGAGCGCGACGATGCCGCCCGTCCATTCCTCGAAGCTCGCCTCCACAAATCCCGCCGACTCGAAGAGTCTGACCAGTTCCTCCCGCAGCGGAAACACATAGACCGAGTCCGGCAAGTATTGATAGGGGCCGACAACGCCGGAAATGGCGGTGCCCACGCGGGGAAGAATGTGCCGGAAGTACAGGCCGAAGAGAGAGCGCCAAAGCCGATTCGGCGGGAGCGAAAATTCCAGGATGGCGGCCCACCCGCCCGGTTTCAGCACGCGAAAGATTTCGCGCACTCCCCTCTCGTAATTCGCCAGATTCCGAAAGCCAAAGGCACTCACCGCCAGGTCAAACTGCCCGTCCGGGAAAGGAAGCTCGAGCGCGTCCGCGTGAGCGAGGTGGATGCGGGCGCCACGCCGCCATGTTTTTTCGGCTGCCAGCGCCAGCATCGGCGGAGCAAAATCGCAGGCGAAGATCTGCGCCCGGCAATCCCGGCTGAGCCCACCACGACTTTGGCGGGCAAGCGCGAGAGCAAGGTCGCCGGTTCCGCAGCATAGGTCCACGACCCGGGAGCCATCCCGCGAAAGCAGCTCGCCGAATCGCCGCGCCACGCGCCATCGCCAGACGCGGTCCAGAGAAAACGATAAGAGATGGTTCAGGAGATCGTAGCGCGGCGCGATCCGGGAAAACATTTCGCGGACGTGCCCGGCGGCATCGGGCTCGGAAAGAATCCGGCCCCCCGGACGGGGCCGCATTCCTTCGGCCGGCTGCTCTTCTTTGCGGCGTGGGTGGCTCTTGGTCACGGCGCCAGGTTTGCCAGCGTTTCGCGCACAATTTTTTCCGGAACGCCAGGAACGATCTCCACCCGGCCAATCGAAAGGGGCAGGACAAAGCAGAGTTTGCCTGCCCGCGCCTTCTTGTCAGCAAACAGTTGGCGGTAGAGTGCCGCGGAGGAAATACCGCTGAGAGCGGGCAATTTCCCCAGGCGCCCGATCAGAGCGCGAATCCGGGCCGCGTCCTCGGCAGCCATCCTGGCGAGCCGCCGCGCCAGGTCGGTTGCCGCCAACATGCCCCAGCCAACTGCTTCGCCATGCGAGAAGCGAGCATAGCCCGTGACCGCCTCCAGGGCGTGGCCGATGGTGTGACCGAAGTTGAGTACCCGGCGAAGATTTTGTTCGCGCTCATCGGCCTCCACAATCCGCGCCTTGATGCGCACGCAGGCCGGGATGATGTAGTCGAGCGCAGCCGTCTTCCGCGCCAGGAGCGGGTTGAACGTGCTTTCCAGGAAACGGAAAAGCTGCGCATCGTCGATCACGGCGTATTTCACAACCTCATAGAGACCGGAACGGTACTGACGCGCGTCGAGCGTCGCCAGAACTTTCGCATCCGCCACCACGGCGCGCGGGTGGTGGAACGCGCCGATCAGGTTTTTTCCTTCCGGCACGTTGACACCCGTCTTGCCGCCGATGGCACTGTCAATTTGCGCGACCAGCGTGGTCGGAACCTGCACGTAGTCCACGCCCCGCATGTAGGTCGCGGCAACGTAACCCACCACGTCGCCCACCACTCCGCCGCCGGCGGCCACGAGCAAGGAACCGCGGTCGGCACCCCGGCGTACCAGCTCCCGGCTCACCTTCTCCGCCGTGGCGATGGTCTTCTTCGCCTCGCTGTCATCAAAAAGCAAGGTTTGCGCCTTCCCTGGCAATCGCCGCAGCGCTTTTTCTATAGCGCCGCCCCAGTGCTTCCAGACGTTTCTCGAACTCAGCGTGAAGATGCTCGTGTAGTCCATCCGGTGCAAGGGCAGAAGCTTGGCCAGATCGGCCAGCAACCCGGAACCGCAGTGCACGGGGTAGGGATCCGGCCCGACGCGGACGAAAATGGTGCGAGATTGGACGCTGGACATGGCGCGCAGAACTAAATTTATAACATCGGAACGAGGATCAATAAAGCACAATTGCCTCGCTCGCCTCCCGCAGAGCGGGACGGGCTAGCTTGCGCCGTGCGACAGCGTGCGCTAGTATCGTTTCCGCAGCGCGTCGTTTCCTCATGAAAGCAAGTGCTCCCATCGAAACCGATTTTGTGGTGATCGGGGCAGGAGTCGCCGGCCTGCGGGCCGCCGTCGAACTCGCCTCCGCCGGCCGGGTTGTGGTTCTCGCCAAAGCGGAATTGACCGAATCCGCCACCGCCTACGCGCAGGGCGGCATCGCGGTGGCTCTCTCCGATGAAGACGAGATCGGGCTGCACTTTCAAGACACCATCAACGCCGGGGACGGGCTTTGCCACGTGGCGGCAGTGAAAACGCTGGTTGAGGAAGGACCGCAATACATCCATCAATTGATTGAGTGGGGCACGCAATTTGACCGCGAGGGCACGAAGCTGGCCTTTACCAAGGAGGGCGCTCACAGCCGCTCGCGCATTCTTCATGCTCACGGCGATTCGACCGGCCAGGAAATCAGTCGCGCCCTCTTCGCCAAGGTCAAGACGCTTTCCACTGTTCGCCTGATGCCATTTTTCTTCACCACCGATCTGATTGTGGAAAAAGGCGCGGTCGTGGGCATTCGCGGCTTGGACGAGCAGCGAGGAGTACCCTTCGAAACGCGCGCCCAGGCCGTTCTCCTGGCCACGGGAGGCCTCGGGCAGGTTTTTCGGGAAACCACCAACCCGGAAGTGGCAACGGGCGATGGCGTGGCGATCGCTTACCGCGCCGGGGCGGAACTCTCCGACATGGAATTCATCCAGTTCCATCCCACCGCGCTGCGCGTCAAAGCCGCCCCGCGGTTTTTGCTTTCCGAGGCGCTGCGCGGCGAGGGGGGAAAACTGTGCAACGTGGACCTGGAGCCATTCATGCACCAGCATCATGACTCCGGCGATCTGGCGCCGCGCGACATTGTGGCACGGAGCATTCTGCTCGAAATGCAGCGGACTTCGGCCGACTTCGTCTATCTGGATATGACGGGTCTGGACTCCGAACACGTCAAGAAGCGTTTTCCGCGCATCTACGAGACTTGCTTGAAGCACAACCTGGACATTAGCACGGACTTGATCCCGGTTCATCCAGCAGCCCATTACGCGATGGGAGGCGTGCGCACCGACCTTTTCTGCCGCGCCACCCTGCCTGGACTCTATGCCGCAGGCGAGGCAGCCTGCACCGGCGTGCACGGGGCCAATCGCTTGGCCAGCAACTCACTGCTGGAAGGCATTGTCTTCGGCGCTCAAGCCGGGCGGACGATGCTGGCGGACCTAAAGGGTGCCACGCGTCCCCGGGCCGCCGCGGCCGCTCGCCCCGATAGAATCGGGGCGAGCAATCCCACCGGCCACGCCAACCACGGCCGATGCGAGGGCCCAATGGCTCCCCTGCGCGGCAAGAATCCGCCCAGGAACGAAGCGGTTCACAAGCGCGGGCGGGAGATCCAAAACATCATGTGGCGCGAGGTGGGAATCATCCGTTCGGGCAATGAGCTCCGGCGAGCCATCGAGCAGCTCGAGGCCATGCCGATCTCGCCGCCGGAAAAAGCCACCCGGGAGGAGTACGAGCTGCTGAACATGTGGACAGTGGCCAAGGTCATTGCCTGCTCGGCCCTCGCCCGCGAAGAGAGCCGCGGCGCCCACTACCGGTCGGACTTTCCCTATCATGACGACCGCTTCGCCAAACATTCCCTGGTGCGCAGGGGCCAGCCGACAAGATTTCTCTAGAACTCATCTCATAAATAGGTGAAATGACGCAGCGGAGAAGAACAACATTGCGGCCCTCCAGAAAACCCTCGAATTTGCGGCTTTTCCCAAGCCTGGCCAAGCAAGTCCTCTCCTTCAAAGGGCGTACACCTATTTATGAGATGGCTTGTAGTGTCCTGTCTCAGAACTTCGTTCATTAATTCCAAGGTGACCAACCCGTGCGTGCGGAGTGCGGGAGCTTGCTCCCACCTTCTCGGGTGGAGACTTGCTTCTATGCCTTCTATGGGTTGGAGCAGAAGCAAACTTCTTCTCCAGGAAATCGGCGGCAAGCCGCCGCACTTCATAACGGTCCGGTTTATGCAGCGAACATCTGACTCACGAGACTAGGGAGCCAGCCTCTTCAACGTGGCGAGGATCACCCTCCCGACGACGCCCAAGCTCCTGGGGCTGATCTTGTCCAGCGTATCCTGGGGCGTGTGCCAATAGCTGTTGCCCGGGCCGTAGTTCAGATCAATCAGATCTGCCGCCTGGACGCCGCGCTGAACAAAGGCCACGTGGTCATCGAGGATCGAAACCCGTTCGGGCAGAAAGTGCTTCTGATAGCCCAATTCGCGGGCCGTTTTCCAAATCAGATGGACCAGCGCGGGCGAGGAATTCATCTCCCGGCGGATGTCCAGGTCAGCGTCGCCGATCAGGTCGGCCAGGATCATGGCGCGCACCCTCTTGAGCTCGCCCGAAGCTTGCATCTTTGCCGCCAGGTGCCGGCTGCCATGAAAGCCGTCGTTCGGCCCGTATTCGACGATGGCTTCTTCGCCGTCCAGGAACGCGATCCAGACGGTGAATCTTGGCCGGGAAGCAGCCAGAACCCTGGCCAGTTCGAGCATTAACCCGGTGGAAGATCCGCCGTCGTTCGCGCCCACAAAATCAGGCAGCCGCTTGGTGTCGTAGTGCGTTGCGAGCAAAACGACACCAGGCAACTCGCCGGGAATCTTGGCGATAATGTTCATCATGGCAAGCGGGCCGACCGGCGTATCCGCTGTGAAGGTATCCTCCTCGAATGCGACGCCCAAGCTCCCGAGCGTCTGCTCGATGTAGCCCTGGGCCCGCGCGATGCCCGGCGAACCGGAAGGCCGTGGCCCGATGGCCACCAGGTTGGCGACGTGGTGAAACGCGCGCCCAGCGTCAAAGCGCGCGGGCGGGGGTTTCGCCTCTGCCAGGCAAGACTGGCTGAGGCCCAGACAGGAAAGAAACAAGCATAAGGCGAGGAGAGACGGCCGGGAGGTCACTTGGCCGGCTCCGCAGCCCGCCGCGGCGGGGCCGCCCGGCGCTTTCGCCGCACGACAAAATAGGAAACGCCGATGCTAACCAGGTAAAGGAGCATCATCGGGACCATGAACAGACACATCGTAAAGATATCGGTGGTCGGGGTGACCGCGGCGGCGGCCAGTGCAATGACCAACACCGCGTAACGAAAATTGCGCCAGAGAAAGCCAGGCGTGACAACCCCGATGAGGGACAAGAAAAAGATTACGATGGGCAACTCAAAGATGAGCCCGGTGCCGAACAAAATGATGATCGCCAGGTCGTAGTAAGCGTTTATGGAAATCATCGGTTGGAAGGGTTGGCCGATGACCACCAGGAAGCGCAGCGTATAGGGCAGGAGAACCAGAAAGGCAAAGATGGCGCCGGCGAGGAACAACACGGTCGAGAAGAAGACAAAGGGCACGACGACGCGGCGCTCATGTTTGTACAGCCCCGGAGCGACGAATTGCCAAAGCTGCCAGAGGATGAAGGGCAGCGCGATGACGGCGCCAGCGTACAGCCCGACCGTGATGTAGAGTTTGACAGGGCCAGCCGGATCGGTAAAGACGAGCTGAACGGCCATTTTTTCTTTTCTCAAAGCTTCGAGCATCGGCACGGCAAGCCACTGATAAATCCGGTTAGCGTAATAAAGCCCGACGCCGGCACCCACCGCCAGCGCGCCGACTGAATAGAGAATGTGCCGACGCAATTCCTCGAGATGCTCAAAAAAAGACATCTTCGAGGAACTTTCTTCGTTGTCAGGCAGGCGTGTTTGGTTCGGCATCCGTTTTGGGCATCTCCGGGGCGGCGGACTCCGAAGCCGACGGGGCAGGCTCCGTACCACCTTGTTGGTACGGGGCAGGCAAAGCAGCGGTCGGGTGGGGCTCAGCACCGTCCAAGGCGGATTGGGCTTGCTGTTCCAGCGTGCGCACCTCATCTTCCAGTTGATGGCGGAGGTCGCCGGAAGCCCTCCGAAATTCGGCCATCGTTCTCCCAATCGTGCGGGCCAGCTCGGGCAGCTTCCTGGGCCCAAAGATAAGCAAGGCCAAGAGGGCGATGAAGAGCATTTCGGTGAAGCCGATGGAGCCCATAAGCCCTCAAGGGCATCATAAGGAAGAGGTGCAAGGGTGTCAATCAGCGCCCTTTGGCGCTCCGGGGGCCTGTGCTATACTGCTTTGGAAGTTCAGGTCAGGAAAAGGGATCAGGCATGCGTTTACGCAACCGCGGATTCTGGCTGGCCCTGTCGGTGCTCGCCCTTGGCGCGCTTCTGGGCGGCCTTTACGGCCCGCGCGTCCAGGCCACCGGCGCTGCCACCGACGTGCAGGATGCCATCAAGCAGTTTACCCGAGTGTTTGCCATCGTCGAGCAGAATTACGCCGACCCGGTGGACGCTGAGCGAGCCCTCTACCAGGGCGCTATCCCCGGAATGCTGCGCACGCTGGATCCCCACTCGGCCTTTTTTGATCCGCGCAGCTTCCGATTGCTGCGCGAAGAGCAGCACGGGCGGTACTACGGCGTCGGCATGCAGGTGGCCCCGCGCGACGGCAAGACCGTTGTGCTGGCGCCCTTCTATAACTCGCCCGCTTATCGCGCCGGCATCCGGCCGGGCGACGTCATCCTTGGGGTGGACGGCAAGTCCACCGCCAACATGACGACCACCGAGGTGGCCGACATGTTGAAAGGTCCCAAGGGAACCGCGGTTTCCATCACCCTCGGCCGCGAGGGCCTTCTCGAACCACTCAACGTTTCCGTGGTGCGGGATGAAATCCCCCGCCACGGCGTGGATCAATACCTGCTGGTAAGGCCGGGGATCGGCTACATTCGGCTGACCAGTTTCAACGAAGTTACCGACAAAGAACTGGCCGAAGCCCTCGTCAAATTGAACGCCCGCAATCTTCAGGGGCTGATTCTCGATCTCCGGAACAACACGGGCGGGCTGCTGAGCGCAGGCGTGGCCGTCGCCGACATGTTTCTGCAAAAGAACCAAATTATTGTTTCCCATCGTGGCCGGGGAGCCGAGAAGCCCTACTATGCCACTCGTGGCAGCGGCGGCTTGGACGTGCCGGTCATCGTCCTGATCAATCATTATTCGGCCAGCGCTGCCGAGATCGTGGCCGGCGCCCTGCAAGATCACGACCGGGGTCTGGTGCTCGGCGAAACCAGTTTCGGCAAGGGTCTGGTGCAGACCATCTACCCGCTCGATGAGGATGCCGGCCTGGCGCTCACCACCGCCAAGTATTACACGCCCTCCGGACGCCTGATTCAGCGAGACTATGCCCACGTTTCGCTCTACGAGTATTATTACGGCCCAAAGGGAAACCGCACCAAAGAGGCGGAGGTGAAACAAACCGATGCCGGCCGGGAGGTCTTTGGCGGCGGCGGCATCACTCCCGATGTGACGGTGCCCACACCGGAATTGAATCGCTTCCAGCAACTCTTGCTCCGCCGCGATGTCGTCTATCCCCTCGAAATGGGCGTGGGCGGCTTTGCCAAGCATTACCTGGCCGAACACCCTGACATCGCCCGCGACTTCCAGGCCAACGATGAGGTGCTGCAGGATTTCCGCAAGTTTCTCGATCAGCAGAAAGTGTCCTTCACCGAGCCGGATATCACGGAAAACCTCGACTGGATCAAGCGCAAGATCAAGAGGGAGTTGTTTCTGTCCATCTATGGCGCCAATGAAGCCTTCCGAGTCGAGCTCGAGGGCGACGTGCAGGTCCAAAAAGCGATTACCTCCATTCCCCTGGCGCGTGAGCTCAACGACAAGGCCAAGCGAGTGCTCGCCGAACGCCTTTCCCAGCCGCGGATCCGACGCTAGCTTGATAAGGCAGTATCGGCCTTCAGGCCGACAGGCATGGCGCGTTAAAAACGCGTCGCTGCTATATCGGGACTCATCCCGCTACTCGTTCCAATCCCGAATCAGAATCTCACTTTGGAATAGGGTTCCAAATTGCCTCCCATGGCAGGCGGAGATTCGCTCGATTCCCCAGCGTTTGAAGCACTTAGCGTTGTCCTCGCCCGCATAGGGATTGGCGCATGGATTGCTTGAGCCGTGAAGAGAAGCGTTTGCCCCCGGGCCACCCTCCCGACCCGCCAGGAAGCTACAGCAAGGTACGAACCATGGGCACAAAGAACCATTCCAGTCGCGCGAGTCCCGCGGCAGCTCAAATCGAGCGGCGTCGCTCCGAGCGCCTGATCGCTTCTTTCCCCGTTGAGGTCTCCGGCTACGATGCCGAGCATAATTTTTTTGTCGAAAAGACAGCCACGCTGGAAATCTCCCGCGACGGCGGTCGGATACTTCTGAACCGGCCGGTCAAGGTTGGCAAGGAGCTGCACATTCGGATGCGCGATCCCTCTACTTCGCCTTCTGTGTCAGAACACCTGATGGTTTTTCGAATTATTTGGGTCGGAAATCCCGACGCGAGTGGCCGGAGAGCAGTGGGGGCCGAGTGCCTCGCCAGCACCGAGTTCTGGCAAAACACCTACGAACGCAGCCGGTCAGAAAGCCGCTAGAACGTCAGGTGACAGGTGGCAGGTCTTAGGTCTTGAGTCTTGAAATTGGTGGACGGCATGGGAGGAGTTTACCCTGAGCGAGTCCGCCGTGGCGCGCTTCAGGGTTGGCACGGATATCGGTGGCACGTTCACGGACCTCTGCGTCCTCGACGAGGA
>Ga0209108_10002546_pt1 | contig 10411 bp, 8 predicted proteins | sample Rifsed10ft1_FD_184003 | JGI IMG/M metagenome (GOLD analysis project Ga0209108, IMG submission 184003) | Soil microbial communities from Rifle, Colorado, USA - sediment 10ft 1 (version 2) | ecosystem: Environmental > Terrestrial > Deep subsurface > Rock core/Sediment | place: Rifle, Colorado...
AGAGATGTCCGGGATGACGATGTCCACACCGAGCAGTTCCGCTTCGGGGAACATCAACCCGGCGTCAATGACAATCAGGTCCTCGCCGTACCGAAGGACCATCATGTTCATCCCGAACTCGCCCAGCCCGCCGAGAGGGATCGCTTCCAGCTTTGGTTTGCTCACGACGTTAGAACCTCAGAGGGAATAATAGCACAGGGATGATTTTGCCAGCATCAAAGCCGTGCCAGCCAGAGACGCGACCCGTTCGACTTCGCTCAGGGCAGGCCGCGAGGGAGCGGGTCATTCCAGAGCCCGACCCGCCGTGGACCGGCAGAGGAGCGGACAAAAAATCCGCAGAGTTCACAGATTTCGCAGACGTCGCCCGGAGTGTAACGAAGAGTGTCATCCCGAGCGTAGCGAGCGGCCGCAGAAATTGACCCCTTCCGCTGTCTCGTGTAATCTTCCCCCGCGCTTGGGACGGGAGAAGAGTCGCCGTGGCTTTTTGGGCCGCATCGTCGGGGAAAGCGGAAGTGCACCGCTTCCGGTTTGTGACGATTCTCGTGGTCGCGTTTCTGGCGCTGGTTCTGCAAACTTATCTTCCTTTGCATTGGCGTTTTGTCACGCTGCTCGACCTGCCTCTTCTGGTGGTGATTTATTTTGCGTTGACGCGCCGCAATCCGGTCGCAGCTCTCCTGGTGGGCGCGGTCATTGGAATGGGACAAGACAGTTTGACGCGGGGTCCGATCGGTTTATTCGGAGCGGTCAAGACAGTTATCGGATATGTTACCTCCGTACTGAGCACGCACGTGGATACAGAGAGCGCCGCTGTAAGGTTTCTAACTGCCTTAACTCTCTATGGGTTACACTCGGTGCTGTTCTATCTGGTGGGGGCTATTCTGTTGGGTCAGCCGATTGCCTGGGACGGGCGGGACCGGTTGATTGGGGCGCTTGTCAATGCACTCTGCGGTGTGCTATTATTCAAAGTACTGGATCGATTCCGACAGCCTGCCTGAGGGGCTTGCTGGGACGCATCGCAGAATTGTGCAAGTGGTTGAAAGTGAAAGCGGTTCAGCCCCATGGAGTTTTCAGAGAAGGAAACCCGCTTCGCCACGCATAGACTTTTTTACCTGCAGTGGGGCGTGGTGGCGATTTTCTTGTTTCTAATCACTGGGTTTTGGCGACTCCAGATCCTCGACCCCGAATATTACACCCATCTTGCGGAGCGCAACCACATCAAAGAAATCCCCATCCCCGCCCCGCGCGGACGGATTCTCGACCGCGAAGGGCGCGTCCTGGTTGACAACTATCCTTCGTTCAGCATCGTGGCCCAGTGGGGAGACGCCCAGAAGCTTGCGGAGCAATTACCGGGAATTGCCGAGGGCTTCGGAATGGAACCCTACGAGCTGGCGCAACGCATCGAGACGGCGCGGCGGCGAGCTCCCCTTCGCCCCATTCTCCTCCGGGAAAATGCATCCTGGCAAGATGTAGCCTTCGTCGAGACACACCGCACCGAGTATCCGGGACTCGACTTGATGTCCGTACATCGGCGGGTCTATCCTCCGGAGGGTTTTGCGGCGCATTTGCTGGGATATGTGGGCGAGGTTTCCGAGAATGATTTGGATCTGCCCGAATTCGCCTTGCTGGAGCCGGGTGATCTGGTCGGCAAGGCCGGAGTTGAGAGGCAATACAACGATCTTCTGAAAGGGACCGACGGGACCCGGCGCATCGTCGTGAACACCTTCGGTACGGTAGTGGCCGTGCTCGACGAGATGCCTCCCCGTCCCGGACAAGACCTCCGGCTCACCCTCGACTATGATTTACAGGCCGTTGCCGAGCAGGGTTTCCAGGAAGAGGCCGGAGCTTTAGTCGCCCTCCGCCCGCAAACAGGTGAAGTGCTGGCGCTGGTGAGTCGCCCGACGTTTGACCCCAGCCTGTTTGTCCACGGGATTTCCAGTCAACAGTGGGCCAGTTTGGTAAGCGATCCGAACCTCCCCTTGGTCAACCGGGCGATCCAGGCCCAGTTGGCTCCCGGATCGGTGTTCAAGATTCTTCTCGCGGCCGCGGCCCTCCAGGCGGGGACAGCCACGGAAGAGACCAGCTACTACTGTCCCGGCGGGGCCACTTTCTATGGCCGCTACTTCCGATGCTGGCAGAGCCGGGGACATGGGCGGTTCAACCTCCATCAGGCCATTGTGCATTCCTGCGACGTGTTTTTCTACAATCTCGGCAGGAATCTCGGCGTCGAGCGCATGGCCGACTACGCCATGCAGTTCGGCCTGGGACGCAAGACTGGAATTGACCTCCCCCACGAGCAAACCGGAACCGTTCCCTCGCCGGAATGGAAGGAGCGGGTCTTCGGGGAGAAGTGGTATGCCGGCGAGACGATTTCTCTGGCGATCGGGCAAGGGGCTCTGACGGTCACTCCGCTCCAACTCGCGTACAGCATCGGCGGGATTACCTCGGGCGGTACCTTTGCCACACCTCGATTGGTTTCGACGCAGGAATTGGAAGCACGCGGCCGCAAGGTCCCCCAGCGGGCGGCCGTCCATGTGGCGTTGGCGGAGGAGACCGTGGCGGCCGTCACCGATGCCCTGTACGGTGTGGTCAACGAGGGCGGCACGGGTGGCCGAGCACGCGTTAACGGTCTGGACATCGGAGGGAAGACCGGCACGGCGCAGGTTGCCAGCCTGGAGGCGGTGCGGACCGCCAAGGCAGCAGGAATTCCCTTGCGAGATAATGCGTGGTTTGTCGGCTTGGCGCCGCGGCGCAACCCCGAGATTATGGTCGTAGCGCTCTACCAGAGCGGGGAGCATGGCTATCTGGCAGCTCCGCTGGCGCGCGATGTGATTAAAGCGTCCTTTGACAAGAAGAATGGAATCCGTCCCCACTTGGCGAACCGGGAGGAATCGAGCAAGAAGGTGACTGCGCTCCCCTCCCCCAGGCGCGTCGGCGGCTGAAAAGAACGGGAAGGCCATTTTGAACCGTTTGGTTTCGTGGAAAGATTCGGATTGGGTGTTGATCGGCATTCTACTGCTGATCAGCGCGATGGGAATCGTGCAGATTTATAGCGCCACCGCCGGAACGCGATTCGCCGGCGCTCATGTCCGGCAAATCTACTGGGTCCTGTTGGGCATCACCGTCTTCGTGGTCGCTTGCTTTTATGACTATCACACTCCGCTGAATTACGCGCCGTGGTTCTATTTCGTGGTCTTGGGTCTGCTGGTGGTGACATTGGTGATGGGTGAGGAGGTTGCGGGCGCCCGGCGCTGGATTCACGTGGGGGGCCAAAGTTTTCAGATTTCCGAACTTGCGAAACTGGCCGTCATCTTGTTGCTGGCGCGATTCTTCGGCGAGTTCCAGGCCGGAGAGGTGACCCTCGTAGACCTGGCCAAGGTGGCCCTTGCCGCGGGAACGCCGGCCATTCTCATTGCGGTGCAGCCGGATTTGGGAACGGCCCTGACACTGGTTCCGATCGCCTTGGTTGTCTTGTTTCTGGCGGGTCTGCGGCTCCGCTATTTCGCAGTGATGGTTTTGGCCTGCCTGCTGGCCCTGCCCGTGGCCATGCACTTCCTGAAACCCTACCAGAAGGCCCGCCTCGCCACCTTTCTGAACCCGGAGCAGGACCCCCAGAATTCCGGGTATCAGATTCTGCAATCGAAAATTGCCGTCGGGTCCGGGCAACTGTGGGGAAAAGGGACGGCGCAGGGTACGCAGACGCAACTGCGCTTTTTGCCCGTGCCGCACACCGATTTCATCTTCGCGGCCTACGCGGAAGAGCACGGGTTCTTTGGCGTCCTGCTCGTCCTGTTGCTCTATATCATCGCCTTGTTGCGTCTGGTGGAGACCGCCCAGACGGCACCCGATGCCTCGGGCACGTTCCTGGCGGCGGGGCTCTTAGGGGTGCTGGCCTTTCAGATTTTGGTCAATGTAGGGATGGTGGTCGGCTACATGCCGGTCACCGGGATCCCCCTGCCGCTGCTGAGTTACGGGGGGTCATCCGCGGTATTTACATGGTTTGCGATCGGCTTGGTAAACAGTGTGCGAATCCGGCGCTTTGTGAATTAGAAGGGAGCGCCGGAAGAATGGAACTCGGATTGATGCAGTCGAAACAGCGTCCGGCAACCGCCAGGAAAGTCGGTGCAGGCCAGAGGTCCTGGAGAGCATCGCTTGCGCCAGCGGAGGTCCCGGACAAGGAGAGCGGAGGTAAGCAGGCCCCGAGCTCCCAAAAATTCTAGAGATTTGAGGTTGAGCGGTACGCGACGCGAAACGACATATTGATGTCGTTTCGGGCCGAAAGGGTCTTCGAGCACAGGGACAGCGCCGGAAGAGCCCGGCGAGTGAAGACAAGCTTTCCCGGAAAAACGGAAAAATTGTTCAGAATCCTTGGAGCGAGAACAAAACAAGATCTGGAACGAACCCGTATAGAACGTAGGAATCCGACTGCGCCGGCCCGGAGAGTTTCGGCAGAAGTTCTTCTGGGCCGGATGTGGGGATCGGGCCGGGTTCCATGCATCGGATGCCAGAGGTCCGCCGCGGCGTAAGGAAACAGGCCGAAGCAGCGGAGCCGGATCCGTTTGTATCCCTCGCTCTGATATTCTATCGCTACAGCGCAGCATCCCGCGACCTGTTCCCAGGAACTCCGCCTCTCGCGTCCCGCCCAACCGTAAGGAGCAACTATGGAAAAAGAATTGGTGGTCTCGTCGTCTAGCCACGAGACGAAAGTCGCCGTCCAGGAAGATAACCAGGTGGTGGAAGTCTACTTTGAACGGAAAAAGGAATACACCCTGGCGGGGAGCATCTACAAGGGCCGGGTGACGCGTGTCCTGCCGGGAATGCAGTCGGCGTTTGTCAACATCGGCCTCGAGCGGGATGCGTTCCTTTATGTTTCCGATTTCTTTGAAGACACGGAGGAATACGACCAGATTGTCTCCTCCGTGGAAGAGAAAATAAGCAAGATGGAGGAAGGCAGTCTGGGCGTCGCAGGTTCCGTGGAAGCAGCGGGGGCGCCTGTCCGGGAAGATAAGGTGGAAGCACCGGCGCCTTCCGAAGTGAGCGCCGCGGAGCCGGTCGGCCCGGAAAGAGAGTCGGCTCCTGGGAAAGAGCCTGCTCCGTTCTCGCGCCGCTCCCGCCGGCGCCGGCCTCGCCGGAAAGGCTTTCCGGAGTCCAAGTATTCGCGTCATCCTGATGCAGGCCCGCCTCCGAGAGCGGAAGCCCCTCCCACACCGATCATCTTACCTGGGGAATCGCTGGCCAAATACCGAGGAATGGAGACGCCCGCAGATAGCCCGCCTGTCGAGGAACCCCAGTCTGGAATGGCGGAGTCGCTGCTCGCGGAATCGCCATCGGGTTCTCTTGCCGATGCAGCTTCTTTCCCAGAATCCGGCCCACCGCAAGCGGGGACTGCCGTGGGGTCGGAACCAGATGCGAAACCCGAGGCAAACCCAACCGCAGCTTCCTGGGAGCCGCCCCTGCCGCCACCCGCAGGGGCGCCTTCGCCCGCTGGGGAGGATTTCGAAGAACCTCCTGTTGCCGAAGCGAAGGTCGCGGAAGTGAAAGAAGCGGAGTCCGTCACACCGTCGCGGCCAGAGGCGGCGCCGATACGCGAAGAGCGTCTCGCAGTCCCTCCGGTGATCGTCGCTGCGGAAGAGCCTTCGGCCTCAGACGAGCAGAGTGAACAAACCATCGCCGAACCATCTTTCGTGTCTCCCATCCCGCCGGTGATGGAAGAGCTGCCGGAGCGGGAAACACTCGAAGCGAAAGCCGCAGAGCAGCCGGTCTTGCCGGAAGGGTACGCGGAAGCGTCTCCAGGGACGGAGACAGAGCCTGCGGTTTCCTTGCCGGAGGAAGTTCGGGCGGGAAACGACACGGAGGCGGTCTCGATCGAGGCCGCAGTCCAGGAAGCCCCGGCCAACGAGTCTCCCCGGCCAACGCAAGCGGTCGTCCGGGAAGGCCATCGCAATCCGCGGTTCCAGCGGAAATCCCGGTGGGGCGCTCGCCGGGCGGCCCCGGCGGAAGCGCCTCCTCGAACCAGTCGCCCGCGGGAACGGGTGGCCCCCGCGCCGCAGATCGCCGATTTGCTCAAAGAAGGCCAGGAAATCATTGTCCAAATCGCCAAGGAGCCGCTCGGCAAGAAAGGCGCCCGCATCACGTCCCATATCGCCTTGCCAGGGCGCTATCTGGTGTACATGCCGACCGTCAGTCATGTAGGGGTTTCGCACAAGATTGCTTCGGACGAAGAGCGGCAGCGGCTGAAACGAATCATCCTGGAGCACAGCCAAGATTCTCCGGGCGGCTTTATTGTACGAACGGCGGGAGAAGGTCGGAGTGAAGAAGAGTTGCGGCAAGACGTTCTTTTTCTGACCCATTTGTGGGCCGACATCCGGGCGAAGGCCGAAAAGGCGAAGGCGCCCGCTTTGCTCCATCACGATTTGGACCTGATTCTGCGGATCCTGCGAGATCAGCTCTCGGAGGAGTTCACCGCGGTCTGGGTGGACAACGAAATGGAATACGAGCGGCTGGTCAATTGGGTCGGGCGGTTCCAGCCGTCCCTGGTGGGCCGCGTGAAACTCTATACCAAGGACATTCCGCTCTTCGAGCAGATGGGCATCCAAGAAGAGATCAACAAGGCGCTCAAGCCGAAGGTCTGGCTCAAGTCCGGCGGCTATATTGTGATCAACCAGACGGAAGCCCTGGTCGCGATTGACGTGAATACGGGGAAATTTGTCGGCAGGTCGAGCCGCCTCGAGGACACCATTTTCAAAACCAACGTGGATGCGATCCAGGAAATCGTGCGGCAGATTCGCTTGCGCGATTTGGGCGGCATCATCGTCGTGGATTTCATTGACATGGATGAACGGAAGAACCGCCAGAAAGTGATGGCCACTTTGGAGGAGGCCCTGCGAGCGGACCGTTCTCCCTCGAAGATGTTGGCGTTCAACGAATTCGGCCTGGTCGCTATTACGCGAAAACGCGTCCGGCAATCTCTCGAGCGGACCCTGGGCCAGCCCTGCTCTTATTGCAGCGGTTCCGGGTTAGTCAAATCCCCCATTACCGTCTGTTGCGAGATCTATACGGAGGCGCGCAAGATGGCCTCTATGCTGAGGGGCAAACAGATTACCCTGCGGGTGAATCCAGAAGTCGGCAGGGCGCTCAAGGCCCGTGACAACACCGTCCTCCCCGAGATCGAGGAAATGGTCGGCAAGCCCGTTCTGGTTCGCAACGACCCCAGCCTGCACATCGAGAGTTTTGCGTTTGAATGAAAGCCGCCTTTCCGGACGCAGGCGACCCGGTTCCTCCTGGTCCCGCTCGGTGGGTTCGGCGAGGACCCTGCGGTCTCCGTCGGGAAAGACCCGTACAGCGACTCCGCAGAACAGCCCAAGCAATCCGCGCCACCCCCTCGCAGGAGCCGGGCGATTGGCGCTTGACACCTTGGAGGAGAAGGAATAAGTTTTGCCAAGAAAGCGGATGCGCCAATGGAAATTCCGGATAACGCGGTTCCACGAAAGAGCCAGCGATGGCCGCGGGCGATTGTAAGAATCGCTGCAACGCTCGTCGTTTTCGCCCCGTTCGTTTACAGCGCGGAATACAGCAAGGCCGTTAACTACTTTGGCAAGTCTTGGCCGATCGCATTCTGGAATTCCGACCTTTCGGAAGTCTCCGCGGATTTCCAGGCCATGCAACGAGACGGCTTCAACTCCATCATTCTGATTGTTCCCTGGGGGGAGTTTCAGCCGGGCCTGGATCCCATCCGATTTAATGACGATGCCTACCGGCGACTTTCCGGGGTATGCGGTAAGGCCCGCTCGGCCGGGCTCCAGGTGTTCCTGCGAGTCTCCTACAACGCGGATTACTACCCAAACGTGCAGCGACCCTACGCCGACCGTGCCAATGCACTGATCACTGACACTTCTCTGCTACCCGCCTGGGACCAATACCTGGCGAGAATCAACACAGCGACCCGGGGGTGTGGCAACGGCGCATTCATTTCCTGGGAGGACTTCTGGTATGTGATCTTAATCGCGCAAAACCTCAAAACGCAGGAGGAACGAGCGGCGTACTCGCAGCAGATGGGTTATGCCGCGTGGATCAACCGACATGCGGACGGCGCCTATAAAGCCCGCTATGCGGCAGACCTCGGGAGATTTGGCGTTTATCCCATTCCCGGCCGGGACAACCCGGACTTTGAAATGTTTTTTCGGTATTTCGACGACCAATTCATGAACAAGCTCTTGCCGGTGCTCGCGAAGAATTTCCAGCAAGCGAGCGTGGAAACCCGTACCGACAGCGACCCGATCTATAACGGCAAAGACCTGTTGAAGTGGTTTGCGCACACGAATCACTACACGGTGAAGTCTTCGGACTACTTGATGACGTATTGGTCACCCGCAATCGGAGCAGCCAATCAGAGTGAGAAGGAGCCTTCGAAAACGGTGCTCGATCGCTTCAACTCCCTGCATGGAAATCTCCTCGCGCAGACGCCGAACCAGATCTTTATCGGCCAGTGGCTGTTCCAGGATAATACTCCGCAGTTTCACTACAACGCGCAGATCAATCCAGCCGAGTTGAGTCAGTTCATTCGGGATTCTGCCCGGCCTCTGGCGCAATTTACTTCCGGCTACGCGCTTTGGACCTGGCGGGATTACAGGGCCAGCATCCTTTTTAATGGGTTCTTCTCTCTCGGAAAACTGGGCTGGGATTTTTCGCCCGGGGCCAGCGTCGAAAATTTGCCCGCTGGCTCCTTCGCGCAGCTTTCCCAGGGCCAATTTATTCACCAGGAGGTTCCGCGCGAGCGGAATCGCTTCATCGGATTCACCGGAAATCTCCGTTTGAGTTTCACCGCACGCGGAAATGGACGGCTTCGGGTCCAAGTCGGTTCGGCGTCACAAGAAGTGAATATCCTGGACTCTTCGGGTGGCCAGATCGTCACGCTGCCATTTCCCGCCCCCAGCGATCAGGACCCCAACCTGCGCATCACTGCCTTGTCCGGAAAGGTCCAACTGCAGGACATCTATCTGTGGAATTTCGAGCAGGTGTCGAACGTCAGATCGTCCGATAACTACCCCGGCCGGCACCATCGGGATATCGTCGAACTAAACCGCAGATTGGACGATCCTAGACTCGTCGTATCGTCCGTTAGCGCCTCCAACGACACGATCCTCTATCTCGCAGGAGCCGAACGTCCCGAGTCCGATGGCACGCGGACATTTTCCTGGGTCGGCCCGTATGCCAGAGTGAAGCTCTATGCAGCGGGGCCATCCATTGCGATCCACGGCGATATGAATGCCGACCTGTTCCGGGCAGCAGGTCTTTTCCCCGCGGGATGTACGCTGGCGGCTTCGATCAATGGAAAGAAGATCACTTCTACGCTGTTCACGAAGAGTCAGCCCATCGCCATGAAAGTTCCGGTTCCGCTGGAATCTCGCGGTGTTGTGACGCTGGAACTGCGGAACAACTGCTCGATCATTCCCAAGGCATGGGGGCTTGGACCGGATGCCCGACTGCTGAGTTACCAGATTCGTCAGATCCAAGCCGAAGGGAATGCCCAGCAACAATAGGAGATCCTGGCATGTTGTGTAAGGGCGAGAAATCGCTGGCGGCAGACCTGCTCTTTGCCGCCCGGAGTGGAGTGGGATTCAAATCATTCGTCGCGGTTCGATGAGGTTTGCATGACGGTATTCGCCAGGGGCCGGTTCCCGGGACTTTGCGCCGTGTGGCTCGCGCTCGCGTTGTGGCAGTTCGGGTTGGTTGCGGAATTGTCTGGGCAACGTCCTGCAGTCGCAGAAGCCGGCCGAAACGCTGGGCAGCGGAGCGCGGAGGAACAGGACTCGCGGCCCAACCTGCGATTCGGGGAGCCGGCCCGTCCGCGCCCGCGCGAGGCGACGATCCCAATCCACTTTGCGCCGCGCCGCGAGCAGCCGGTCGGGAGCGTCTGGGCCGATATCACGATTCCGTCCGGGCCGTGGCAATTCCAACGGGCCGAAGCCCCGCCGCGTTCGGGCTGGAGAGTCTCCGCCACCCAGAAGAGACAACCCGCTCGGGCATCGCAGACCACGGGCGGGGCGACCGCAATCGAGTTAACTGTTACCGCCGGCCGCCGGGCCATCCCGGAAGGACTCCTCGGCTATCTCCGGTTTCGTCTCGAATCTGCCGACTCACCCCTCCCAACCGGACTCTCCGTGACCAAAATGGAGACAGCGGTTCCCGAACCCGACGACCCGCAAGCCCCCGCCTATTTTCCGCCGACGTTTTCCGATCCCACCCTCACTCCCGGCGTGACGTGCTTCATTTTTAGCCACTAGGCCATCACTTTTGGTGTAACCCTCCGGCTTGTCATTCTGAGCCCTTCGCTTGTCATCCTGATCCCGCAGAGCGGGAGAAGGATCTGCTTTTTCGGGCGCTCAGGGTAAACTCCGCGAAGAATCTGCTGGTC
>Ga0209108_10002548_pt1 | contig 10408 bp, 8 predicted proteins | sample Rifsed10ft1_FD_184003 | JGI IMG/M metagenome (GOLD analysis project Ga0209108, IMG submission 184003) | Soil microbial communities from Rifle, Colorado, USA - sediment 10ft 1 (version 2) | ecosystem: Environmental > Terrestrial > Deep subsurface > Rock core/Sediment | place: Rifle, Colorado...
TGCCCATCGGTCCGCGCGAGGCCTCGGACGCGCTGCGGGCGCTGTCGGCGGTGGACCTGCTGGACCGCCGCGAGGTCTACGTTGCCCTGCGCACGGTGCTGGTGGATTCGCGGCAGCACTTCGACCGCTTCGACGAGGCCTTCCGCGAGTTCTGGGGCGCGGAGGAAGAGGAGACCCGCTCGGAGTCCCAGCCGCCCGACGGTATGACGCCGGAGGAGACCGCGGAAGCGGAACGGGTCCTCCGGAAGTGGCTGGAGGCGGAAGCCCAGAACCCGGAGGGGGACGAGACCCAGGAGACACCGGGCTACAGTCCGGCAGAGATCCTGACCCGCAAGGACTTCTCCGCACTCTCCAGCGAGGAACTCCACGCCATCACCGCGCTGGTGACCCAGATCGCCCGCCGGGTGGCCACCCGGATGAGCCGCCGCATGCGGGCGGCGCGCCGCGCCCACCTGCTGGACATGCGGCGCACCGTGCGCCACAGCCTGCGCCGCGGCGGGGAGATCATGGAACTGCTGCGCCGGCGCCGCCGCATCCAGAAGACGCAGGTCGTCCTGCTCTGTGATGTCAGCGGCTCCATGGACCTCTACAGCCGGTTCCTCGTACAGTTCGTCTTCGCCCTGCAGCACGCGGTCGCCCGCGTCGAGACTTTTGTCTTCAGCACCTCGCTCACCCGCGTCACCGACGCCCTCTCCGATACGGAACTGCGCCGCGCGCTGGACCGGGTGGCGCGCACGGTGCCCAACTGGTCGGGCGGGACGAAGATCGGGCACAGCCTGCGGCAGTTCCTCGAACAGTACGGCCGGCAACTGCTGGGACACCGCACCGTGGTGATCGTCATCAGCGACGGCTGGGACACGGGCGAAGTGGAGGCGCTGGAGGCGGCGATGCGCGAACTGAACCGCCGCAGCGCGCGGGTGATCTGGCTGAACCCGCTGCTGGGCGGCACCGGGTACGAACCGCTCTGCCAGGGGATGCGCGCGGCGCTGCCCCACGTGGACGTCTTCGCGCCAGCGCACAATCTGGACAGCCTCCGGCGGCTGGAGCGGCACCTAGCGCTGCCGCGGTGAGGAGCCTGGTGGGTACACGATGAAGGAACTGCGCGACATCCTGCAGGCGATCGAGGCCGGCCGGGCGCGCGGCGAGAAGATGGCCCTGGCCACCATCGTCGGCGTGCAGGGCTCGACATATCGGCGTGAGGGAGCCCGGTTGCTGGTCGACGCGACGGGCCAGATGACCGGGAACATCAGCGGCGGCTGCCTGGAGGGGGACGTCGCCGTGGTCGCCGACGAGGTAATGCGCGCCGGCACCCCGCGCCTGGCCACCTACGACCTGACGGCGGACGACGACACGGTCTGGGGCCTGGGCCTGGGGTGCAACGGTGCCGTGGACGTGCTGGTCGAGCCGGTGCAGCGGCTCGCCGGATTTCTGGAGAACGTCCGAAGGGCGCTCGATGAAGAGGCGACGGTCGCCCTCGCGGTCGTCGTGCGCGGGACCGCCAGCGTCCCGGCCGGCACGCGTCTCGTCCTGCATCCCGACGGCCGGATGGAAGGGGAGATCGCCGACCGCGCGGCGCAGGACCGTCTGCGCCGGGCGACGGATGCCGTGCTGCGTGAAGGCCGCAGCCGCCGCCGCACGATCTCGAGTGACGCCGGTGACCTGGACGTCTTCATCGAAGTGCTCCGACCACCCATCCGGCTTGTAGTCGTCGGCGCGGGGCACGACGCCATCCCCGTCGTCGCCCAGGGCGTAGCATTGGGATGGCGGGTTGTGGTGGTGGACAGGCGGGAGGTCTACCTGAAACCGGAGCGCTTCCCCGGTGCGTCCTTCCTACGCGCGGCCTTCCCGGAGGCGGCGGCGCAGATGCCGGTGGACGACCGCAGCGCCGTCGTCGTGATGACCCACAACTACATCCACGACAAGGACGTCCTGCGCGGTCTGCTCCCCCGCCGGGGGAGCTTCCCCTTCTACCTGGGGGTGCTCGGCCCGCGGGCGCGCACGGAGAAGATCGTGATGGAACTCTCCGCGGAAGGCGTCGAGCCCTCACCCGAACTCCGGGCGCGGCTCCACGGCCCCGTTGGGCTGGACGTGGGGAGCGAGGCCCCGGAGGAGATCGCCGTGGCCGTCATTGCCGAGATCATCGCCGTGGACCGGGCGCGCAGCGGCGGCTTCCTCCGCGACCGGCCGGGGTCGATCCACGCACCGGCCCCGCGCTAGCGGGGGTTCGACCGTTCTCGTGCCTGACCCCTTCGTCTCCGCCCTGGTGCTGGCAGCGGGACCGAGCCGCCGCATGGGCACACCTAAGCTGGCGCTGCCGGTGGACGGCACTCCGATGCTGCGGCGAGTCGTGGACGCGGCCGCGCACTCGCGCTGCCGGGAGACTGTGGTGGTGTTGGGAGCGCACCAAGAGGTCTACCGGCTGCTGCTCGAAGGGACGCCCGGGCGGGTCGTCGAGAACCCCGAGTACGAGCACGGCATGTCGACCTCCATCCGCGCCGGGGTCGCCGCGCTTTCCTCCGAGAGCGAGGCAGTGGTCATCCTCCTGGCCGACCAGCCACGCGTCACCGCGGAGGTCATCAACCGGCTGATCGACACATACCTGCAGGAAGGTAAACGCATCGTCGCCTCCGCGTACCGTGGGGCGGTGGGGGTACCGGTGCTCTTCGACGCCGCCCTCTACCTGGAACTGCTCACTTTGGAGGGAGACGCGGGGGCGCGCTCGGTGATCGAGACCTACCCGCAGCACGGCGTGGCCGTCGCGCTCGAGGATGGCTGGCAGGACGTGGACACCCCCGAAGACCTGGGGCGCCTGGCGGGTGGCGGCAGTGAGTGAAGGGGCAGCCACGGCGAGGGCGGGGCGATTGCGGGCGCGGGCGGGCGCGCTCCTCCCGGGAGTAGCGGCGGTCGCAATCATTGCCGCCGCGGCGTGGATGCTTGGCCGCCTCATCCCGCTGATCGGCGCGCCGGTGCTCGCCCTGGCCGCGGGGGTGGCCATCCGCAACACCGCGGGTCTGCCCGCCGTCCACACTCCCGGCGTGGAGTATACGCTCAAGCGGCTACTCCGCCTGGCCATCGTCCTCTTCGGCGCGACGCTGGCGCTGGGCGAGGTGGTGCGGGTGGGCGCCGGGTCGCTCGCCGTCATCGTCGCCACCATCGTCCTGGCTCTGGGCCTGACCGCGCTGGTCGGCCGCTGGCTGCGCGCCCCTTCGCGGCTGGTCAGCCTCATCGGCGTGGGCACGGCGATCTGCGGGGCGACGGCGATCGTCACGGTGGGGCCGATCCTGGAGGCCGAAGACCAGGAGATCGCTTTCGCCGTGGCCACGATCTTCCTCTTCAACATGCTGGCGGTGGTATTTTATCCGCTGCTCGGCCACGCCCTGGGACTGACCGACCGGATCTTCGGAGTGTGGGCCGGGGCGGCGATTCACGACACCTCGTCCGTGCTCGCGGCCTCCTACGTTTACAGTAACGCCGCCGGTCAGGTCGCCACCGTCGTCAAACTCACGCGCACGCTGATGCTGGTGCCGCTGGCTCTGGCGGTGGGGATCGTCCATAGCTACGCGCGCAGCCGCGCCGGCGGCGGAGGAGGGGTGCGGGTGGACCTGGTGCGCATCTTCCCCTGGTTCATCCTCTGGTTCGTCGCCGCCGCGGGGATCAACACGCTGGGCCTGCTACCGGAGCCGCTCGTGCGGGCCAGCGGCCTCGCCGGGAAGTTCCTCATCGTGATGGTGATGGCGGCGGTGGGATTCGGCGCCGACCTGCGGGGGATGCGGCGGATCGGGCTCCGCCCGTTCTACATCGGTCTGGCGGCCTCGGTACTGATCGCCGTGGCCAGCATGGTGCTGATTCGCCTGCTCTTCTGACCCGCTAGCGCACGACCAGGAGCGCGTCGCTCACCGGCCGCTCGCCCCCCTCGTCCGACGGCAGGTTGACCACCGTCCCGCGCACCACCAGCGTGCTGGATCCGCCGCCGTCCAGGTTCACCGCGTCGGTGGCGCCGAGCGTGCGCAGCATGGCCGCCAGTTCGACCAGAGTCATCCCCAGGCTGTGATAGGGCTGGCGCCCGTCCACGACCACCAGGATCAGCCGGCCGTCGGCGAGACGGGCGATGACGGTGCGGGGGTGGCGGCGGTTGAGAAATCCCGTGGTGAACCCCTCGCCGCCGACGTAGCGGCCGTCGGCGAGCAGCCGCGGACCGCCGCCGATGACGTGCACGGCCTCCCGCCAGCGCGGGTCGCCGGAGGCCGGCACCAGGCGCAACCGCAGGGTGATCCGGTCGCCCACCTTCAACTGCTCTCGGATCCAGGCGCCGGCCCGGCCGTGTCCGGAGAGGATATAGCCGTCCGGCGGGATCGGCGTGTTGCCCTGGCTACTGAGGATCTGCTGCACGACATCTCCGACCACGACCGCCTCGGCGCCGAGTCCGTTGGTCCGCGTGGAGGGTCCGTAGGCCCGCCGGTAGACGATCAGCTCGCCCGGGCCGCGCTCCCGGTTGACGCCGTGCACGATCGTCGAGGCGGTGGCCGTGGAGAGGGCGCCGTCGAAGTCGAGGACGTCGAAGAGGATCTGCCCGTCGCGGAGAATCCCTACGCAGGTTCGGCCGCGCACCGGCTCGCTGATCAACTCGCCGTCGATCATCAGGCAGCCGAGGGGATCGCCGTTCAGGGCGAAGAAGCCGCCGTTCGTCGCCGCCAGCGCCCGCTCGCGCCGGGCGATCTCGGAGGTGCGCTCCCGGCCGAGTACCTGCCCTCGGGCCAACGCCGGACGCAGGCGCAGCCCGGCCCCGGCCGGTCCCTCCAGCACCAGCACGGCGCTCCAGACCGGACCCGGCAGCGCATCGAAGTCGCGTACGGTGAGGACGAGGAAGGTGGGCAGACCCTCCGCCGCCAGCTGCCCCGCCACCGTTTCCGCCTCGGCGCGCGTGGAGAAGTTCCCCACCCGCACCTTGTAGAAGGCGTCCTGGATGTCGATGACCGCCGGCAGACCCCGCTTGCGCATCTCGTCCGCCAGGCGCGCCGCCCGCTCCGGATCGACGAAGGCGCCGACCTGCACCCGCCAGACCGGCAGCGGGCGCAGCGCACCGCGCTTCTCCAGCACCAGGGTGACACCCTCGCCTAGCGGGAAGGTGGCGCGCAGCGCCGCGGGCTGCTCCAAAGCCTGCAGGTACGCCCAGACGAGACTCGCCGCCTCCCCGCGCGTGATCGGATCCTGCGGCCGCAGCCGGGCCGAGGGGGGCTCGCGCAGCAGCGGCGGGGTGGAGAGGGCGGCCACGGCGACGATCCCGCGCAGCGGTGCGGGGAGACCGGTCGTGTCCTCGAAGGGTAGGGCCGCGTTGGCCATGTACGCGCTCTCGAAGGTGTGGCCCAGCGCGCGCACGGTCCAGTGGATCGCGTCCGACCGTGTCAGCGGTTCTGCGGGCCGGAACTGCGCCATCGGCGGGAGGACGCCGTGGGCGTTAGCCGTCTCGATCTGCGCCGCCAACGGGAAAGACGGCGGCACGTCGGGGAAGTCCGGCGGATCGGCGCGCAGCAGCGGCAGTCCCTTCACCGCCACCAACCAGGCGACGAAGCGCGCGCGGCTCAACGTCTCCTGCGGCCGGAACGTCCCGTCGGGGAAGACCTCGACGATCTGCCGGGTGATCAACTCCCGGATGCGTCCCTCCGCCCAGTACCCCTCCACGTCCGGCGGCACCGTCTGGGCGAACACCAGTCCGGGGAACAGGAGAAGAAGGAGCAGGATGAGGTGTCTACGTGTGCCGGTCATGTCCCCGCCGCGTCCGTTCTCATCGCTCGGACCGCTCTTCAAAGAATTCTACGTCTGGTGGCGAACAGCAAGAAGGATTTTCACATCTGGTAGCGAACCCATGTACGACGGCAATAGTCCGTCTATCATCCGAGAAAAGGAGGGTGGGGCGGTGGCCAAGAAGAAGGCAGCCAAGAAGAAGAAGGGAAAGTAACGCCCCTTCTTCGCGAAAAGGAGAAGGCGACCACTCGGTCGCCTTTTTCTTCTTTCTGCAGACGGCACAGGCAAACGGAAGACGGCGGCGCGGACGCGGCCGGCTAGAAGGCGTCCAGCCCGGTGATATCCCGGCCCACGACCAGGGTGTGGATGTCGTACGTCCCCTCGTAGGTGTCCACCGACTCCAGGTTGTTGGCGTGGCGCATGGCGTGATACTCGAGGGTGATGCCGTAGGCCCCCAGGATGGAGCGCGCCTCCCGGGCGATGCGCAGCGCGGTGCGGACGTTGTTGCGCTTCGCCAGCGAGACATGGATGTAGCGGGCCTTGCCCCCGTCCTTCAACTGCCCCAGCCGGTAGGCCAGCAGCTGCGCCTTCACCAGTTCCTGCAGCATGTCCACCAGCCGCTCCTGGATGAGTTGGGTCTGGGCGATCGGCCGGCCGAAGGCGATGCGCTGCCGGGCGTACGACAGCGCCTCCTCCAGGCAGGCGGCCGCCGCGCCGACCGCGCCCCAGGCGATGCCGTAGCGGGCCTGGGTCAGGCACATCAAGGCCGCGCGCAGGCCGACCGCCTCGGGGAGTGCGGCGTCCTCCGGCAGGCGCACGCCCTCCAGTACGAGTTCCGAGGTGTCGGAGGCCCGCATCGAGGACTTGGTCTTGATCTCGTGCGCGGAGAAGCCCGGCCGGTCGGTTTCGACGATGAAGCCGCGGATCTCCCCATCCTCGTCCTTGGCCCAGACGATCGCCACCTGCGCCAGCGAGCCGTTGGTGATCCACATTTTCGTCCCGGTCAGCTCCCATCCGCCGGAAGACCGGCGCGCCCGGGTCTGCATCGCGGCGGGGTCGGATCCGGCGCTGGGCTCGGTCAGACCGAAGCAGCCGATGACCGCGCCGCGGGCCAGCTGGGGTAGCCAGCGGCGGCGCTGCTCCTCCGTGCCGAAGGCGTAGATGGGGTACATCACCAGCGACCCCTGCACCGAGGCGAAAGAGCGCAGGCCGGAGTCGCCCCGCTCCAGCTCCTGGAGGATCAGGCCGTAGGCGATGTTGCTCACCCCGGCGGCGCCGTACTCGGTGGGCAGGTTGGCACCCAGCAGCCCCATCTCGGCGATCGGCGGAATGAGGTGGGCGGGGAACTCCCCGCGCAGCCACCAGCCGCCGATGTGTGGCAGGACCTCGCGGTCCACGAAGCGGCGGACCGTGCCGCGGATGAGCCGCTCGTCGTCGGAGAGCAGCTCATCGATGAGGAAGTAATCGTCGACCCGGGAGGTGGCCTCTCTCGTGGCCATGGCCCTCTGATTGTAACATCGGGAAGCGCCGGGGGAGCAGCGGGACCCGTGCGGGAAGCCGGAGTGGAGGAGTCACTTCAGCGCTGACGGAATGAGCACAGGGCCATGTCCCCCTTCTATCCGGTCCACGCCGGCGAGCGTCATCAACGGCTCGTGCGGGCGGACAACTCGCCTCTGCGCTACCTCGAGATCGACCGGCTGACCCTCGCGCCGGCCGAGGAGTGGGCCGGCCGGTTGGTGGAGCGCGAAGCGTTCGTGGTGCCGCTGGCGGGCAGCGCCGTCCTCCGGGCCGCCGTCGACGGGCGAGAGTGGGAACTCCCACTGCGGCGGGACGACGTGTTTGCCGCGGCTCCCTGGGCCGCCTATCTCCCCCGAGACACGTCCATCACGTTGCGGAGTCGCGGTGCCCTGGAAGCGATCATCGTCAGCGCGCCGGCGGCGGGACCGGCGCACCCCGCGCCGGTGAGTCCCCAGACCGTGACGGTCTCCTCGGTGGGGACCCAGAACTGGCAGCGCCAGGTCCGCATCCTGCTCGCCCCCGAGGGCCCCGCGACGCGCCTGATCGTCGGGGAGACGGTCAACCCGCCGGGCCACTGGTCCGGGATGCCGCCCCACAAGCACGATGAGACCACCGCCGACGAGAGCGTCCTGGAAGAGATCTACTACTACCGGCTTTCCCCGCCCGGCGGGTATCTGATCCAGCTCTTCTACGATCGGACGGGCTGGCAGGAAAGCCAGGTCGTCAGCGGCGAAGGCGCCGTCGCCATCACCCGTGGCTACCACCCCACCGTGGCCGCGCCGGGCACGACCGGCTACTACCTCTGGGCGGTGGCCGGCCCGGAGAAGGCGTATCGCGTCAGTATCGACCCCGCGTTTGCCTGGATGCGATGACGCGGCGGCGCGTCCTGATCTTCGAAGCGATCCATCCGGCGGCGCTGGCCTGGCTCCGGGAGCGGGCGGAGGTGGCGTTCGCCCCTGACCTCCGCGAGGAGGCCATCCTGCCGCTGGTGGTGGCGGTCGATGGCATCGTGATTCGGGCCAACGGCCGCGTCACCGACCGCCTGCTGGCGCACGCGCCGCGCCTGCGTGTGGTCGGCCGCCACGGCGTTGGGCTCGACAACGTCGATCTCGACGCCTGCACCCGCCGCGGGATCTGGGTGGTCTATACGCCCCTGGCGAACGTGGAGGCCGTCGCCGAGCACGCCGTGGGGCTGATGCTGGCCGTGGCCAAGCGGATCGTCGAGGGTGACAGGGCCGTGCGCGCGGGCGAGTTTGCCGCGGCGCGCCACCGCCTGTCCGGGCAGGAACTGTATGGCCAGACGCTCGGCATCGCCGGCTTCGGGCGCATCGGGCAGCGCGTGGCCGAGATCTGCCGCGCGGCCTTCGCCATGCCTGTCATGTTCGCCGACCTCCTGTTCCACGAGGAGGTGGCGGCGCGCCTGGGGGCGCAGCGGGTGCCGCTGGACGAACTGCTCGCGCGCAGCGATGTCATCTCGCTGCACCTGCCTCTGACCGCACAGACCCGCCACCTCATCGATGGTCCGGCTCTGGCGCGGATGAAGCCGGGAGCCATCCTCATCAACACCGCCCGGGGCGCCGTCGTGGACGAGACCGCGCTGTTGGCAGCCCTGCGCGATGGACGCCTCGCTGCCGGTCTCGACGTCTTCGCCGAGGAGCCGCTGCCGCCGGGGAGCCCCCTGCCCACGCTGCCGAACGTGGTGCTGACCCCGCACTGCGCCTCACACACGGAGGGGGCACTGCTGGCCATGGCCATGGTAGTGGAAGACGTCGTGCGTGTCCTGCACGGGGAATCGCCGCGCTATCCTGCCAACACGCCCTCCCCCACGGCGAAGCGGCGCGGCTGAGACCCCGGTCATGGGTCCTCATTAGAGGAAGAGCAGGGAATGTGGCGCCGGCCTGCGAAATGGTAATCGTTTCCCATGAGCGGCCGGAACGGGCGGGCTCCTGCTGTTCCCACGATCCGGGACGTGGCCTCCCACGCCGGAGTCTCCGTCGCCACCGTCTCCCGCGTCATCAACAACAGCCCGCACAAGGTCCACCGGGCGACCCGGCAGCGCGTGCTGCGCACGGTCAGCCGCCTGGGCTACCACCCCAACGTCGTGGCCCAGGGGCTGCGGCGGGGGACCTCCCGCAGCATCGCCCTCATCGTTCCCGACATCAGCAACCCGTTCTTCCCCGCGATCGCCCGCGGCGTGGAGGATGTGGCCCGCCGGCACGGTTATGCCCTGGTTCTGGGGAACACCGACGGTGACGCCGAGCGGGAGCGCGCCTACCTGGACATCCTGCGCAAGCGCTGGGTGGACGGCGTCCTCTTTGCCAGCGCCGGCGGCGATGACCGCCCCCTGCGCGCGCTGCGGGCGGGCGGGGTGCCCGCGGTCCTCATCGCCCGCGACGTCGCCGACGGGGCCATCGACACCGTAGTAGTGGACAGTTTTGCCGGCGTGCGCCAGGCCACGTCCCACCTGCTGCGTCTGGGCCACCGGCGGATCGCCTACATCGGCGGGCCGCACTCGCTGTCCGTGGCCCGGGAGCGCCTGCGTGGCTACCGCCAGGCGTTGCGCGACTTTAGCGTGCCGCCGGACCCCAGCCTGATCGTCTCCGGTGACTTCCGCGTAGACGGGGGCCGCGCGGCCATCCGGCGCCTGATGGAGCGGCGGCGCCTGTTCACTGCCGTGGTGGCCGCCAACGACCTCACGGCCATCGGTGCCATGGAGGCGCTGCGCTCCGCCGGCCGCGGCATCCCCGACGACGTCGCCGTCGTCGGCTTCGACGACATCCCCTTCGCCGCTTTCGTCGACCCACCCCTGACCACCGTCGCTCAACCGACCTACCGGCTGGGCGCGCTGGCGATGGAAAGGCTCCTCGCCCTGATGCGCGAGGAGGCCGCCACCACACGGCGGATCATGCTGCAGCCCCAGCTGGTCGTCCGCCGCTCCTGCGGCGCCTACCTGCTGGCCGGCCCGACGACCTAACGGGTATCCGTCGGCGCGCGACTCCTCTCGTGGGGATGCCTGCAGAATCCGCTGCGATCTCGGTACGGATGGAGGAGACGAGATGAAGGCTCTTGTCCTGGAAGCGGACTGGCGGCCGCGGGATGGCTATGCGCCTACCGCCTGGGAAGTGGAGACCCGCAAGGCGATCACCGG
>Ga0209108_10002549_pt1 | contig 10407 bp, 9 predicted proteins | sample Rifsed10ft1_FD_184003 | JGI IMG/M metagenome (GOLD analysis project Ga0209108, IMG submission 184003) | Soil microbial communities from Rifle, Colorado, USA - sediment 10ft 1 (version 2) | ecosystem: Environmental > Terrestrial > Deep subsurface > Rock core/Sediment | place: Rifle, Colorado...
CGTAGGTGGCGACCTTGGGCGAAGGCACCAGAACCCGCTCCTCGCCAGGAAAGGGCGGCTCGTGCCCGCCGTTGAAGAAGTACGTGACGTGGGCGTACTTCTCGGTTTCGGCCGTGTGAAACTGGGTCCGGCCCGAGTCGGCCAGCAATTCGGCGAGGATCCGCGCCAGGCTGAACGGCGCGAACGCGATCGGGAACGGAAAGGTGCGATCGTAGCGGGTCATGGTGACCAGGGCCAGCCGGGGCCTCTCCGGCACCGGGAAGTCCTCGAACGGCTCGACCGCCAGCGCGCGGACGATCTGGCGCATCCGGTCGGCTCGAAAATTGAAACAGAGGACTCCGTCCCCGACCCGCATCGGGGCCAGCGGCATGCCCCCGCGCGTCAGCACAATTGGCTTGATGAACTCGTCGGTTTCACCCCGCGAATAGGCGGCGCGAACGGCCCGGACCGGATTGGTTTCGGGGGTTCCCTGTCCGTCCACCAGGAGCTGGTAGGCGAGCCGGGTTCGATCCCACCGGTGGTCCCGGTCCATCGCGTAGTAGCGGCCGATGAGCGAGGCCAGGGTGGCCCGCGGCCCCGAGATGCGCTCGAGGTCGGCGACGAGCCGGGTTACGAACCCCTCGGCGGACTGGGGCGGCGTGTCGCGGCCGTCGAGGAAGCCGTGGATCGCGATGCGCGGCACGTCGAGCCGGAGGCCAAGCTCGACGCAGCCGAGCAGGTGAGTGTCCAGGGAGTGGACCCCGCCGGGTCCGACCAGGCCGATTAGGTGGAGGGTGCCGCCGCTCCGGCGAACCTGGGCCCCCAGCTCGAGGAACGCCGGGAGGGCGAAGAAGGTGCCGTTCCGGATGTTGTCTGAAATCCGCACGATGTCCTGGGAGACGACCCGGCCGGCTCCGAGATTCAGGTGACCCACTTCACTGTTTCCCATCTGCCCGTCGGGAAGCCCCACCGCGAAGCCGCTCGCGGAGAGCAGGGTGCGGGGGCAGGAATCCCAGAGGCCGTGCCACACCGGAGTCCGCCCCAGCTCGATCGCGTTTCCCTCGCGGGCTTCGCGGTATCCCCATCCGTCCAACACGATCAGTGCCACGGGAGAGCGAGTCCGGCCGTTTGACATGCTCCTCCGCGGCGTCTACAATGCCGAATCGTGATGGACGCGCCGCAATCTAGTCCTCCTCGGAGCGGCCTACCAGCCTCGTTGGGCCTCCTGGCCGTGCTCGCCGGCAATCTCGTCGCTCAAGCCGCGGTTGCGATTTCAGGGAATACGCTGTTCTACAAGGAGCCGGGCGGGGTCCGGCTCGGAGCGCTGGTTGCCGGGGCTTCGGTCGCACCGGGTCGTCGATCGGGCGCGTTCGCGGAGGTGGTGCTGGACGGGTGGATCTTCACAGCCTCGACCCGGGCCGACCCGCGAGATGGCTTCGATCTATCGGTAGCGCCCGCCGAGGGAGAGAATATCCGCTCCGAGCCGAATGGCGCCGTCGTCGGACGCGCGGTGCAGGGCGCCCTTTTCAATCGGGTTTCGCAGCGCGGAGGGTGGACCCGAGTGCGGCGAAGCGTGTGGGTCGCCCGCAACGTCCTGGCGGCCCGGGCCGAATCACCCGGGGGCCCGCCCCCGCCGCGGGCCCGGGATCGGGTGGCCGCCGACAGCGTGCCATCCCCCCCGCCCCCGTCGGCGCCGCCTCCTGCCGACGGGCGGTCCCCGTCGGCGATCGTCCGCGCCGGGACCAGCCTCCAGCGCTCCCCCGATGGACCGGCGGTCGCGAGGCTCGAGGCGCCGGCCGAGGTTGGGCTTGGAGAGCGGCGAGGCGAATGGGTCGAGGTGCAGCTTCGGGGTTGGGTCCGCCGGGCCGCGATGGACAGCGGCGCGGTACCCCGGCCCGCTATCAGCAGCGCCATGCTGCGGGACGACCCCGAGCGATACGTCGGACAAACGGTGGACTGGCGAGTGCAGTTCCTCGCTCTGCAGCAGGCCGACGAGCTGAGGCCCGAAATGCCGCTGGGCCAGCGCTACCTCCTGGCCCGAGGGCCGCTCCCCGAGTCGGGATTCGTGTACGTGATGATCTCCCAGGAGCAGGCCCAGCGGCTGGCGGGAGTGAGCCCGCTGGAGGAGCTCGGGGTGACCGTCACCGTTCGGGCCGGCCGGACCCGATTCCTCGCGACTCCGGTCGTCGAGCTGGTGAGGAGGATCCCATGAACGAGCAACTCAAGCAGCGGATCCTCCGCCGGCTCGAGACTCTTCCGGACGAGCGGGCCTACCAGGTCCTCGACTACATCGAATTCCTGGAGAGCAAGTACGCCGAGCGCATCGCCCCGACGAACCTGCTCGCGAAAATCACCGAGGGCATCGAGGACACCATGCGGGCGGCCCGGCTCCCCCTCAAGGCGATCTCGGGCACGACCGGGCTGGTCGAGAGCGCCGGGAAAGTCATGAAGGGCGTGGCGGCCGCGGCGGAAAGCGTCGTGCAGGAGGCGCTCGGGGGTCCCGAGGAGCCCAAGCCGCCGGCTTGATTTCACTGTAGCCCCGCCGTAGTCTTCCAGATGGGTTCACTTCGGCCTGACGTCGCACTCACATTCGACGACGTTCTCCTGGTCCCCCGGCACAGTACGGTTCACCCGCGCGACGTCTCGACCGCGAGCCGCTTCACCCGCGCCATTCCGCTCCAGATTCCCCTCGTTTCCGCAGCCATGGACACGGTCACCGAGGCCGAGATGGCGATCGCCATGGCCCGGGCCGGTGGAATCGGTGTCGTCCACAAGAACATGACGATCGAGCGCCAGGCGGCCGAGGTGGATCGGGTCAAGCGGAGCGAGAGCGGAATGATCCTGAACCCGATCACGCTGGGGCCCGACCGGCCGCTTCGGGACGCCGCCGGCCTGATGCGGCGGTTCCGCATCTCTGGGGTGCCGATCGTGGACGGCACCGGACGGCTGATCGGCATCATCACCAATCGGGACCTCCAGTTCGAGCGTAACCTCGACCAGCCGATCCGCGAGGCGATGACCCGGGCAAACCTGGTCACCGCTCCGGTCGGCACCACCCTGGAGGAGGCGGAGCGGATCCTGGCCCGGCACCGGATCGAGAAGCTCCCGGTGGTGGATGCGGGCGGCGTGCTGCGCGGGCTGATCACCGTGAAGGACATCTTCAAGCGCCGGCAGCATCCCGACGCCAACAAGGACCATCACGGGCGGCTGCGGGTCGCGGCGGCGGTCGGGGCCGGCGGCGACGCCCGGCACCGGGCTCGGGCCCTCGTGGATGCCGGGGTGGACGTGCTGGTGGTGGATTCAGCCCACGGCCACAGCGAGGGCGTGCTCGCCACTGTGAGCGAGCTCCGCGAGGGGTTTCCCGACACCCAGCTCGTGGGCGGCAACGTGGCCACCGAAGATGGTGCCCGGGAGCTGGCCCGCCGGGGGGTGGATGCAATCAAGGTCGGGATCGGGCCGGGAAGCATCTGCACCACCCGGGTGGTGACCGGGGTCGGGGTTCCCCAGATCACCGCGATCTGGGACGCGACCCGGGGAGCGGGAGAGATCCCGATCATTGCGGACGGAGGGATCAAGTACTCGGGCGATGTCGTCAAAGCGCTCGCGGCTGGGGCGGCCTCGGTAATGATGGGCTCGATGCTGGCCGGTACCGAGGAGAGCCCGGGAGAAAGCGTGCTGGCGGAGGGCCGCCGTTACAAGCTGATCCGGGGGATGGGCAGCCTCTCGGCCATGCAGGACGGCTCCGCCGACCGGTACTTCCAGGACGGCGAGCTCTCGCCCTCCAAGATCGTCCCCGAAGGCATCGAGGGCCGGGTCCCTTACCGGGGCCCCGTGGCGGATGTACTCTACCAGATGGTCGGCGGGCTCCGGAGCGGGATGGGCTATTGCGGCGCGGCAGAGGTCCCGGCCTTGCAGCAGAACGTGGAGTTCATCCGAGTTACGACGGCCGGTCTGCGGGAATCTCACCCGCACGACGTAACCATCACGAGAGAAGCGCCGAATTACTCGGCGTAGGTCCGGCCGTCACTTCGAACAACCAACGAGGAGAGCACCATGAACCTCTGGGCTACCAAGTCCGTCGACGTGCTGCGGGCCGAGGCGGAAGCGGTGAGCGAGCGGTCGCTGCGACGAACCCTGGGCCCGGTCAACCTGGTAGCCCTGGGGATCGGCGCCATCATCGGCGCTGGCATATTCGTGCTCACCGGGCTCGCGGCGGCCCGCCACGCCGGCCCCGCGGTCCCGCTTTCGTTCGTCTTGACTGGGTTCGCCTGCGCCTTCGCCGGATTGTGCTACGCCGAGATGGCCAGCACCGTGCCGGTCGCCGGCAGCGCCTACACCTACTCCTACGCCACCATGGGCGAATTCGTCGCCTGGATCATCGGCTGGGACCTGGTGCTCGAATACGCCATGGGCGCGGCGACCGTGGGGGTGGGATGGTCGGGCCATTTCCTGAGTCTGCTCGACTGGTTCGGGATCCACATCCCGGCCCAGCTGGCCAACGCCCCGGTCCAATGGTGCACCCAGGGGAACGTGAATGCGGGAATAGTGGGCTGTAGTGAAGCTGGGTGGGCGGCCACAGGGGCCATCTTCAACCTCCCCGCGGTAGCCATCGTGATCTTCATGTCTATCGTGCTGGTCATCGGGATCCGGCAGTCGGCAAAGGTGAACAACTTCATCGTGCTGATCAAGCTCGCCGTCATCCTCATGCTCATCATCTTCGGGCTGCAGTACGTGAACCCGGACAACTGGAAACCCTTCATTCCGCCGAATGCCGGAGAGTGGGGAACCTACGGCTGGTCGGGCGTGCTGCGAGGCGCCGGGTTGATCTTCTTCGCCTACATCGGGTTCGACGCCGTGAGCACCGCGGCCCAGGAGGCCAAGAACCCCCAGAGGGACATGCCGATCGGCATTCTGGGGTCGCTGGCCATCTGCACCGTGCTCTACGTGCTGGTCTCATTCACGCTCACGGGGATGCTCCCCTACACCCAGCTCAACGTGGCGGCGCCGGTGGCCGCGGCGGTATCCAGCATTCCTCAACTGCACTGGCTGCGGATCTTCATTGACATCGGGGCGGTGATGGGGCTTGGCTCGGTGATCCTGGTGATGCTCCTGGGCCAGTCACGGGTGTTCTACGCGATGTCCCGCGATGGCCTGCTCGGCCGCTGGGCCGGCCAGGTCCATCCCAAGTTCCGGACTCCGTATCTCTCGACCATCTACGTTGGGATCGCGGTGGCGGTCATAACCGGCCTGTTCCCGATCCAGATCCTGGGAGAGCTGGTCAACATCGGAACCCTTCTGGCATTCGTGCTGGTTTGCGCCGGGGTTCTGGTGCTGCGACGCACCCGGCCTGACCTCGATCGCCCCTTCAAGGTTCCGCTCGTACCTCTGGTCCCCATTCTGGGAATCCTGACCTGCGTGGGGCTGATGGCAACCTTGCCCGGAGACACCTGGCTCCGGCTGCTGGTCTGGCTCGTAATCGGCTTCGCGATCTATTTCGGGTACGGCCGCCACCACAGCATCCTCCAGCGGGAATCGGGGGGAACGCCGGGTAGCTAGGGACCCGGGACTCGGGACTGGGGGGACGACCGCCGGCGGCGCCCCAGTCCCGGTCCTGCTCCCTGACTACCGCCCTCCCGTGATACCCACTTACTTCCCGCAATGCCCATCACGCTTTCTGCCGACAAGCTCACCGCCGCCGAGGCGCTGGCCCGCCTGCTGGCGCCGGGGAGCCGGGTCGCCCTGACTACGCACGTGCATCCCGACGGGGATGGTATCGGGAGCGAGGTCGGTCTGGCTCACCTGCTCCGCGACCAGGGGCTCGAGGTGGCCATCGCCAATCCTACGGTAACACCGGCACGGTTCGGCTTCCTGTTCCGCGACCTCGGAGGGGTGGACCGGAGCCGGGAGGCTGTGAAGGCACTTCGGGCCGCCGATATCATCGTGGTGCTGGACATCTCGGACCTGGGGCGGTTGGGCATGCTGAGCCGCACGGTGGGCGAGCTCGGGGTACCCGTGGCCTGCATTGATCACCACGTGAGCCCGGGTAACCTCCCTGATGGCCCCCGATATCTCGATCCCTCGGCCTCGGCGACCGGGGAGCTGATCTGCGAGGTCGCCCTCGCCAACAACTGGGAGATCACTCCTCCGGTGGCTCGGGCCCTCTACGTAGCCCTCCTGACCGATACCGGAGGGTTCCGCTTCAGCAATACCCACCCTCGAACTCTGCGGATCGCGGCCGAGCTTCTGGAGACCGGAGTGGATCCCGAGGACATCTACCTCGAGGTCTACGCGAACGCCCCCCCGGGACGGCCCCGTCTCCTCGCCGAGACCCTGCAGACGCTGGTGGTGGAGGACAGCCTTGCCTGGGTCACCGTTCCTCCTGGAGCGATCGAACGCCATGAAGCGACCGTCGACGATCTCGACGGCATCGTCGAATTCCCGCGCTCGATCGCGGGGGTACGTCTGGCCTTGCTGTTCCGGGAAATCTCGCAGGACCGGGTCAAGGTCTCCCTTCGCTCGATCGGGGAGGTGGACGTGGCGGACTTTGCGAGGCCCTTTGGCGGCGGTGGACACAAGCACGCGTCCGGGCTTTCCCTCAGCGGTACCCTGCCCGACGTGCAGGCCCGGGTGCTCGAAGCGGCGCGGCGGTACCTGGAATCGGTGCCCCGGGGCTGAGGGGTGCTATCTTTTCGAGCAGCGAATAGCAGGCCGAGAGGAGCCGTGGCGACCACACTCGAGCGGATCGAACAGACCCTGGACACGTTGCGCCCCTACATCTCGTCCCACCGGGGCAAGGTGGAGGTGGTGGACTTCGACGAGGCGGAAGGGCTGCTCCTCTTGCGCCTGGGAGGCACCTGCTCGGGTTGCAGCGCCTCCACGATCACTCTGCGGCAGGGGATCGAGGCTCGGCTCCGCCAGCTGGTGCCGGAGGTGAAACAGGTGGATGCCATCTGATTCGCTCGAAGCTCTGGTAGGCGCCGCCCTCGCCCGCATCAGGAATCCCCGGCTCGACAACGATCTCCTCTCCGCGGGAATGATCCGGGACCTCTCGGCCACCCCGGACGGCCGGGTCACCTTCACGTTCCTGCTCTCCCGCGATGATCCGGCCACCCTGGTCAGGGAGGCCCGCGCCGCGGTCCGGCAGGTGCCCGGAGTTCAGCCGGACCAGGTCAAGATCACGGTGGTGGATCCGGCGGGCCCGGCCGGGACTACGCACGGACCGCCAGCGGGTGCGCCGCAGTCTGCAAGCCTCGGGGTCCCGGCGCCGACTCCGCGCGAGCTCCCCCGGCTGGGCCGGATCATCGCGATCAGCTCGGGCAAGGGCGGGGTGGGAAAGTCAACCGTCGCCGCCAACCTCGCCATCGCGCTGGGACGGCTGGGGCATCGAGTCGGCCTCATGGATGCCGACATCTACGGGCCGAACATTCCCCGCATGTTCGGCTCGTTCGACAAGCCGGCGGTGGTCGCAGGCCGGATCCAGCCGCTCCAGGCATTTGGAGTCAAGCTGATGTCAATTGGGTTCCTGGTTGACCGCGACACCCCGGCGATCTGGCGGGGCCCGATCATCATGAAGGTGATTCAGCAGTTTCTGGGCGACGTGGATTGGGGCGAACTGGACTACTTCCTGGTAGACATGCCGCCGGGAACCGGCGACGCCCAGCTATCCCTGGTTCAGTCGGTCGCGGTCGCCGGCTCGGTCATCGTGACCACGCCTCAGGAAATGGCGGTGGGGGACGCTCTCAAAGGGGCCCGGATGTTCGAGCGGGTCGGAGTGCCGGTCGTGGGCATCGTGGAGAACATGAGCCCCTATACCGACCCCCAATCGGGAATCCGCTACGCGTTCTTCGCCGAAGGGGGTGGCCAGCGCTTGGCCGAAACCGTGGGCGCTCCGTTGCTGGGCGCGGTTCCCCTCCAGCCCGGCCTGGCCGAGCAGGCTGACGAGGGGCGCCCGATCGTGGTTGCCGATCCCGAGAACCCGGCGGCCCGAGCCCTGACCGAAATCGCCCAACGGTTGGACCGGCTGGCGAGCGCGCTGGCGGTGTCGCTCCCGGTGCTGAATCAGTAGTCGCCCGCCTTATCTCCACTCCACTCGCACCGCCCCGATGGCCGAGCGCACATCCACCTCCAGGTGGCGGACCGCTTCCTGATATCCTTCTGAGGTGTAGGACTTCCCGCTCCGGGCAAACCGGTCTCCGGCGAATCTGGTAAGGAGCCCCGCCAGGGTGACCCGGAGCCCGAGCCGCGCCGGCGCTATCAGGGTTACCCCCCCCACCCCCTGGCTGATCACGATCCGGCCGTCCCGGTGCCAGTCCCCGTCCAGATCGATGGTCACCTTCCCGACTCCCCCGTCAATCCTCCACGTCCCGCAGCCGCTGTCACCGATCCGGTCGAGCCGGATGTCGCCGGCCGCGGCCGCAACCGACGCCTCGGTGCACGAGCCCGGGTTAGGGACTGCGAAGGAGAGCCGGACCCGGCCTGCTCCGCTGTTCAACCCGAGGCGGGACAAGCGGAGTCCGCCGAGCTCCACCTCCGCTTCCCCGGTACCGAGGGCAAGATCGAGGTCCAGGTCTGGCCGGGCCGAGAACCCGATCCGCGCCGCCTGGGGACGGCCGCCGATCCGGAGCCCGCCCTCGCGAAGCGATTCCACACCGAGAGTTACCCGTCCGCCATCAAAGGTGCCGACCGGGCGAAACCGACCGGCATGGTACCTGAGACTCATGTTGTAGAGGTCTTCGGGCCGGCCGGGCCCGATGGTCAAGGCGCCCGCCTCGAATTCGACCTCAGCCGCCAAACGGGGCTCTCCGTCGTAGGGCCGGGCATACTCGAACTGCCGAAGCGGCACGGGGTGCCCGCAACCGGCCAGGAGCGCCGCCGAGAGAACGGTCCAACGCGCATTTCCCCTCAGGCCGGCCCATCGCACACCAGTCACCGGCCCCCCTCCCCCCAGGAGATCAGCGGGGGCCGCCGGCCGGCCGCTTGACCGCCGAAACGCCGAGCTGCGGGGTGGCCCAGAGGTACTCATCGGTGAGGGCCTCTGGAGAAATGAACCGCCCGGTAAAGGCCGGGCGGGTTCCCGCGCGGGAGAGCAGGAAAGCCCCGAGCCCGATCGTGGCCACGAGCCAGGTGGCAAGCCCGGCGCCCAGCAACACCAGCATTCCGGCAACGGGCACCCATCCAAACGCGACCCACACGAGCCAGACCGCGGCCAGACTTCCGATCCCGATCCGGAGGTAGCGGTAGCTGTTTGGAGAGCCGGCCGGTGCCCCCGCCGCCATTCGCCGCCGAACCTGGGATTCCCCCATGGCGTGCAATACCGCGAGGAACCCCATGAGGACCCCGGCCGCGGCGAGCAGGGAGAGCGTGATTGCCACAAACGGAACCAGCAGGATTCCCACCACGCTCATCACCAGTCCGATGACGAGCAGGCCCGCGGTCGGGACTGCCACAACCTGAGCCAGCAGGCCGGTGAGCAGGGACCGCATCGGGCTATGAGCTGCCGTGTCGGAAACGACTTCGAACTTCGGCCGGGCGAACAGCACCAGCCCGAATCCGAGGAGCGTTATGGTGACGACCATACCGGCCAGACCGGCCAGCTTGACCAGGCCCTCGGGTAGCCCTCCGCCGGATCGGTTAAGACCAGGAACCGCGCCCTCGAGGGAGCGCCGCTCGCCCCGAACCTTGCCACCCTCTTCCCGGATCCGTCCCCCGATCGCCAGCGCATCTCCGCCCACCACCGATCCGGCCCGCAGCACGAGGTCGCCGTCCAGGACGACGACGTTGCCGGGTACCTGGCCCGAGAGATCGGCGGTGCCCCGGAGCACTAGGAGGTGTCCCCGAAGCGACTGGCCCGGCCCGAGTCGGAATCCTCCCCGGTGGACCTCGCCGTTGGCGACAGCCCAATCGGACCCCGTCGAAGGCCCAAGCAACTGCCGCAGCCTCTGCTCCAGGCCGGCCGGGTCGTTCAGCTGGTCGAGCTCAAGCTCCACTCGCGGGGCGCGGGGTGGGGCGGTCTGGGCCGCCGGGCTCGCGGCCCCTGAGAGAAGGCCGGCCGCGACCAGCAGCTTGGAAACCAGGCGCCGGGGAGGCCGGCGGTCACCCATTGGCGTGGGAAGCCGGCCGGCCGGGCAGGAGCAGTAGCCGCCGCATGGCGACCATGGCGGCCGTGTAGCCGACGACGAGAACGGTGCCGACCAGAGCCAGTCGGCCGGGAGATGATGCCAGGTCGGGGACCGGGGAAACCCGGGCTAGGTCCGCGAGGTTATCGGCCACCGTCGCAACAGTCATCCAGAGCGCCCGGCCCGCCCCGGCCGCAAGCCCGTCGTCACGCGCTGGAAGGCGTTCATGGCGACATTCTTCGCCTACCTCGACCGCAACGGCAGCGGCGGCCTCGACCGCACCGAGGCCCGGCTGGTACCGCCCGGCGTCCAG
>Ga0209108_10002551_pt1 | contig 10407 bp, 6 predicted proteins | sample Rifsed10ft1_FD_184003 | JGI IMG/M metagenome (GOLD analysis project Ga0209108, IMG submission 184003) | Soil microbial communities from Rifle, Colorado, USA - sediment 10ft 1 (version 2) | ecosystem: Environmental > Terrestrial > Deep subsurface > Rock core/Sediment | place: Rifle, Colorado...
CCCGCCACTGCGCAGACGACGATCCAGGTCTACGTCTCGCGGCTGCGCAAACTGCTCGAGCCGGGTCGTAGACGCGGCGAAGAGGCGCGCGTCCTTGTCAGTCGTTCCCCGGGCTACGCGCTCGACGTGCTCCCCGAGCAGCGCGACCTCGACCGCTTCGACCTTCTGTCCGGTGAGGGCCGGGAGGCGCTCGAGTCAGGGCGACCGGCCGAGGCGGCCGCACGGCTCGCGCAGGCGCTCGAGCTCTGGCGTGGCCCCGCGCTCGCCGACTTCGTGTTCGCCGCCTGGGCGCAGGGGGAGATCTCTCGCCTCGAGGAGAAGCGTTTCGTCTGCGTGGAGGACCGGCTCGAGGCCGAGCTCGCGTGCGGGCGGCACGCCGAGCTCGTGTCCGAGATCGCGGCCCTGACTGCGAGCCATCCGCTCCGAGAGCGCCTGTGGGAGCAGCTCATGACCGCGCTCTACCGCTCGGGTAGGCAGGCCGACGCGTTGGAGGCCTACACACGACTGCGCGAGAGGCTCGTCGACGAGCTCGGCATCGACCCGAGGCCCGAGCTCCAGGAGCTCCATCGCGCGATTCTCAACCAGGACCGGGCGCTCGCCGCCCCCGCCCCTGTGGAGAGGCGCACGCTGGTCTCGGTCCGGCTGCCGGCGGCGGCGAATCCGCTGATCGGGCGGGAGCGGGAGCTGGAGGAGCTTCGCACGCTCTTCGCCGAACCCGCGACACGACTGGTGACGATCACGGGCCCGGGAGGAGTGGGCAAGACGCGGCTCTCGCTCGCCGTCGCGACCGAGGTCGGCGACGGGCGATCGGGGGGCGCCGTCTGGGTCGGGCTACAGGCATTGCGCGATCCCTCTCTGGTCGTTCCCACGATCGCGCAGGCCCTCGACGTCGAGGGTGACCTGGCAGCGGCGATCGGCGACGGTGATCCGCTCCTGTGCCTCGACAACTTCGAGCAGCTGCTTCCGGCGGGGGGCGATCTGACGGAGCTGCTCGCGGCGTGCCCGAACCTGCGCTTGCTGGTCACGAGCCGGGAGCTCCTTCATGTCTCCGGCGAGCACGAGTACCCGCTCGCGCCGCTTGGTGAGCCTGATGCGGTCGTCCTCTTCACGGCCCGGGCGAGGGCTGTGCAGCCCGACTTCGAAGCGGACGGGGACATCGACGTCATCTGCCGCCGTCTCGACAATCTGCCACTCGCGATCGAGCTTGCTGCGGCCCGGGTGAAGGTGCTCACTCCTCAACAGATACGAGAGCGTCTGGAGCTCCATCTCCCCGTGCTCGCCGGCGGCCCGCGAGACGCGCCGGAACGGCAACGAACCTTGGCGGCGGCAATCGCATGGAGCTACGACCTCCTCGACAACAACGAGCAGGAGCTGTTTCGGAGGCTTGCCGTCTTCGCCGGAGGATGCACGCTGGAGGCGGCCGAGGAGGTCGCCGGAGCCGAGATCGACACGTTGCAGTCGCTCCTCGACAAGAGCCTTCTTCGCCGGAGCGGGGATCGGTACTGGACGCTGGAGACGATTCTGGAGCACGCGCACGGTTTGCTCGAGGCGAGCGACGAGTCCGAGGCGATCCGGAGCGCGCACGCGGACTGGTGTCTTCGGCTAACCCGCGGACCGGACAGTGCCACGCCGGTTTCCGACCCTGCGTCCATCGAGCTCCTCGCGCGCGAGCGGGACAATTTCAGAGCGGCCCTGTCGTGGGCGCTGGGCTCCGATCGGGGCATCCTCGCGCTCGAGGTCGCCGTCGGGCTGGAAGAGCTCTGGGAGACCCGTGGGCCGTTGGCGGAGGGCAGCACATGGCTTGCGCGGGCGCTCGACGCCGCACACGACGCGCCGCGGGAGCTTCGAGTAAGGGCGCTGCACGATGCAACCTCGCTCGCGGCCAGACAGGGAGATCACGAGGCGATGGCGATGCTCGCGGCGACGCAACTCTCCCTCGCGCGCGAGACAGCCGATCATCTCGACGTCGTCCGAGCGCTCGTGATGCTTGCGACTGTTGCCGGTTACCGCGGCGACGATGCTGAGGCGTTCGCCAGGAGCGACGAGGCGGTCGCCATCGCAACGGAGTCCGGGGATCCACGCAGCCTGCTCACGGCTCTGAACTGCCGGGGTGTGCTCGAACTGGGCCGCGGCGGCTATGCGGTCGCCGGGGGGCTCTTCGAACGGTGTCTCGAGCTGGCGAAGAGCGCGGGCCGCCGGCGTGACTCAGTCGCGACCGCCGAGTTCAACGTGGGGTTTGCGAGCCTGCTCGCGGGTGACGAGCACAAGGCTGTCGAGCACCTCGAGGAAAGCCTCCGGATCTACCGAGAGCTCCGCCACTTCGACGGAATCGGCTACTGCTTCGTCGCACAGGGCGCTCTCGCGGCGCGCGAGCACGAGCTCATCGAGGCAGCCCGCACCCTGGGTGCAGCCGAAACGCTGCTCGACACTGTCGGCGCCGCTCTCGAGCCCCCCGAACAAGCCCTGTACACGCGGACTCTGGAGGAGATCCGAGCCGGCCTGCCGCCGGACGCTTTCGCTCGGGCGTGGTCCGAAGGAACGGCGCTCGCCGAGGCGGAGCTAGCGGCAGGCGGGAGCGAATAGCGCGACGACCCGAAGGAGCGCGCCCGTGGGCGGCGAATCGACCGTCATGGCGCGCCGCAGGAAGAAGCGGCCGCTTCGCCCGCGTGTCCCCGCGCGCGTGAAGAAGCGGACGAGACGGCAAGGCTCGCACCACGAGAGCGAGCTCCTCGGGCTCGCCCTCGCCGCGCTCGGCCTCGTTCTCTCGGCGATCCTGTACGTCGGCTTCGACGGCGGCTCCGTCGGGTCGTGGCTCGCGGGCGCGCTCGGAGCACTGCTCGGCGACGCCGCCTACGTGCTCCCGTTCGCGCTGGTCGCCATCGGAGGGCTCATGCTCGCCCGCAGCGAACTCCTCGACGTTCGCCCGTTCCGGCTCGGCCTCGGCGTCGGCTTCCTCGGGCTGATGACCCTGCTCGGGAAGGACAGCGGAGGCTGGATCGGACTCGCGCTCGGCGGCACGCTCGCCGCGCTGATCGGAGAGACCGGCGCTGCGATCGTCGGCGGCGCGCTGCTCCTCGCGGGCGCCCTCCTCGTCAGCGGCGCCTCGACCGGCGCGCTCCTCCGGCGCACCGGCCACGTCATGCGGAGCGCGGGCTCCAGCGCGCGCCGCGCGCTCGACTGGGTCTCGTCCGAGTCGCAAACCGCAGAGTCGGCGGCCGACCTGCCCCGCGAGCCGGAGGAGCCTCCGCCGCGCCTGCTGGACGGAGCCCAGGCTTTCCCGGACGTCGTCGGTGGACTCGCATCGGTCGAGCATGCGCCGCTCGTCCCGGTCGTGGAGGAGGCGGCGAGCCGGAGCCTCGAGACCGTCTTCGAGACCTCCGCCGAGCACGCGGAGTACCGGCTCCCGGACCGCGAGATCCTGAAGCGGTCTGCGGCGTCGGCTGCCTCAGCCGGCGACTCCGGGGCGCGGATTGCCGACCTCCTCGTGCGCACCCTGGCCGAGTTCGGCGTCGACGCGAGCGTCGTCGGGCAGATCTCGGGGCCACGGGTGACGCGCTACGAGCTCCAACTCGCGCCGGGGACGAAGGTGTCGAAGGTCGCCGCGCTCAAGGACGACCTCTCGTACGCGCTTGCAACGACGGAGATCCGGATCCTCGCGCCGATCCCGGGGAAGCAGGCGGTCGGAGTCGAGGTGCCGAATCTCTCGCCGCGGCTCGTCACCCTCGGCGACATCTACGACGACCTGCCCGCGACCGCGAGCCCGCTCTCCGTGTGGCTCGGGAAGGACATCTCCGGGAACTCGATCTGGACCGATCTCGCGCGCATGCCGCACCTCTTGATCGCCGGCACGACCGGCTCGGGCAAGTCGGGCTGCATCAACACGATCCTGACCTCGACCCTGCTGCGCGCGACCCCCGACGACGTCCGGATGATCCTCATCGACCCGAAGCGGATCGAGCTCGGGTACTACGAGTCCATACCGCACCTCCTCACCTCCGTCGTCTCGAGCCCGAAGGAGGCGGCGACGGTGCTCATGAACGTCGTCGCCGAGATGGAGCGGCGGTACGAGCGGCTGTCGTTCGTCCGCGCCCGCAGCCTCCCCGAGGCAAACCGCGCGCTCCGGGCCCGGGGCGAAGCGACCCTCCCGTACCTCCTCGTCGTCATCGACGAGCTCGCCGACCTCATGATGGTGTCGCCGCAGGCGGTCGAGGACTGCGTCATCCGGTTGGCTCAGAAGTCGCGCGCGGTCGGCATCCACCTCGTGCTCGCGACCCAGCGGCCGTCCGTGGACGTGATCACGGGGATGATCAAGGCGAACGTTCCGTCACGGATCGCGTTTGCCGTCTCCAGCCAGACCGACTCGCGCGTGATCCTCGACACCGCTGGAGCGGAAAGCCTGCTGGGCCAAGGCGACATGCTCTTCAAGCCGCTCGGGACCTCGCGCCTGCAGCGGCTCCAGGGCGCGTACGTGAGCGAGGAGGAGATCGCGCTCGTCGTGGAGCAGTGCCGCTCGCAGCGCGGCCAGGAGCTCGACAAGTCGCTGCTCGAGGCGCCGGAAGGCGCATACATGGAGGGTGACGAAGACGGCGACTTCGATCCCGACGAGGATCTGCTGCTCGACCGCGCGATCGAGATCGTCGTCCAGACGCAGACCGCGTCGGTGTCGCTCCTGCAGCGGCGCCTCCGGGTCGGGTATACGCGAGCGGGCAGGCTGATCGACATGCTCGAGCGGCGCGGGATCATCTCGGGCTACGAGGGCTCGAAGCCGAGGCGCGTTCTCGTCTCCGAAGCGGAGCTCGAGCGGACCTGACGGGTGCTCGGGCGCCCGTTACGAGGTCGTAAGGCACTTGAGTCGAAGCCCAACTTGCGGTTGAATCAAGCGTCCAACTCGGGCGGCAGGTCCAACTCGTAAGGAGGGCACGTGAAAGTACGCAAGAGGACGACAGCCGCGTTCGCGGTGGCGATCGCCGCGATCGTGGCGATCACAGCGCTTGCGGGGGTGGGCAGTGCGTCACCGCAACAGCAGCCGATCCTGGCATCGGTCATCAGCGACGTCGGCAAGTTCAACGACAAGTCGTTCAACCAGTCCCAGCTCGAGGGTCTGCTCCGCGCGAAGAAGGTGCTCGGCGTACGGGCGCTTCCGCTCCAGTCGAACTCGGACGCGGACTACATCCCGAACCTGACGACAGCCGTCCGGCGCGGCGCCAGCGCGATCGTCTGCGCCGGGTTCCTGATGGCGACCGACTGCGCGAAGATCGCGGCCCGCTCCAAGGACCGGGAGTTCGCGATCACCGACTACCCGGTGCAGATACCGCCCTTCTCGAACGCCAAGGGCAAGTTGCTCGTGAAGAACGTCACCGGGCTGACGTACGCGGCGCATCAGTCGGGGTGCCTCGTCGGGCACATGGCGGCACTCATGACGAAGCGAGGGGGCGGAACACAGGTGATCGGTGCCGTCGCCGGCCTCAAGATCCCGCCGGTCGATATCTGGCTCGCGGGCTACCGCTTCTGCGCAAAGCGCGCGAACAAGGGCATCAAGGTCCTGATCGGCTACTCGCAGGACTTCGTGGCATCCGACAAGTGCAAGGCAGTCGCCGAGAGCCAGATCGACCAGGGCGCGAAGGTGCTCTTCCAGGTCGCAGGCGGCTGCGGTCTCGGCACGCTCAAGGCGGCCGACGAGGCCGGCATCTGGGGCATCGGCGTCGACAAGGATCAGTACAAGGACGCGAAGCGCGTCATGACGAGCGGTGTGAAGCGCGTCGACAGAGGCGTCTTCAACTTCATCAAGGCCGTTACGACGGGCGCTCCGCTCGGCGAGGGCAACCTGAACTTCGACCTCGAGAACGGCGGGATGGACATTGGCAGGATCAACCCCGCGGTCCCGAAGTCGATCGTCGCGAGCACGCTGAAGCTCAAGCAGCTCATCATCGACGGCAAAGTCAAGCCTCCGACCGCGCTCGGATAGCCTGGCTCTACGACGAGGGGCGGACGCAGGTCCGCCCCTCGTCTCTCTCTGTACTGGTCGGGAGTCATAGAATCCCCGCCCAGTGAGCACCCCCACCATCCTCGAGATGCGCGGGATCGTGAAGCAGTTCCCGGGCATCCTGGCGAACGACAACGTCGACTTCGACCTCCGGCGCGGCGAGGTGCACGCCCTCCTCGGCGAGAACGGGGCCGGGAAGTCGACGCTGATGAACATCCTCTACGGCCTCTACCGGCCCGACGCGGGTGAGATCAGAGTCGGAGGGAAGCCCGTCACCTTCCATTCGGCCAAGGACGCGATCGAGAGCGGGTTGGGCATGGTGCACCAGCACTTCATGCTCATCCCGGTGATGACGGTCGCCGAGAACATCGTCCTCGCAACCGAGCCGACCCAAGCAGGCGTCTTCCTGGACTACGACGTGGCTCGTCGTCGCGTGCGAGACCTCGCTCTGCAGTTCGGCTTCGCCATCGACCCTGACGCGCGTATCCAGGACATCACCGTCGGCCAGCAGCAGCGGGTCGAGATCCTGAAGGCGCTGTACCGCCGCGCGGAGATCCTCATCCTCGACGAGCCCACCGCGGTGCTGACCCCGCAGGAGGCGACCGAGCTCTTCGGGATCCTCAAGAGCCTCCAGCGGGAGGGGATGTCGATCATCTTCATCAGTCACAAGCTCAACGAGGTGCTCGAGATCGCCGACCGGATCACGGTCCTACGGCGAGGCAAGAAGGTCGACACCGTTCCCCGAGAGGGGGCGACCGAGGCGGGGCTGGCGCGGAGCATGGTCGGTCGCGAGGTGCTTCTTCGCGTCGAGAAGCCCCCCGCCACTCCGGGAGAGACCGTCCTCGAGCTCCGGAATGTAAACGTGCGGGACGATCGTGGGCTCGAGAAGGTGCGCGGTGTCTCGCTCCAGGTGTGTGCGGGCGAGATCGTCGGGATCGCGGGGGTCGACGGGAACGGCCAGACCGAGCTGATCGAGGCGATCACCGGCCTGCGAAGCCGGGAGAGCGGGGAGATCCTCGTCGACGGGCGCGGTATGCCGTTGAACGCGAGCGCCCGCGCGATGCTGGAAGCGGGGGTGGGCCACATCCCAGAGGATCGTCACCGCTACGGCATGGTGCTCGACTTCACGCTCGCCGAGAACGTCGCGCTTCACGACTTCCGGTATCCGCCCGACTCGCGCTTCGGGTGGCTCTTCCCGAAGGTTCTCGTCGAGCGCACGCGCCGCCTGATCAAGGACTTCGACGTGCGCGGAGGCGATCCCCAGACGCGTGCGCGGAATCTCTCCGGTGGTAACCAGCAGAAGCTCGTCGTCGCCCGCGAGGTCGATCGCGACCCGAAGGTGCTGATCGCGGCGCAACCGACACGCGGGCTCGACGTGGGGGCGATCGAGTACCTCCACCGCCGCCTGGTCGAGGAACGCGACACTGGCCGGGCCGTCCTGCTCGTCTCGCTCGAGCTCGAGGAGGTGCTCTCCCTCGCGGATCGCATCCTCGTCATGTACGAAGGCGAGATAGTGGGTGAGCACGCCGCCGGGGTCACCGAGGAGGAGATCGGCGTGGAGATGCTCGGCGGCCAACGGGAGCAGGTTGCATGAGCGAGCCGCTCACGCCGCCCCCGGAGGAGGCGCCACCGACGACAACTGCCGGAAAGCTCATGCTGCGGCAGCGCGCGGGCGGGATCATCCCCCCGATCATCACCGCCATCTTCGCGTTCTTCATGGGCGGGATCGTGATCGCGGCGTCCGGCCACAACCCGATCGACGCGTACCTGGGGATCCTCGACGGCGCCGGACTCAACTGGTTCTGGGACGACTTCGGGAACACGGACGTCCTCGAGCTCACGACGTTCAACTTCACGCAGACGCTCCTGCGCACGACCACCTTCGTCTTCACCGGCCTGGCGGTCGCCTTCGCGTTCCGCTGCGGCCTCTTCAACATCGGTGGCCAGGGCCAGTACACGATCGGCATCGTCGTCGCCGTCTGGGTGGGCGCGTACTGGGGAAACGCGCTGCCGAACGGCCTCCATGTCGTCGTCGGCATCGTGCTCGCGGCGCTCGCCGGAGCGATCTGGGCGGGGATCGCCGGGATCCTCAAGGCCACCGTCGGCGCGCACGAGGTGATAACGACGATCATGCTGAACTGGATCGCGTTCTGGTTCGCGAGCTATTGCTTCGGACAAGGCGGGCCGCTCCAGAACACGACGCCGGGTCAGGAGTCCGTGCCGAGCTCGGACGACGTCTACGAGAAGTCCGGTGCGATCATCCCCGTCCTGTGGGGTGACCAGGGGTTCCAGGCTCTGCACTACGGCTTCTTCCTCGCGATCGCCGCTCTCGTCGTCTTCTGGGTCGTCCTCAACCGGACGACGCTCGGCTACGAGGTTCGCGCGGTCGGCTACAACCCGGAGGCGGCGGCATACGGAGGGATCAGCGTGAAGAAGAACTTCTTCCTCGCGATGGCGATCTCGGGGCTGTTCGCCGGTCTGGCCGCGGGGACCGACATCTTCGGCTGGAAGTACGACGCCGGCGTCCTCGACGTCCAGGCGTCAGCGGTCGGGTTCGTCGGCATCGCGGTGGCGCTCCTCGGGCGGAGCACCGCGGTCGGCGTCGGCCTCGGAGCTCTCATCTTCGGCGCGCTCGACTACGGGACGACGCGAGGCCTCGACCCCGAGGTGTTCGACCCGACGCTGGCCGGCAACCTGAGCCTGATGATCCAGGGCCTGGTCGTGCTCTTCGTCGGAGCAGACCTCCTCATCCTCTACCTCTGGAGCCTCCGCAAGAAGCGCTTCGCGTCGCCGCGCATGTCGGGGAGGGGGGCATGACCGCGGTCGCCGCCCGCGTCCAGTCCTGGTCCTTCACCGCGAACCACCTCGCGGTCGGCGGGCTACTGCTCGGCGTGTTCGCCTTCTACGTGGCCCTGCCGCCGATCTCCGCACGGAGTCCTTTCTGGCCTGCGCTCTTCGGGACGGCCGGTGCGGTCGTCGGACTCGTCGCGTGGCGGCGCGGGTCGGTGCGCCTCGGTTGGAGCGCCGTCATCGTGGGGATCGTCGGCGCCGCCCTGGGTTACCTGGCCACGCGCTCGAGCGTCGAGCATCTCGACATCGTGTTCACCTGGCCGAGCCTGATCGCGGCGATGTTCGTCTTCGCGACCCCGCTGGTGTACGCGGCGATCGGTGGGATCTTCTCCGAGCGGAGCGGCGTCGTGAACATCGGCCTCGAGGGGATGATGCTGATGGGAGCCTTCTGGGGAATCTGGGGGGCCGACGCGACAGGATCGTGGATCACGGGCGTCCTCATCGGCATGGCCTCCGGAGCGCTGCTCGGGCTCACGCACGCGTTCTTCTCAGTCCATCTGCGGGCCGACCAGATCATCGGGGGGACGGCGATCAACCTTCTTGCAGTGGGGATCACGGGGTATGCGTTCGTCCAGCTCTACGGCTCGGAGAACATTCCCGCGGGGGTCTCGGAGATCCCCCGGCTCAAGATGACCTTTCTCGAGAAGATCCCACCCGAGGCCCTCGGCGACTTCCTCTTCGGTGCGTTCGGGCGGCTCAGCCTGATGATCTGGATCGGCTTCCTGCTGGTCGCCGTCTCGCACGTGGTCATGTTCAAGACTCCGATCGGCCTCAGAATCCGCTCCTGCGGCGAGCATCCCCGCGCGGCCGACACCGTCGGTATCAGCGTCTACGGCGTGCGGTACGCGGCCGTTACCCTCTCCGGCATGCTCGCAGCCGCGGGTGGCGCATTCCTCTCGGTCGGCGTGGTCAGCGCGTTCAACGAGGGGATGACGGGCGGGCGGGGCTTCATCGCGCTCGCGGCCGTCATCTTCGGCAACTGGCGCCCGTTCGGCGCGTTCGGCGCGGCGTGCCTGTTCGGATTCTCGACCGCGCTTGCGTTCCGGTTGGGCGACGCGTACCGGGACTCCGTGGCGGGGATGGACGTCCTCGCCCAGATGCTCCCGTACGTCCTCACGCTGATCGCTGTCGCCGGTGTGATCGGCCGCTCGATTCCGCCCGCAGCCGTTGGCCGCCCGTACACGAAGCAGTAGAGGAGCCGCCGCCGGCTGGGCGTCGGTCGTCGCGGGCGCGGCGTCGGTCGCCACGCTGCCGTTCGCGATCTACCTCACGCGGTTCAGCGACGCGTACGAGCTGCTCGACTCGGCGATCGCGATCCCCGTTGCCGCGGCGCTTGCGTTCCTGGCTCTCGGGCTCGCGAGCAGGTCGCGGCGCCACGCGTCGTTCGTCCTCGGGCGCGTCACCGGCGGTGGGCCGGCCCGCGCCGGCCGCGTGCTCGGGATCGTCGGCCTCTGCCTCGTTGCGAGCGCGCTCGTGGCGCTCGGCATCTACGGGCTCCTGGAGTACGTCGGCTCGCGCGAGTAGGGGGACGGTCGGGGTCAGGAGCTGATCCCAAAATGAGGAGGGACCCGGCG
>Ga0209108_10002552_pt1 | contig 10405 bp, 8 predicted proteins | sample Rifsed10ft1_FD_184003 | JGI IMG/M metagenome (GOLD analysis project Ga0209108, IMG submission 184003) | Soil microbial communities from Rifle, Colorado, USA - sediment 10ft 1 (version 2) | ecosystem: Environmental > Terrestrial > Deep subsurface > Rock core/Sediment | place: Rifle, Colorado...
TCCACCGTCGTCTCGCGCACGATGTCGCCGAAGACGGCGCTGTGCAAGATGAGGCGGTAGCGCACCTGGGCCGCCTGCGGGTTGACCAGCGACGAGACGATCTCGTAGTCGAGTCCGGTCAGCGCCGCCGTGCGCCAGACATCGGCGTAGCGCGTCTGGAAGGCGTCGAGCGAGATCGCGTCGCGGGTGAGCGGGCTGAGCTGGTCGTACATGGCGGCATAGTCCTGGGCCGTCCAGGCGTCCAGGAAGCGCGCCGCCGCCACCTCCGAGTCGGGGGCGGCGATGGAGGTCACCCCCGGTGAAGGCAGCACCGCCGGCGTGCCCTCGTTCCGGCCGCAGCCGCTCAGCACCAGAACCGCGGCCAAAAGCAGCAGGGCGCCGCCTGTGGGCCTCACACCGCCTCCCCGAGGATCGCCGCATAGACGCGGCAGTCGTAGCCCAGGTGGGCGATGCAGGCCGCAGGGACGTCGGTCGCCGGTTCGACTCCGAGGCGCCGCAGCGTCCGAACCACATGGCACAGCGGCAGGCCCATGACATTGGCGAAGCAGTCGTGGAACGACCGCATGTCGACCGGCTCGAACCGTCCGTCTTGGATCCCGTAGCCGCCGGCTTTGTCGAACGCGCCGCCGCCGGCCAGATAGCGTTCGATCTCGTCGTCCCCGTAGGCGCGCATCGGTACCGACGACTCGCACGTGTCGACCCGGAGCGTGCCGTCGGGGGCGCGCACGGCGATCGAGGTCACCGCCCGATGTTCACGTCCGCGTAGTCGCTCCAGCATCTCGCGAGCGGCGGGGCGATCCGCCGGCTTTCCGAGCAGGTCATCGCCGTCGACGACGGTGGTGTCGGCCGACAGCACCAGGGCGCCCTCCGGCGGAGCGACGGCCAGCGCCTTGAGGCGCGCCAGACGGCGCGTCAGCTCCCGGCCGGTTTCGCCCGGCCGCGCGGTCTCATCGGCGCTCGCCGGTCGGACGTCGACCGGCCAACCGATCAACCCGACCAACTGGCGACGCCGCGGTGAAGCGGAGGCCAGAATCAGCCTGCCGTTCCACCGACCAGCCTCCGTTTCGGTCGCGGCGCCGGCCGTCGAGGCGCGCGACCCATGGGTCTCAGCCTTCATCTCGTGCGTTTCTCCGTACGCGAAGCGGCGGTCGAGGCCGCCCGCGCGGAATTATAGCATCGCGGTCGCGGCCGCTTTCCCGAGCGGGGTGTTAGAATGCCATGAGAGCCGTCGTGCCTTCACGCGCGGCCGGGCGGGTGATTGGCCCGCCCTTCCCTTTTCGACGGATCCGCCCACTCCGTGAACGCACCTCCCGCCCCGTCGCCCTCGCCTGCCAAGACGCCCCGCCTGGCCTACGCCGGAATGGGCGTCGGGATTGTCGCCCTCGGCTTTTCGGCCTTGTTCGTTCGCTGGGCCGCCGCTCCGGGCGCCGTCACCGGCTTCTACCGAATGGCGATCGCTTCGATCATCCTGGTGCCGATGGCGCTGATGCGTCACGGGAGTCCGCTCCATTGGCCGGCCTCCGGCTTGCGTTACGCCGTGCTCGGCGGGGCGGCGCTGTGCTTCGACCTGGCGCTGTGGAACACGTCGGTGCTCTACACCTCGGCCGCCAACGCCACGCTGCTGGCCAACACCGCGCCGTTGTGGGTGGCTGTGGCCGCGGCCGTCTTCTTCAAAGAGAAGCTCTCCGGCAGGTTCTGGATCGGGCTGCTGCTCGTCCTTTCCGGGGCCGCGGCGGTCCTCGGCGCCGACTTTCTGCGGGATTTCCATCTCGGTCTCGGCGACCTGATGGCGATCACGGCCGGAGTGTTCTACGCGGGCTACTACCTGGCGACCCAGGCCGGGCGACGGCACCTGGCATCGCTGCCTTATGTGACCGCCGCCGGCGTCGTCGCGACGGTCCTGCTGCTCGGTATCGTCCTGGTGTTGGGGCTGCCTTTGACCGGGTACTCGGTCCAGACCATCGCCTCTTTCGCCGCCCTCGGTCTGGTGACGCAGGTGCTGGGCTACGTGTCGGTCGGCTACGCTCTGGGCCACCTGCCGGCCAGCCTGGTGGCGCCGACGATGGTCGGCCAACCCGTGATGACGGCCCTCCTGGCGATTCCTCTGCTGGGGGAGACCCTGATGCCGGTCCAATGGATTGGGGGCGCGGCGGTGCTGCTCGGCATCGTCCTGGTCCATCGATCGCATCGGAGCGCCTTGCCCGTCGGCACCCCGGGGTTGTAGCCCGGGTCCGTCGGAGGAGATTCCGCAGCCCCGGGTTGTAGCCCCGGTCCGTCCAAGTCGATTCCGTAGCCCCGGGGTTGTAGCCCCGGTCCGTCGAAGTCGATACCGTAGCCCCGGGCTTTAGCCCGGGTCGGATCCTCCAGGACGCAGGCTAAAGCTACCGACGCCCGCAAACTGGGGTCGATACCGCAGCCCCGGGATTTAGCCCGGGTCTGATCCTCCAGGACGCAGGCTAAAGCTACCGACGCGCGCAAGATGGGGTCTATGCAACAGCCCCGGGCTTTAGCCAGGTCAATCCCTCCAGGACGCAGGCTAAAACCTGCGACTACCCGGGGAGGTCGTGGCGCGCCGGTTCCGGCAGCGACATTCCGGTGGGGGAAGCGCGGTAAATCGGGATCCGCAGGAGATGTACCGTGACCGCAGTGGCGATGAGCAGCAGCGCTCCCCGCGCCCACCAGGCCGACAGGGCGAATACGACCGAGAGCAGGACCGCCACCCACAGCGCGAACAGGGTAAGCACTTTTTCACGCAGCGGAAGTCCGCGGCCGGCCCGGTAATTCGTCAGGTAAGCCCCGAACCAGCGGTTCGAGTGCAGCCAGGCGTCGAAGCGGGGCGAGCTGCGTCCGAAGAGGAAGGCCGCCACGAGGAGAAAAGGGGTCGTCGGCAGAATCGGCACGAAGATGCCGATCACGGCCAGCCCAACGGCGAGGAAACCAAGAGCGATCAGCACATAGCGAATGGGCCGGTTGAGCATGAGATGCATTCTAATCGGAGTCCTACCCCCACCCTACCCTCCCCCTCAAAGGGGGGGTTGCCTCCTCCCCTGCAAGGGGGAGGAAAGGACCTCTCGCCCCGGCGGGCCGGGGCTCTCGGCCCGAACGGGGTGGGGGTCGCGCGCACCACATCGTCCTCCCCATCCGCGCTGGTAGAATCCCCTGATGGACCTCTTCGAGCACGCGCTGCGCGAGCGGCTTCGCCGCGAGGCGCCCCTGGCGGCGCGCATGCGGCCTCGCACCCTCGAGGAGTTCATCGGCCAGGACGAGATCATCGGCGAGGGCCGCCTGCTGCGGCGGGCGATCGAGACCGATCGGCTGTTCTCCTCGATCTTGCTGTGGGGCCCGCCGGGATCCGGCAAGACGACGCTGGCCAGCATCATCGCCCATCGCACCCAGGCCCACTTCGAATCGATCTCGGCCGTGCTGGCCGGCATCGCCGAGCTGCGGCGGGTGATCGCCGACGCCCGCGAGCGGCGCAGCCTGCACGGCACACGCACGACTCTGTTCGTGGATGAAGTCCATCGCTGGAACAAGGCCCAACAGGACGCCCTGCTGCCTCACGTCGAAGACGGCACGCTGACGTTCGTCGGCGCCACGACGGAGAACCCGTATTTCGAAGTCATCGGCGCCCTGGTCTCGCGCTCGCGCGTCTTCCAGCTGCGTCCCTTGAGCGACGACGATGTCCGCCGCATCCTGGCGGCGGCGCTGGCCGACGCCGAGCGCGGCTTCGGCAGCCGCGCCATCCGCCTCGAGGACGAGGCGCTCGACCATCTGGTGCGCGTCGCCGGCGGGGACGCGCGCAACGCCCTCAACGCTCTCGAGCTGGCGGTCGAGTCGACTCCGGCGGCGGCCGACGGAGGGCTGACGATCACGCTCGACGTCGCCCAGGAGTCGATCCAGCGCCGGGCCGTGCTCTACGACAAGGACGGCGACTCCCACTACGACACGATCTCGGCCTTCATCAAGTCGGTGCGCGGTTCGGACCCCGACGCGGCGCTGTATTGGCTGGCGAAGATGCTCTATGCCGGCGAGTCCCCGCGCTTCATCCTGCGGCGGCTGCTGATCCTGGCCGGCGAGGACATCGGCCTGGGCGATCCGTTGGGGCTCGTCGTGGCCTCGGCGGCGGCGCAGGCGTTCGAATACGTCGGGCTGCCGGAAGGCGTCTACCCGATCGTCGAGGCCACGCTGTATCTGGCGACGGCGCCCAAGTCCAACAGCGCCGGTGCCTACTTCAAGGCGTTTCAAACGGTCGAGGGGCGCGGCGAAGTCGGGGTTCCGTCGCACTTGCAGGACGCCAACCGCGACGCCGCCGCCCTCGGCCATGGGCGCGGCTACGTCTACCCCCATGAACACGCCGGGCATCACATCGGACAGCAGTACCTGCCGCCTGGACTTCTCGGGACCACCTTCTACGCGCCGTCCGATCAGGGCTACGAGGCCCAGGTCGCCGATCGGCTGGAGCGCTGGCGCGCCGCCCAACGGCTGGCGTTGGGGATCGAGTCGACCGTCGCCGTCCCCGATCTGTCGCTCGAGCAGATCGAGGCCATCAAACGCCACCATACGGCCCGAGGCACATGACCACTTTCCTTCTCGTTCGCCACGGCGAGAACGACTGGGTCGGGCGCCGACTGCCCGGCTGGACGCCGGGGATTCACCTCAACGCCCGCGGCCGGGCGCAGGCGGAAGCCCTGGCCGGACTGCTGCGTCCCATCCGGCTGGCGGCCGTCTGCTCCAGCCCTCTCGAACGCGCGTTGGAGACCGCCCGCCCGCTGGCGCGGTCGAAAGGGGTGACGATCCAGCGCACGCGTGGACTGGCCGAGATGCAGGTCGGCGACTGGCAGGGGCAATCCTTGCGCCGCCTGAGCCGCAACAAGCTGTGGCCGATCATCCAGCACACGCCGTCGCTGGCCCGCTTCCCGGGCGGCGAGTCGTTTCCCGAGGCCCAGGCGCGCATCGTCGCCGCGCTCGAGGCGCTGCGCCGCAAGTACGCCTCGCCGCGGGCGGTCGTCGCCTGTTTCAGTCACGGCGACATGATCAAGATGGCCGTCGCCCACTACCTGGGGCTGCCGCTCGACATGTTCCAGCGCCTGGCCGCCGACCCGGCGTCGATCACGGCCCTGCACATTGGCGACGGCCGCGCCTTCCTGCTGCGCTCGAACGACACGCGCGCCACCGAGGCCGCCGAGCGCGGATGATATACTTCTACTCATCCCCATCGTTGTCAGGATGCCCCACAGGGGCGCCCCCTTCGGGGTCCCCTACGGGATGCGAAGCGCAATACGAAGCGCGACGAAGACGCGACAAAGCGCGATGCCCGGCCTGGAATTCGACCTGAATCCGGTCTCCCGCATTACGGCCGGCGCCATTGGACCGCCGGGCCAGCGGGTCTTCTACCTGCAGGGTCGCCACGAATCGACGCTGCTGACCCTCGTCGTCGAGAAGATGCAGATCCAGTCGCTGGCCTCCGGCCTGGAGCAGTTCCTGCTGGAGCTGGCGCAGCAGTACCCGGATCTGCCGCAGCCCGAGCCCGACTACCGCGAGTCGGATATGGACCTCGAGCAGCCGATCGATCCGGCCTTCCGCGTCGGTCAGCTCGGCCTCGGCTTCGACCGTCCCAGCGACCGGGTGGTCGTCGTGGCGCACGAGCTGGTGTCGGAGGGCCAGGACCCGGAAGAGGCCGCCGTCGCCCGCCTCTGGTGCAGCCGCGCGCAGTTGCGCACGTTGGGCCGGTGGGGCATCGAACTGGCCGGCCGCGGCCGCCCGATCTGCGGCAATTGCGGCGAACCGATCGACCCGCGCGGCCACTTCTGCCCGCGCAGCAACGGGCACAAACCCTGACCGCGCCCGCCGCAGGCGCCACACCCACCGCCACCCCCCTGCCGGACGCGACGGTCCTCACGATTCTGGCCGAAGGCCAGATTACGGTCGAAGGCCAGTTCCTGTGGGGGTCCAACTACACCTTCCTGGCGAGGGTCGGCCACGCCTCGGGTGAGATCCTGGCGGTCTACAAGCCACAGCGCGGCGAGCGACCGTTGTGGGACTTCCCCGATGGGACCCTGGCGGCCCGCGAGGTTGCGGCCTGGCTGACGTCCGAGCAGCTCGGTTGGCGGCTCGTCCCGCCGACGGTGCTGCGATCGGAGGGTCCGCTGGGGCCGGGCTCGCTGCAGCGCTACCTCGACCTGGACCCGGAGCACCACTACTTCACCTTCGACGAATCCGAGAAGCAGCAGTTGCGGCCGGCGGCCCTCTTCGATGTGCTGATCAACAACGCCGACCGCAAGGGAGGCCACATCCTGATCGATCGGGATCGCCACGTTTGGCTGATCGATCACGGCGTCTGTTTCCACCGCGAGGACAAGCTGCGCACGGTGGTGTGGGATTTCGCCGGCGAACGGGTGTCCGTCGATCTGCTGGAGGCGGTCGACCGCCTCGGCCGCGGGCTCGCCGCCGGCGTCGCCGTGCGCTCCCTTTTCGAGCCGGTGCTGGCGTCCGAGGAGGTGGAGGCTTTGCAAGCGCGCGCCGCCCGGATCGTCGAGGCGGGATCTTTCCCCCTTCCCGGCGAGGGCCGCCCGTATCCATGGCCGTTGGTGTAGCAGGTCCTTAAGACGGGGCTGGTCACGTCCGTCCCCCACCCCTGCCCTCGCGCAGCAGCCCGTAGCGAAGCGGAGGGCCTCCCCCGGCAAGGACGAGCTGCGATGTCGGGGATCTAGGCCGGGGGAGGGGTGAGGGCGAAGGTGTCTTTCCGCAGTCTACGTGTGGTCAGTCATCAAAGGACGGAGGTCAGATCGGGCCGGGCAATCGACCGGCAGGGCTCCTGCCGGCGTTTTCGCCACTGACCACTCACCACCGACCCCTGACCACTATAATTGCGCCTTCGGCGGCATTGTCGCCCGAGGAGGGCTGACGTGGAACCATCGCACGCGTCCGAACCTTCGACCCGGACATGGGACGGCCTGTTCGGGGGCCGGCTGCGTTTCGACGTCCTGCTGGCGGTCTTCGCCGGCATCGTCCTGCTGACCGTCCTGACGCGTTTCGCCAGCCTGGGCACGCGGGTCATGAGCCACGATGAGACGACCCACGTCTACTTCTCGTGGCAGCTCGAGCAAGGGCGCGGCTACAGCCACGACCCGCTCTCGCATGGACCGCTGCAGTTCCACCTGCTGGCCCTGGCCTACTTCCTCTTCGGCGACACGGACGCCACGGCTCGCCTGTGGGCGGCCCTGGCCGGCGTCGGCGCCGTCCTGCTCGTCTGGCCCGTCCGGCGTTGGATCGGTCGGCTGAGCGCCGTCGTGACCGCCGCCCTGATCTTCGCCTCCCCTTTCATGCTCTATTACGCCCGCTACGCGCGCAACGAGGCCTTCGTCGTCGTCGAGGCGCTGCTGATGTTCTGGGCCGTTTTTTCGTATCTGGAGCGAAGGCGGGCGTCGTCGCTCTATTTGTTGGCCGCCTCGCTGGCGCTTCACTTCTCCACCAAGGAGACTTCCTTCATCTACGCCGCCCAGATGTTGGTGATTCTGGCGGTTTTCTTTCTATGGGAGGCGCTGCACAAGGATTGGGAAGGCTCCCGCCGCAAGATCGTCTTCCTGGTCGGGATCGCCGCCGCCTCCGTCGGTTGGGGCACCGCACTGCTGGTCTTCCTGCGCGACCGCACCGCAGCCCGCGAGGCGGCGACGCTCGTCGTATCGCCGCTCGTGGGGATCGGGGTGGTGCTGGGCGTCGCCGGTCTGGTGCTGGCGGCGGTGGCGCTGGTGCTGAGCTTTGGACGCCGGCTGCGCAGCGATTTCCCGGCCTTCGATCTCCTGATCGTCTCCGCCACCCTGGTCCTGCCGCATCTGGCTTCGCTCCCCGCCGCCGCCCTCGGTTGGGATCCGCTGGCGTATTCCAACCCGGCCGAATGGGGCCGCACCCTGGCCCTGGTCATCGCGCTGGTGGTCGTCTCCGTAGGGATTGGGCTGCTGTGGAACTGGAGACGCTGGCTTATCGTCGGCGGCCTTTTCGCCGCAATCTACGTTCCCCTGTACACCACTCTGTTCACCAATCCGCAGGGCCTGGCCACCGGCCTGGTCGGCTCGCTCGGCTACTGGTTGGTGCAGCAGGGCGTGCAGCGCGCCAACCAGCCGCTCTACTACTACGCGCTGATCGAGCTCCCGATCTACGAGTACCTGGTCGGCCTGGGCGCCTTGATCGCCGCCGGAATGGGAATCGCCGCCCTGATTCGCGGGCCGCGCCCGGGCGAGGCGCCGGTGAATCGGGTGGAGCGCATCTACGACATCGCGTGGCTCTACCCGCTGTTCTTCGGCTATTGGTCGATCAGCGCGCTGGTCCTGTACACCTTTGCCGGCGAACGCATGCCATGGTTGACGGTGCATATCGCCCTGCCGATGATCTTGCTCTCCGGCTGGGTTTTCGGCCGCTTCCTCGGGAAAGTCGAGTGGGGCCGATTCGGCCAAGGGCGCACCTGGGCGCTGCTGGCGCTGGTGGGCCTGAGCCTGCTGGCGGCGCTGGGCTTCGTCGGCTCGCTGCTCGGAGCGCCGCCGCCGTTCAGCGGGATGGAGCTCGAAAACCTGCGGGCGACCACCGGTACCCTGGCGGCGCTCCTGGTCGCCGTGGGAGCAGGGTTCGGCGCGGTCAAGCTCGCCACGGGCTGGACCGGAGGCGGCCTGGCGCGGCTGGCGGGCGTCGCGGCACTGGGGCTGCTCTTCCTGCTCACGCTGCGCGCCAGTCTGCGGGCGTCCTTCGTCAACTACGACGACGCCACCGAGTTGCTGGTGTACGCCCACTCGGCCGGCGGTCCCAAGTTGGCGCTGTCGCAGATCGAGGAATTGTCCCGCCGCCTCACCGGCGGGCTCGATCTCGACCTGGCCTACGACAACGAGACGACCTACCCCTTCTGGTGGTATCTGCGCAATTACCCCAACGCCCACTACTTCGCCGAGACGCCGTCGCGCGACATCCTGAACGATCCGGTCGTCCTGGCCGGCCAGGGCAACTACGCCAAGGTCGAGGCCATCCTGCGCGATCGCTATTATGCCTTCGAGTACAACCGCGTCTGGTGGCCGATGCAGGACTACTTCGACCTGACCGGCGAACGCGTCCGCAGCGCCCTGACTTCGCCCGAGATGCGGCGGGCGCTGTGGGATATCTGGTTCGATCGCGACTACACACGCTACGCCGAGGCGACCCAACGCGACTTCAGCCTGCGCAATTGGAACCCGGCCGAGAAGCTCAAGCTCTACGTGCGCAAAGATGTCGCCTCGCAGGTGTGGGACTACGGCATCGCGCCGGCCGTTCTCGAGTCGATCTCGCTCGTCGATCCTTACGCCGAGAAGACCATCGTCCTGGGGGCCGACGCCGTGCTCGGCCAGACCGGCAGCGGCGAGGGCCAGCTGAGTCTGCCGCGCGGCGTGGCGCACGCGCCCGACGGTACCCTTTTCGTCGCCGACACCGGCAACCACCGCATCCAGCATCTGGCGGCGGACGGTTCGGTCTTGGCTACCTGGGGCTCCTTTGCCAGCCTCGATCAGGGGGAAGCCCCCGGCGGAACCTTCAACGAACCGTGGGGGATCGCCGCTGCCCCCGACGGGACGGTGTACGTCGCCGACACCTGGAACCACCGCATCCAGCACTTCTCCGCCGACGGTCGCTTCTTGGAGATGTGGGGGACTTTCGGTCAGGGCGAGACGCAGACGGCCTTTTGGGGCCCGCGCGACGTCGCCGTCGACGCCACCGGGAGGGTGTACGTCTCCGACACGGGGAACAAGCGCATCGCCGTCTTCGACGACGACGGGGATCCCCTGGGCGAGATCGGCGAGCCCGGCGGTGGACCGCTCGAGGGGCAACTGGACGAACCGGTGGGCATCGCCTTGGGCAGTGATGGGCTGGTGTACGTCGCCGACACGTGGAACTCGCGAGTCCAGGTCTTCCGCGAGACGGAGCCGAACATCTGGCAGCCGCTGCAGGAGTGGACCCTCGACGCCTGGTTGACCAACTCGCTGGACAACAAGCCGTATCTCGACATCAGCCCAACCGGGACGGTCTGCGCCAGCGACCCGGATGGTTTCCGCCTGTTGTGCTTCGACGCGGCGGGGACGATCCTGGCCGGATGGGGAACGCCCGGTGCCGAGCTGACGCAGTTCGGTCTGCCGCTGGGCGTGGCCTTCGACTCGGCCTGCGGCCTGTGGGTGGCCGACACCCGCAACGACCGGCTGATGCACTTCACGCTGCCGGATTGTCCGTAGAGTTGCCCATGAAGGCACCAGCCTCCTCACCCCCTTCCCCCCTCTCCGCAGGCGCGGTCGCCCCCAATGAAGTCGAGAAGCGGAGAGGGGGAGGGAAGTTTGAAGGGTGGGGCAGCTTCGCTGCCCCACCCTTCAAAGAGATTCCACCCCCTCCCCCCGGTAGGGCG
>Ga0209108_10002554_pt1 | contig 10394 bp, 6 predicted proteins | sample Rifsed10ft1_FD_184003 | JGI IMG/M metagenome (GOLD analysis project Ga0209108, IMG submission 184003) | Soil microbial communities from Rifle, Colorado, USA - sediment 10ft 1 (version 2) | ecosystem: Environmental > Terrestrial > Deep subsurface > Rock core/Sediment | place: Rifle, Colorado...
CCCGCCACTCGATGTTCTGGCGCGTCGAAGCCAGCACCCCGGCGCTGAGCCCCACCGAGAAATGCCGGCCTACCGACAGGCCCGCCAGACCCCGGGCCGAATAGCTCCGCGTCCGCGAGATGTACTCGCTGCTGTCCGAGAGACGGTACCGGCTCCGGCTCTCGCTCCCCGTCGCCCCGAGCCTGACCTTCGACGCCGGAGTGATCCGGCTGATCGTGAAGCTCCCGCTCACCTCCCGCGAGCTCGACTGCGACTCCCCCGTGATCCAGCCGTAAACCGAAAGCTTGTATAGCCAGTAGTCCCAGGGATCCGGACCGGCCTGCCCGGCCGGCCCCCGGTCGCTCACCCGCGTGAGACCCAGATTCGACAGCTCGGACGTACGCGCCAGATACCTCGCGAGCCCGATCCCGAGCACCCTCACGAACTCCCGCCGCTGCTCCTCCACGCTCGCCCCCGGCGGCGTCGTGTACCGGATCTCGTCGTCCATCCCCGCGAACGACCGGAGCCCCAGAAACCGGAGCGTCACCTGGACCCCTCCCGCTCCCGTCCCCAGTGTCGTCGAAATCACCTGCACCTCGGCGTCCGCCCGGTCGCGAACGTACCCGAGCCACGGCAGCTCGGTCCGGACGTAGTCCGGGTCACAAGCCGGCTTCGCCTCGCAGCCCAGCAGGAGCCGAAGCGCCCGCCTTGTCGTGTCGGACCCCTGCACTTCTCCGGGCGGGAGCTGAGCCCGAAGCACCCCGGGAACGCAAACCAGAGCTACGACTCCCAGGCCGCCGAGCTTCCACATCCTGCGGAAACGATCGATCACGCCCGCCCGGCCAGGCCCTCGGTCGTCGCCTCCGCGGCGCGGCCTACCTCCCGGCGGACTCTCCAGGCCGCGGCCGCGATGACCGCGACGATCACCGCCCCCGCCGCCAGGCCCAGCCCGGGCCGGAAAACCCCGAGCGCCGCTACCGAGGCCAGCGCCAGCAACGCCGGAGTCCGCACCCTCCATCTCACCCGGTAGGCCGGAATCCAGCTCCACGCCACCGCCACCCTCATCCGCGCCGCCACCAGCGGTCCCCGCGAAACCTCCAGGTCCCACTCGTCACTCGTGTCGCCGAGCCGGACCCGGTAGCGCCGGTGCGCTAGGTCCCGCTGCAGGGAGTGGATCCAGGCGGCCCGGTCCCCCCGCCACTCCGACTTGCCGTTGCCGTTCGCCGCCGTGACCCTGGGCCCCCTAACCCGGCCCCAGGCCCGGACCAGCGGCTGCGCCACATGGAGGAAACCCACCATGAAACGATACCCGATCGGGCGCGGCTCTCCCCGGGACGGCGATGCCGCGATCGCCACCAGCCCCGCATGAGCCGCCAGACAGACCAGCACCACCGCGACGAGCCCCAACCCCCACAACGACCACGGCAGGATTGCGAGCCCCACCAGCACCGGCAGCACCAGCACCGGGACCAGCGCCGACATCCACGCCAGCGCGGTTTCCGACGTCCGCCGCCGCGTCGGCTGGAACGGCGCCTCCCCCGCGATCCCGTGATAGATCACCGGCCGGAGCAGCGAAGGCAGAATCCGCTGCCCCCCGTAGATGAACCCGCGCCAGCGGGCCTGACCCAGCCGGTTGAACCGGTGGGGATGCCGCCCCGCCACCATCCGCTCCGACCGGCCGTAGTTGAATTGCTGCCTGAGGTAGCCCCGGAAAGTCGCCCGCCGGTGATGCCGGACCTGCGCCGCCGGAGCAAACGCCACCAGCCCCCCCCGGTCCTGAAGCTTCCAGCAGAGGTCCACGTCGTCGCCCGCCGACGTGAATACCTCGTCGAAGCCCTCCACCGCGATCAGCGCATCCCGCCGGATCGCCATGTTGCACCCCGGAATGTGCTCGGCCCGGTCGTCGGTCAACAGCACGTGCACCGGCCCGCCCGGACAGGCCTCCACCACCCGCTCCGCGAAACCCGCGTCCGGAACCGGCAGGTTGGGTCCCCCGGCCGCCACTACCCCCGGCTCATCCAGCGCCAGCGCGAGATGATAAGGCCAGTCGGGATGGCACTGCGCGTCGCCGTCGAGATAGGCGATGATCTCACCCCGCGCCGCCCGGAGCCCCGCGTTCCGCGCCCGGCTCAGGCCCCCCCTGGGAAGCGCCAGGACCTGGTAGGGATAGCCGCGCGCGATCTCCAGCGTCCGGTCGCTCGATCCGTCGTCGCAGACGATCACCTCGAGGTCCGGATAGTCGCACCGCCCCAGCGAGTCGAGACAGGACGCGATCCGCGCCTCCTCGTTGTAGGCGCACACCACGACGCTCATCCGGGGCCAGCTCGGACGAAGCTCCCGGAGTGGCCGCCGGGCCCACTGCCGCATCACTTCCACCGCCGGCTTGGGCCGGCGATCCTCCCCCCCCCCCCCCCCCCCCCCCCCCCCCGTTACCCCGAACCCCCACCCCGTGACCGGCTGCCCGTTCACACCCCACTCGTCGGTCCACGAGAACACCGATACCCCGACCCCCAGCTCGTCGGCCGCCCGAAGCTGCCACTCCAGCGCCGCCGCCTGCTTCGCTTCGCCGTGGACCTCGGCCGCCAGCCCGCACTCCGCCACCACCAGCGGACGCTCCCCCACCACCACCTGCAGGTGACGCAGATAGGCGCGCCAGTCCGCGGGCCGCTCGAGGAACACGTTGAAGCAGGCAAGGTCCTGCCCCGCTACATCCAGGAATTCGGTAGTGGGATAGTTCACGTACGTCGCCGGCATCCCCGGATCGGCGGCATGAACCTGCTCCACCAGCTCCGCGAGGACCTCCTCCACCGAGCGGACCCCGTACCAGCGGACCAGGTCCGCCGGCACCTCGTTCCCCACCGCGACCGCGAGCACCTCTGGCCGGCCCGCGCAGAGCCGCATCGTCTCCTCGACCGCCCGGCGGCCCGCGTCGCGCACCCGGCGCTGCCCTCGCCGCCCCGCCGGCGGCAGCATCCGCCAGTCGTCGTAGTGGACTCCGACCAGAAGCCGGAGCCCGGCCTCCCCTGCGGCATCCAGCAGCTCGCGCGGCGGCTGGCTGTAGACCCGCACCACGTTGAGGCCTGCCGCCGCCATCGCCTGGAAATCCGCCCGGCAAACCTGCGGCGCCGGGAACGGCACCCCGTCCTGGCGGGGAAGGAAGGAGCCGTAGGTGACCCCCCGCACCCGGAACGGCTGGTCACCCGTGGCAAGGTGAAGCCCTTCGACTCGGACCCGCTCCAGGGCGCCTCCCGGCGAATGCCGCTGAGGCACGTACCCTTCGCGAGGTGAGGGGATGGAATGGCCAATCGTGCGTTGCCGCGCGATTCCGGTCATCAGGCTCTCAATCAGTCTTGGCCGAGGTACGCGATCGGGGCTGCGGAGGTGCGGCGGGGATCGCTGAATTCGGTCGTCGGTTTTGGAAGGCGGAAAGTATCGGGGGCGCTGGCCCCACGCCAGGGGTCACGGCCCCCGAATCTGATCTGCCGCGAGGCTGCAACACATTGCAGAATCATGTGTTGCACAATCGGGCCAGGGAGCCATTGACCCGCGAGTACTCGATAACTAGGATTGATGACCGAAGAAATACCGAAGATGCTCCGGACCGTTTTCTTTGTCGACCCCCCAGCCTTCTGCACCACCGTGGAAACGCTGGTGGCGCCGGCACTTAGAACCCGCCCCCTGGCGGTGGCGCCTCCCGGCGCCGACCGGGCCACCGTTCTCGCCCTCTCCCCCGAAGCCGAGGCCGCCGGCATAACCCGCGGAATGCCGGTCCGCCGGGCCCGGAAGCTCTGCCCCGATCTCGTCCTGCTCCCCCCTAACCCGCGGCTCTACGCCCGCGCCTCCCGCGCCCTCGGCCAGATCCTCCGGGCCTACGCCCCCGTCATCGAGCCGCGCTGGTACGGACACGCCTTCCTCGACCTCTCCGGCACCGAGCGGCTCTTCGGCCCCCCCCTGGACCTCGCCGAGCGCATCCGCCGGGAAGCCCGGGACCGCCTCAACATCCCCCTCAGTGTCGGCGTCGCCTCCAACAAGCTGGTGTCCGAAGCGGCGACTCGGATGGGACGGTTTCTCTGCCCCTCTTCCCCTCTGTCCCTCTGCCCCTCTGGCACCGAGGCCGCCTTTCTCGCCCCCCACCCGCTCGACGTGCTCCCCGGCATCCCCGACGACATCCGGCTCCGGCTCGATGAATACCAGCTCGACCGGATCGGACAGGTCGCCGCCATCAATGAGAGTGAGCTCTGCGCCGTCTTCGGCGCCCGGGGCCGGCCCCTGCGGGCCGGCGCCCGCGGCCTGGATCCCCGCCCCGTGCTCCCCCCCGAGATCAGGGCTGAGTTCCGCGCCTCCCATACCCTGGCCACCGACACCAACGACCTCGCCGAGCTGCATCCCCTGCTCCGGCGACTGACCGAAATCCTGGGCCGCCGGCTCCGGCAGCGCCGGCTCACCGCCCGCCGGATGAGTGTCCGGGTGGAGTACGCCGATTATGCCGGCTCGGCCCGGAGCCTGCCCCTCGCCACCCAGCCCCTGGACCAGGAGCTCTGGGCCGCCGCCCGCACTGCGCTCGGGCTCGCCCTGACCCGGCGGATCGCAGTGCGGACCGTGACCGTGACTGTTGAACGGCTACTGGAAGAGGACCGGCAGCTTTCCCTGTTCGAGCCGCCGGCGGCGGAGCCGGAACGGAGGCTGAAAGACCTGCAGCGGGCGATTGATGCGGTGAACCGTCACCAGGTCAGCACTATCTTCCCCACCCCCCGATTCGCCTCCATCTCCCGGTGCGCCGCCGCGATGTCAGCCATCGGGAACACCGCGTGAACCACCGGCCGGAACTTCCCCGCCCGCCAGTCGGGGCGGCCCGCGCTCCGGAGCGGCTCCTCGGTCGCCACGTGAAGACCGAACAGCGGCAGCACCCGGGCCTCGAACTCCGCGGCCAGTGCCCTCCGCTCCTCGGGGCCCCGGGTCCGCATCACCGTCCCGATCACCTCGAGCCGCTGGCGCAGGATCGGGGTCAGATCCACCCCGGCCGCCACCGGCCCCTGAAGGAGACCCAGGATCACCAGCCGGCCCCGCGGCGCCAGGACCGCCAGGTTGTCCCCGAACGCCGGCCCGCCCAGCACGTCCACGATCAGGTCCACCGGCGCCGTCAACTGGTCCCGGAACGGCCGCTCGCTGGTGTTCAGGCCGATGTCGAGACCTAACCCGCGGAGAGCCGAGAGCTTGGCCGCCGTTCGGGATGTTCCCAGAACCGTCGCCCCCGCTTCCCGGGCCAGCTGGATCGCCGCGGTGCCAACCCCGCTCGCCGCCGCGTGCACCAGGACCCGCTCGCCCGCCTTGAGCCGGCCCCGCGTGAACAGCGCATCGTACCCGGTCAGAAACGCCTCCGGAATCGCCGCCGCGTCGGTCCACGAAAGCTCGGGCGGAACCGGGATGGCTTCGTCCTGGTGCACCACCACGTACTCGGCGTGAGCCCCACCGCCCACCAGGCCCATCACCCGGTCCCCTGCCTTCCAGCGCGACACCCCCGCGCCGGTCCGCTCCACTTCCCCCGCATATTCCAGCCCCGGAATCTCCGCCGGCCAGCCCGGTGGGGCCGGATACCGGCCCAGCCGCTGCAGAATGTCGGCCCGGTTGAGACCGGCAGCCTTGACCCGGACCCGAACCTCACCCGGCCCCGGATCGGGTGCCGGTGCCTCGAGAAGCGCCAGGACTTCGGGCCCCCCGGCACCGGTGAGAACGATCGCCCGCATGATAGGGCAGAAGACTAATTGGATCCTTCAGAGAGGAACCGTGCCATGGACGCCCGCGTCTCCCCGCTCGCCGATACCCTCAGGCTCAATACCCGCCTGTTCCGGAACTGCCTCGACGGAATCACCGACGAGCAGGCCCGGGTCCGGCCGGCGCCCACCGCCAACAGCGCCGCCTTCGTCGCGGCCCATCTGTCTGAATCCCGGCTGTTTTTGCTCAAGATCCTGGGGGTCGAGCGGCCGAGCCCTCTCGCCCCATACCTCACCGGCCGGAGCAGCATCGAGGACATCAGGACCTGGCCCACCCTCGACGAGATCCGGTCGGCATGGACCGAAGCCTCGCATGCCCTGCGCGACCGCATCGCCGCCATGAGCGCCGCCGAGCTGGATGCCCCGAACTCCACGAGGTTCCCCGTGAGCGACATGACCGTGCTCGGCGTGCTCGCCTTTCTGGTCCAGCACGACAGCTACCACATCGGCCAGCTGTCCCTGCTCCGGCGCTGCGCCGGGCTGCCGGCGATGAAGTACACCTAGGTCAGGGCATCCGGCGTCCGTAGGGGCTGCTCCGGGCCAGCTGCTCGAAGTGGCTCCAGGCCATGAGCCCGATCTCGCTGATCGCCCGCTCCGCCGCGCTCTCGTCGCCGGCGTAGCTCACCATCACCGCGATCGCGAACGGCCGGTTCGGCACCATCCCGATCCCGGCATCGGCCCGGACCCCCTCGAGCCAGCCTGGCTTGCTCGCAATCCGCGCCTCCGGTGGCAGCAGCCGCGGCAGATACCGCTCCTTGGGCGTGGCGAGGATGCGGAAGAAATCCTCCCGAAGTCCCGGTGCCAGCAGGCGAGGGCCCCACAACGCCTCGAGCAGCGCCACCAGCTCCCGCGCCGTCGCCGTGTTCTCGCGCCCCGCCCGGGCCGCGGCCAGGTCCAGCATCCGGCGCCGGAGCCGGGTCTCCCGGAGCCCGAGCGAATCGAGGAGCCCGTTGACCCGCTCCATCCCGACCCGCCGGATCAGCACGTTCGTGGCCCCGTTGTCGCTCACCCCGATCATCATCGTCGCCAGGTCCCGGTTGGTGAGCCGGGTCACCCCCGGCGTGAGCCCCGCCAGGTTGTCGCTCTCGGGGATCACGTCCGCGCTGTCCACCACGTAGAGGTCGCCCAGCCGGGCCGCCGCACCGCCGCGCTGCCCCTCTTGCCGATACAGCTCCGCCAGGACCGCGATCTTGATCGTGCTCGCCGTCGGCATCACGAGGTCGGCGTTGATCCGGATCGTCCGCCCGTCGGTGAGGTCCTTGATCACGACCGCGAGCACCCCATCGAGCCCCCGGTCCAGCTCACCGATCCGCCGTTCCAGCTTCTCCCAGAGCGCTGCCCCCGCCCCCTGGGCGGACACCCACCCTGACGGGACCATAAGCCCGAGAACCACTATCACCCCTCGCACTGGACTCTCCTTTCGCTCCGGCAAGCTACTGCCCTAATCCCTAACCCCTAGTCCCTAGCCCCTTCGGTGTTTCTTCGGTATAATACGGATGTGTTCACCCACCTCCACGCCCACTCCTGGTTCTCCATGGGCCAGGGAGCCAGCAGCCCCGCGGCCCTGATCGAGGCCGCCCTCCGGCACGGGTTCACCGCCCTGGCCTGCACCGACACCAACGGGGTCTACGGGGCGGTCGAGTTCCAGCAGGCCGCCGAAGCCGCCGGCCTCCGCCCCATCCTGGGCGCCCACCTGGTGTCGGGAGACGAAGAGTGCGTGGCCCTGGCGATGGACGAAAAGGGCTGGGGGGCGATCTGCCGGGCCATCACCGCGATCCACTGGAGTGACTGCCCCTCTGCCCCTCTGCCCCTCTGCCCCTCTGCCGGCCTCCTCCTCCTCTCCGCCAGCATCCCGTTTCTAGAGCGGATCGTCGCCGCGAGCGGCCTCGAGGATGTGTACGCCGAGCTCCGGCCCGGCAGGGAGCGCCATGCGGTGCTCGCCGCGGCCCGCCGCCTGGGTATCCTCCCGGTCGTCACCAATGGGGTGATGTTCGCCTATCCGGAGGACTGGGCCCGCCACCGGCTGCTGGTCGCGATCGCGAACAACACGACCCTCTCTTCCCCTCTTCCCCTCTTCCCCTCTTCCCCTCTATCCTGGCTCAAACCCGCCCCCGACCTCGCCCGCCACTTCCCCGACGTTCCCGACGCCGTCGACCGGGCCGGCGAGCTGGCCGAGCGGTGCCGCTATCGGATCCCCCTCGGCGCCAGGGTCGTCCCGCCCCGTTTCGTCGAGGAAACCGACGCTCTGGCCCGGCTCCGGGCCCTCGCCTATGAGGGCGCGCTCCGGCGCTATGGCACCATCGCCCCCATAACCCGCGACCGGCTGGAGCACGAGCTCGCCATCATCGGGATGAAAGGCTTCGCCGATTACTTCCTGGTGGTGCGCGACATCGTGGTCCACGGCCCCACCCACTGCGGCCGCGGCTCGGTCGCCAACTCGATCGTCTCCTACTGCCTCGGTATCACCCACGTCGAGCCGCTCGCCGCCGGGCTCCTGTTCGAGCGGTTTCTCAATCCCGAGCGCCGGGACCCGCCCGACATTGACCTCGATTTCCCCTGGGACGAGCGGGACCACGTGCTGGCCTATGTCTTCCGTCGCTACCCGATGCCGCAGGCTGCGATGGTCGCCAACCACAACACCTTCAAGCTCCGGGGGGCGCTCCGGGAAGTCGCCAAGGTCCACGGCCGTCCCGCCGGCGAAATCCGCGAAGTCACCCGCCGGATCCCCTGGTACAGCGACGACGTCCCGATTGATCGGCTCCTCGCCGAGCATCCCAACTTCGCCGGGCTCGACCTGCCCGCCGCCTGGAAGGACCTCGCCCGGATCGCCACCCCGCTCGTCGGCACCCCGCGCCATCTCTCGCTCCACCCCGGCGGAGTGGTGATCGTTCCCGGCGCCCTCACCGATTACGTCCCGATCGAGCCGGCGGTCAAGGAGCTGGACGGGGCCCCGGACCTCACGGTACCGGTGATCCAGTTCGAGAAAGACGGCGCCGAGGATGCCGGGCTCGTGAAGATTGACCTGCTCGGTAACCGCTCCCTCGCCGTGATCCGGGACGGAATCGCCGCGGTGAAAGCCAACACCGGACGCCGGCTCGATTACACCAGTGCCGACGCGGGAGAAGACCCCAAGACCCGCGAGCTCTTCCGCACCGGGCAGACCATGGGCGTCTTCTACACCGAGTCTCCCGCCTCCCGGCTCCTCTGCCAGAAGAGCCGCGCCGAAGGCTACGACCTGCTGGTGCTCAACACCAGCATCATCCGGCCGGCCTCGAACCGGTTCATCCGGCTGTATCTCGAGCGGCTTCATGGCCTGCCCTACCAGCCGCTCGATCCCAGCCTCCGGGACACCTTGAGCGAGACCTTCGGCGTGATGGTCTATCAGGAGGACGTCGTCAACGTCTGCGCCACCTTCGCCGGGATGCCGCTCGCCACCGGAGACGGCTTGCGCAAGGCCCTCTCCAAGAAACGGCCGGTCAAGGCGCTCGCGGCCTACGCCGAGGAGTTCTTCGCCGGCGCCCGGGCGCTGGGGCGGGACCTCGAAACGGCAAAGAAGGTGTGGGAGATGGTGATGAGCTTCGCGGGGTACAGCTTCTGCAAGGGCCACTCCTGCTCCTACATCCAGGTCGCCCAGCAGTCGGCCTATTTGCGGGCCCACTATCCGGCCGAGTTCTTCGCCGCTGTTCTCGCCAATGGAGGTGGGTTCTACGCCCCGTTCGCCTATGTCGCGGAGGCCCGCCGCGCCGGGATCGCCATCCTCCCGCCCGACATCAACGCCAGCCGGTTCGAGACGACCGGGAACGGAAACGAGATCCGGATCGGGTTTCAGTTCGTCAAGGGGCTGAGCGCCGACGCGGTGGAGCGGCTAGACAGTCCGCCTGTCCGCCTGTCCGCCTGCCTCAAGCCCGACGACCTCCGCCTCCTGATCAAGGTCGGCGCCTGCGACTCGATCGCGAACGGGATGACGAGGCCGCAGATGCTCTGGCAGGTGGACAGAGGGGAAGAGGGGAAGAGGGGAAGAGGGACAGAAGAATCAGGGCAGTTGCTGCCCCACCGCCCCTCTTCCCCTCCTCCCCTCTCCGAGTACCCCCCCGAACGCCGCCGCGCCACCGAGTACGAGCTGCTCGGCTTCGCCACCGACTGCCACCCGATGGCCCTCTACCGGGACCGGCTCCGCCGCTTCCGGCTGGTCCCCGCAACCGAGTTGCACCGGCACGTGGGCGAGCGGGTGCTCTGCGCCGGCATGCTCACCACCGCCAAGCCGGTCCACACCGCCAGGGACGAGCCGATGCAGTTCGCCACCTTCGACGATGGCGACGGCCTCATTGAAACGGTACTCTTTCCCGACGTGCACCGGACCCGGGGCCACGTCCTGTTCGACCCCGGTCCCTTCCTGTTCGCCGGCAAGGTGGAGGAAGAGTTCGGGGCGGTGACGGTGACCGTCCTGAAGCTGGATCGGGTGGAGCGGGCGGTGACCAAAAACAGCATGTTGACACTTTAGTTTATCATGATAAAGCAAAGTATGTGTTTGGCCGGCTCGGTCCTCTAACCCCTCATCGGAACCATCCCCATGAAAGCCGTCCTGATCGTCATCCTCGTCCTGGTCGCCCTCGTCGGACTCGTCGTGGCCGTCGGCCTGGCCCT
>Ga0209108_10002557_pt1 | contig 10386 bp, 10 predicted proteins | sample Rifsed10ft1_FD_184003 | JGI IMG/M metagenome (GOLD analysis project Ga0209108, IMG submission 184003) | Soil microbial communities from Rifle, Colorado, USA - sediment 10ft 1 (version 2) | ecosystem: Environmental > Terrestrial > Deep subsurface > Rock core/Sediment | place: Rifle, Colorado...
GAAACCCAATGTCGCAATCGCCAGATAGTCGCCTCGAATCCCGAGAACCGGCATGCCCAGGAACAACCCCCCCAGCATCGCCACCAGCATGGCAATAGGCGCGGCGACCCAGAATGAAATGTGTACGAGACCCTGCGCCCCGTATGCGGTTAACAGACCCATCGTGTAGGCGCCGATTGCAAAGAACGCCACGAATCCCAGGTCGAACAACCCGGCAAACCCTAGGGTGATATTCAGCCCAAGGCCCATGAGCGTATAGAGCCCAACCAGTGCAAGAACTTGGGAGAGGAAAGGACCGGAGACCTGGGGTAGAAGCAGTGCTACGAGAATGATCAGGCCATAGCCGAGCCAGCGCAGGCGAGGGTTCGCAGCTGCCTTTGTTCGCAAGGCCTTTGCGACTCTAGTCTCACTGCCGAACTGGCGGCCGGCGGCTATCCCAGCTGCGAGGATGATGAAAAATATTGCGCCGCCAAGTGTAAGGCCTTCGCTCGACGCGAAAAACAGCCGGCTCAGCGGACCGAGTCCCCGCGATATCCCGGTCAGGATCGTACGGAAGAGGCTCGAAAAGAGCCCAAAGAAGCCAGCGGAGGCCAGCCCCCACACTACCGGTGATCGAATCTTGGCAGGCAATCGATACGCGGCGGAGGCAACCGCGGCCGCGACCCCTGCCACGATGGGAAGCAACCAGACGCCCGGTAGGCCGCGCCCAAAGGTGAGTATTTGATAGAGTTCGGTCGTTGCGTTGACGAAAACCTCTCGAACGTCGATCCTGTGACCGATGATCACCAGCATAGCTAGGACACCGCCGGAGAGGAATCCTGCCAGCGATGACGTGAGAATCGCTCTACCTTGCGACGCAGCAGACTTCGTAGAGGGATTCCAGAGCAGGCGTGTCGTGACGTAGCCTACTCCGAGCATGGAAAGCAGAAGCAGGGTTTGACCGAGCGAAATGAAGCCCGAGATCAAGGGACGTTCGCTGAACGAACCGACCAGCCCGACAAGCGTCAAATACACAAGGACGATCCCGCCCAGCAGTCCGATCCGGATGGCTCGGCCGATGTCAGCTCGGAGCCCCTGCGTCGCCATTGGCGCCTGCCGGCGATCATCTTCTCGGAGATCTTGTGGTGTATTCACGCTCATGGTGTCTATGCCCTCTTGGTGAGGAGACGTTCGCCTAGGATCCCTGAGGGGCGGAAGATCAGTACCAGAACAAGCATAGTGAAGGCGATCGCGTCCTTGAGCTGATATGGCGCCACGATTCCCAATCCATCCAGAAAGAGCGACGGACCGACCGATTCGACCAAACCAAGGAACAGACCGCCGAGCATTGCGCCGGGGACATTGCCAATACCGCCCAGGACTGCCGCAGTGAAGGCCTTGATTCCTGGCACGAAACCCATGAAGAAGTTGACCTGCCGGAAGATCTGCGCGTAGAGCACTCCTGCCGCGCCTGCCATTGCAGCTCCGAGGGCAAAGGTCACCACGATGGCGCGGTCCACACTGATCCCCATCAGTTCGGCAACTTCGCGATCCTCAGATACGGCGCGCACAGCCTTGCCGATCTTGGTGCGCATCACAAGTGTGTAAAGAATGAACATCATGATGACAGCAGCAATGATGATGACTACTTGCCGCTTGAGAATCCCCACCCCAAAGATGATCCACTCACCTTGAAGAGCTTGAATGTCTGGGTAGGCGTACACTCCGGGGCCGAAGAGGCCTCGCACAGTGTATTGCAGGAAGAAAGAGGCCCCGATCGCGCTGATGAGTGGAACTAACCTCGGGGCCGCCCTCAACGGACGATAGGCGACGCGCTCGACAAGCAAGGCCACGCCTGCGGAGACGGCCATAGCAAAAACCGTTATCAGCGCCAATGCCAAGATTGGATTCGCGTTGAGAATGCCAAGGCGATTGAGGGCGCTGGCCAAGAAGTATCCCGCGAAGGCACCACTCATGAAGATCTCTCCATGAGCGAAATTGATCATCCGAAGAACACCATAGACCATCGTGTAACCCAGAGCGATAAGGGCGTAAATACCTCCCTGGGACAACCCAAATACCGCAAGATCAATCCACTGGTCTGAAGTGTAGGAACCTTTGACCAGAGTAAGGACGGATCCGACGATCACGATCAAGATTACGACTATTCGGAATGCCCACAGAAAGGCGACGATCCCCCAATCCGCAAGTCGTTCGGTCATAGCCTTATACATGTCTGCGCGCCCCAATGTAAACGGGGATGGGCCAGATCTTCACGGCCCGGCCCATCCCCTCGACAGCATTCTGCTAGGCGACAACCGCTCCTATGGGAAGACTTTTAGTGGGTTCACTCCAGGATCCCAACTCGCTGGATCCGAACTAACTACCTGATAGACCGCGATCACTGGTGCCGCGCAGTCACCAAATGGGCTGCACGTCAGATTTCCAGTCGCCCCTGGGAAATTCTGAGTGGAGTAGATCGCGTCGCGGAGCGCCTTGCGTCCGATGTGCAACGTGCCATCCTCATCCTGTACGGCAACTCTTTCGATGGCGGTCATGACTAAGTTCGCCGCATCATAGGCATGGGCATGGAAGATGCTGAGCAGTGATCCGCCATACTTGGCCTCATGTTTTGCCTTGAAGTCTTCGTACAGGTCGGGGAAGAGGCTGAAGTCCGGGCTCGACAGATACGTCCCCTCCACTGCTGGCCCCGCGCCTGTCACGTAGTCAGCGGAGAACATACCGTCGGATCCAATCCGAGTCGTGGCCTCGAGGCCAGAAACCTCCGCAGCTTGGGCGGTGATGAAGCCGCCTTCTGCGATGAAGATAGGATAGTACAGCACGTCCGGCGAGTCAGATGCGATCTTGGTGAGCACCGGCCGCATGTCGGTGTCGCCCTTGCTGACGGCTTCCTGAGAGGTGATCGTACCCCCTAGAGCCGTAAACTCGTCCGCGAACACCTGTTGGAGCGCCTGCGCGTACGAACTTCCATCGTGGATCGTTGCCGCGGTTCGGGCTCCTAGCTCGTTGTAAGCGAACTCCGCAACGGTCTTGCCTTGGAAGGCGTCGCTGTGGGCGGTTCGAAGGTATCCGGCGTAATCCGGGCTACGGTCCTGTGCGGTTAGGACCGGTCGGGTGTTTGAGGGCGAGACTGTGGTCAAGCCAGCGGCCGTGATCGCTGCGATCCCGCCGACTGTCTCGTCCGAGCAGGCCGAGCCAATTAGCGCCACTAGCGTCGTGTCGGACGCCAGTTTAGTGGCAGCAGTTGCCCCACCCTCGGGCGTACACAGCCCATCCTCGGTAGTCAACAGGACGTCATGGCCGAGCAGCTGGCCACCCCTGTCGTCGATGGCGATTTCAACGCCGCGCTTTGAGTCCTCACCAAGGGAGGCGTCGGCGCCCGAAAGGACACCCCAGTACGCGATATGCACCGGATCGCCCGGCGCAATGTCCACGCAGCCGATCTCGTCAGTGCACTCGGAGGCCGGGGCCCCACAGGCGCCCATGATAAGCGCCGCGCCGATTAGCCCGCCGAGTATTAGAAACTTACGATTCATGTGATCCTCCTCCTCAGGAGATCTGGTTCGAATTTGGCCAAGTTGCGGATTAAAAGGAAACTGACGGATTTTGTGGCGTGGCTCCTCCTTCTGTTAACTCGCAAGCCCCCCAAAGTCGGCTTAGCGGCGGATGCAGTACCCGGCCGAATGGTGCCCGGCCGGCTTGGGATGGATGCATCATTCTAATGGCGGGTCAATCCCTATGTCAACCACCACCGGTGGCCGTTTGCTCTCCTCGCTCGTAGAGCAGCTCCCCCCGGATGGCCAGGTCGGTGTTGCGGATTTTCAGGGCCAGGTCTGCAGCGAGGTTGCGCATCAAGATGTAGCCAAGACTCGGATCGGTCTCACACAGCGCCATCAGCCGGTCGTGGGGGATCACCAGCAGCCGGGTCCCGACAGTTGCGCTGCGGGCCGTCGCCGAGCGCAAACCCTGGTCAACCAGCGCGACCTCGCCAAAACACTGGCCCCGCCGCAGCTTGGCAATCGTGGTCGGCCGACCCGCGGTTCGCCCCGGTTGGCTGACCATAGCCGGATCAATCAGAATCTCGACCTCGCCGTGGGCGATCACGTAGAGCTCGTCGCTGGCGGAGTTCTCCTCGAACACGGTCTGCCCGAGCTCGTAGGCTTTGTCCTGGCAGATGGCTGCCACGGCCTCGATCTGGGAAGGACTGAACTCATAGAAGATGTCGGCTTGGCTCAGAACACCAGTGTGTGTCATTAATTGGGGCGGAATTTGGACCTGGAGGGACCTAGCATACCACCGTTTACGAAGAGGCCGCGAACTCTTCTGCGCCCACTTGCCTCTCCGCGCCTGTGCACGCGTCGTGCGGCGGCCTTGTTCGAAAACTTGGCTTTCCAGATCGGCGACGCAGTGTGCCGACGGCCTGCACCCCAGGTCTAGCCGAAAGGAACGGTGGTATCGTTGGCCATCTCTGGGCCCTCCCGTTAGTGGTACCGAGCATCAAGCTGCGCGACGCCGCCAGGCGTCTCATACGACCTCGGGCTGCGGCCACAACGCCGCCAATCCCAACCCCCGCTCTGCTGTTACAGATTGCCAGGAGGTAAGGCAGAGCCATGTCGAACGATCGTGCGTGGAAGGATTGGACTTCAGACCTGCCCCGAGGAACTTGGCCGGGCTGGCTTGGCGTTGTTGTAGTCTCAACCGTGTTGATTGGTGCGTGCCGGGCCACCATACGACCTCCGGGTTCAGCCCCTGGTACACCGCTAAGTACCTCATTTCCCCCTCTGGATATCGGCAGCACTCGCGTCTCGCCAGCCGACGGTATGACGATGCTTTTTGTACCTTCTGGAGAATTCAGAATGGGCAGCGAAATCGGAATGACCGATGAACAGCCTGTGCACACCGTATTTCTTGATGCTTATTGGATTGACCGGACTGAGGTAACCAATGCAATGTATACCCCATGTGTACAGGATGGTGCGTGCAGTCAGCCTTCTTCTCCGAAATACTTTGCCGACCCAACCTTTGCGGATCATCCCGTAGCTTTCGTGTCATGGAGCGACGCCACAGCCTACTGTACTTGGGCCGATCGGCGCTTGCCCACCGAGGCCGAATGGGAGAAAGCCGCCACCTGGGATCGAGTCGCGAAGGAATCACTTATCTATCCCTGGGGCAATGACTTTGACTGTAGCAAGGGCAATTTTGACGATGAAACCCAGCTGGACAGGTTCGTGGTGCCTGGCGGACCCGACTGTGATGGGCTTGAGCGCTCCTCGCCGGTCGGGAGTTTTCCGTCTGGCGTCAGCCCGTACGGGGTGCATGACATGGCAGGTAATGTCTGGGAATGGGTCGCGGATGGGTTCTTCGAAACCCAGAACTACTATGCCATTTCGCCTGCCTCGAACCCGATGGGTCCTGAAGGAAGCGCCTATCGAGTACTGCGAGGGAGCTCGTGGAATCTGAACTATGGCTACGCCCGGTCGGCTTATCGGCTCTGGTTCGGGATTTATGACTCCTATGACGGGATGGGTTTTCGCTGCGTCCTCTCTGAATGAGCACACCCTCCGAATGAAAGAAATCGGCGCCCTCGGCGAAGAGCTGGCTGCCAAGCACCTGGCTGCCAAAGGATACCGAGTTCTAGATCGCAATTGGCGCTGGCGTCAGGGGGAGATCGATCTGGTGGCGGAGAAGGACGGTGAGATCGTCTTCGTCGAGGTCAAGGCCCGCCGCAGCCACGCATTCGGGACCCCGGAAGAGGCGGTCACCCGGGCCAAGCAGCGGAAGCTCATTCGAACCGCCTATGCCTACCTGGCGAGGCAGGGAAGCCCGAACACCCCCTGGCGGATCGACGTGATCGCGCTGGATCTGAATGCTCAGGGTGAGGTGGTTCGCCTCGAGCACCTCGAGAATGCGGTCGGAGAGGGCTAGGCGCACGGATGGCGCGACTGGAACGGCTGGTTGCGCTGGTCGGTCCCACCGGGGTAGGCAAGAGCCGGGTGGCCATCGAGCTGGCCGCCGCACTCCGGGCCGAGATTGTCTCGGCTGATTCGCGTCTGATCTATCGCGGGATGGACATTGGGACCGCCAAGCCAAGCCGCGAAGAGCGGCGGCGGGTGCCCCATCATCTGATCGATGTGGCGGAGCCCGAGGAGAACTGGAGTCTGGCCAGATTCAAGCAGGCCGCGGAGGCTGCCATTCGTGAGATCCAGGCCAGGGGGCGGATTCCGCTGCTGGTCGGGGGAACGGGCCAATATGTCACGGCCGTTCTAGAAGGCTGGACGCCGCCCGTACAGGGGCCAGGGCGCGGCCTGCGGGATTCGTTCGAGGCGCTGGCCGAGCTGGAAGGCCCGCGTGAACTTCATCGCCGGCTGCAGGCGGTCGATCCCGAATCGGCGCGGCGGATCGAGCCGAGCAACGTGCGCCGGGTCGCTCGGGCGCTGGAAATCTTTGAGCTGACCGGCGCACCAGCCAGCGCCCAGCGGCGGGCCTCCCCGCCGCCCTATCGCATTCTCAGGCTCGGACTCAGCTTGCCGCGCCCAGAGCTTTACGCCCGCATCGACCGACGGATCGATGGGATGATCGAAGTTGGCTTGGTGGCGGAAGTCCAAAGCCTGCTCGACCGCGGTATTGCCATTGATCATCCGCCACTGTCGGCGATCGGATACCGGCAGATCGGCGAGCATCTGCTCGGGAGACGTTCGCTGCCATCCGCGGTTGCTGAGATGCGCCGGCTTAGCCGGCAGTTCGTCCGCCGCCAGGCGAACTGGTTCAAGCCCAGCGATTCACGGATTGAGTGGTACACGGCAGATCCGGGAGTAGAGCGCATCCTCACGGATCGGATCCGGCAGTGGATGGATGAGGATCAGCGGGAGAGCAACTCGACCGCCAGGTAGGCCAGGGCTGCCAGGCCAGCCGTAACCGGAATGGTCAACAGCCAGGCGGTCAGCATCTCCCCCAGGATGTTCCAGCGCACCTTGCTCGCCCGCTCGCCGGCGCCGACCCCGATAATCGCTGAACTCATGACCTGAGTCGTGCTGACCGGGCCTCCCAGAAGGGCCGCCCCCAGAATCACGCTCGCCCCGGCAATCTGGGAGGTCAGCCCGTGGATCGGTCGCACCCGATACATGCGGGCTCCCAGCGTCCGGATCAAGCGCCAGCCCCCGAGCGAAGTTCCGAGAGCAATAGCCAGGGCGCTAACTGCGATCACCCAGATCGGCACCAGGAACTGTTCCTGGATCCCGGCGGTTACCAGACCCAATGTAATCACACCCATGGTCTTCTGGGCATCGTTGGCCCCATGGCTCAGGCCGAGCCCCACCAGGGTCAGGATCTGAAGCCGGCGGAAGGAATTGTTCACCCCGGGAGTTGAATTGCGGACCAGCCAGACGGTCAGCCGCATGATCAAAAAACCGACCACCAATCCGACCAATGGAGAGGCCAGCAGCGCCAGCAGGATCTTGAGCAGGCCCTGGATCTTCACGACCTCCAATCCGGCCGTCACCAATCCGGCTCCGAGCAGCCCGCCCAGCAGCGCGTGGGAAGAGGAGGAAGGGATCCCGAAGTACCAGGTCACCAGATTCCAGACCACGGCCGCGAAGAGGGCGGCGATGACAACGTTGGTGGTCAGGATGGTAGTGTGCAATAGCTCGTCCCCGACGGTCGTGGCGACGGCTACCCCAAACAGAAACGGGCCGGCCAGCTCGGCCAGGGCGGCCAGAATCAGGGCAACCCGCGGATGCAAGGCCCGCGAGGCGATCACGGTCGCCACGATGTTGGAGCTGTCGTGGAGACCGTTGAGGAAATCGAAGATCAAAGCAAGGACTAAGAGAATCGCAAACATCAGCCGGACAGTGAGCCAGTCCTCGAACCCGCCGAGCATACCAAATGCGAACGGCAGGCGCCAAGCCTACCGCGCAGTGTTTTCAATCTCGGACGGGGCGGTCAGGGCATGAACGGAAAGGATGGTCAGACAAATCGCCAACGCCGGAATCAACACGAGTCGGGGGGCGCTGACCAGGGTGACCCGGCCGGCGTTCAGCATTGCGCCCCACTCCGGGAGGGCGGGGTCGCCGGCCAATCCCAAGAACGTCAGGGTCGTTGTTCCGAGAAAGGCCCAGCCGAACTGAGTTCCGGCAAGCGGCGCGAGCTGCGGCAGCGCGTTTGGCAACACATGGCGCAGGCTGGTCCACAATCGGCCCCCGCCGGCTGCCCGGGCGGCGGCAACATAACCCGCCCCGAGCAATTGCAGAACGACGGTCCGGGTGACGCGCGAAAAGACCGGTGCGCCTCCGATTCCCACCGCGGCCACGACGGCCGGTATCCCGGGGCCCCAGGCCGCGACCAGGAGCATAGCGAGCAGCAGGCTCGGGATGGAGAGCAGGACGTTGGTCGTCCAGAGCCACAGCCGATCGGCCGTGCTCCCCAGCATCGCCCCGGCAAACCCGGCTGCCCCGCCTGCCCCGATCGCGATCGCGGCGGCCAGGCCGGCCAGCCCGAGGCTGAGGCGGGTGCCGACGAGCATGCGGGCCAGGAAATCACGCCCTAGCGCGTCCGCGCCGAATGGCAAACCCCGAGCCGGGGCCGCCAGTGCCGAGGCGACCGGATCGCGGGGGCCGTTTTGAGCGAGCCAGGGAGCCAGAAGCGCTAAAGCTACAACAATCCCCAGCCAGAGCCGCGCTAACCGCATTGCCGCTCGCCACCGCCGATCAGCCCGAAGCGCTCCCAGTTCACCTCAGGTCCGTTCCCGAAGTCTGGGATCGGCCGAGCGGGCCAACCCGTCGGCGAGGACCTGGGTAGCGACGTAGATCAGCGCTGCGAGCCCGACGATCGCCTGTGCGATGGGAAAATCGCCCTGCAGAATCGACCGTACCAGGGTCCGCCCAAGTCCGGGGCGTGAGAAAACCGTCTCGGTGACGACCGTACCTGCGAAAAGGAATGCCGCCTCCACGGCAAGCAGAGAGGCGATCGCTGGAAGCGTGGGTCGGGCGGCGTGCCAGATCAGGCGGCCATTCTGGCGGAGCCCGCGGGCCCGGGCGGCCAGGATGAATGGAGAACGGCGGGTGGACTGAAGACCGGCCTGCACCGCCCGCGCGAAGGGACCTGAGGCGGCGCTGCCGAGCACGGCTGCCGGCAACCAGAGGCCGGTCTGCGACGAGGGAGGGTCGCTTCCGGCCAGGCGTCCCAGGATGAGCAGACCGATCACACCGGTGGCAGACACCGGCAGAGAGGTGAATAGACTCGCGAGTATCCCGGCCAGGCGGCGAAAAGTAGGCAGGCTCCCCCAGCCTGCCACGCCACCCAGCAGCGCTCCAAGCGGGATGGCGATCAACAGGCTCGCCCCCGCCAGCGCGATCGTGCTCGGAAGGGCAGCTCCAATTAACTCGCTCACCGGTTGGCCAGAGTAAAGCGACACGCCCAAGTCACCGCGCAGCAGCCGGCCAAGGTAATGAAGATACTGCTGGAACAGGGGGAGATCGTAACCGAGCCGGCGCCGCAGCTGCTCGGCCTGTTCGCTGGAGGTTAGCCCTTGGGAAAGCAGGCCGGCCACTGGATCCCTGGCCGAGAGGCGCAGCGCGAAGAAGGTCAGGCTAACTGCCGCCCAGGCGGTAATCAGGGCGTCGAACAGCCGCCGAGTTGGACCGCCTACGGGCGAAGGTGAAGGTCGATTAGATAGGGGAACCATCCCTGGGGTGAAAAGCGCAGACCCTCGACCCGGCGGTTCACACCGACCAAGTTGACGTACTCGCGGATCGGCAGGATCAGCCATTGCTCCCGCACGCGCTCGGCGAGATCGGAATAGATGCTCGACCGCTGGGCGGATTGCGATTCGAGCGTCCCCTCCGTGAGCAGTTGGTCGAATCTCGGGTCGTGGTAGCCGCTCCAGTTGAAGAATCCGTCGGAGGCGAAGAACGGCCGGAGCAAGTCCGGATCGGTCCCAAAGCTGTTCATCCCAATCGCGTGGTAGTTGCCCTCGCCCCGAGCCTGGCTGAGCGGCCCGAAGCCGGCGGCCACCTCCAGGGTCACCGCGGCGCCAAGCTGCTCCCAAGCCGCGGCCACCAGCTGGCCGACCTCCGGATTCGAGCCCCAATTTGGGACGACCAGCCGCAGTTCAAGCCCCGTTCCGCCGCCCCAGCCGGCCTGCCCGAGCAGCTCGCGGGCCGCGAGCGGGTCATACTCGGGGAACGCGGCCTCCTCGGAAATGGCGAACAGATCGCCCGCCAACGGGCCGGAGGCCACCGGCGAGTAGCCCCCAAAGACCGTGCTGACAATCGCGGCCCGGTCTACCCCGAGCACCAGCGCTTGGCGGACTCGCACATCATCGGTGGGAGCGAGCTCGGTGTTCAACATGAATTGAAGGGGTTGCCCGGGAATCGGGATCTGCTGAACTTC
>Ga0209108_10002558_pt1 | contig 10384 bp, 10 predicted proteins | sample Rifsed10ft1_FD_184003 | JGI IMG/M metagenome (GOLD analysis project Ga0209108, IMG submission 184003) | Soil microbial communities from Rifle, Colorado, USA - sediment 10ft 1 (version 2) | ecosystem: Environmental > Terrestrial > Deep subsurface > Rock core/Sediment | place: Rifle, Colorado...
CCCGCTACGACGACGACGCGCAGGCGCTGTGCACGATCGTCCACGCGTGGACGGACGACGCCCCCTACGGGACGCGAGTGGCGCGGCTCACCCAGGACCTGGACGGGGTCCGGCTCACGGCCGAGACGGTGCTGGATGACGGAGTCGAGGACAAGCTCACGGGCGCCTCCGGCCAGGACTGGTTCTTCGCGACGGTGGCCGGCCGGGCGCGCGACCGGGTCACGGACCGGCACCACGGCGAGCGGCTCACGGCGCTCACGCCGATCGCGCCCGAACCTACGCCGCGCCCGTGCAAGCCGGTGATCGACTGGGCCCGGCACGACGACCGGGACGAGCACCGCCACGGTGACCGGCACGAGGACCGGCATGGGAAGAGCGGATCCGCGCGAGGGTGGCTGAAGGACTTCGTGCTGGACCTCGGCGCCCACGACCCGAACCGCGAGATCCAGGTGGTCCTGGCGGATCACGACCTGGCCTACGCCTCGGCGAACGGGCGCAAGACGTAGCCGCATTCGAAGCATAAACTTTTCCTCTTTTCGGAGGGATAGACACCCTCCCGCCTTTCGGTCGGACCTCAGGAAGTGTTCGGGCGGGACCGTGAGTCATAGCGGGAGCAGAGAGTTCCAGCTTGAGGTGGCGGATTCCTACGCCGAAAACACCACCACGTCCAGCCCCCGGATGACTCGGTAGTGCGTGGCGTTCCCCGTGGCGAGACTCTGGCGATTCACCAGGGCAGTGGCGGCAATCAAGGCATCCGCGGCCTCCAGACCGCGAGACACGGCGTACCGTTCCAGGAGGGAGGCGGCCCGGTGCGAAACCTCCTCTGAGATGTGTAGCACGCGAGAGAAGTTTTGGCGGGTGAGCATTCGCAGTGTTCGCACATCCTGAGCGCCGGTACAGCCTTGGAGCAGCTCGAAATAGACCATTGCCGGGAGCACCCGGCGGTCAAAAGGGACTCCGGTCAGCAGCGCGCGGGCCCGCTCATTCCCGCGGAGGTTCGAGATGAGGGCGTTGGTGTCGAAGGTCATCGGGCGAAACGAGGCCGTCGGACCTTCCTGACCCACTTGGAGACATCGGCGAGATCCTCTCTCCCCGCCCACAGCCCGAATCCGATGGGTTCGAAGACTCGTCTCCTCCTGTTCGCTCGCAGCGGTTTAATGACGTCTACGGCCCGGTTCCGGTAGGTAATGGTGACCTCGCGTCCCTGTAGGACCTCTTGCAGGACGCGGGCGGCCTTGATCCGCAATTCCCTCGCCCCAAGCTTCATGTGCGGCCTCCCTTTGGAGACTGAAAGGCGTCCGGGACTCTCTCCACCCGAGGCGGCCGGACGATCTCCTGACCAACGTTGGCCGGGAATAGGAGCCCTGGTTCGCCCGGCCGGCCTGTCCAGGCGGGAAGGCGTTCTGCTCCGGGATGTGAAGGAAAGAACGGCTCCGGGAATAGGCGGGGAATCAGAGGAGCAGTTGCACGGGGTTCTCGAGGATCTTTTTCAGGTCCTGGAGGAACTTGGCCCCCATGGCGCCGTCGATGATGCGGTGATCGAAGGCGCCGGTCAGTCGCATCCGCGGGCGCACGGCGACCTGCCCGTTCATCACCGCCGGCTTCTCCTGGATGGCACCCACCGCCAGGATGGCGCCATGGGCGGGGTCGATGACGGCCGTGAACTCCACCACCTCGTACATCCCCAGGTTGGAGATGGCGAAGGTGCCGCCGGAATACTCCTCGGGCCGGAGCTTCCGTGCCCGGGCGCGGTCGATGAGCCCCCTGGCCTCCTGGGCGATCTCCCTCAGGTTTTTCCGGTCACAGTCGCGGATGACCGGGACGATCAGGCCGTCTTCAACGGCCACGGCAATTCCCATGTGCACGCGCCGGTACAGCCGGACCCGTCCGTCGTGATACTTGGCGTTGACACCCGGATGGCGGTGCAGGGCGAGGGCCGTGGCCTTGAGGACGATGTCGTTGACGCTCAGCTTCTCGACGCCGGCCTCCATGGCGTTGAGGGACTTGCGCAGCTCCAGGGCGGCGCCCATGTCCGCCTCGACGGTCACGGTGAAGTGGGGGATGGGGGACTTGCTCTGGACCATGCGGGCGGCAATGGTCTTCCGCATGGTGCTGAGGTCCTTGTCCTCGAATTCCCGCTCGCCCACCGGGACCTCGGCGCCGGCCATGCGCTGGGCCTGGCCCGCCAGGTGGGCCTCGACGTCGCGCTCCAGGATGCGGCCGCCGGGGCCACTTCCCTTCACCTGGGCCAGGTCGATGCTGCCCTCGCGAGCCATGCGCCGGGCGATGGGCGAGGCGGGGACCCATCCCGCCTCAGGCGGAGGGGCCCCGGGCGGAACGGCGGCCGGCGCCGCCAGGGCGGCGGCCTTGGCTTCGACCTTCGGTGGGGCGGGAGCACCGGCGACCGGAGGGGTCGGGGCCGCGGCCAGCAGGTTGGAGATGTCCTCGTCCGGTTCGGCGATGACCGCGATGAGCTTGCCCACCGGGACCATCTGGCCGTCGCCCACCAGGATCTTCCGCAGGACGCCAGCGCCGAACGCCTCCAGCTCGATTTCGGCCTTGTCCGTCTCGATGGAGGCCAGGACGTCTCCGCCCTGGACCCGGTCCCCCTCTTTCTTCAGCCACTGGAGGACCCGGCCCTCGACCATGGCGTCGCTCAGTTTCGGCATGATGACCTGGAATGGCATGATCAGCTCCGCTGCAATGTAAAATCTAAAACTGACAACCGACAACTGACAACCGGAACGACCGTTGGCCAGTTTTGCATTGTCGGTTGTCGGTTTGAAATTGGCGGATGCCGTGCCGGGGGACCTACACGGCGAGCGCTTCTTTGATCCCCGCGATGATCCGGGCCTTGTCCGGGGTCTTGGCCCGTTCCAAGGTTCTGGCGTACGGCATGGGCGCGTTGGCCCCGGTCACCCGCACCACCGGGGAGTCGAGGTAGTCGAAGGCCCGTTCGGTGATGAGGGTTGCGATCTCCGCCCCCAGTCCCGCAAACCCCGCGCCCGCCTCTAGCACCACGGCGCGGTGCGTCTTCTTCACCGACTCGAGGATGGTCGAGGCGTCCATGGGTCGGAGCGTCCGCGGATCCACCACCTCGATAGAGATGCCTTCCTTCTCCAGATCCTGGGCGACCTCCAGGGCGCGGTGGAGCATCCCCATCCACCCGATGACGGTGACGTCGGTGCCCTCGCGCTTCACCTCGGCTACCCCTAGGGGGATGGTGTACTCACCGTCCGGGACCTCGCCCTTCGTTCCGTACAGCGTCTCCGACTCGATGAAGATCACCGGATTGTCGTCGCGGATGGCACTTTTGAGGAGGCCCTTGGCATCCCTGGGTGTCGAGGGGCGCACGACCATCAGGCCCGGGACGTGGTAGAAGTAGGACTCCATGCTCTGCGAGTGCTGGGCGGCAAGCTGCACCGCCGGTCCCCCCGGCCCGCGAATGACCATGGGCACCCTGAACTGGCCGCCGGACATGTACAGCATCTTGGCCGCGTGGTTCACGATCTGGTCCATGGCCACGATGGCGAAATTGAAGGTCATCATTTCCACCACCGGGCGCAGGCCCACCATGGCGGCGCCGATCCCCACGCCCACGAAGCCCGCCTCGCTGATGGGGGTGTCCACCACCCGCTTGGGCCCGAATTCCTCCAGGAGATTCTGGCTGACCTTGTAGGCGCCCTGGTAGACCCCCACCTCCTCGCCGATGAGGAAGACCCGGGGGTCCCGCCGCAGCTCCTCCCGCAGGGCCTGGTTCAAGGCCTCCCGGTAGGTGATGATGGCCATGCAACGCTCCGCTTCGCAGGGGTCAGGGATCGGAGGTCAGGGGTTGGGGAATGAAGTGCTGACACCGTCCCCCGGCCCCCGACACCTGGCCCCCGTCTCTCAGACGTAGACGTCGGTGAACAGTTCCTCCAGGGGCGGTTCCGGCGAGGCGTCGGCGAAGCGCACCGCCTCCTCGATGACCTGGTTGATCTCCTTGTCCATCTCCTTGTACTCGGCGTCGGTGATGATCCCGTCCCGGCTCATCCGATCCCACAGCACGACGATGGGATCCGACTTCTTCCACTCCTCCACCTCTTCCCTGGTCCGGTACACGGCCGCCGCCGGGTCCCGCATGGAGTGGCCCCGGAACCGATAGGTCCGGGTTTCGATCAGGGTCGGGATCTTCTCGCGGCGGGCCCGCGCCACGGCGCGCGCCGTCACCTCCCGCACGGCCAGGACGTCCATCCCGTCCACCTGCTCGCCGGGCATGCCGTAGGCGTCGGCCTTGCGATGGATGTCGGTGACGGATTGGGTCCGGCTGAGGGCGGTCCCCATGGCATAGAGGTTGTTCTCGCAGATGTAAATCACGGGCAGCTTCCAGAGGGCCGCCATGTTCAGCGACTCGTGGAACACCCCCTGGGCAACCGACCCATCACCGAAGAAGCACAGGCAGACCTGGTCCCCGCCCTGGTAGTTGATGGCGAATCCGACGCCGGTCCCGATGGGCAGTTGGCCCCCCACGATTCCCGTCCCGCCCAGGAAGTTCCGTTCCTTGTCGAAGAAGTGCATGGAGCCACCCTTGCCCTTGGACAGGCCATCCATGCGGCCGAAGAGCTCGGCCATGGCCAGCCGGGGGTCGCTGCCCCGGGCCAGGCAGTGCCCGTGCTCGCGATATCCGGCCATCACGTAATCGTCGGGGCGCAAGACCGAAATGGCGCCCACACACGAGGCCTCCATGCCGACGGCCAGGTGCAGGAACCCGCCGATCTTGCCCTGAGCGTACATCTCGGCCGCCTTCTCCTCGAAGCGGCGGACGAGGAGCATCTGGTAGAGAAGATCCATCATGACCCTTTTATCCATCGCGGCGTTCCTCGCAAGCTCAGGGGCCGTCTGGAGCGTGGCTTTGTCAGAGCGCTTTGCCATGCCTGCTCCTCTGCGGAGGCAGCCTCTGCAGTCAAGACGCCACCCGGGCCATGTATGACGGGGCGACACGGGAGTATAGCCAATCTGTCAGGCGTTGGAAAGGGGATTGAGAGTCGAGAGCCGCGAGCCGAGACCCGATCCACTTTCGAAATGCGAAATCCGCAATCCGAAATCCCGGGGGGACGGACCCCAGCGAGATGAATGGGCCCCGCAGGATAGATGCAAGCTGAGGCACCCAAAGGGTACCCGCGGAGCGGGGGAGCTGAAACAGGGAACCGGGGAGACGGGGAAACGGAGGGCCGGGGAACCGGAGACTGGGAGACATGGAGAGAAGGAGACAGGGCGACACGGAGCGCCGAGCGCCTAGGCAGGCGGAGTCGAATAGTCAATTAGGCGAGTTGTCGAGTGGTCGAAGCGTGTGAACCGAAGCGGAAAGAACCAGGGAGGCGGGGGGCTGAGGGCGGTCACCGGATAGTGATGATGGGAAGCGGCTGGCCGGAGGCGACCTGCGATTGCGAGTTGAAGGCCTCCACGCTGACCCGCCCGGCCAGGTTGCCGGCCACGCGCCGGAAGACATCGGCAATGGGCGAGCGGGGGTTCCGGACGAGGATCGGCCGCCCATCGTCCCCGCCCTCGCACAGCTCGAGGTCCAGCGGGATCTCCCCCAGGAACGGGGTCTGGAGGCGCTCGCTCGCCTTCCGGCCCCCGCCATGGCTGAAGATCTGGCTCTCCCCTCCGCAGGCGGGGCAGATGAAGGTGCTCATGTTCTCGATGATGCCCAGGATAGGCACATTCATCTGGCGGAACATCACCAGCACCTTGCTGGCGATGGTCATGGCCACGTCCTGGGGGGTCATCACGATGGCGACGCCGGATATGTTCAGCGACTGCGAGAGGGTAAGCTGGGCGTCACCGGTTCCCGGGGGAAGGTCGATCAGCAGGTAATCCAGGTCTCCCCAGACCACGTCCCGGAGGAATTGGTTCAGGGCCTTGGCGATCATCGGCCCGCGCCAGATGACGGGGGTGTCGGGATCGGGGAGCAGGAAGCCCAGGGACATCAATTTCACCCCGTGAGCCTCGAGGGGGAGGATGCGCTGGTCCCGGTCCATGTCCGGTGCCCGGCGGACACCCATCATCACCGGAATGCTCGGGCCGTAGATGTCGGCGTCCAGCAGTCCCACCCTGGCCCCGGCCTCGGCCAGGGCCACCGCCACGTTCACGCTCACCGTGGATTTACCCACCCCGCCCTTTCCCGAGGCGATGGCGACGCTGTTCTTGATGCCGGGAATCCCGCCCTGGCCCGTCATCCCGTGGGATGCCATCACGTTCCACCCCATCTGCAGGGTGATCCGGCCAACGCCAGGGATCCTGGAAAGCGCCTCGCGGCATGCCTGCTCGATCTCCCCCTTGAGGGGGCAAGCCGGCGTGGTCAACACCACCTCCAGGCTGACGTCAGAGCCGTCGATCCGGATGTCCCGGATCATCTTTAATGACACCAGGTCCTTCCCAAGTTCCGGGTCCTTCACCGCGGACAAGGCCTGGAGAACCACTTGCTCCGTGAGCATTGGCGGGGTTCCTTTCGCGGGGCCGTCCAACCAATGCACACTACCCCACGAAGCGATTCGGCGCAACCACGCCATCGGGCGTGGCCTTCGGTCAGGGTCCCGCGACTGACTGTCTCGGTTTGGCCGGGGGGGGCGAGAGGGCTCAGCGCCGGATCAGGTGGACGGCCGATGCCTTGAAGGAGACGATCACCGAACTGCCGGACTCCAGCCCCAGTTCGTGGAACGACTGCTTCGTCACCAGGGAAACCACCGGCGGATTCGAGGCGATCCGGACGCGAACCTGGGCCCCCAGGGGGGTGGCCTCCTGGACCCGCCCGGCGAGATGGTTGCGGGCGCTGTCCGGGGTAGCCGGCTCGTCCCGTCGCCGGATGACCAAGTCTTCCGGGCGCAGGCACACCAGGACAGATTCGCCGACCGAGACGTCACCCAAGGCCTCGATCTTGGTCCCGTTCACCTCCACGGTGAGAAGTCCGGAGTGCTCTCCGGTCACCCGGGCGGGGAGGATCGTCTCGACGCCCACGAATCGCGCGACCTCCTCCGACACCGGGCGGCCAAAGACCTCCGAAGGCCTCCCGACCTGGTGGATGCGTCCGTCCAGCATCACGGCGATGCGGTCGCCCAGGCGCAACGCCTCGTCGCGGTCGTGCGTGACGAAGACGGTGGTTGTCCCCTCCTGGCGAAGCAGGGACTGGAGGACCGTCAGCAGCTCGTCTCGCGTGGGAGGGTCCAGAGCGCCAAAGGGCTCGTCCAAGAGCAGGACGTCCGGACGGATGGCAAAGGCACGAGCCAGGCTGGTCCGTTGCGCCTCGCCTCCCGACAGGGTTCGCGCCTCGCGACCCGCGAGGTGAGCGATGCCCAGCCGGGTAAGCCAGGGCAGCACCTGGAGCGCCGCCTCGCCGGACGAGCGTCCGCGCAGCTTGAGGCCCAGGGTGACGTTGGCCTGGACAGTCGTGTCACAGAGCAGGGCATCCTGGAACACCGAAGCGAAGCGGCGACGGATGGCCAGGAGGTCCCGGCCTGTCCATGCCACCGGGTTGCCTCGAAACCGGACCACGCCGGAGGTCGGCTTCTCCAGGAGGCCCAGCGCACGGAGCAGGGTGGACTTGCCCGCCCCGTTGGGCCCGATGAGGGCCAGGATCTCTCCCGCCTGGACCTGGATGTGGGGCACGTCGAGGACGGTCTGCCCGGCGTAGAGGACCCCAAGGCCCTGGCCCTCGAGGATGGGCGCACTCACCGCGTCCGCCCCCGCTGCTGGATCCAGGTGAGGAGGTAGTTGACGGCGAAGGCCAGAACCAGCAGGATCACCCCCAGCGCGATGGCGAGGTCGAAGTTCCCCTTCCCGGTCTCCAGGACGGTCGCGGTCGTCAGGACCCGCGTCTGGCCACGGATGTTGCCGCCGACCATCATGGAGGCGCCCACCTCAGAGATGACCCCGCCAAACCCTGCCATGACCGCGGCCAGGAGGGGGAGGCGCGCCTCCCGCATGAGCAGCCAGAGGAGCTGGCCCCGCGATGCCCCCAGCGCCAGCAACTGGAGCCGCAGCTTGGGGTTGAGCTGCTGCATGGCGGCCATCGTGAGGCCGGTGACGATGGGGGCGGCAATGACAAACTGGGCGATGACGATGGCCGTGGGGGTGTAGAGGAGTTCCAGGAATCCCAGCGGGCCGCTCCGCCAGAGGAAGATGCTGACGAACAGGCCCACGACCACCGGGGGGAGGCCCATGCCGGTGTTCACCAGGGCAACGCAGAGGCCGCGGCCGCGGAATCGGGCGAGGGCCAAGGCCATCCCGGCGGGGATCCCTCCGAATAGGCTCAGGAGCGTGGCGCCCCCCGAGATCTGGAGGGACAGCCACGTGATCTGCAAGACATCGGGGTCCCCCGTGACGATGAGGCGCACCGCCTCCACGAACCCCTTCCAGATCAACTCCATCTGTCACCCCTCTTGCCCAAATGACCAATGACCGATCAATGACAAATGACCAATGAGCCAATGACCAATGTGTTCTCCCCTCACCCCGTCCCTCTCACTTTGATCTGCGATTGACGATTGTGGATTGGCGATTGACCGGATCAATCGAAAATCATCAATCACCAATCGGAAATCCCCCTCCCCTTTCCACGGGGAGAAGGGAAGGGAGAGGGGGGATTTGGTCATTGGGGATTGGTCATTCTCACAGGGCGTCCTCCCGCTTCCCAGCGTCTGAGAAGAACAGGGGCTCGCCGTACTTGTCCACGCCGAAAGTCTTGATGATCTCTTGGACCTCCTTCGACAGCATGAAATCGGCAAAGGCCTTGCCGCCGGCCGCGTTGACCCGTGGGAACTTGGTCGCATTCGCCTCGAGTACGGAGTAGATGTTGAGGAGGATGCGGTCCTTCTCGACAAGGTTCACGAGCTGCACCCGCTTCTGGAAGGCCAGGAAGGTCCCCCGGTCGGTCACGGCGTAGGCCCGCTTCTCCGAGGCGATGCCGAGGGTGGCGCCCATCCCCTGGCCGGCCTGGAGGTACCAGGCGCCGGCCGGCTCCAGCTTCGCTTCCTTCCAGAGTTTCTTCTCCAATTGGTGCGTCCCGGAGTTGTCCCCGCGCGACACGAAGGTCGCCTTGGCCTCGGAGATGCGCTTCAGCGCGTCCGCGGCGCCGGCCAGGCCCTTGATCCTTGCCGGATCCTCGGCCGGACCCACGATGATGTAGTCATTGTGCATCACCAGGCGCCGATTGAGCAGCAGTCCGTCCGCCACGTACTTCTTCTCGGAGTCCGGCGCGTGCACCAGGCAGACGTCCGCCTCGCCCTTGGCCGCCAGGGCCAGCGCCTGGCCCGTACCCACCGAGATCGTCTTCACCGTGGTCCCGGTCTTCTTCTCGAACATCGGCACCAACACGTCCAGCAGGCCGGAGTCCTGGGTGCTGGTCGTCGTCGAGAGGATCACTGGCCGGCCGGCTGCGACCGGCCGGGGTGCCGCTATCATCCCGAGGATCACACCCACTGCGAGGACGATCCCCGTTCTCAGGCTGCGGGATCTTCGATTCGTCCGGCGCATCGAATCCTCCTCCTCTCCCCCGTGTTCGCTCCGCTCCCGTTGGGAGCCATCTGGCACGTCACGTCTATATGTCTAAGAAAGCATAGTCAAGTCCAAAAAAGAAGATCACCTGTTCCGAAAGGCCTTCTTGAACTGCCTGCCTGCGCCTTTCTCGACGCCCTCCCGAAAGCGCCGGTACCCGGCCAGGAGCTCCCTGCCCCGCGTCGTCAGCCGTGTCCCGCTCCCCGGCCCTCCGCCGGGTCCCCGCTGGAGGATCTTGAAGCCGGCCGCCTGCTCCAGCTCCCGAAGGTATCCCCAGGCATTTCGGTAGGACATCCCCAGCCTGGCCACGGCTTTCTTGAGGGAGCCCAGCTCGTCAATAAGTTCCAGGAGTTGTGCCCGGCCGTCGCCGAACTTGACCCGTCCCTGGAATACCACCCAGACCTTGAGCTTGTGCCGCACCATCGGATCTCGCCTCGGGAGAGTTCGCCTGACTATACCCGAAATTCCCCGTGTCCGAAACGTTCGTGGCTCGCCCGTCCGGGTCCACGCCCTCTCGCCTGGGCACCTGTCATCATCCTGTAATACGATTGTGATACCTGGATCCGAGAAAAACTCGTTTTCCGGCAAGGAATTCCCTTGCCCCGGCGGTCGGTCCATTCCTATCATGCCCTAGCCGGCCTGGCCAGCGGCCACAACCGAAGCGGGCCAGGCGAAGGGACGAAGGCTCTCCAGGAGATCCCATGGGCAATATCTTAGTCGTCGAGGATGAGCGGGACATCGCCGACCTGGTGAAGTACCACCTGGAGAAGGCCGGCCTATCCGCCCGGGTCGTCGGCGACGGGAAGCATGCCCTGGATCTCATCACCCGCGAGCCGCCGGACCTGGTCATCCT
>Ga0209108_10002560_pt1 | contig 10383 bp, 8 predicted proteins | sample Rifsed10ft1_FD_184003 | JGI IMG/M metagenome (GOLD analysis project Ga0209108, IMG submission 184003) | Soil microbial communities from Rifle, Colorado, USA - sediment 10ft 1 (version 2) | ecosystem: Environmental > Terrestrial > Deep subsurface > Rock core/Sediment | place: Rifle, Colorado...
ACGAGCGTGTCGTAATAGAGGCGGCGCAGGTACTCGCTCGGCGACCGCGCCGCAGAGCTGCAGCCCGAAGCGCGCGCGGCGCAATTGTCGGAACGCCCGATGTAGGAAGGCAAATACCCGCTGCGGCCGTACGCAAGAAATCTCGCCGAGTTTGGGTCATGGAGGTGTCCCCTTCTTATCGTTATCTTCTGATTGTAGGAGCGAGCTTCGCTCGCGAATCAAGAATCGCGAGCGAAGCTCGCTCCTACAAAAGCACCGTGATCCATGTCGCCCCGCCAGTGTACATGGCCCGCGAGTTTGGCGGCCCGAAACCACATGGCCTACGAGTGCTTGACAGGCGATATACTCCGGCCAAACAACACTGATCGCTCCTGCGGAGAAACTCGATGAAAGGCTCCTATCTCCTGCTCGCCGCTTTATTCACAGCGACCGCGGCCGCGCAGACGCGCGAGCCGAGACCCGCGTTTCCAGGACAGACCGACGCACCGGCGCCGGCGCAAGAATCCCAATACGCGGTCGAGGTCATCACCGACGCGCTCACGAGCCCGTGGGCGCTCGCGTTTCTGCCGGACGGCAATTTCCTGGTTTCCGAGCGGCTCGGCACGCTGCGCACCGTGACGCCCGCGGGCGAGGTCTCGGCGCCCATCGCGGGCGTGCCGCCGGTGAAGGCCGTCGCCGCCCAGAGCTTTCACGACGTCGTGCTCGATCCGAATTTTGAGGACAACCGGCTGATTTACTTCACGTATTTCGCGCCGCCCAAAGGCGAAACGCCGGCCGAGTGGCCGATCACGCATTATTACGAAGACGTCTGGACGAAGTCGCTCGCCGAGCGCCGCGTGCTCGAGCTCGGCGCCGAGCGCGTCGGACGCGCGCGCTTGAGCGACGACGGCAAGCGCCTCGAGAACGTCGAAGTGATCGCCGAAAGCCGCGTCGAGCGCCGCATCGTTTTCGCACGCGACGGCACGATGTACGTGACCGGCGCCGATGCGTTTCGCTTCTACGACTCCGATCTCGACGGCGTCGATCACGATTTCACCGACAACCCCGATATCCGGCGCAACTTCACGGGACGCGTGATCCGCGTCAATAGCGACGGGACGATTCCCGCCGACAACCCGTGGCTCGGCCGCGCGACCGTCGACCGCGCAACCTACGCGCACGGCTTCAAGGATCCCGAAGGCGCGGCGCTTCATCCCGAGACGGGTGAGCTCTGGCTCGTGGACCACGGTCCTCAGGGCGGCGACGAGATCAACATCGTGCGCGCGGGCCGCGACTACGGTTGGCCCGATGTTTCCTATGGCGTGCAATACGACGCGCGGCAGGCGGACGGCCGCACGAACGTGCCCGTCGGCAACGGCCGCACGTCGATGCAGGGCGTCGAAGAGCCGATCTACTACTGGGTGCCGTCGATCGCGCCTTCGGGCATGGAATTTTACACGGGCGACCTTTTCCCCGAATGGCGCGGCAATCTATTCGTCGGCGCGATGGCCGGCCGGCATCTCGTGCGCCTCGTGCTCGACGGCGAGCGTGTCGTGGCCGAAGAGAAACTACTCGAGGACTTGGACTTACGCGTACGCGAAGTCCGGCAAGGTCCCGATGGCGCGCTGTACGTCTTCGGCGGCAACTCGCTGCTTCGCATCAAACCGCGCCCGTAAACTCGTACCCGCCGACCTCGGGCACTCTGTTGCGAAATACCGACGCGCGCTGGCCCTATGTCTTTGTTTTGGGCGCGCGTGTAGACTCTGCGCCGACAGCGATTCGTTGTTTACAAACAATCATCGATACGCTGCACGGTCGCGAGGCGTAGCTTCCAAGGACAACTAACGAGCTGCCTCGACTGTCGGCTTTCATACCAGAGGGGGCAGTTCACATGTTGTTCAATGAGAATCGACAACGCGCTTTGCGTGTCGGCATCGCGCTTGGTCTTGCATCGGCAATCGCCGCTCCGCCGATCATGGCGCAAAACTCCGAACTCGAGGAAGTCATCGTCACCGCGCGGTTTCGCGAAGAGGATCTGCAGCAGACACCGCTCGCAATCACGGCGTTTTCGGGCGCGAACCTGGAAGCCCGAAACCTGACCGACGTGACGATGCTCGACACGTTCTCGCCGAACACGGTGCTACAGCCGCTCGGCGCCGGTTGGGGCGCGACGGTCGCCGCGTTCATTCGCGGCGTGGGATTGGGCGACAACTCGCTGTCGTTCGAGCCCGGTGTGCCGATCTACATCGACGACGTTTATCACGGCCGGCCGCAAGGCGCGATTCTGGACTTGCTCGACCTCGAGCGCGTCGAGATCCTGCGCGGGCCGCAAGGCACGCTGTTCGGCAGAAACGCGGTCGGCGGCACGATTCGGCTCGTCTCGCGCCGGCCGCAGGGCGACAACACGGGATTCGCCGAAGTCACGATCGGCGACTTCGACCGCCTCGACGTGCGCGGCTCATACGACATCGCACTCGTGCCGGACAAACTCTTCGCGCGCTTCTCGGGGTCGTCGAAACAGCGCGACGGCTACTTCGATATCCTCGACTACGAGTGTGTGAACGGCCCGGGCAGCTTGGGCGGCGGCGGCACGGGCACCGTGCCCGGCGCCACGAATCTGTTCGGCGGCCCGATTCCGCAAGTCGATCCGATCGACCTGCAGAGCCAACTCGGCCCGCAGGACATCCGTGCGGAGAACGGTTGCGTCGTCGACACTTTGGGCGACGAGAACGTCGCGACCGGGCGTGCGGCATTTCGCTGGCTCGCGAGCGACTCGGTCGAGGTCAACCTCACGATCGACACGACCAGAATGGACCAGGCCGGACCGTCGGATAAGTACACGTTTCTCGATCCGGCGTTCTTCTTCAACGGCGCGTGGACCGCGACCGTTGCGACGCCCGTCTTCAATCTGCCGTACGACACGCGTTTCTTGACCGATAGCCCCTACACGGGTTACCACCGGTTCGGCAGCGACCCGCTGTTCAATCGCGATGTCCAGAATATCAACGTCATGGATCACGACGGTGTGGCGTTGACGGTCGAGTGGGACCTTTCCGACAACATGCAGCTCAAGTCGATCACGTCGTACCGCGATTGGGAAAACACTTTCGGCCGCGACTCGGACGGGACGCCGCTGCCCGTCGATCATACGTGGGATACGAGCATTCACGAGCAGTTCACGCAGGAGTTTCAGATCACGGGGCTCGCCGCGGACGGTCGCCTCGATTGGGCAACCGGCTTATTCTACTACGACGCGGACGACTCGAACCAAGGCTGGAACTTCCTGTATCCGCTGTTCTTCCTCAACACCAACCACAAAGACGTGCAGACGAACGAGAGCTGGGCGGTGTACGTGCACGGCACGTACGACTTGAGCGACGTGTTCAGCGTCACGGCAGGCGTGCGGTACACGGATGATCAAAAGGACGTGAACGTCTTCCGGCAAGACTTCCTCACGGGCGCCGTAGTCATCGACAACACGGCAGTCAGCGTGGACGCCCAAGAGACCTCGCCGAAGGTCGGCCTCAACTGGCAGCTCCGCGACAATCTCATGACCTACGTCCAGTGGGCCACCGGGTTCCGCGGCGGCGGATTCGGCCCGCGACCGTCCAATTCCTTCCAGGTGGCTAATGGGTCGTTCGGTGTCGAGGACCTCGAAACGCTCGAGGGCGGTGTCAAAACGGACTTGAACGACGGTAGGCTGCGGCTCAACGGTGCAGTCTTCTTCAGCGAATACACGAACCAGCAGCTCTTCCAGCAACAAAACGATCCGACGGGTGCCATCTGGTTCCGATCCGTGAACACCGGCAAGACCGAGTACACCGGTGCCGAGCTCGAGCTGTTGGCCGTCCCGACGGACCAATTCCAGCTCGAGGCATCGATCGGCTATATCCACTTCGACCGCGTCGACAACGGCATCACGACCCTCTGCGAGTCGGACCCGCCGGGCGGGCACTGCATGGCGCCCCGGACGCCGGAATGGACTGCCGCGGTCGGCGCAACCTACGAATGGCCCTTGAGCAACGGCAGCCTGAGATTGCGCGGCGATGCCGTATATCAGTCGAGGCTCGCCTTCAGCCCGGACGATCCGTTCAACGGGTTCCAGCCTTCGCATACGCTCGTCGATGCGCGGTTGACCTGGGAGTCCGCGGATCAAGGGTGGTCGATCGCACTCTTCGGGACCAACTTGACCGACGAGGTCTATTTCCACGGCAAGCTGAGCTTGGTCGGCGTGCTCGGCCGCGAGCAAGGCAACGTCGCGCGGCCGCGTGAGTGGGGGCTCGCTCTCAAGCGTTCCTTCTGAAGAATCGCCGTCGCCGCACATGACGGGGGAAACACGATGAAACCCTTCTTCGGCGCGCTCGCGCTGGCCGCGGCAATCGCGCTCTCTCCGCCGTGCGCCGTCGCGCAACTCCTCAACAAGGACGCGCCCGTCATCGTCGGTCACTATCACTTGAACGTCACGAGCATCGAGGTGCACAAGCGATTTTGGGTCGACACGCTCGGCGGCACCCCCATGGAGGTCGGCGACATCGATGTCGTCGCATTCCCCGACGCGTACATTTTCCTGCGTGAGCAGCCGCCGACGGGACCGACGCGCGGCACGACGTTCGATCACATCGGCTTCGCCGTGCCCGACGTGCCCGCTTTGACGACGCGCGTCGTCGCGAACGGCTATGAGCTCACCGTGGGCCGCGAGCCGCCGCCCGGCGAGACGGCAAGCCCGCCGACGGCCGGCAACTACGGCATGTTCTCGTATTTGGTCGGTCCCGACGGCGTCAAGGTCGAGCTCGTCACGAATCAGGCCCCGAACCCGCCGCCGATCACGCATCATCACGTGCACTTCGTGAATCGGGATTTCATCGCGATGCAACAGTGGTACATGAAAGCGTTCAATGCGACGTTGCGCCCCGAGCAGACGGATTTCTTCATCGGCGCCGACCTCCCCGGCGTCGGCTATATGCTGAACTTCTTCAGCTGGCTGCCGGCCGAGGACCTCGTCGGTACCGAAGGCCGCGCCGTCGATCACGTGGGCTTTGAGGTGCGCGACCTCGAGACGTTCTGCGCCGAGCTCGCCGCGAAAGGCATTGAGCTCACGGTTCCGTATCACCGTGACCCCGCGCTCGACGGTCTCGCATCGGCCGTGATCACGGATCCGTGGGGCACCGTCATCGAGCTCACGGAGGGTTTGCGGGATAAGTAGTCAAGCGCGCCGGCCCATGCTGCGAGGCCTGCCGTCGGTTGCCGCGTCGTTCTCGAAGTATTACCATGCTATTGTCTGGTAATACCACGAGGACATTCGCATGAGCACCACCGTCACCACCAAGGGGCAGGTAACCATCCCTAAGCGGATGCGCGACTACCTCGGACTGCGGCCGGGTAGCAGTGTCGATTTCGAATTCGCCGCGGACGGTCAGGTAGTCATCCGCCCCGCCAAAACGACGGGACGGAAACGCAGAGCGCGTCGCTTCGCGGCGCTCAAGGGCGCCGGAAAGCGCATCGGGATGAGCACTGACGCCTACATGCGACTCGTTCGGGGCTATGACGAGGACGCCCACGATCCGGGATTCGCGGACCCGAGTGAGCGCGGGTGATCCTCGCCGACAGTAGTGTGCTCATCGACGTGATCGATGTCGACCCGGACTGGTGCGAGTGGTCCATGGCGACCCTCGAAGAGTGGCGACGGCGCGGCACGGTACTCATCAATTCCGTGATCTACGCGGAGATCTCTGCGGAGTTCGAGGATCCGGCGACCCTGAACGCCCTGCTCGACAAGATCGGGGTGGAGTACCAAGAGATTCCGCGCGAGGCGTTGTTTCTGGCTGCCAAAGCACACCGCGCCTATCGACGGCGAGGTGGCACGCGAGGCGGCGTGCTCGCAGACTTCTTCGTGGGCGCGCATGCTGCGGTGCTCGAGATCCCACTGCTGACCCGTGATCCCCATCGAGTCGGCCACTACTTCCCGAGCGTCAAGCTCGTGACGCCTTGACCGAAATGCCCCGCGCTGGCGGGCCGGCCGATCCCCGCCGAAGCCTGCTGCCGTTGGTAGTGCTCTTCGCCAGCAGCGGCTGCGCCGCGCTGATCTACGAGGTCGTCTGGTTTCAGCTGCTCGGCCTCGTCATCGGCGCGTCGGCCCCCTCGCTCGGCGTGCTGCTCGGAACTTTCATGGGCGGGCTCTGTCTCGGCAGCGTGCTCTTGTGGCGTGTCGTCTCCCCACGGCATCACCCGTTGCGCGTGCTCGCATGCCTCGAGCTCGGTATAGGAGTCATCGGTCTCGCGCTGCTCTACGCGATGCCTGCGATAAGCGGCGTGTACACGACGTGGGCAGGATCGGGCATCGGCGGATTGATTTGGCGCGCGGCCATCGCAGCGCTCAGCCTGCTGCCGCCGACGATCCTCATGGGAGCGACACTGCCCGCGATCGCTCGGTGGGTAGAGACGGCACCGCAAGGCGTCGCGCAACTCGGATTTCTCTACGGCGCCAACATCGGCGGCGCCGTCGCCGGGAGCCTGCTCGCAGGCTTTTATCTGTTGCGCATCTACGATGCGACCGTTGCCACCATGACCGCGACGGCGTTGAACGCGGCCGTGGCCGGCGCGAGCTTCGGGCTCGCGCGTCTGAGTCGTTACACCGCCGCGGACGGCGCCCACGATGCTCGCCGGCCGAAGTCTGTATTCGCGACGCAATCTTGGCCGATTTATGTCGCGATTGCGCTCTCCGGATTTACGGCGCTTGCGTCGCAAGTGATCTGGACTCGACACCTTTCGCTCTTGCTCGGCGCGACGGTCTATACGTTCGCGCTCACGCTTGCGGTGTTCCTGCTGGGTTTGGGCATCGGCAGCGCCGCGGGCGCATCGCTCGTCCGCCGTGTGCCCGCGCGTGCGGCGCTTGGGGTTGGCCAGCTCGCCTTGTGCGCAACGATCGGTTGGGCCGCGTACTCGATCGCGGAGTTCCTGCCTTATTGGCCGCTCGACGTCACGTTGCCGTCGGCGCCGTCGGTGATGCTGCAACTCGACCTCATGCGCACGGCCTGGACCGTCCTTCCCGCCGCGCTGCTCTGGGGCGCGAGCTTTCCGCTCGCGCTCGCGGCGGCGTCCCGCCGACAGGACTCGGCGCAGCTCGTCGGGGGCCTTTATGCCGCGAACACGGTCGGCGCAGTCGCCGGCGCGCTTGCGGCGAGCCTCGTCCTTGTCGTGTGGCTCGGAAGCCGCCTCACGGAGCAAACGTTGATTCTCGTCTCGGCTGGCTCGGGCATGCTCATGCTCGCTCCGTTCCTTTCGTCACGGCGGCCGCTTCGCGCTACCGCAGCGGCCGCAGCGATCGTCGGCGCAGTCGCACTTGCCTATGCCGTGCCGGAGCTCCCGCGCGCATTCGTCGCCTTCGGACGATTCACGCCGACACGCGGGATCGGCGCCGATGTCGTCTACGTCGGCGAGGGGCGGAGCGCTGACGTTGCCGTTTCCGAGCAGGACGACGGCACGCGCACGTTTCACAGCGCCGGCAAGGCGCAAGCATCGAGCTATCCGCAGGACATGCGACTGCAACGCATGCTCGGTCACCTAACGACGCTCGCGGCCGACACGCCCGAGTCGTTTCTCGTCATCGGCTTGGGCGCGGGCATCACGGCCGGCGCCGTCGCCATCGAGCCCGCGGCCGAACGCGTCGTGATCGCCGAGATCGAGCCGCTGGTGGCGGGCGTCGCGTCCAAGTACTTCCGCGAGCACAACTTCGGCGTCTTAAGCAACCCGAAAGTCGAGATCCGCTTCGACGACGGGCGGCATTACCTCGCGACCACCGACGAGACGTTCGACGGCATCACCACCGACCCACTGGACCCGTGGGTCAAAGGCGCCGCGGCGCTCTACACGCGCGAGTTCTGGGAGCTCGTCGATGCGCATCTGAATCCGGGCGGCGTGGTCACGGCGTACGTCCAGTTCTTCGAGACGACGGAGGAAGCGGTCAAGAGCGAGGTCGCGACCTTCTTCGACGTCTTTCCGAACGGCGCGGTCTTTGCAAACACCGTGCAGGGCATGGGCTACGATGCCGTCCTCTTTGCACGCGCCGGCGCTCGGCCCATCGACGTCGACCGCATCGAAGAACGCTTGCGCAGCCTCGAGTACGGGCCCGTGCGCGAGTCGCTTCGGCAAGTGCGCTTCCGTTCGGCGATCGACTTGCTCGGCACTTACGCGGGACACGCTTCGGACCTCTCGCCGTGGCTCGAAGGCGCGACGATCAACCGCGATCGCAATCTGCGCCTGCAGTATCTCGCGGGCCGAGGCCTGAACGCCTACGACGCCGACGGCATCTTCGGCAACATGATGACGGGAGCTTTAGAGCTTCGCGAAGAGCTCTTCATCGGTTCGCCGGAACGTTTGGAACAGTTGCGGCAGGCGATTCGCGCGCAGCGAGCGCGTTCTGATCGCTAGCCCGCCGAGGCGATCGTGGGAAAGACTCCCGTCGTCAGCGAATCGTACTCGTGCTCGAGCACGCTCATGCGGTTGCGGCCTTCGCGCTTGGCATTGTAGAGCGCCTCGTCCGCGAGCTGTATCGCACCCTCCGGGCTTCTGCGCAGCGTCGGACGGATGATCGCGACGCCGATGCTGACCGTCACGATTCCCGCAACCGAGTCGCGATGCTCGATCCCGAGCGCGCGCACGTCGCGCAGCAACTGTTCTGCGACGGCGACGACATGCTCCCGCGAAGGCTCATAGAGAATGATCGCGAGCTCTTCTCCGCCGTAGCGCGCGCCGATGTCGAGAGGTCGCCTCGTCACGCCGTCGATGACGCGGGCGATGCGCCTGAGCGCTTGATCGCCGGCCTGATGGCCGTAGCGATCGTTGTAGTGCTTGAACTGGTCGACATCCATCATGAGGATGCCGAGGGCGCGCCGGTCGCGCAGCCCCTGTTGCCAAACGCGCGTCAAGTACTCGTCGAAAGCTCGCCGGTTCTTGAGACCCGTGAGACCGTCGCGCGCGGCCATTTCGCCGAGCAACGAGTGCTCGAGGAACGAGCTTCGGGTCGAGCGCTCGTACGCAAAACCCGCAATGGCGGCCATGAGCAGGTTGATGGAAAGGTGCATGCCGTACGGGAGGATCGGGGCGAGCGTACCCGTGTAATACGCGCCCCCGAGCAGCAAGCCCGCCGCGGCAGTCAAGTTCACGACCACCGCGTGACGAAACAGCAACCCACTGAAGAAGTATGCCGCGAATGCGTCGGCGACCAGCGGTGCCAAGTATTCCGGATGCGCGCCCAAAATCTCGCCGCCGCAGGTGAACGTCCACAGACCGTGGCAAATCGCGACGAGGGGGAAAGCGATCCGCGGATAGAGGCGCTCGAACCATGGGCTCCACGACAAGATGACGAGCGCGGCGCGGCTCACGGCATTCGCGATCAGGACCAACAGCAGCAGATCGCTGTGGTTGCGATTCCAGCCGCCGGCGAACACGCCGGCTTCCTCGCCCGTATTCACGGCCAATAGCCCGGGAAGCACCAGCAACAGGATGACCGCGAGCACCGCCGAGTGCCAAGCACGGACGCGGCCTCGCGCGCGCCGCACATACGATTTCTCGAACTCGCGTTCGATCGCCGGCGCGAAGCGCAAGCGCGCGAACCGTAGGCGCAGCTCGCGCGCATACGGAGAATCCGGGAAGCTCTCGAGATTGATGTCGCTGGGGCTATTCATGGGGCGCAACTTTAGCGTCCCCGGCGCCTGGTTGATGCGACGAGGCACACGAAGTGGGAAAAACTTACGTTCGCGCCTGAAGCGCGCCTTGGCTATAAGTACTGGATGAAATTACAGCCCGGGCGCCGGCGGCGGCGGAGCCGTGCGGCAAGGCGTCGGGTTCCAGCCCGCGCCGTCGGCCTCGAGCCTGAAATGCGTGCTCGTATAGAACGGCTCGTTGAGATACTGCGGGTCGTCGACGATCGTGACGACGTGCAGCCACGTGTCGCCGTTCGAGTGCTCCGGCAGCCGGTGGAAGTATTCCGTGATCTTCGCGTCTTCGCTATAGGGCACGCCGTTCTTACGCAAGTACCCTTCGCGAAAACTCGTCGTCGTTACGTGCAACGATCCGCCCTCATTGATCGAGCTCGGCGGCGGCGGGCCGCCGCGCATGCCGCGGCCACCTCCGCCCGCGGCCACCGGACCCGTGCTGTTGCCGATCGGGGCTCGGACCGGCCCGCCGCGCGTCTCGCCGGCCTCACGGTCGCTGCCATCCCCGTCGCAGCGGTCCTGCTCTTCGGGGCGGTCGAGGACGATTCGCTGGCGGAGGAAGCCGTCGCCTGACGGAGGGCCGGGCGGGTCGGCCGCTCAGGGCGCCGGCACGTCGAGGGCGGCCGCGGCGGCGATCACGGCCGCCTGGTGGGGCTGGAGGGCCTGGCCGCCCATGCCCGCCACCAACGGG
>Ga0209108_10002562_pt1 | contig 10378 bp, 10 predicted proteins | sample Rifsed10ft1_FD_184003 | JGI IMG/M metagenome (GOLD analysis project Ga0209108, IMG submission 184003) | Soil microbial communities from Rifle, Colorado, USA - sediment 10ft 1 (version 2) | ecosystem: Environmental > Terrestrial > Deep subsurface > Rock core/Sediment | place: Rifle, Colorado...
CCGCGGCCCCTTCGGCCTCGATCCGCTCGACGACGGCCACCGATGGCTGGGACAGCGGCATCCCGGGATCGACCGACTCGACGACACCGTCCGCGCCGGCGGGCTCCGCGCTGACCGAGTTGGGCCGGATCGTGACGATGCCGCGGCCGCCGGCGAGCGTGCTGTCGGTGACGAGCTTGCCGCCGAACACACTGTGCGTGGCGACCGGTTCGCCGTCCGCCCAGCGGACGGCCACGGCGTTCGCAAGGACGCCGCGGCCGGTCACCGCCGACAGGACGCCCGCCACGTCACGCCCGTCCGGTCCGGCGCCGGTCAGGACCACCTGCGGATCGCGTTCCGCGACAAGCGCCGCCAGCCGCTCCGCGACGACGACCGCGGTAGCACGGTCCGGGGCAGATGGGTCGGTGACCGCGATCACGCGCGGGACGAAGCCGGCAAGCTCGCGGGCCGGGCCGTCCGGCGTCGCGCCGATGACGACCCCGGTCACGTCGGTCCCGGCCGCCGCTCCGAGGGCCCGGGCCAGGGTCGCGACCTCCGCGCTGAGCTTGCTGAGCGTGCCGTCAGGGCCGATCTCGCCGATGGCCCAGATCCCGCCGCCCATCAGATGAGCCGCCGCTGGGCGAGGAAGTCGACGACCTGCCGGGCGGCCTCCTCGGCGGGCTCACGGATGACCCGCGTGGCGTCACGTGCGGGCGGCGTCCTGGCCTCGACGACCCGCGTGGTCGCGCCGGCCGTGCCGACCGAGGCCGGATCGATCCCCAGGTCGGCCAGCGTCAGCGTCGCGATCTCCCGCGACCTGGCGGCCATGATCCCCTTGAGCGATGGGTAGCGCGGCTCCCCGAGGGCCTGCGTGCAGCTGATGAGCGCGGGCATCGGCGCCTCGAGCACGTCGTAGCCGGTCGGGCTGATGCGGCGGACACGGACCGTGCGGGCGGCCGCGTCCGGCTCGATACGGGCGGCGTACGAGAGGTACGGCAGCCCCGCCAATGCGGCCACGCCGGCCGGGACAACCCCGGCGACGCCGTCCGAGGTGTCCACTCCGGCCAGCGCCAGGTCGAACTCGAGGGTCGCAAGCGCGGCGGCGAGCACCCTCGTCGTGGCGACCGTGCACGAGCCCTCCAGGGCGGGGTCGGTCACGAGGACGCCCCGGGTGGCGCCCATCGCCAACGCCTTGCGCATCGTCTCGGGGGCGTTGGCCGGGGCCATCGAGAGCAGCATCACCTCGCCGTCGCCGGCGGCCTCGACGAGCTTGAGCGCCGCCTCGAGCGCGTACTCGTCGTTGCCATTGACGACCGCCGGGCTTGCCGCGCGGTCGAGGCGCAGGTCCGGGCCGAGACGCTCGGCACCCGAGGCCGGATCCGGGACGGGTTTGGTGAGGACGACGATGCGCACGAGCGGTCTCGATCTCCTGCGTGTGGATGCGCCGAGCGGCGCGGTCAGCCGTCCTTGCCGAGCAGGGACCGTGCGATCACGAGGCGCTGGATCTGTTGCGTCCCCTCGTAGAGCTGGGTGATCTTCGCGTCGCGCATCATCCGCTCGACCGGGAACTCGTCGATGTAGCCGTAGCCACCGAGCACCTGGACCGCGTCGGTCGCGACCCGCATCGCGGTATCGCCGGCGACGAGTTTACACATCGCCGACCACCGACTCGCGTCGGGCGCGCCGGCATCGATCTCCACGCACGCCCGGTACAGCAGCTGGCGCGCCGCCTCGGTGCCGGCGTCCATGTCGGCGAGCATCGCCGCGATCATCTGGAAGTCGCCGATCCGCTGACCGAACTGGCGGCGCTCACGGGCATACGCCGTGGCGACCTCCAGCGCGCCCTGGGCGATCCCAACCGCCTGGGCGGCGATCCCGGGCCGGCTGCGATCGAGCGTGCGCATCGCGAGGCCGAAACCGTCGCCCTCGTCGCCGATCCGGTTCGCGATCGGGACCCGGACGCCGTCGAAGGCAAGCTCGGCCGTCGGGCTGCCGCGGATGCCCATCTTGTGCTCGATGCGGGTCACGCTGAAGCCCTCGGACGGCACCTCGACGACGAAGGCGCTCAGCCGACGGTGGCGTTCCGCGCCGGGATCGGTCAGGGCGACCACGGTCACCAGGTCGGCGACCGAGCCCTGGCTGATGAAGCGCTTGGAGCCGGTGATCACATAGGCGTCGCCGTCACGCACCGCGCGGGTCGTGATCGCCGAGGCGTCGGATCCGGCCTCCGCCTCGGTCAGGGCGAACGCGATGAGCTTGGCCCCGCTCGCGAGCCCGGGGAACCAGCGTGCCTGTTGCTCCGGTGTGCCCGCCAGCAGCAACGGCAGCGCGCCCAGCTCCTGGACGGCGAGGATCAGGCCGGTCGTGGCACAGGCACGACTGAGTTGCTCGATCGCGAGGCAGACACTGAGGAGCTCTCCCCCGAGACCGCCGTGCGCCTCCGGGAACGGCAGGGCCAGGATGTCGTGGTCGGCCAGCAACCGGCGCAGGTCCTCGGGGAACTCGCCGGTGCGGTCGACCTCGGCGGCGCGCGGAGCCACGCGCTCGTCGGCCAGCACGCGGACCGCGTCGCGGAGCATCTGGTGCTCCTCGGTCAGGCGGAACGGCCCGGGTTCTCGAGTCGTGGCGGTCACCGCCGTCATCGTAGCAGCGGGCCGATTCGCGGCGCGGACGTGCACCACTTCCGATCGCGACGGACGGCATCCGGGCCACTCGGCGCTGGAAGTAGCGTCAAGCAAGGACTAGGCTCGTCGTACGCGACGAGGCAGGCGCACGGAGCCCGCGCGGCGTCGCGGCTGGGGGACGACCGATGGACGACACCACGGAACTGCTGGCGCTGATCGCGGCAGCGACCCTGGGGATCCTGGCGACACTCGCGATCCTGCGGCGGGAGCGCAGCGCCGCCCAGCTCGCATCGCGCGCGGCCACGAGCCCGTTCGCCGTCAGTTCAGAGGGGATGAAGCGCTGCCCCTCGTGCGGCGTGGCGAACCTCGTGACCGACGACCGATGCTCCGGATGCGGCTGGCGGCTGGCCGACGCGCGTTGACCAGGCGACCGACCTCAGACGACCGGTAACTGGCGCTCCGGCGTGGTCGCCGCGATCCGCGCCGCGAGCAGCTCGCTCACGTCCATGGTGCTGACGCCGGCCGCCGCCCCGCCACCGCTGGCGGCCTCGGCCACGCCGTCGCTCATCATCACCATGCAGAACGGGCACGCCGTGGCGATCACCTCGGCGCCGGTGGCGATGGCCTGACGCGTCCGCTCGCCGTTGATCCGCGCCCCGCGGGTCTCCTCCATCCACATCCGGCCACCGCCCGCACCGCAGCAGAAGGTGTTCCGCCCCGACTTCTCCATCTCCACGATCTCGACGCCGGCGGCGCCGAGCACCGAGCGCGGTGCCGCGATGATCCCGTTGTAGCGGGCGAGATAGCACGAGTCGTGGACGGTGACGCTGCCGGGGCGATGGTCTCCCGTGGTCGCCTCGGCGTCCTCGGGCACCGTCACGAGGCGGCCGCTCGCGAGCAGCTCCGCCAGGTAGGTGGAGTGGTGGACGACGCGATACGAGCCGCCAAGCTGGCCGTACTCGTTGCCGATCGTGTTGAAGCAGTGGGGGCAGGCGGTCACGATCGTCCGATCCCCCATCCGGTAGCGGTCAAGGGTCGCGACGGCGGTCGACGCGAGGATCTGGAAGACGTAGTCGTTGCCCATCCGGCGGGCCGGATCGCCGGTGCACGACTCCTCCTGCCCCAGGACCGCGAACCGGACACCGGCGGCGTGCAGGCACGTGGCCACCGCCCGGGCGACCTTCTGGTTGCGGGTGTCGAAGGCCGCCGCGCAGCCGACCCAGTAGAGCACGTCCAGCTCGTCGAGCCGGCCCTCGGCGGCGACCTCGGCGACCGTCGGCACATCGAACGGCAGCGGCTTCGCCCAGTCCAACCGGGCGGTGGCCGGCTGGCCCCACGGATTGCCCTGCCCCTCCATGGCCCGGAACGCGGCCGTCAACTCCTGCGGGAAGCGGGATTCCTCGAGGACGAGGTTGCGCCGCAGGCCGACGATCTTGTCGACGTGCTCGATCAGCACGGGGCAGGCCTCGACGCACGCCCCGCACGTCACGCAGTCCCAGACCGCGTCATAGGGGATCGCCGTGTCGACGATCCGCGCCGCGAGCGCGGCCGGCGCCGGCTGCGTGTCTTCGAGCCCGTACGTCTCGCGCACGATCGGCGAGTTGGGGATGATGTCGATCCCGTGCTCCGCGTCCACGGCCATCTCGCGGATGCCCATCACGAAGCTCTTGGGATTGAGCGGTTTGCCGGTGTTCCACGCAGGACATGCCTCCTGGCACCGTCCGCACTCCGTGCAGGTGAAGCCGTCGAGCAGGTCCTTCCAGCCGAGGTCCTGGAGCGACCGCAGGCCGAACGTGGCGTTCTCGTCCTCGAGGTCCATCGCCGGCAGCTCGCCGCGCGGTCGCAGCTTGCGATACCAGATGTTCGGGAAGCTCGTGGCGATGTGCAGGTGCTTCGAGAACGGCAGATACGCGAGGAACGCCGCCACGAGGACGATGTGGGCCCACCACAGAAGCGCGAACCCGGCCTCGAGCGTTTCGGGCGGGAACCGCAGCCGCAGCACGCCGGCGATGGCCGCGGAGACGAACGCGCCGGGCTGGTCGCCGTAGGCCGCGAACTCGAACGCCTCGGCGAACAGCTCGGTCGCGACGACGCCGCCGATCATCGAGAGGATGACCAGGGCATCGGTGTTGAAGGTCAGGCGGGGCGGTTTGGTCACGAGGCGCCGGAAGAGCGCCCAGCCGACCGACACCAGGACGATGATCGCCACGACGTTCTGCATCGCGCTGACGAGGGTCCACAGCAGGCCGTCGAACGGGATCGAGATGACCGTCTCGATGAGCCCGCCGGTGACGATGTTGGCCGTGCCGATCGTCAGCAGCACGAAGCCCCAGAAGATCCCGGCGTGCATGATGCCGGCAAGTGGGTCCTTGAACATCTTCGTCTGCACGAAGGCGTAGCGGACGAGGCCGATGGCACGCGTGCCCAGGTCGGTGAACGGGTCGGGGCCGGTCGTCCGCGTCGCGGCGAACACCCGCAGGTGACGGGCCATCGCCAGGCAGAAGAACGCGACCGCTCCGTAGAAGAGCGGGAAGACCAGCGGATACCAGGGCACCTCCGCGAAGGGCTCGAACATCAGTCCTGCGCGCCCCCATGGCCGACCGGTCGCGCCTCGTGGTCGTACGGGCCCGCCAGGGTGTCCAACGCGTGGTCGAGGGCGGGCTCGAGCGCAGCCAGCGACTCGACCGCGGCGGACGGGCTGCCTGGGACGTTGACGACGAGGGTCCGGCCGCGAACGCCGACGACGCCGCGCGAGAGGTCGGCGAACGGGGTCGTGGCCCGGCCGGCCGCGCGCATCGCCTCGGCGAGCCCGGGCACGTCGTAGTCGATGACCGACAGCGTCGCCTGCGGCGTCACGTCCCGCGGTGTCAGGCCGGTGCCACCGGTCGTGATGATCAGCGCGTGCGAGCCGCTCTCCGCCACGAGTGCCGCCTCGATGGCGGCACGGTCATCGGGCACGGCGGCGCGATCCACGGTGAACCCGAGCGCCTCCAGGCGTTCGGCGAGTCGGGCGCCCGACGCGTCCTCGCGCACGCCGGCCACGACGCCGTCGCTGGCCGTCAGGACGAGCGCCCGTCGCATCAGCCGCGCTTGCGATCCGAGCGCGGCTTGGTGATCCGGCCGGCCGCGCGCTCACCGGGGCGACGGGGACGCGGTGCGGCCCCGGTCGTTGCCGGTCTCGTCCACTCGCCGCTCTTGCCGCCCGACTTGGACAGCAGCCGCACCGCGCCGATCTCGACGCCACGCTCCACGCCCTTGACCATGTCGTACACGGTCAACGCGGCCACGGACGCGGCGGTCATCGCCTCCATCTCCACGCCGGTCTGACCGGTCGTCGCGGCCTCGGCGCGGATCCGCAACGCGCCGGCCGCCCGATCCGGGGTGATGCTGACCTGCAGGTCGGTCAGGGGCAGCGGGTGGCAGAGCGGGATCAGCTCGCTCGTGCGCTTGCCGCCCATCACGCCGGCGAGCTCGGCCACGCCGAGGACATCACCCTTCGGACCGCCCCCGTCGATCACCAGGCTCATCGTCTCGGGCGAGAGGGTCACCAGCGCCTCGGCCACCGCGCGACGGGCGGTCACCGGCTTGGCCGACACGTCGACCATGCGCGGCCGTCCCGTCCGGTCGACATGGGAGAGCCGGCGTCGTTCGACGCGCGGTGTCGGCGAGCGACCGGCATGCGGATCCATGCGGACGAGGATAGCGGGCGCGCCGCCATCCGGAGCGGTCAGGCGCGGTCGAGCCACCAGAGCGTGACGTCAGCCCCCGGCGGCAGGACGTCGTCGGCCTCGGGGATCACCGCCAGGGCGTCCGCGGTGGCGAGCGCCGAGAGGACGTGGCTCCCCTGTCCCCCGGCGCCGCCGGCCAGGCTGGCCCGGACCCGCCCGCGCTCGTCGCGGACCGGCGTGCCGCGGTCGTCGCGCTCGACACGGACCCGGACGAACGCTCGCCGGCCGTGGCTCTTCTCGACGGGGTCGGCGAGGACCGCGCGGTCGACCGGCCGGAACAGGTCGTCGTCGCGGTGGCCGCCCAGGCGGCGCAATGCTGGGCGGACGAACAGCTCGAAGGTCACGAACGTGGAGACCGGGTTGCCCGGGAGCCCGAACAGTAGCGTCGCCGGCCGCTCCGGGTCCGTGCCGTCGTCGCCGGGGGCCCGCGCCGTCCCGAAGGCGAACGGCTTGCCCGGCTGCACCGCGACCCGCCACAGGTCGATCGTGCCGAACTCCTCGAACGCCGCCCGGACGACGTCGTACGGCCCGACCGACACGCCGCCCGAGACGATGATGGCGTCGAGGCCCTCGACGAGCCCCGCGCACACGCGTCCCCGGACATCGTCGAAGCGATCCGCGGCGATGCCGAGGACGTGGGCCTCGGCGCCCGTCGCGGCGACCATCGCCACGAGCGAGGGGCCGTTCGCGTCGGGGATGCCGGCCGGGCCGAGCTCGCGTCCCGGCGCGCGGATCTCGTCCCCCGTGGCGAGGATCCCGACCCGGACCGGTCGATGGACCATCAGCTGATCGAGACCGGTCCCGGCCGCCAGCCCGATGCTCGCGGGGGTGAGCACGGCGCCGGCATCCACGATCGGCGTCCCGGCCGCGAGGTCGCTGCCGCGTCGCCGGATCGAGCCGCCGGCGCGGACCGCGTCGTGGACCAGGATCGCGGCCGGGATCGGACCGGTCGCATCCCGTCCCCGCGGACCGGCGACGCTGCCGTCCGACCCGAGCGGCGTCGTCGCCTCGACCGGCACCACCGCGTCGGCACCTGGTGGCACCGGCGCGCCGGTCGCGATCCGGACCGCCGTGCCGCGCCGGACCTCCATCTCCGGGGGTTGTCCCGCCCTGACCTCACCCACGACCGCGACCGTGACGGGGGCGTCCTCCGATGCCTCGTGCACGTCCCCGGCCCGGATCGCATATCCGTCCATCGCGGAGTTGTCCCAGGGCGGGAGGTCGATCGGGCTCGCGACCGGCTCGGCGGCCACGCGGCCGAGCGCTTCACCGAGCCAGGCCACCTCGGCCGGCGTGGGGCCTGCGATCGCGCCGAGCACCTGCTCGAGCGCCGCTTCGACCGAGAGCAGTCGGTCGCTCACGGGCGGGCGTGCCCGGGGCGTTGCATCGCGAGCCGGATGGCGTCGGCGACCACGCGGCGGGTGACGATCCCGGCGAGCGCGCCCGCCTCGAGCACCGGGATGCCGTCGAGACCCGAGCGCCGCAGCGACTCGGTCGCCGCCCGCAGGCTCGTGTCCGGCGCCACGGTCGGGACCGTGTCGCTCGCGACCATCAGGTCAGCGGCATGGGTCTGCGGCCAGCGGTCGCGCTTGACCTTGCGGACCTGCTGGGTCCCGAGGATGCCCACCAGCTCATCGCCCCGCATGACCGGCAGCGCCGACGCCGAGCCGTCGAGGAGCTGCGCACCGAACGTGTCCAGGGTGAGGCCGGGCGGGACGCCGTTGACGTCCCGCTCCATGACGTCCGCCACGTGGAGGCCCTCGAGGATCGCGTCCACGTCGGCGCTCCGCTCCACGGTCCGTCCGCTCGAGTGGAGGAACCAGCCGCACAGGGCGAGCATCAGGCCGTCGATCGAATTCACCATGAGCACGACGAAGAAGCCGCTCCCCGCGAGCACGAGACCGACCCGGCGCCCGACTCGGGCCGCGATCCGCAGCGCCCTGGCCGGATCGCCGGTGCGCGCCCAGGCCAGGCCGCGGGCGACCCGGCCGCCATCGAGCGGGAACGCGGGCAACAGGTTGACGCCGCCCAGCACGAGGTTCATGAGGCCGACCACGAGCGTGACCTGGCCCACCATCGCGGGGATCCCCGGACCCGCGCCGCCCACCAGCCCAGCGATGCCGACCAGCAGCCCGCCCGCCACCAGGCTCACGAGCGGACCGGCGGCCGCCGAGAGGACCTCGTCGCGCGGCCGGGTCGCTTCCAATGACGGGCTCGCTGCGCTGCCGAAGAAGTAGACGACCAGCGGGCCGCCTGGCATCCCGGCGCGACGGGCGACGAGCGCGTGGCCCAGCTCATGGGCAAGAGCCGTCACGAGGAACAGGAAGGCCGCGGCGAAGCCCACGGCCCAGCGGGCGATGTCGGTGGTGGCCGGCTCGAGATCGCCGATCTGGGTCGCCACCGTCACCGCGATGACGGCGAGGATCAGCGCCCACGAGACATGGACCCGGATCTCGAAGCCGAAGAGTCGAGCGACCGGCAGCGCGTTCAGCGGACCACCTCCGACCGCACGGGCTGGGCCTCGGCCCGAGGCTCGGCCGGATCCGCGACGGTCGTCAGCGCGGCGATACGCAACGTCGAGACCACGGCCACCAGGATCGCGATCGCGACGCACACGACACCCACCGCGATGGCGGTCTCCTGCCAGAAGGCGAACGGGAACAGCTGGACCAGCCGCTCGGTCGAGGGATCGAAGAGGTAGCTCCCGCCCGCGAAGAAGATGCGGTGGAAGATCTCGAACAGGACGTCGAAGGCGATGAGTGCCGCGCCGCCGAGCGCCACGAGGACCACGACCAGCCCCAGCGCACCGCCACGGACGGCGCGCCACGGCTCGACCCGAGCGCGGCCGCGCCGGCGGACGGCGACCACCAGGGCGGCGACGGCCGCGATGACGGCGACAGCGAAGAAGCCGATGAACACCGAGCGCACGTCTCGCATGTGTGCTCGCTCGCGCTCGCTGAGGACCGGCGCTGCGCCGATCTCGACGTCGAAGTCCGGCGGTCCGAGCACGAGATCGGCCAGGATCGCATCGGTCGCAGCGCGAAGGTCCGCCTCGGGATACCCGGTCCAGGCCGACGCCTCGGCGCGGCCCTGCTCGAACGCCACCCACGCCGGGTTGAGGAACAACGGCAACGTGATCGCGACGATCGCCAGCGCCGTCGCGACGGAGATCAGGAGCGAGGCGGCGCGACCGCCTGCGGTGTGCACGCGCGCATCGTAGTCCCTCAGCGCCGAGCGCCCGGATCCGGGCCTACTCCTCCTCGAGCGTCCGAGCCTGGTCCCACCAGCCCGAGATGGCGAGATCGGTCGGTGGCTCCACGCGCAGCTCGAGCGCCGCCTGGCGGAGGCGCTCGTTGAATCGGTCCGCCGGCAGCTCGAGGATGGCCCGGAGCCCTTCGATCCCGGCCTGGATGAAGAGTTGGTGCTCGTCGGGCCCGAAGCTTGCGAGGTTGAGCATCAACGCCTCGTCGCGCCACATCAGGACGTCGGTCGTATCGGCGCCGACCTGGTCGGCCAGGACCTGGCGCCGGGTCGGTGTCTCCGAGCGCTCCAGCAGGAGCCCCGTCGTGAAGGTCCCCTGGTGCTCCAGGCGGGCGAGGTGGACGGGCTCGATCCGGGTCAGTTCGTCGATGGGCGGCATGGCGGCATTATCGACGCGTCGCGGTGGTCCCGCACGCCCCTCGATCCCGTGCGTCGTCAGCGGCCTGATGTCGAGACAGTGGGGGCCCGGCCACGTTGGGGGGCGACGTGGCCGGACTCGCGGACAGTACCGGGTCGCCGTCACACGGAATATCGTCGCGTGTCGCAGGACGACCACGACATCCGCCGATGCCGCCCCGCGCACGGACCGACCGGATCGTGTTCGCGGCGGTATGCTCGCGGCGATGGACCGCCCCTCGACGATCATCGAGCCGTTCAGGATCCATGCGGTCGAACCCATCCGACTCACGACGCAGGCCGAGCGGGAGCTCGCCCTGGAGACCGCCGGCTGGAACCTCTTCGACCTCCACGCCGACGACGTCCTCATCGACCTCCTGACCGATTCCG
>Ga0209108_10002567_pt1 | contig 10366 bp, 7 predicted proteins | sample Rifsed10ft1_FD_184003 | JGI IMG/M metagenome (GOLD analysis project Ga0209108, IMG submission 184003) | Soil microbial communities from Rifle, Colorado, USA - sediment 10ft 1 (version 2) | ecosystem: Environmental > Terrestrial > Deep subsurface > Rock core/Sediment | place: Rifle, Colorado...
CCCTGCACCGCCTCCGGCACCCCTGCGGGTGCACCATGGGTGTGCGCCGAAGGGCGTAGAGGGCGAAGCATCCCCGTCCGGGCCGGCGCCCCCTGGCATCGCCCGCCACCGTTCGTGCCGCGAGAACCGGGGCAGGGCAGGTGTACGGGCGCAGCCCGTCGCGGCGAACGGCCTGTAAGGGCCGGGGACTCCCCAACAGGGGCGCTCCGCGAATCTCGAGGTCGTTCCGCGGCCGCACCTCTCCAAGGGTCCGCTTGACCTAGCGCCACCCAAGCACTAGAATACTCAAAGAGCATCAGCCCCGGGTGTAGAAGGTCCGGAGAAATGCCGGCCAAAAGCACGAATCACTCGAGACACGCGGCGAAAAAGTCGGCGAAGAAGGACCACGCGCCCGTCACTTCTCGCCGCCGTCCTACCATGCGAAGGATCCACACAACGCCGGCCGGCACCGCGGCGGACATCCGCGCAAGCCTTGGGATCACCAAGGCCGACCTTGAGGCCGCGCTGACCGCCATCGAATCCGCTCTATAGCGAGAAACCCCGCTCTGAACCTCTGCCCATCATCCTGGGGGTCCGATGGCTGGGCGTCCTAGCCTTCCAGACGACAAGGCTGTTTTCCTGAATAGTACCTAACAACTCGTGAATTACTGAACCAACTTGACTCGCGCCGGCCTGGCCCTAGAATCACATGGACGGTTTAGAGCTTGCTTGTCCTCAGGGGGAAAATCCTCAAGACTTTGTCGTGGGCAATTCAGCGCGCGTTATCTCTTTCCGCCTTCTCGGGATTCTGGCGTCGTTGACCCGTTGAGAGAGGCTGATCATGGAGAAACAAACACCCAAGAAGGCACGCGCCCACGTTCCGTCTCAAGCGCCGCAGGGGGAAAAGCCAGACTTCAGTCGCCTTGAGAAGGCTGCCCTAGCCGCAGCCGGCCTGTTGACTCTTGTTGGTGTGTCTTCCGCTGTTGCGTCGCGAATGCTCCGCAACGAGTTGGTCCTCACGCTGGCATTCCTCGGTGCGTTGGTCATTGCGGTAGCCCTCGCCGTATTCCTTGAGAACCGAAGAAGGTGGTGGGTAATAGTGCTGCTTTTCGTTGTCGGGGTCGTCGGCATCGCGTGGCTAGCCGGGACAACCAGTCAGGCGAAAGAGCGGCCCCTAATCTTCAGTTCTTTCGAGACGACCTCGAGTGGCCTCGTCAAGGTAACCACGACGGTCAAGGCTGACGGGTTAACTACGGAGGACTTGATCTACCTGTTGTCGCGAGGGAGGCTTCGTGTTGCCGTCAATCCGGTAACAGGGGAACTTCTCGAAGAGGGCTTTGATGAACCCCTTAGCGTGATTGAGGAGGCGTCCTTCGGACCTAACGCAGCCGGATCGGTTGAGGCTACCCTAGCATTCGAGGTGAGCCCAGCATTGTTTCAGGATGTGATCATCATCGCCTCGCGACAACGAAGGGTAGTAGCACAACAGCGTGACGAATGCATTCCGACCCTGGGCCAGATAGAACTGACACCGGACTACAGTTGTGTTAGGTTCATACTTCCACGCGGTCCAATAAGACCGGTACTGGTGGTCTCGATCTCGCCGGTCAGTGAGTTCGCACCGGAAACTCTGACTGTCAATGTTTCAGCAAGCGGACTACCTCCTTCTAGAGTGATCAATGTGGCGGTTTGGGTCGGGTCCGCGACTCCGCTCGTCAACCAAGCCGTAGGACCTGATACGGCAGGGAGTGTCAAGGCAACGATCTCCATTCCCCTTCCGTCGGGGAGCTCAGAGGTGTGTGTCGTGGCGGCGCTGGTTCAGCCCAATACCGACTCATGGCAGGCGATAGGCCGGGGATTATGCGATCATGGTGCTGAACTACCCGAAAACGTCGCGGTCGCCTTCGTACGCGGCAGCTAGAAAGGACCACGGGAGGAGCGGGCCCAAGTCAGTTGCCACTCCGTTGGGGCCTCGTCTCGCAGGGGCCTTGCAGCTAGAAGTCCAGACGCCGCAGGTGCAACCCGTCCGCCGGTCCCACGGCCTGACCTCTCAGGTCGCGGGGGCCAGCTCCGCTTCTAGAGCCGACGAGGCCTCAGCGGAGATCATGATGATCCTCCCCGGTAACGGAACAACTCCCTCTAGACGGACTTTTTCCCAAGCCTGGAGGACCGCCAACGGCTCCAACCTTCTAGCCGCTTCGGCCTGAGGAAGGATCGCGCCGGACGGTTGACTCCTGGCCGCCGCGATTCGATAATTCTCGGCGACGCCCGTAGGGGGATTGCATGCTGGCACAGGGCGGCCGCTTCCTTTTCGGCCTCTTCATCGGACTGCTCGTCGCAGGTTTCCTCGTCCTGCTCTTGGCCGAGCCGCGCGGCCAGGCCATCGAGCTCCTGCCGGCGCCGACGGCCGGCCCCCTGCGTGTGCACGTCGCCGGCGCCGTCCACACCCCCGGGATCGTCGAACTCGCGCCGGGCGCGCTCGTGGCCGACGCCATCCAGGCCGCCGGCGGCTCCCTCCCCGGCGCGGATCTGGACGCCCTCAACCTGGCCGCCCCCGTGCGCAGCGGGGAGCGCGTCCTTGTCCCGATGCCGGGAACGTCGGTGCCGACGCCTGACGCTCCTTCGGGCGCCTCGGGCGCCGGCATCGACCTCAATCAGGCCTCGGCCGCTGAACTGGAAACTCTGCCCGGGATCGGTCCCTCGCTCGCCTCGGCCATCATCCAGTACCGCGATCAGAACGGGCCGTTCCAGTCGGTCGAGCAGCTGCTCGATGTCCCCGGGATCGGGCCCACACGCATGTCCCAGCTTCGTGCGTTGGTGACCGTGAACTGACGAAGGGGAAATCTCGAGACCCTTGCCGTACAGTCTCTGATCTCCAATCTCGACGCCGCGGCCCCGACGGTATAATCCGGCGCATGCCCGAGTTGCCGGAAGTCGAGACGATCGCCCGACAGCTTCGCTGCGGCGGTCCGGCGCACCCTCCTCTCCCCGGCCGGGTCATCGACGCCGTCACGCTGCGTTGGCCGCGGCACATCGCCGCGCCGGCGCCGCATCGATTCCGCCGCGAGATCCTCGGCCGCACCTTCCGCGGAGTGGCCCGGCGGGGCAAGTACCTCGTCTTCCCGCTCGACCGCGGCACCCTCCTGATCCACCTGAAAATGAGCGGCGACCTGGGGCTGGTCCCGTCGGTCGAGCCGAGCGGGCCGTACGACCATACCGTCTTCCACCTCGACGGCGGCTGGGATCTGCGTTTCGGCGACGCCCGCAAATTCGGCAAGGTCTTTCTGCTCGACGACCCCGACCGTCTGCTGGTCTCCCTCGGCCCGGAGCCGCTCGGCCGGGATTTCACGGCACGGTCGTTGGGGCGCGCCCTGCACCGGCACGCCCGGGCGCTCAAGCCCCTGCTGCTCGATCAAACATTCGTCGCCGGCGTGGGGAATATCTACGCCGATGAAGCGCTGCACCGCGCCCGGCTCCACCCCCTGCGGCGGAGTAACGCGCTGAAAGACGATGAGGTCCACCGCCTGTGGCGCGGTTTGCGCGCCGCCCTGCGCGCCGGGCTGCGCCACAACGGCGCCAGCATCGACTGGGTCTACCGCGGCGGGGACTTCCAGAATCACTTCCGCGTCTACCAACGCGACGGAGAGCCCTGTCCGGTGTGCGGCACGGCCATCCGGCGGATCATCGTCGGGCAGCGCGGCACGCATTACTGCCCGACCTGCCAGCCGAGGCGGAAGGGCTGACCCCGCGCGGGTCGGTCGACGGAGCGGATCATCGACTCGTCTCTCCTTTTCGGCCTGCTCCTGATCGCCGCCGGTTTCGGTCTCGGCGCGGCGGCAGTGTATTTCCTGTATCCGCGCAGGGCCGGCGAGGCGGTCGAGAAGGCCGTCGTTCCCGAGGCGGTCCCGGACTCGGAGGCCGACCTGCTTCCCCCCGCCCCGTCCGAGGGACCGCCGGCCGAAGCGGCAGCCGCCCAGCGGCCGCCCGAGACGGCTCTGGTCGCTCCCGCCCTACCCGAATCAAGTCCACCTGTCGCGTCCAATGGAGAACCGCACATGGCCGATCAGCCACCCCCCACCCCGCCCGTCCCCGACCGGCGTCTCTTCCCGGTCGTTACGTTGCTGCGTGACGAGGTGACCGGTCAGCTGGCGCTGCAGGTCGGACAGACCGTTTACCAGGACCCGCAGGCCCTGCGCGAATCCACCGATTGGACGCGGGTCGAGTTCGCCGCGCGCGATCTGGCGCGCTGGATCGAAGGCAACGCGCCGCCGCCCCGCCGGCCGGAAGAGCGCCGCGCCGAAGAAGCCCCCAAGTCCGGCAGCATGGTCGAACAGATCAACCGCATCCTCGAGGCCAAGCTGGCCGCCCCGTCGGCCCCCGGCCGCGGTGTACGTCTCATGGAAGGCCCGGGAGGGTCCGTCCGGATCTTCATCGGCGTGCAGTCGTACGAGTTGGATGAAGTGCCCGATGCGGCGATTCGCGCCGTTATCCGGGATGCGGTGGCCGAGTGGGAAGCGAGTCAGTAAGGGGGTCCGCCGCCTGCTCGGCGACCACGCGGAACCTGCGGCCGTCGCGTTCCAGACGGCCGACGGGGAGCGCCGCATCGTGTTCGAAGAAGAGCCACGCACGCCGCTCCGCCGCCCAGTCGCGCCAGATGGCCTTCGTCCGAAGGGTCTCCAGCGGGTCCACGTCGTAAGCCGTCATCCAGGACAGGCGCTCGAAATGCACGGCGTAGCTGGCCAGATCGGCCACGAACACGCCGCACCACTCTCCCGACTCCAGCACGACGGACTGATGGCCGCGTGTGTGTCCGGGCGTCACGACGCAGCGCACCTGGTCGGTGATGATCGTGTCGCCGTGCAGTAGGCGCAGCCGGCCGGCCTGAAGCAGCGGCTGGAAGTTCTCGGGAAGATAGGTGCCCTGGGTGCGTGCGTCGGCATGCACCGCCTCGGCCCACTCGATGCGCTGCACCAGGTACGTCGCCCGCGGAAAGACCGGTTCGACCTCCCCGGCCGGGCCGCGGGTATTGCCGCCGCAGTGATCGGCGTGCAGATGGGTGTCGATGACGAGGTCGACATCCTCCGGCGCAATCCCGAGGTCGGCGAGCTGCGCCACCAGGCCCCCGCCCGGGCGCTCGAGCTGCCAGCGAAAGCGTTCCTCCTCGAGGAGCTTCTCCCCCAATCCGGTGTCGATCAGGATCGTCCGGCCGCGCGATCGGACGAGCAGGCAGGTGAGCGACATCGCGATGGTGTTGTCGGGCCGGGGGGGAAAAGTGCGCTGGTAGAGCGCGCGGGGCACGAGGCCGAAGGGACCGCCGGCGTCGACGTGCACCAAGCCGTCGCTCACGAGATGGATTTCGAGATCGCCGATTATCACGTTTCGCTATCCACGGCTCGACGGGGGGATGGAGTCTCTCCCCTCATCCCAACCTTCTCCCCTCCGGGGAGAGGGAGATTGCTGCCGAAACACTTCCCCCCTTAAGGCGAGGGGCGAACGGGTTAATGCCGCCGACGGCGCTTTTTGCGGGCGCCCTCCGCCGACGGCACCGAGATGACCTCACCGGCGGAGGTTTCCTCGCCCTGGGCCGGGCGGCCCGGCGCGGCGGCCGGCGGACGCGCCGGCGCCTGAGACCGGAAGAGCCGTGACACGACGGCCGCCCGGATATCCGATTGCAGGTGCGAGAACATGTCGAAGGCCCGGCTCTTGTACTGCACCAGCGGATCGCGCTGCCCGTAGGCCTCCAGGCCGATCGCCGTCCGCAGGCCTTCCATCTGAGTCAGGTAGTCGATCCACTGTCGATCGCCCAGCGCCAGGATCAGCCCGCGGTACATCTCGTTCAAGAGGACATGGCCGAGGGCCGGCTCCAGCGTCTCACGCCGCCGCTCGTCCAGGGAGTCGGCCTGGCGCAGTTCCTCCCACGCCTCCGTCCCCAGGGCGCGGGCCAGACCGGCCTGCACCCGATCGGGCAGATCCGCCAGCCGCCCGGCCACGCGGCGGAGTTCCGCCCGGCCGACGCTGCTCTCGACCTCGGCCTGGGCGCGGCGCAGGTGCTCGAGGACTTCTTCTTTCAGTTCGTCCGGCTCCCTGCCTTCGAGCAGGCGGGCGGCCGGAAAGGCATACGACAGCCGGGCGACGACCACGGCGCGGCGCTGATGCGTGCGCCGATCGAACAGGGTTCGCTGCCCGTAGCTCATCCGCACCAGGGCCCGCGCCAGCAGGGTTTCGCTCGGCGCGGCGCCGTCCGGCAGATGCGCCGATAGTTCCTGCTCGATCTCTTTCAACGTCGCCTCGCGGCGGCGCTCCCAGGTCTGCTCGGCGGCCTCCAACAGCCGGCGTTCGGCCGCCGGCCAATCGATCGGGGTGGACAGGGTGTTGTCCAGCCCCATGGGCTCGCCCAAGCGGGCCTCGGCCAGCTGCACCAATCCGGTCCAGACGCGAATGCCCAACCCGCCTTCCACCATACGCGGGATCATCTTGCGGAACGTCTCGGGGGATTCCCGGATTTCGCGAAGCCCCTTCTCCCCCACTTGCAGCCGAACGCCGGCCGCTTCTTCGACGGTCCGCACCAGGGCCGCCGCCTCCACCGGTTGACCCTGCTCCTCGGCCTCCATCAGCGTCCCCTCGAAGGCCGTATCGGCCACGTCCGTCCGCTGCCGGATCTGCTCCTCCAACCGTTCGACGGACCGGTCGAGCTGCTCGGTGAGGGTCGCCATCAGGTGGTCGCGCTGCGCCTCGAGGGAAGTGCGCGCCAGGTCCAACAGGCCGGCGCGGGCGGCCGTCGTCTCGACCTCCGTGCCCAGGGAGTCGATCAGGAGCCGGATCATGTAGGACGGATAGGGGCGCTCCGAGTCCAGGTTGAGCGTCGGCTGGGTCTCTTCCAGCCAGGCCAGCAGCTTCCACGCTTCCTCCGGGTTCTGCGACGCCAGCCCGACGTGGCGGTCGACCTCGGCGGCGAGCATCGCCTCGACGTCCTCGGTCAGATCGTCCTTGGTGAAGACCCGGTTGCGCTGGCCGTAGAAGACCTCCCGCTGCTGGTTGAGGACGTCGTCGTACTCCAGCAAGTGCTTGCGGGTGTCGAAATTGGCCCCCTCGACGCGCCGCTGCGTCTCCTCGATCGTGCGGTTGACCATCGAGGCGGCGATGGGGACGCTGTCGTCGATCTTGAGGAACTCCATCAAGCCCGAAACGCGCGCCCCGCCGAACAGGCGCATCAATTCGTCTTCGAGCGAAAGGAAGAACTGCGAGGAGCCGGGGTCGCCCTGCCGGGCGGCGCGCCCGCGCAGCTGGTTGTCGATTCGGCGCGCTTCGTGACGCACCGACCCGATGACGTGCAGCCCGCCGATCTGGCGGACCTTCTCCTCATCCTCGACGAAGTGCAGGAACAGGTCCCGCTCGGCGCCGTAGATGCCGACGGCCGACTCGGACGCCTGGCGCACGGCTCCGGCGCGCTCGGCCATCGTCAGCGCCTCCGGCCCTTCGACCCCGGCCCGGCGCAGGATGCGGTTGACCGCCCCGAGCACTTCCTCGGCGACGTCGCCGCCGAGTTTGATGTCGACGCCGCGGCCGGCCATGTTGGTGGCGATGGTCACCGCCGCCAGCCCGCCGGCCCCGGCGATGATGGCCGACTCCTCGTCGTGCTTCTTGGCGTTGAGCACCGTGTGGCGAATGCCGCCGCTGAGCACCGCTTCCAGGGTCGCCCGGTGTTCCTCTTCCAGCCCCAACTGGCCGAGCAGCCGCTCCAGATTCTCCGGGCGGTTGGGGTTGAGTGGCAGGCCCAGCTCCTTGGCCATCGGCCGCAGGACCGAGGCGCCGAGCTCGGACAGCGGGGCGTGCAGCGGCTGCAGCGCCTGCACCCGCGTGCCGTCGTTCTCGAGCGAATGCGCCTCGAGGTAGGCCTCGCGCAGGACTTCCACCATCGCCAGGTCCTGCAGCGACTGCGCCCGCAGCCGCTGGGAGAGCCTTTCCGAAAGTTCGACCGAAGTCGTGCCCACCAGGAGGGGCTGCCCGCGCACGTGACGGCGCAGGATCTCCAGGCTGACGGCGCGCAGTTTGGCTTCTTCCGTGCGATAAACCAGGTCGGGCATGTCCTTGCGGCGCCAGAAGACGGGCGTCTTCTCCGGATCGTCGCGCCGGGAGAAGTAGAGGTACTTCTGGCCGTCCTCGTCGTAGCTGGCCTCGACCAGGCCGGATTCCGGCTGGCGGGCGATGTATTCGAGGTTGGTCGGCAGAGAGGCCACTTCGACCTTGTAGATCTTGTGGAACTCTTCCGCCTCGGTGACGGCCGTGCCGGTCATGCCGGCCAGCTTGCCGTACTTGCGGAAGTAGTTCTGCAGCGTGATCGTGGCGTAGGTAACGTTGTCCTGGCGGACCTTGACGCCTTCCTTGGCCTCGACCGCCTGGTGCAAACCGTCGGACCAGCGGCGGCCGGCCATCAGCCGCCCGGTGAACTCGTCGACGATGATCACCCGGCCGCCCTGGACGACGTAGTCTTTGTTGCGCTTGAACAGATTCTCCGCCCGCAGGGCCTGCTCGACGAATCCGAGCAGGCGCGCCTGCTCCGGGCTGATGTCCTCCGGCCGGTCGGGGTCGCGCAGGCGGGAGCCGATCAGCCGCTCGATGTGCTCTTCCCCCAGTTCGGTCAGGGACACCGAGCGATCGCGTTCGCTGACCTCAAAGTCCTCCGGGACCAGCCCCTTGACGACGGCGGACACGCGTTCGTACATCTCGGGGTCCTCATGGGACGGGCCGGAGATGATCAGGGGCGTGCGCGCCTCGTCGATCAGAATGTTGTCGACTTCGTCCAGGATGACGTACGCGTGACCGCGCTGGACGCGGCCCTCCAGGCTTTGCGCCATGTTGTCGCGCAGATAGTCGAAGCCGAACTCGTTATTGGTCCCGTAGGTCACGTCGGCGGCGTAGGCCTCCGCCCGATCCACCAGGCGCAGCAGGTGAACGTCCTCCTGCGCGGACTCGCGGGCCGGGTCGAAAACAAAGGCCTTGCGGCCGTTCTCCGTCCGGGAAGCCTCTTGCAGCACGCCGACCGATAAGCCGAGCAGGTGGAACAGCGGCCCCATCCAGCGAGCGTCGCGGCGCGCCAGGTAGTCGTTGACCGTCACCAGATGGACCCCCTGGCGTTCCAGGGCGTTCAGGTAGATCGGCATGGTGGCGACGAGGGTCTTGCCTTCGCCGGTGCGCATCTCGGCGATCTTGCCCTCGTGCAGCAGAATCCCACCGACCAGCTGGACGTCGAAGGGGCGCAGCCCGATCGTACGCAGCGAAGCCTCGCGCGCGACGGCGAAGGCCTCCACCAGCAGGTCGTCGAGCGACTCGCCGTCGGCCAGCCGCCGGCGGAACAGATCCGTCTTCGCCCGCAGGGCTCCGTCGCCGAGCGCGCGCAGCTCCGGCTCGAGGGCGTTGATCGCCTCGATCCGATCGGCGCAACGTTCGAGCTCGCGGCCGATGGGATCGCCGCCAAAGACTTTGCGCAGGTTCTTGAACATCCGGGGGTCCCTTTCGCGCATTATAGCACGCAGCTCTTTCCCCTCGCCCGAAGGTGCGTGAGAGTAGAATGAGCGCGAGGCAGGCGATGGCGGAGACCTTCGGCGAATCGAAACCCCCCGGCGCGGTGATGCCTGAGTGGACATACTCCTTCCTCCGCCGCGCCGCCGCCGCCGCTGTTTTCCTCCTGCTGGCCTCCTGTGCGGCCTCGACGCCGGCTCCGGCCGCCTCCGGCCGCGCCGGACTGATCGTCGGACTCAGCGATGGATCGTTCTCCACCACCTGTGTGACGCTGGGCAGGACCGACTTTTCCGGCGAGGACTTGCTGCGCGGCTCCGGATTGCCCGTGACGCTCGATGCGGGGAACGCGCTGGGGACGCTGGTCTGTTCCATCGCCGAGGAAGGCTGCCGCTTCCCGGACGAGGCATGTCTGTGCCGCTGCCGCGGCGTCGGGCCATGCTCGTATTGGGCTTATTTCACCTGGGAGGACGAGGACGGCTGGACCTATGCCGTCCAGGGCGCGCGGCTGCGCCGGCTGCAGGACGGCGATCTCGATGCGTGGATCTGGCTGGACCGTTCCCTGCCGGGCGACGAACTCCCGCTGCCCCCGTCCGACCTGACCTTCGACGCCGTTTGCGGCTGAGCCGTGTAGAATCGTTCCGGGGCGGTGGCGGAACTGGCAGACGCCGAGGACTTAAAATCCTCCGAGGGCAACCTCGTGTGGGTTCGACTCCCACCCGCCCCACATGCCCCGCGGCCTCTTGCATGGATCTACTGGAGGGCCGGGGGGCTATCCCGCGGCCTTCGCTAGGGTCCTTGTGCTGGGCCGGGGGACTATCCCGCGGCCTTCGCTAGGGTCCTTGTGCTGGGCCGGGGGACTATCCCGCGG
>Ga0209108_10002568_pt1 | contig 10362 bp, 12 predicted proteins | sample Rifsed10ft1_FD_184003 | JGI IMG/M metagenome (GOLD analysis project Ga0209108, IMG submission 184003) | Soil microbial communities from Rifle, Colorado, USA - sediment 10ft 1 (version 2) | ecosystem: Environmental > Terrestrial > Deep subsurface > Rock core/Sediment | place: Rifle, Colorado...
CAGGTTTGGGACCGGTCCACTCCACGCGGCCGGTTGCGGCGTCGCTGATATCGCGCTTGATCTCGTCGAGTGGCTGCTTGAGGTCGTCGAGTGGCTTCTTCAGTTGATTGCCGGTCTGCTTCAGCTCCTCGCCCACTTCTTTCAGGTCAGCCACTTCGTTTTCGAGGCCGCGTCGGATGTCACGTGCCGCTGTCCGCAGCTCGGCAGTCCAACGCCCGAGTTTCTGAGCCACCTCGGGAAGGCGTTTGGGGCCCAGCACGATGAGGGCCAGGAGGAGGATGATGATGATCTCGCCGCCCTGGAGCATGGCCAGGATGCTAAAGCGTCAGAGGTCAGTACAAACAGAAGGTGGCGATTCTCACGAACCGCCACCTTCCCGGACGAGGAGCACCCTGCCCAAGGTGCCCGTCGAGATGTGTATCGCTGCGGTCAGCCGGCCAGAAGGCGGAACGGATCCGGCTCTGCCTCGAGGGCAGCTGCGAACGCTTCGATCTCCCGCTCGGTGATCGGATCAGGATTGATGACCTCGAACGTCACTCCTGTCGCCAGCAGAACGCTGACCACCCTTGAGTTCGCAGGACGCCGTTGCTGCACGGTGCACGTTGGGCACTTGAAGCGGTAATCACCTTCCCGACCCCCGGGGCGCAATTCCAGCGCCACATCGTCGGGGGTGAGGTGGATGTCACCACATCTTGCGCACGTTGTCTTGATGGTCGTCATCCCTGTTCTCCGGTCTCCCATATCTGATTGGGTGATCGGCAGTTCTGACGTCATTCTGTAGCTCTGATCGGTAGGTCGATCGACCCTACGCGTATATGGCCAACAGCTTTTTGCCGATTTCGGCCACGGTTGCCCGGACTTCGTCTCCCGAGATGAATCGAGCAGCCGAGCCCAGCCGGAGCAAGAGCCGGGCGGGGATCTGGACGTCCGGCGAGGAGAAGCTGATGACGGTCTCTTTCTTCGACTCGCTGACGAGCTCGACCGGGTAGTAATCGAGAACCCATCGCGCCGACGGGCTCAAGCCCAGCCGGCACACGATGTCGTCGTCGGACGGCGAATAGCTCACTCCGGGCTCGGGAACGCCTTCGGGCCGCTCGAAATGGGAGTCGGTGGCCTCCATCGACCGGATGCGATCGACACGGAACACCCGCTCCGCCCCCACCAGGCGGCAATAGGCCTGGACATACCAGTTGCCAAGGGTGGCGAACACCGACCAGGGCTCGATCTGGCGCACGGTTTCCTCCTCCCGGCTCAGCGATCGATAGGTGATACGAACCGCCGTTTGTTCCCTGGCCGCCTGGCGCAACAGACCGACTGTCTCCAATTCGCCGGCGACTTCCACCGAGATGGCGGCTTCGGCTTCGGGGATGACCACCTTGGTCAGCTTGGCAACTGCGCCCGCCAGGGTCGGATTCGCCTGGCCCGAGCCGATGATTGCCATCCCTGCCGCCAACAGCCCCAGAGCCTCGGTCGAGGTGAGGCGCGGTGCTCGGGCGAAATAGTCCGCAGCGTCGATGATCACCTCGTTCTCGTCGATGTAGGCCTCCATCAGATCACCGGGCCCGTAACCCGGCACACCACACACGAAGAGGGTGTTCAGGTCCTTGCTGAGATCCGCTTCGGTGTATCCGAATCGGTCGAGAATCTCCTCGACGTCCACACTGTCCCTGGAGAGAACGTAAGGAACCAGGGCCAGGATTCGCGCCAGGCGGGAAACGGTGCGCGGGCTGGTCATCCCACCCCCGCCACCGCGGCCTGGACCCGGGCCCGGATCTCATCTCGCATCTCCTCCGGGGAGATCACCTCTGCCGAGGCCCCGAAGCTGAGGATCCATCCCACAAAGGCGTCATGATTCGACACCGGCAAATCGACCTCGAGGGGCTTGCCGTCGATGGCGCCGACGCCAAGGGTCCGGGCCGCCCACCAGGCCACCTCAGGATCGAAGCGCACCTTGGCGACCAGCTTCGGCTCGGACCCGAGATCCCAGGGCTGGGAGATCATGGTGGCCCTTATGTCGAAGTCGGAAGGCGGGGCGAACGAGCCCGGCTCCTCTCCGACTTCGAGGACGGCCATCCGGTCGATCCGGAACACCCGGGGCCCGTCCGGCCCGTCACCGGCCAGGTACCAGTGGCCGCGGCGGTGTGCCAGACCGTAAGGCTTGAGCGTGCGCCCATCGTCTTTGTACCGGAACCGGATCGTGCGACGCTCGGTCACCGCCCGAAACAAGTCGCCCAGGATCTCCGACTCGGCGCCCAGGTCGGCGCCCAGAGGCTCCAGGCCCACCCCGCGCTCGACACCACCCAACTTGTTCAAGCCTTCCAGCCCGGCGTTTCCACCGCCGAGACGGACCATGCGCGCCGCCACCGAGAGCGCGAAGCGCTCCTCCTCGGTGAGGCCAGGGTCGGGCAAGGCATATTTCTCGGGATCAACCCGATACCCGAAGTCGACCCCGAAACCGTCGAGCGCCTGCCGTTCCAGGGGAACGCCCAACCGTCGCAGGACTTCCTTGTCCCGTTCGAACATTCGGTGGAAGGCATCGTCGGTCTGGTCGCCGTAACCGGCGACGGTGAACCGGACATCGTCGGCGGTGACCGGGACCGGGGACTCGAGGAGATAGATCAGGAGATTGATCACCCGCTCGATGACGTTCTGCATTAGTCGATTCTGGTCGGCCAGCGCGGCCATTCCCCCCTCCGTCCCCTCCGGTGCACCGCGGCGAAGCCGGGAGGGGCAACCGAACCGGCGTAATTGGGACCCCCAGGTCCGTATATGACCCCTGTGCGTCCCAATTAAGGAGGGGCTGGCATATCACAAGCTCTCTATCAGCTTCTCCACCCGCTCGTCATACGCCTTGAACGGGTCCTTGCACATCACCGTCCGTTGCGCCTGGTCGTTGAGCTTGAGATGGACCCAGTCGACCGTGAAGTCCCGCTTCTGCGCTTTGGCCGCCTTGATAAACGCACCACGAAGCCGGGCCCTGGTCGTCTGCGGTGGCTGGCGCACCGCCGTGGCCACCTGCTCGTCGCTGACCACCCGATCCACCATTCCTTTGGACTCCAACAGGTAGTAGAGACCGCGGGATCGGTCGACGTCGTGATAACTGAGATCCATCATCGACATCCGCGGGTCGGACATGGTCAAGCCTCGTCGATCGGCGTATCGCTCCAGAAGCCGGTACTTGATGACCCAGTCCACCTCCCGGTCGAGGGTCATCGGGTCCTTCTCCAGCCCGGTCAACAGGTGCTCCCAACGGTCGATGGCGGTCTGAACCTGTGGCGGGAACCCCGGGCTCCTCGCAAAGCGCATCGCCCGATCGAGGTACTCCCACTGGATATCGAGCGCGGAAAGCTCCCGACCATTGGCCAGCCGTATCTTGCGCCGACAGGTCGTGTCGTGCGCAACTTCCCGTATGGCGCGGATCGGGTTCTCGAGGGTGAGGTCGCGGAACACGACATCCCTCTCGATCATCTGGAGCAGGGCAACCATCGTCCCCACCTTGACGTAGGTGGCGTACTCGGACATGTTGGAGTCCCCGGCGATCACGTGGAGACGCCGATAACGCTCGGCGTCGGCATGTGGCTCGTCCCTGGTGTTGATGATCGGCCGAGACCGCGTCGTCGCCGAGGACACCCCCTCCCAGATGTGATCGGCTCGTTGGGCTATCGAGAACGAGGTCCCCCGGGGAGTCTGGGTCAGCTTGCCGGCGCCGAGAAAGATCTGCCTGGTCACCAGGAACGGGATGAGGACGTCGACGGTGCGGTGAAAGTCCTTGTGACGGCTGACCAGATAGTTCTCGTGACACCCGTAGGAGTTGCCGGCACTGTCGGTGTTGTTCTTGAAGACGAAGATCTGACCCCGGATCCCCTCCTCCTCGAGACGCTCCTCCGCTCCCCGGACCAGGCCCTCGAGAATTCGCTCTCCCGCCTTGTCATGGGCTACCACATCCTCGAGGGTGTCGCACTCGGGGGTGGCGAACTCGGGATGCGACCCGACGTCGAGATAGAGCCGGGCGCCATTCTCCAAGAAGACATTGGACGAACGTCCCCACGACACCACCCGTCGGAAGAGATAACGGGCGACTTCGTCGGGGCTCAGCCTTCTCTGGCCCCGAAGGGTGCAGGTGACCCCGTACTCGTTCTCCAGCCCGAAGATTCGTCGATCCACCTGTGCAGGCTAAACCGGGTCAGCCGGTGTGGCGCGATGAATCTCAGGAGGCGGTTAGTTCGGATGGATCCAGCCTGCGAAATGTCCTCGGGCCGGTGGAGGTGTCGAGAACCGCCGCCTCCCATCCGTCACTCTCCCGGCCCTCGGCCCGTCGAAAAACCTCGGCACCGACCTCGAACGCCTCCTTCAGGGTCAAACCCTCCCTCCACAACTCGCCAAGGGCGGCGGTGAGTTGCTCTGCCTTGCCGCCGATGGCCACATAGTTCCTCTCGTCGAACAGGGTTCCGTCGTAGGTGACCCGGAAGAGCCGATGCTCAGACCCGTCCTCACTGACCTCGGCGATGAGGACCTCGACCTCGAATGGCTTCGGATCGCGGATGAAGATGACGCCCAAAGTCTGGGAGAAGGCGGTGGCAAGCCCCATTGCCGTCACATCGTCACGGGAATAGAGATACCCCATCAGATCCGCTTGTCTGATCCCAGCCTTGCGGAGGGTCTCGAACTCGTTGTACCTGCCGACTCCGGCAAAGGCGATCCGGTCATACACCTCACTGATCTTGTGCAGCGCGGTCGATGGGTTCTCGGCAAGGAGGAGCACCCCGTCGGCGTAATCGAGGCCCAGAATCGACCGGCCCCGGGCTATCCCCTTGCGGGCGAACTCGGCCTTGTCGCGCACCAACTGCTCGGGGGCGACGTAGAAGGGGATGGTCACTGGATCGACTCCATGGCGTGCTCGGCCAGAGGGCCCACGATGTCGTCCCCCAACTCGGAGACTCCATCACTGTCGACGCGAACCACATTGGGGAAGATGCCCCGGAGCAAGTCCGGCCCACCGGTGGCGGTGTCCTCCTGCGATGCGGCCACCAGAGCCTTCACCGCCAGATCAGCCGCATCTTCTGGGGTCAGATCCTCACGATACGTGGTGCGCAGAAACGACTTGGCAAGACGTGCCCCGGACCCGGTGCTCCCGAAGTCGGTCTCCTCATAGCGGCCGCCGACCACGTCATAGCTATAGAGCCGGCCTCTCTCCTCCCGCTCGTCGTAACCGGCGAACAACGGGACCACCACCAGGCCCTGGATGGCGAGCTCGAGCTGTCCCCGCACCAGGCGGGCCAGAAAGGAAGCCTTGCCTTCGAGGGAGAGCCGGACGCCTTCGATTTTCTCGTAGTGCTCGAGCTCGACCTGAAACAGCTTGACCATCTCGATGGCGAGCCCTGCCGTCCCCGCGATGGCCACCGCCGAGTAGCGATCGGTCGGGTAGACCTTTCGTATGCGCCGGTGGGCCACCAGATTCCCTTCGGTGGCCCTTCGGTCACCGGCCATCACCACGCCGTTGTAGTACCTCAGGGCGAGGACGGTGGTTCCTTCCGGTGTCGACGGGGTCTTGTCGCCGGGCTGCCCTCTCCAGGTTGGCCGTGCCCCCAGAGAGTCGAGAAGATCGGTGAAGCTCGCCCCGGGCACCGGAGCATTCATGGGAAGAGGCCCCGACTGACGATCCGTCACTCGCCGCCCTTCTGGACATAGTTCTTGACGAACTCCTCGGCGTTCTCTTCGAGCACTTCGTCGATTTCGTCAAGCAGGTCGTCGAGCGCCTCCAGGTCGGCCTCGCTCTCCACCTTGCCGGCGGTCTGTTCTTGTTCTTCGCCTTCGTTCTTGCCCCGGCCCTTGGACTGTGACTGGTCGCGGTCAGACATCGCTCGATCATCCTCCTAGGCGGCGTAGAAGATCGGCCGCATCTTCGGCTTCGTCGAGGATGGCCCCGACCAAATCGGCGTCTCCTCGCAACGGCTCCATCATAGGAACCCGCTTCAGATGGGATTCACCGATATCGAATACCAGGGAATCCCAGTTGGCGGCGACCAGGGCGTCGGAGAACTCGCTTACACAACGACCCCGGAAATAGGCACGGGTACGGGTGGGCGGGTTGACCCGGGCGTCGTCGATCTGGGTGTCGTCGAACAGCCTCCGCATGGCACCCCGGGAGGCGAGACGGTTGTAAAGGCCACGTTCGGGGTCGACGTCGTGATATTGGAGGTCGAACGCCCGCAATTTCGCGTTCGACCACTCGATCCCGTCACGCTCGACATACCCTTCGAGAAGCCGCTTCTTGGCCACCCAGTCCAGGGTGTCGGCGAGTCGCATCACGTCTTCATCCAGGGCGTCGAGAACACGCTCCCACTCGCTGATCACCATGTCCCAAACCGGGTCGTCGAGCTCCTTCTCGACGTATTTTGAGAGCCATTCCAGATATCTGCCCTGAAGTTCGAGGGCGGTGGCCGTGCCGCCGCCGTCGAGCTCGAGCGGACGTCCCAGGCCCGTGTCGTGGCTGACCTTCCAGCAAGCTTCCACAGGGTCGAAGAGATCCAACGAGTCGGGAAGAGCGCCATCTTCGAGGGCGGCAAGCATCAACGCGGTGGTGCCCACCTTCAGGAGATTCTGGGTCTCGGAGAGGTTGGCGTCGCCGATGATCACGTGGAGACGGCGGTATTTCGAGGGATCGCCGTGTGGCTCGTCGCGAGTGTTGATGATGGGCCGCTTCAACGTGGTCTCCAAGCCGACTTCCTCCTCAAAGAAATCGGCACGTTGGGTGATCTGGAAGTCGACCGGAGGACGGTCGTTCTCCGAACCGACCTTTCCCGCCCCGGTGAAGATCTGGCGGGTCACCAGGAAGGTGGTTGCGTAGCGGATCACCTCTCCGAAAGGTGTCTCCCGGGACAGCAGGTAATTCTCATGGGCGCCGTAGGAATTGCCTTTTCCATCGGAGTTGTTCTTGTAGAGGGAGACCTTCTTCCCGGACACTTCGGTGGCGGCGGCTGCTGCCGCCTGCATCACTCTCTCCCCTGCCTTGTCGTAGAGCGCGGCCTCTAGTGGGTCGTAGGACTCTGGTGACGAGTACTCGGGGTGGGCGTGATCTACATAGAGACGTGCCCCGTTGGCCAGGACCGAGTTGACGACCGCCCCCTCGGGGTCGACGACACCGAACGAATCGTGGCCATACCCGCGAGCATCCCGGCCCGGCGACTCCTCTTCGTAGGACCACTGGATCTTGACCCGGGCCCCCGGGTAGCTGTTGACGACCAGTGAGGATGCGACCGCCGGGTTGAAACCGACGTCGCCCCGGACCACGATGCCGTACTCGGTCTCCGTCCCGAGCACCTTGTGGATTGCCATCAGAGATATTGACCCGGGGAGACCTTCTCGATCATTCGGCTCTCATCATCGCCGCCCACCAGGGTGCGGACGTAGATGATTCGCTCGCCTTTCTTTCCCGAGACCCGGGCCCAGTCGTCGGGGTTGGTGGTGTTGGGCAAGTCCTCATGTTCCTTGAACTCCTGCTTGATCGCGGTGATCAAGTCTCCTTCACGAACACCGGGAGGGCTACCCGCAATTTGACGCTTGATGGCGTCTTTCTTAGCGCGGCGGACGATGTTCTCGATCATCGCCCCCGACGCGAAGTCTTTGAAGAAGAGGATCTCTCGGTCGCCCGAGGCATAGGTCACCTCGAGGAACCGGTTCTCATCGGATTCGCTGTACATGGCGTCAACCGTTGCGGTGATCATCTCGTCGATCAGGGCTGCCCGGTCGCCATTCGCCTTGGCCAGGGCCTCTTCGTCGAGTGGCATCTGGTCGCTGAGGTAGATCCGGAAGATCTCACGTGCCGCAACGGTGTCGGGGCGGTGGATCTTGATCTTCACGTCAAGCCGGCCCGGGCGGAGGATGGCGGGGTCGATCAGGTCTTCGCGGTTCGATGCCCCAATCACCACCACATTCTTGAGCGCTTCCACCCCATCGAGCTCGGAGAGAAGCTGAGGCACGATGGTCGATTCCACGTCAGAGCTGATCCCGGTGCCTCTGGTCCGGAACAGGGAGTCCATCTCATCGAAGAACACGATGACCGGCACCCCTTCATCGGACCTCTCCTTGGCCCGTTGGAAGATGAGCCGGATCTGGCGCTCGGTCTCCCCAACCCACTTGTTCAGTAGCTCGGGGCCTTTGATGTTCAGGAAATAGGAGCGAACGTCGGGGTTGCCGGTGCGCTCGGAGACCTTCTTGGCGAGGCTGTTGGCCACCGCCTTGGCGATGAGGGTCTTGCCACAACCGGGTGGCCCGTAGAGCAGGATCCCTTTGGGCGGGTCCAGCTGATACTCCCGGAACAGGTCGCGGTACATGTAAGGAAGTTCAACCGTGTCTCGAATCTGCTCGATTTGGTCGGCCAGGCCGCCCACGTCCTCGTAGGTGATGTCGGGAACTTCTTCGAGTACCAGCTCCTCGACCTCGGGACGCTCCATCTTCTCGAGGATCAGGCCGGTCTTGGTGTCGATCCGCACGTAATCGCCGGCTCTGAGCTTGACATCGCTCATCGTCTCCGCCCGATTGAGGACCTTCTCCTCATCGGCATGGGCGAGGACCACGACCCGCCCGTCGGTCATCGGCTCGCGGACCCTGAGGACTTCGCCTGCGGCCTCGAAGTGGCGGATGTCGATGATGTTGAAAGCCTCGTTGAGGAGGACCTCTTGGCCAACCTGGAGCTTCTTTACTTCGACGTTGGGCTGGGCCGCCACCCGCAGCTTGCGGCTTCCGGTGAGAATGTCTGTCGTCCCATCGTCGTTGACTTGAAGCACTGTTCCAAAGTTGTTCGGTGGGGCTGTGAGCTTCTCGACCTCCTCACGGAGCACGCCTAGTTGCTCCCGTGCCTCCTCGAGAACGGCGGCGAGTTTGTCGTTCTGGGAGGTGGCCCGATCGAGACGCTCTCGGGTGCGGTTGAGCTCGGTCTCGAGGTCCTCGATGCGGCCCGGGTGGTCGCGAAGACGGCGGCGCAGAGTGGCGATCTCCTCCTCGAGCGCTGCGATTACTCCACGCAGCTGAGTGGCATCGTCCGGTCTCCGTGCTTCGTCCACTGGCTTCCTCCTGGCCTGGTCGCCTTACGAGCAGTATACGAATGGCTGTCCTTACTTCTTCGGGTTACCCCGTGCATCCCTGAAGTGCTTCGAGACTCACGACCCAGGAGCCGGGTCGATCCTCCTCATGAAGGTCAGGAAGCCGGTATGGCCGATCATGGAATGCTCGGGGCGCACCGAGCGCCCGGCGACATTCCAATCACGAAACAGGAACTCCTTGACCTCGATCTCGGCGAACCGACCTGTCTGAGTGGCTCGCTCCACCAGTGTCTGCAGCTGGGGAACGGTTGGCAGAAACGCGCAGAGCACCCCGCCCGGCGGCTGCTGCTCCGCGGCGACCTCCATCGCGTGCCACGGCTCGGGAAGATCGAGGATGATCCGGTCCGGCTGGACCCGTCCCACGTGCTCGGAGACCTCTCCGACGACCAGCTCGAGATTGGCCGGAACCTCCCCGAACCATCGCTCCATGGTCTGGTGAGCGTGCGCCGCGTGATCCTCTCGGATCTCGACACTGACGACCCGCCCTTGTGGCCCGACCGCCCGGGTGAGACCGAGGGTGAGGGCCCCCGACCCGGTGCCCGCCTCCAACACCGTCATCCCCGGAGCCACGTCGGCGTAGACGAGGATCGGGCCCAGGTCCTTCGGGTAGACCACCTGGGCGCCGCGCTTCATCTTCAGGACGAAGTCGGCGAGCCGGGGGCGTAGCAGGAGCAGAAGCCCGCCGCTCGACGACTCCACCCATGAGCCGTCCCCTTTCCCTATGAGGCTGGTGTGGGGGATCGCGCCCTGGTGGTATTGAAAGGTCCGGCTCGGGTCTAGCTTCAACAGGAAGTGTCGGCCCTTGGAGTCGATGAGGAGTGCGGGGTCACCCGCCTCGAAATTCATCCGAGGATGGCTATCACCGAGACGACGAGAGCGAGGACCATTGAGATCACCACGATCCAGATGATGATCTGAACGAGTTTCTTGTTTTGCATGGTGGTTGAATGGACTTCCTTCGAGAAGCAACGGTAGACAGATGAAACGTCTGATTGATTGGTTGGTCGGCTCCCCGAACTGGGGAGCGGCCGGTGTCAGCAGGGGTCTGCGCGGTTTGCGCAAGGGAGATCAGCGTGATCTCTACATGGGGCTCGGCCTCGCCGCGCTCTCGTTTCTCCGTCGCAGCGCCCCGCGCAAGCAACTTCTCTATCGCCGCACGGTCCCCAAAGGATCGGCCATAGTCGTCCATAACCGCCGCCGCGGCGCCCCGAAGATCGAGGTCATCAAGCCGCCTTCGCGGGGGTAGGTGGCCCGAAAGGCC